>Ga0070728_10005273_pt1 | contig 12884 bp, 15 predicted proteins | sample tdDd471_FD_66723 | JGI IMG/M metagenome (GOLD analysis project Ga0070728, IMG submission 66723) | Marine sediment microbial communities from the Atlantic coast under amendment with organic carbon and nitrate - tdDd47.1 | ecosystem: Environmental > Aquatic > Marine > Coastal > Sediment | place...
GATAAAAATACCGAGAATCGAATGGTTAGCACCTGCGAACAAAGCATCGTTTGATGAACCGATGTATAGAGAGTACTCGTTCGATCCGCGCAGCTTCGGTTCAGTAGAGCTTGCATCGAGCAGCTCCTCTGATAATCCCATTCAAACCGAGCAACCATCTTCAGGAGCGGGTATCTCTGTTTCTAGTAGAGAGGTAGTTGTACCTCGTTCGATAACACCTAGCGATATCGGGAGCATTACCGAGTGTAGTAGTGTTTCGGATAGTTCAGACGAAGAACCTGTTGTCCCACCATCAATATCTCCTATCGTTGTATCTGAAAGAAAGAAGAAGAGGGGGCCGCCAAAGGGTTATCATTTTGCATTTTGGACAAAAGAAGATACTGAGGTTTGTGAAAGCATGTGGAAAGCAGGAAGTTCAATTGACGAAATTAGCAATAAGCTTGGAAGAACGACTGGCGCAGTGAGAGGAAAGTTGTACGGAATCACTAAAAGGAAACCAAAGGGTAAAAAAGAACTTCGTCGAGTTGTTCTAAAATGGAAAAGAAGCGAAAAGAAGCTTTGTGAAGCGATGATCGACGATGGAAAGTCTGCTGATGAAATTGCTGCAAAACTGGGGAGAAGCATATTTGCTATTAAAGCGAGGATGCAACAAATCAATGCGGCAAAACCACCTGGCCAAAAATTCCTAATTAGAAAAGATCCTTTATGGACAAATGAGGAGTTAACGCTTTGTAAAACCATGGCATCCAGAGGAAAGTCTTATAGAGAGATTTCCGATAGGATAGGAAGAACGATTAATGCAGTTAGACGTAAGTTGCCTAAGTACAAGATGAAGGGAGCAGATGCTAAAAAACTTGAGTGTGAGAGTCTTTGGACGGCAAGAGAAGAGAGCCTTTGTAAAAAACTAAGCGATGAAGGGAAGTCTTTGGATGTGATCGCTGCTCGAATACAAAAATCCCCAGAAGTAGTGAAACAAATTCTGAATACATTGAGCAAGCAAGCGTGTGGCGGGGGAAAATAAAGAGGGGAAGCTTTCCCCCTTGAGGTAAATGAGCTGATAATTATAATCAGGGATATGTTCATCAGGAAAGAAGAGACATTTACTGATCAGACCCTTGGTGAAGAGATCGCGAATACGATTACGCATGGTATTGGATTTGTTTTCAGCATCGTAGGGCTTGTATTCTTGATTTCTAAAGCACTGCTGGCTGGGGGAACGATTCATCTTGTTTGCTCTGTAATATACGGCAGCTCATTGATTGCTGCGTATATGAGCTCAACGCTGTATCATTTGAGTAGAAATCGTATGAAGCGGATTATGCAGCGTCTCGATCATATTAGTATTTATCTTCTGATCACGGGAACATATATGCCGATTTCTCTCCTTGTTTTGGAGGGGTATGTTGGGTGGACTTTATTTGGAGTGCAGTGTTCATTTTGTGCACTCGGGATTACAATGAAAGCAATTTTTGGTATCCGATATCCAGCTATCTCAGGTGCCTTCTATTTACTGATGGGATGGCTCGTAGTTTTTGCGATTAAGCCTCTCGTTGCTTCTTTACCCATCCACGCGTTGGCTTGGCTTGTTTCCGGTGGTATATTCTACACATTTGGATTCATATTTTTTGCGCTCGACCAAAGGTACCACTATTTTCACATGATTTGGCACCTTTTTGTCCTTGCGGGGAGCTTTGCTCACTTCTACCTCATCTCAACATATGTTTTTGCAGTATACTAGGTTGTCCTTGTCACAGGATTGAGTCTAATCGAAGTATCGGGTATACTTGCTGGAAAAGGTGGGTTTATGACTGCTATTTCTGAATGTGGATGTGTTCCATATCTCTCTTCAATTGGGGCTCATGGAGCTATGGGAGCGCTCAACACTGTGCTTCCCGGTTCTACGCTCCTTGTTCAGCTTATGGCGAAAAATTTTTTTGAATCAAGCAGAGATCAATCGGCGAGAACCACTCAAGTAGTACCTCATTCACCAGAATCTTCCTCTTCTGTAACAGCGGGCATCGCAAGAAGGCGACGAAGCTCTGTTGATTTAACAGTGAAGAGTAGTGAAGCTAGACCCCCTCTTGCGACCATGAGATTTGAGAAACCTCTGGAATATAGTGCGCTGCAACTTAATGAAATAATCCGTAAAGGAGTAGAGGTAGGCGATTATAAAATCCCTGTCTTTTTATCCGGTAACCGTTGCGTGTACCTATATACTGGAGTATGGACAACCGGAGTGCCTTTAGAAGTGCTACAAGAGCTTCGGGTCAATCCAGAAACAGAAACCTCATCTGATCGTAGGCTCAATGAAAACTACACGTTCGAGATAAAGAAAGAGGGAGAATCGTACTCGCTCCACCTGAACTGGAAGGTTTAGTTATACATCAATTAGTATTGATGGGTACACTGCTCAAGTTTTTATTGATTGTGGAGGCAGTATGGCAATAAGACCATCAAACAGACATTTCCAAGAACAAAGAAGGTGGGATAGATCTGAGAGGAGAGATCCTACCGGTTTTCCACCAAGCCTACGGATATACACGCCGCCGGTTGTACCTCTTTTAAGGGGACGAGTGCGAGTTGGCCTGGCAGGCGCCGCGCTTACTGTACGATTTTTACCAATTGTCACGGTTGCAGGTGTTTTGGTGTATGCATCTCTGTCGAGTCGAGCTTCTCAAGAAAACCAAAATTGATATCAAGAGCTAGCGTTTACTGTACGTTTTGGTTTTTAAGGGGGCTTTTTCGGTTGCTCAAAGCCCCTTTTAATTTTTTGAGCATTTCGTAGAGTATTTTTGGAAGACATTTTTTGATGAGTGCTTTGATGTTGATTCTGAGTTGATGATGAATGAGAAGTTGGCATAGGAGTTTCCACTCGTGCAATGGGAGATACTTCCACACATCATAAGTGTTAAAGAGAAGTTCCCAGCGAGACAACCTCAAGAAATAAGGAATTACCAGCATTTCTATGTGCCGAGCAGTTTTAGGAACTGGGAAGGTGAGCCCTTTTTTTGTCTGATCCCATAGTCGAATTTTAGATGAAATATCATCTCCTACAAATCGAGTGTAATTGAGCCATACATTAGGTCTGGTATCAACTTCGATATAATAGTGTTCTTTGTTTTGATTGACGATACAAGTGATGTTGGTGAACCCATGAAGACCCAGCTTTTCTCCAATTTTTGTGAGTTCTTCAAAAAAGAGGGGATCGATATAGGGAAGGGAATGATAGGTTCTAAGGTATGAGATACCGAATGGGGAGTCACATTTTTTGTCTTCACGTGCACAATTGAAATGGATAAGTGTTCCTTCTAAAAAGAGGGCTGAAACATCAAAAGTATCTCCTTCTATTTTTTTCTGAATAAGAATTTTCTGTGAAAAAAACTCGTCTGGAATCGAGTATAAATCTTCTTCTTTTGTTAACTCTCGTATACCGAAGCCCCCAGAAGATGTATCGAGTTTCAAAAGAAGAGGAAATCCCACCTCAGTCATTTGGGTAGCGACCTCACCCCTGTTTTTTGCAATCGAAAAGGGGGGAGTGGGTATATTGTGCTCTTTAAATACTCTAGCTAATCCAACCTTCGAGAGCAGGTGTGTAAGATTTTCCTCATTGCAGATGGGAAGGAGGGCAATTTTTTCACTGATTGCTAGGTTTGAACTGAGTATTTCTTGCGGCGAGGCTTCGTCGTAGAAGAGAATCCAGTCATACTGATTGATTAAGGGTGTGATCACTGGGAGAAATGAAGCCGACATGGGCAGGTAGGTGTATTTTCGTATGTTTTGACTTAATTTCATTTCACGAGAGGAGGTGATCAAATCGACGTGGTATCCAGCTTGAGTCAGGAGAGAGGGGATCTCAATCGCTAAGTGATAGGTTCGTCCTATAAGAAGAGCGGTTCGCATTCGTATCCTTGAATAGTCGTATTATTTTCTTCTTATCAGCGAATTTGTAGGAAGAATAAAAAAGCCCCAGTAAGGTGCTTTTTTATGCATCGAGTTTGTTGCTTACCATGGTTTTAATGGAATAAAATATATCGATGTATTGAGAATTTTCTTTTTTGAAATGTCGCTTTTCACTAAAAGTATGCCCCTTTTTTTACTAAAAGTATGGGCATGAAAAATGAAAAAAATATTCTTGTTACTATGTGCGTTCTCAGCTTCGCTATACGCTGAAATAATAGAGCTCAATCATTTTAAAGATATTCGCTCACACCTTACTGGCGACACCGTAGTTATTTTAGACATCGATGATACGTTGTTAATTCCAGTACAAATGCTCGGCTGTGATGAGTGGTTTACAGCTCGGTTGCAAAACAGCACCTTAGAAAAGGCGCTCGCTGAATGGGAAGCAATCAGACATATCACTGAGATGGAAATTGTTGAACAGGGTACAGCAGAAGAAGTACGTGCATTACAGGGTGATGGCTACACTGTTTTGGGGTTAACGACGCAAGGAATTGCACTCGCTACGAGAACCTCTCAACAGCTAAAAACCTGTGGGATTAATTTACGCCAAAATGCACCAGGGGAAGGAGACCTTTTCCTCTCAATAATGAAGCATGGCGTACTCTACAGAAATGGAATCCTTTTTACGTCTGGTCAGCATAAAGGCGAAGCCTTTTTTGCACTTTGTGATGCGATCAACCTCACTCCAAAGCGGATTGTATTTGTTAACGATAAGGCAAGTCACTTAGAAAACATTGAGGAAACTGCAATCGAACGAAACATTCCGTTTGTAGGACTTCGCTACGCATATTCAGATGCAAGAAAAGCAGCATATGATCCTGAGATCGCTGAACTGCAATTTAAAAATTCTTCATTTGATCGGATACTCTCAGATAGAGAAGCTCAATACCTTCTTAACACAAAAGAGTTTGCAGCCTCTAAGTAACCGAAATCGATATGTGTACTCACGCCACTGTGAGTACACATAGCTACCAATTGCTTGTCATATTTTCTTTTCCATGCTACGAGAAGCTAAAAAAAGGAGTGTGCGTTTATGTTACGAATCGTATTTTTGCTTTGTTTTTGTTTTTCTCTGCAGGCAATGAAACCCTCTGATGCATTATCTAAACTCATCGATGGGAATAAGCGGTTTCAAAAAAGTATGTCGAAATCGCCAAATCAAGATTATTACCGAAGAAAATCTGTTATTGAAAGCCAGGCACCATTTGCCATTATTGTTGCGTGCGCGGATTCTCGAGTAGCACCTGAAATCTTATTTGATCAGGGTATTGGAGACCTTTTTGTTGTTCGGGTTGCTGGAAACGTAGTTGGTCCATACGAAATGGAAAGCATCGAATACGCGGCCAAATATCTGGGATCCTCAATCATACTCGTCATGGGTCATGAAAATTGTGGTGCTGTTGACGCCGTTATCGAAGGAAATACAGCAGATATTCGATATATTGCTCAAGTGATCAAAGCATCCGTGTTGCGGGCAAAGCAGTCACGGCCAAGGGACCTACTCAAAAAATCGATTGAGATCAATGCAGAGGCAATGAGCAATTTTGTTCAACAATCTGATATTATTTCTCAGCTTATGTCAGAGGGGAAAATCAGTGTTCGCCCTGCATATTACAACTTTTATACAGGTGCTGTGGAATTGCTATAATTCACACCCTCATTTATACTTGCACACCGTTTAAATAAAAGGTGTGCAAGTCATGATTGAAACATCAAACATTCTTGGAAATACCCTTTCTTGGGTTGTTGTTAAAGATATCAAACAGTCTCTAAACTACTACACTATGGTACTTGGCTTCACTATTGACAGCGAAGCGCCAGAATATGGGTGGGCAGAGCTCCATTCGGCTGAGGGTGCTTCTGTTGCTTTGGCTCAGGAAAACCCTGCTGCGCCTTATAAAGCTGGAATGAATGCTGTCCTTACTTTTTCAGTAAGAAATATAGACCTGGCAAAAGAGCACCTGCTTGCAAATGGAGCAACCCTCCATGGAGATATTGAGGAAATTCCAGGGCATGTGAAAATGCTTACCTTCGAAGATCTAGATGGAAATCTCATGCAACTAGCTCAGAAACTCGGCTAGGGATATATGATTTCAAAAGGTAAAGATATATTCATCGCATTGTGTTTTTTTTGTAATGCCTGTTTACATGGAGATAATATGGCTGGAGCGATAGTACAAGATTGGGTAAAGACTTGGGAACAAGGCTTCAAAAATGCAAATGAAGTTCTTGCAGCAGAAGGATATTCTGTTTCTCTAGCTGAACCCCTTAAAGGTGAAAAAGATCCCATTTTCTTGGCTTTAGAAGATGAGAAAGGAGATACACATGCTATCGGGATAGTACATGTAGTTCAGCTTTCCGGGAAAGAGTGGGATACCAAAAAATACGCTGAAATCGCTCGGACTGTCGATGAAGTAGCTGAGTCAATCCTCACTCGGGTTAAACTCTATAACCAATGTAAGGCAGACGACAGTTATCATATTATGGGACGGGGATCTATTTTCGATTTTGGTAGCTGTGATGTAAACGTTGAGGCAAATGGGACTTTTTCGGTTGATTCTCAAAAGGTAACACACCTAGGAGAAGAGCTCCTTCTTTCTCGGCTTGCTAGCGAAGGGATTATAAAGTTTGTTAAAGATGAAGCAACCTCCCACATTGAGCTTGTCGATACTGTTGATACTCGCGAAGGTAAAGGAATCTTTATCAACGAAAAAGGGGAAATATACCGAGGGTAAATTTTTTTTATAAAAAAAGTTCTCCCACTTGGTTACTTCTTCAGAAGCTGGTATAATTACTCACATGAGAGTAGAGAATAATCAGCACCATGCGGTGCCAGAGGGAGGAAGGGTTGCTGCGAGCCCTCATATCCCAGTATTAGCAGCTTTATATTCAGCATATTTTAGTGTAAATTCAGCCATTGTTCGTTGCTATAAAAGGGTTGGGCTACCCACCCTTGGAGCAATTCATGGTATGCTTTCACTAGAGTCTGGTGCTATTGCTCGGGGACTTCGGTATACGAAAAAGAAGTATGCTAAAACGCCCGAATCATTTGGATTAAATACTTTTTTTGAAAGTGACAAGGGAAAGACCCCAATTCTGATGCTACACGGAGCAGCTGGAAGTTGGAATTATATGGGGGATGTTGCTGTATCCCTTCGCGAAAAAGGGCGTCCGGTTTTTGTCGTCGATATGGGCGGTGGCATAGCTTCGGAAGAAAAGCGGCTACTTGTACATAGTCAAATTGAGGAAATACGAGAAAAGTACCAAAAGCAGTTTGGGATGGCATGTCCTGATATTGACTTAGTGGCGCACTCAATGGGGGGTGTCACTGCGTATAATGCCTCTTTTGATACATCCACTTCGGCCGTCACAGCCACGGGTGATCTCGAGTTTTCAGGCGATCCAATCGCGAAAGAGGGAATTGGCCGTGTATATACAATGGCTTTACCCTATTCTTCATCTGAAGTTTTGAACTTTGAAGCAATTGGAAAAGGAGACAAGATTTTTACTCTCCTTGCTAAGTATGATGCTTTGATGGGGGATAAAGAGTCTGCAGCACGCTCAAGAAGCGTAAATGCGGGTCACATAGGGATTGTTTTTTCAGAAGACGCGATTAGAAAAATTACAACTGAAGTCGGGGGCGAATAATCGCCCCGCAACTTCCCGAGTATTTTTATGCGTGCGGAGGCGCTGGAGGCGCTTTTTTGCTATCTAAGCTCAAAGGGCCAGATCCAAAGTGGGTAAACATGAGCGCTGCTCCTAGTAAAGCGATGTTTTTAAAGAAGCAATAGTTGTGCATCATTTGCTCAAATGATGTATCAGCAGTCCAGAATTTATGCATGTAGAACGTAGTTGGGAGAAGGAAGATGATAAGGAGAAGTGCTCCAAATCGTGCTCTATATCCCAAAAGCATGCTTAATCCCCCTAAGAAGGCAAAAACGCCGGCTACAGGAACAAGTACATCAGGATAAGGTACGCCAGCAGTGGTTGCTTTTTGCACTGCATCCTGAGTAAAGTGGTCGAATGACTTAATAATAAATATCGCTGAAAAAAGAATCCGTCCAATAAGAACAATTACAGACATGGGTAAAACTCCCTAAAAATTAACTTTATTTCCCTTTTACAATGAAATGGATGATTCTTTCAAAGAAATTTTATAAGGGGAGGATTTATCTTTGCTTAATTTTTCTCTTTCTTTATGATTGTAGTCATGAAATCAACAATGCTTACTCTTAAATCCCTCGTCGTCGTCGTGCGCTTCTAGCGCATACTATTTTCTATAACCAAATCAGCATCCTTTTTTAAAATAACAATGGTTCAATAATGAAGAGTACATCATTACCGAGCGCGTTTGGCATCGGTCTAGCAATTTTTTCTATGTTTTTCGGAGCGGGAAATAGTATTTTCCCTCTCTACGTTGGGTATATTTCTGACGGAAATTGGGTATTGGCATGCTTTGGATTACTTCTTACAGCCGTGTTGATGCCGATCCTGGGTATTGTTGGAATTTTAAGAGCCGGGGGCTATCCTCTCCGCTTTTTTGGGCGTTTAGGAAGGATTCCTGGGATGCTCGTAGCTCTACTCGTAATATCCCTTCTAGGGCCGCTTGGATCGACTCCTCGATGTATTGCGCTTTCGTATGCAACCTTGGTTCAGGATGGAGGAATTTCAATGACTCTTTTTTCTGCGCTCGTTTGTATTTTGCTCTTCTTCTGTTCATTGAGAAAAAAATATATCCTGCCGATTATAGGATATGTCCTCACGCCAATCCTGCTCCTTTCCTTACTGAGTATTATAGGTATTGGAATCTGGAATGCAGGTATGCCTGAAGCGAGTATAGGAACCAATAATATATTCCTGTTTGGCCTCTCTGAAGGGTATAAGACAATGGACCTTTTGGCTGCTTTTTTCTTCTCCTCTACCATTTTGCATCTGCTGCAGACGCAGGGAATACAAAAGAAAAAACAGTCTATGGGGCTTCTTTTGCGAGGTGGCATTATCGGAGGAACTCTCTTAGGTCTTGTGTATGCTGGATTTTGCTTCGTAGCAGCCGCAAATGCAGAGTCGCTGTTCAATGTGCCGCAAGAGCAACTTCTTCGGAGGATTGCAGAACTAGTACTTGGTATCCACGCTTCTATGATTGTGAAAATTGCGATTGCGGTTGCGTGCTTAACGACTGCAATAGCGCTCATTACTGCTTTTTGTGATTTCATTCAGACAGAAGTACTAAAAAAAAGGGTATCGTATCCAATTATTCTAGCGCTTTCTCTTTTGGCTACTTTTTGCGTGGCAATTTTTGAATTTACGCAGATATCCCGGATGCTTTCACCAATACTGTCGGCGCTTTATCCAGGGCTGATCATTTTAACGCTGTTCAATTGCGTATTTCCTAGTCGAGTAGACCACGAAAAGGTGAGTGCTGCCTTGAAGTGATCATCATATCTTGAAAAAAGTATGTGATATGTCTACATTGATCTTCATGTTTAAAAAAAGGAAAAAATATGAACCCTCCTGTGGGAAAAATTCTCCTTGTTGATGACGATGATGACTGCAATACTTTCGCAAAATTACTAATAGAAAAGGGTGGGTTTGCAAAAGAGATTGAAATTGCACACAATGGAAAAGAAGCACTCGATATGATTAATTCTGGATCGACATTGCCGGCGATCATTTTCTTGGATATCAATATGCCTGTTATGAATGGGTGGGAATTCCTCGAAGAGTTTAAAAAATTAGACTCTAAAAAAACATCAAGTATTCAGGTAGTTGCTATGCTGACATCATCGACAAATCCTGATGACAAGTCAAAGACTCAAGATAATAATGCTGTATTTCTCTCAAAGCCTATTACCGCTGAGAAAATCCAGCAAATTCTTAGTAAACTCTAGTTATTCGAAGACTATAGAGCGCCCACCATTCGCTTGATGGTGTTCCAGTTTCTCGTGGTAATGGTTTTCCCGTACGCATTATCGAGAATCTTCATCACATCCACCGTTTTTGAATTCGGAGAAAGCGTCAATACTGAGAAAACCTCAGTGTCAGTTGTGTGTATCACAGAAAAATTTTCAAGTTGCTCAATGGCGTGGCTTTCTGGTGGAGTAGGTAAAAAAGTGACATAAAGACGTGTATCGGGAGATGTCTCGATTGAGGAGAAGGGATTTGCATTCATCAGAGAATGCAACGTTTCAATTGGGCGAAGAATGACATTGCCCTTATAGTCATATCCTTTTGCAAGCTCCGTCTCGATCTTTTGTTGCAAGGTCTTAGGTAGATCCTGTGGCGCTGTGAAAATGGCGTTACCGCTTGCTAAAACGGTTTTCACATTGGTGCACCCAATCGATTCAAGCGTTTTCTTCAAATCGCTCATTTTAAGAGCATTTTTTCCTGTTACATTTAACCCTCTAAAAAATGCGACATATTGTCTCATATGACCTCCATAATACCCCAATTAATCCAAAATAATCTTTTCCCCCTGCTTTGCGAATATAAGGTGTACTCCAAATAGGCTTTCTTTGCCAAGTTCATTTTCAATTTGGGCGAACTGGGCTTCACCACCCTTCATATGAGTAACGATGATGTTGAGGCCGGTTAAGGCTGATTCTGGATTGTCTGGATTCACTTTTAAAGCGAGTGAGCTTAACTCTTTTATAAAATGTGTCGTATCAAGGTGTCCAAAAAGCTCACTTGGAGGACGTCCTGCTGGGTAACTGCATTCGAGGAAAATCCCTTTCAAAATGCCTCGCTCTATAAATGGGGCTATTTGCGACCAGATACTATCCAGTCGTTTTACCTTTTCAATTGCATCGGGAGACGTGTCGCCAAAATAGAGGAGATATTCTCCTTCAGCTTCGATCAAAAATGCGCTCGACTCATGATCACCTGGGTGTGAGAGTACATAGGGGGTAACGGTAAATGGTGTATTCTCTACAAAGTAGATTTTCCCGGGTTGTATTCGTTTATATTCATAAAGACCAATTGGATATGTTCCCTCAGACCCAAAATTTGGCCAAATATGCCAGTTAAATACATACTCTCTCAGGTCATTTATCGTTGAATCGATCCCATACAATCCTTTCGGGTTATCTTCTTGTGAATGCAAAATAAGAGCAGAGAGGTGGTCTAAATGGGCATGCGAGACAAAGTATGCTTTAATATGTTCATGCATAAACTCTGTAAAGGAGAGTTTAGGGTCGAGGTGCCCATTTTTTTGACACAGGGTATATCCTTGGAGCATTGACCCACCATCAAAGACTATATACTCATCCGAACCTACTTGGTTTACGAGGTAGGATGAACAATCTAATTCACTTGAACCTCCGCCACATCCTAAAACGTGGACAGCGAGGCTGGCATAGCAAGAAATAGAACAGAGAAGAAGAAAAGAAATGCGCAGGAACATGATGACTCTCAGTCAGTTATAGACTGGTGTAGTATACATGTTCGATAGTTTTTGTATGCTGAAAAGGAGGGGATAATTCCCCACTTAGGAATTCGAATGAGAAAACCTAAAATACGGAACGGGACAAACCATAAGGAATGAAGAGGAGAATACCATTTCGAAATGTAGGTATTCATGGAGCGTGTACCTACAAGATAATACCATGATGAACTTACTTTGCTAAAGCTTCTATTGTAGTAATCGATACAGCTGATGTGAGGATAGTATGTCACGCGGTAACCGGATGATTCTACTTGTCGACATAAGTCAAGGTCTTCAAGAAGGAGAAAATATGCGGTATCAAAGGAAAGGTGAAGTGAGCGCCTCGCTAAAAAGAAAGCGCCCCGGGCTGTTTTAATATCTTGCTCCTGATCGTCTTCAAATTCCTCATAGATCGTATCTCTATTGAGTGAAACGGAAAAAGGGATAAATCCGAGGACTGATTTGACAAACGTGAGTAAGGTGGGGAGTTTTGTAGGTCGTAGAAAAGGGTGGTGTGTTTTGTCCTGTGTAATGAGCCTACATGTAGATAACCCAATATCTGTGTTGGTATCCATCCACGCAATCATCGCATCGAGGCTTCCTTCTATGAGCTTCATGTCAGGATTAAGATAGAGTATATACCTTCCCTTTGCGTGTTTTAATCCAAGCTCGTTTCCTTTTGCAAATCCAATGTTTTGCCCTGCTTCAATCAGCTGTATTCGGTGAGGAAAGTATTCCTTAAGGTATGAGACAGTGTCGTCTTCTGAACCGTTATCAACGATAATATGTTCATGGGTGATATGTAATGTATGGAGGATGACTGAGAGAATACAATCAGCAACATAGTCTCTAGAATTGTGAGTGACCGTTATTACTGAAAGATCGACCTGTGACATGATGTATCTCGTAAATGCTTGCGCCCCTTACAACTACCAGTGCCTAGCACATAGGGAAAAAGATGAGTCGTAAAGGGCGCAAAGTAAAAAGCCCCGTCAAGCGGGGCTACACAGATTAGAATGAGATTCCAACTCGTGCTCGTAGACCTTGGAACATAAGGTCAGACCATTCTGCAACGGCTCTATCATTTCTTACGAAAGTATAGCCAGTTAGGTTACTATAAACCTGAGTTGCAGTCTGTCTGTCAGTTCTAATGAACTGAACAAAGTTTGGAAGGTAGTGCATTTCATACGCTAGTTCCAAAAGTAGACCAAATGTTTTTTCATCATTCAACCACTCGTATTGTAGACCTAGGTCTAAATCAACTTGTGGTTTGAATGTTGTTCGGTCGCTACGAAGTCTCTGATACTTCGCACCATCAGTACCATCTGCAACAGATCCCACTGGGAATGCCATCGCAACAGTACTTGTGTTAGTCTCTTTCATTGTACCAATTGTGTACGCAAGAGCAAGATTAGAAACGACTTTGAAACCATCAGAGATATCAAATTCAGATCCCATTCCTGCAACAAGACCAACTGTGTCAAAGCTCTGAGTCATTACT
>Ga0070728_10005275_pt1 | contig 12884 bp, 12 predicted proteins | sample tdDd471_FD_66723 | JGI IMG/M metagenome (GOLD analysis project Ga0070728, IMG submission 66723) | Marine sediment microbial communities from the Atlantic coast under amendment with organic carbon and nitrate - tdDd47.1 | ecosystem: Environmental > Aquatic > Marine > Coastal > Sediment | place...
CAGATCGCCGACGAGATGCTCGGGCGCGCCTGCGAGAAGCCCTGCGCCAGCTCCGCGAGCGCGGCGGCGCCGCTGCGGTTGTTCTCCTGCGCCTGCTCAAGCAGCTCGGTGAGCCGGGCGAGCAGCTGCGTGTCTTCTCCCGCCGGCTCGATGCGCTCGACGTGCGCCACCGCGCCCTCGAGGTCGCCGTGGCGCAGGAACACCGCCGCGACGTCGAGCGGGGCGCGCTGGATCAGCAGCGGGACGAGCCGCAGCTCGCTGAACCGCATCTGCCCCGGCGTGGGGCTCCCCTGGCCCTCGGGCCCGAACACGCTGCGCAGCGCGTCGCGCTGCTCGAGGTACAGCCGCGCGAGCATGTCGAGCACCTCGGGCGACGGCGCGATCTGCTCGTGCTGCTCCCAGACCTGGATCAGGTCCTGGTACCGCTCGATCGGGTTGCCGATCGACGCGCGCGCGTCGCGCCCCCACCGCGCGATCTCCTCGCGGTCGCGGACGTGCGCGTCCCGGTCCTCGCCGATCGCGGCCAAGAGCAGGTGCGCGCCCATCACGCGGCCCTCGTCGCCTCGCGGCGAGCCGCGCTCGATCACCCAGCGGGCCAGCGGCGCGACCACGTCGGGCACGCGGTTGGACTCGATGTCGGCCGGGGTCAGCAGCTCGGTCAGCCGCGCGAGGTGCTCGACCACGTCGTCGTAGTCCCCGCGCGAGATCACCGCCGCGGACCCCTCGGCGTAGTGCCGCATGAGCGCGTCGCGCCAGGCGATCCGGGCGTCGTCCTCGGGGGCCATCCGCAGGTACGCGCGGTGCACCTCGTGGACGTTGCTCGCGTCGATCGGGGGCGGACCGTCGCCGTCGCCCCCGTTGCGGGCTCCGGTGGCCGGACCGCCACAGGCCGCGAGGAACAGGGCGATGGCGAGGAGCGCGCGCGAGCTTCGCGTGGTCATGCGCCCTGACCTTACAAGGTGCGTCCGGGTCGCGCCAAAGCGACTTGTCCGTGGTAGTGCAGGCCCATGCCCGGAGCCCGCGACGGCGGGATCGGCGTGTCCCGCGCGCTGCTCCTCACCCTCGCCTACGCGGCCGGCGCGGCCCTCGTGGTGGCGCTCGCCGCGGCGGTCGGGTGGGCTGCGCGCGACGCCTCGTTCGCCGCCGCGTTCGAGGCCACCCGGCGCGATCCGCTGGTCGTCGGGCTCGCGCAGCTGGTGAGCGCGGCGATCGCGATCGGCCTCGGCGTGGCGGTCGCGTTCGAGGACACGCCCTACCGTGAGGCGCTCGCGATCCGCCCGGTCGGCTCGGCGGTCGCCGTGCTGGCCGTGACCGCGGGGCTGGGGCTCGCGTTCCCCTTGCGGGAGGTCGCGGTGCTGGCGGCCGACCTCGCCCCCGCCATCGCGCCCGATCCCGCGCACGCGCTCGAGCTCGCGCGCCGGTTGCGGATCGACGGGCTGGTGGACGCGCTCGTGATCCCGCTGTGCCTGGTCGCGATCCCCGCGCTCGCCGAGGAGCTGCTGTTCCGGGGGCTGATCCAGCCCGGCCTCGGCGAGAAGCTCGGCGATCGGCCGGCGCTCGCCCTCACCGCGCTGCTGTTCGGGCTGGTGCACCTGTCGCCGATCGCGATCGTCTACGCGACGCTCGCCGGCCTCGCGCTCGGCTGGCTGCGCCTGCGCACCGGGTCGGTCCTGCCGTCGATCGCGCTGCATGGCGCGGTCAACGCGACGCCGATCCTGCTCCCGGCCTGGCTGGTGCGGATCGAGGGCTTCAACACGCTCGACGCCGAGCCGACCCACCTGCCGCTGTGGCTGGTGCTCGGCGGGCTCCTCGTCGCGCTCGGCGCGCTGTGGGGCGCGGCGCGGCTGTCGGCGCTCGACGAGGTGTAAGCGCGGGGGGCCGGTCGCGTTGGGTGGGCGGAGGTACCTGCCCATGCGACGCGCTCTCGGTCTCGCTCTCGCCCTGTCCGCCCTGCTCCCCGCCGCCGCCTCGGCCCAGATCCTGACGGTCGAGATCGACGCCGCGGTCGATCCGGCGCCCGCGCCGGTGAGCGCTCCGGCGCCCGTCGTCGTGGTCCGCCCCGAGGGCGACGCCCGCGTCGCCCCGATGCCCCCGGCCCCGCCGCTCGTCGCGGCGCCGACGCCGCCGCCCGCGCCCGTGGCCGAGGAGGAGCCCGAGGTCGTGGGCTACAGCTCGCTCGGGTTCTTCATCGACGGAATGGACCTGAGCGGGCTCGACCTGACGATCCGCGATCCCGAGGTGCAGGCGCTCGGCGGGCTGCGCCTCGACTCGCGGTTCGCCGGCGTCGACGCGCTGGGCGAGACCGTCGTGGGCGGCGCGACCCTGGCGATCGGCATGCGGGCGGTCGAGTTCTTGCGCGGCCCCGAGATCCGGCTCTCGGTCGGCGGCGGCGAGATCGACGGGCCCTGGGGTCCCGCGATCGGGGGGCCGCCCGGCATCGAGCTGCGGCTCACCTCGTTCGGGTTCCTGCGGGCCGAGCTGGCGATCGGCGTGCAGCTCCCGCTCGGGCCGGTGACCCCGTACGTCCAGGCGATCGGCTCGGTCGGCGTCGCGTTCATCGACGTCGACATCCAGGACGAGCGCCTCGGGCGTCTCGGAGGTGAGACCATCGAGTCGGAGCTGTTCGGCGCGGGGCTCGAGGCGGGCGTGGACGTGGAGATCGAGGACGGGATCTCGCTGGGGTTCGCGTTCCGCGGCAACTTCGTCGGCGCGCCGTCGCTCGGGGGCCTGTTCCGCTTCGGCTTCACCGGCGAGTGATGGAGCCTGTGGGGGGCAGCGGGTGGCAAGCGCAGCCGCCAGTACACCGGGTCGGGCGTGTCGATCCGACCGCAGCGCCAATTGGCACGTCCCCTGCGCTAGCCTGTCCACATGAGGACTACCCGCCGCTGGATCTGGCTCGTCTCCTTGCTCACGCTCGCCGGCTGCGCCGCCGAGGACCCCACCACGATGGTGGATCCGTCGGACGAGCCGCTGTCGGACCTGGACGCGATCCTCGAGGACGCGCCCGAGGACCGGGGCCGCAGCCTCCCGGTGGATGGCAAGGCCGACGAGGTCATCCCGGCCGAGTTCGACCTGATGGAGTACCAGAGCCCGGTCCGCAGCCAGGGCAGCCGCGGGACGTGCACCATCTTCGCGACGGTCGGGCTGATGGAGAGCCTCTACATCAGCGAGGGCACGCTGACCGACCCGGACTTCTCCGAGCAGTACCTGCAGTGGTCGGTCAAAGAGGAGGTCCGCGCGTTCCGGAACACCGCCGGCAGCAACCCCAGCTACAACCTGCAGGCGATCAACCGCTACGGCATCGTCGAGGAGTCGGTCTGGCCGTACGAGTCGCAGCAGTGGGGCGCGTCCGACGACGAGGCGTGCACCGGCGACGACCAGCCCACGCGCTGCTACACGAACGGCGCCCCGCCCGAGGCGGCGATGAGCGCGATGCGCTTCCAGCTCCCGCGCGGCCGCTGGATCAACCCGAGCGCCCGCTCGCTGCAGGGCCACATGCTCTCCACCCGCACCCCGGTCGTGGTCAGCGGTGACTTCTTCTACCAGGCGTGGAACCACGGCCGGTCCAACCTCACCACCAACTCCGAGTACAAGCGCCACGGCTACGTGCTGTCGCCCAACGCGGAGGACATCGCCGACAGCAGCGGCGACCGCCGCGCGGGTCACGGCTTCGTGCTCGTCGGCTGGAACGACGAGCTGCAGGTCCCGCGCGTGGACGGCGAGGGCAACGAGGTCACCGACGACGAGGGCAACGTGGTCATGGAGACCGGGTTCTTCCTGTTCAAGAACTCGTGGGGCACCGGCAGCTTCGGCGTCGAGAACCCGCACGGCGCGGGCTACGGCTGGATCAGCTACGCGTACGTCGAGGAGCACCTCACCGCGTACGTCGCCGGCCTGCCCGAGGTCATGCTGACCGAGGTCTGCAACGACGACACCGACAACGACCGCGACGGCGCGACCGACTGCGACGACAGCGACTGCGCGATGGACCGAGCGTGCCTCGACCCGGGCGACTCGCTGGTCAACGACACGCCGGTCGACATCCCCGACAACGACATGGCGGGCGCGTCGAGCGTCATCGAGGTCACCGAGGGCGGCCAGATCAGCTCGCTGTCGGTCACCGTCGACGTCACGCACACCTACCGCGGCGACCTGAGCGTCTACCTCGTCCGCGGCGGCGAGCGGGCGATCCTCTTCGACCGCGACGGCGGCAGCGCCGACGACCTGCAGGAGACCTTCACGGTCGCCGACTTCAACGGCACCGACGCGGCCGGGATCTACGAGCTCGTGGTCGTCGACAACGCCAACCAGGACACGGGCACGCTCAACCTCTGGAGCATGGACATCACGCGCTGCGAGACCGACTGCGGCGGCGTGGCCGAGATGCGCACCTACGAGGGCGAGGGCGGGCTCGACATCCCCGACGAGAGCCAGGTGCAGAGCACGATCACCGTCCCCGAGGGCGGCGAGATCGAGATGCTGCACGTCAACGTCGAGATCACCCACCCGTTCCCCTACGAGCTGACCATCCGGCTCGGCCGGGCGGGCGGCCGCGAGTTCGTCCTGCTCACCGAGGACAGCAGCAGCACGGGCGGCGTCTCGCGCACCTTCGACGTCTCCGGGTTCGTCGGCGAGGACATCGCCGGGGACTGGACGTTGACCGTGGTCGACGGCGCGAGCGGCGACACCGGGACCCTCGACGCCTGGTCGATCCAGGCGTCGGTGCGTTGAACCTCTGGGCGCACCGCGGCGCCCACGCCGACGCGGTCGAGAACACGATGGCGGCCTTCGAGGCCGCCATCGCGCTCGACGCGCACGGGGTGGAGCTCGACGTCCGCGCCACCGCGGACGCGGCGGTGGTCGTCTTCCACGACGCGGACCTCGAGCGGCTCGCGTCCGATCCGCGCCGCGTGGCCGAGCTGCCGCGCGGCGCGCTGCCGTCCGTCGGCGGGGCGCCGGTGCCGCTGCTCGACGAGGCGCTCGACCGGCTCCTCGCGGCGGGGCTCGAGGTCAACGTCGAGGTGAAGGCCGCCCCGCTCGAGGCGGCGCGCGTGCTCGCGGCGCGGTCGTCGTCCGAGCGCGACGCGGTCATCGTGTCGTGCTTCGACGCCGACGCCCTCGCGGCCGTGCGCGACGCCGTGACGGTCCGGACCGCCTACCTGTTCGAACGCGTGACCGACGCGGTCGCGGCGCGGCTCGCCGAGTTCGACGGTGTGCACCCGCACCACGAGGCGTGCGCCGCCGAGGCCGTGGCGGCCTGGCGTCGCGCGGGGCGGTTCGTGAACGCGTGGACGGTCAACGATCCGGACCGCGCGGTGGCCCTGCGCGATCTCGGGATCGACGGCCTGGTGACGGACGACGTGGCCGGCGCTCGGGAGGCTTGCGGATCACGCGTGTGACATCTATATCGGAGGCGCTGAGCCCCCCCTTCGACCGCGTCGGAGGCCGTGGAGCGCAGTTTCGGAACGGGGCGTCCACCGCAGTGAGCGGGATCCCTCGAACTCGAAGACCAGACCAGGAGACCGAGTGGCAAGACGCAGAGGCGGCCGACCCCCCAGGCGTGGCGGCAAGAAGAAGAAGCGATCGAGGGATTCCTACGACTCCGATGAGGAGCGTTCGGATCACGTCAAGCTCGAGGGCACGGTGACGAACGTGTTCGCGGGCGGGCAGTTCGAAGTCGAGACCGACGCAGGGCCGACGGTCCGCGCGAAGCTCTGTGGCCGGATGCGCAAGTACCGCATCCGCGTGATCCTCGGCGACCGCGTGACCGTCGCGCTGTCCCCGTACGATCTGAACCACGGGATGATCGTCTACCGGACCAAGTAGCGCGCTCGATGGACGCGATGAGCCGCGGCGACCGCGCAGGTCCCGCGGCTTCTTTGCGTCTGAGCGTCGCAACCCGAGTAGAATCGGACGGGTGGACTGGACGGAGCGGGAGCGTGAGCTCGAGCAGGCGGGCATCCAGGCGGCGCGCGCCGCGCGGAGCCTGCTCGCCTCGGGCATGACGTCCGTCCCCGAGCCCATGCAGGAGGCGTGCGCCAAGGTGGTGAGCCACCTGTACGCCGCCGAGGTCGGCGGTCTGGCGCAGGTGATGCGGTCGCTGAACCTGGCGTGTGACGAGCTGCAGGAGCTCACCTACCAGGAGGGCGCCGACGCGTCGTTCGCGCACGCCCTGACCATCCTGTACCCGATCAGCCGCGAGCTGAGCCGGCAGAGCGGTCCGCCGGTGGCGATCTCCGCCGCCGACCCGATCCTGCTCGTGCCCAGCAAGAAGAAGATCACGATGAGCCCCGACGATCGGCGCCGCGTCCCGCGGGTCGAGCTCGAGGTGGACATCGGGATGCACAGCGAGACCAACTTCTACGCAGGGTTCTCGGGCGACGTGTCGATGGGCGGCCTGTTCATCGCCACCTACAAGCCGCTCCCGGTCGGCACGCGCACCACGGTGTCGTTCGTCCTCCCCGGCGGCCACCACGTGGTCACCGCCGGCGAGGTGACGTGGGTGCGCGACGCGATGAACGAGATGGACGCCGCCCCCGGCATGGGCGTCCGATTCATGGAGCTGTCGGACACCGATCGGCACTACATCGCCGAGTTCACCCGGAACCGACAGCCGATCTTCTTCGACACGTAGGCTGGACCTCCTTAGGCTCCGCCGCGTGCGAGCCCCGCGCCGACGGTGTTGGTGGATCGCCGCGCTGGTCGCGGCGGCGGTGGGCTGCGACCCGCCGGGCGCCAGCGACGGCGACCCGGAGGCCGACGAGGCGCCGACCGCGGCGGCCGAGCCCGCGCCGTCCGACGACCCGCCGGCCCGCGACCCCGACGGCTTCGCCGAGGACCCCGTCGCGGCCGCGCTGGCGGCCGCGCAGCTGTCGAGCTTCGGCGAGCGCCGCCGCCTCGACGACCGGACCGGCGCGCGGGTGCGCAGCGCGGTCCGCCGGCGCATCGGCGCGCGGCCGGAGCTGATCACGTCGCGTCACTACGTCCGCGACGACGGCGGCACGGTGACCATCGCCACCTTCGTCGCGCCGTATCTCGAGCGCTGCGTGTCGCAAGGCACGCCGCGCGAGGAGTGCCTGCTCTCGCAGGGCGACGGAGCGCTCGCCACCGAGCTCGGCGCGTGCGTGTTCGGCGGAATCGCGCGGATCGACGTCGGGCCGCCCCGCGGCGAGCAGGAGGGGGCGCTCCGGGTGATCGGCGTCGTGCCGCTGCGGCAGGGGGAGATCTGCGCGTTCGAGGTCGAGTCGCTGCAGGTCCGCGACGAGGATCGCGACGACGAGCCCGAGATCATCCTCGGCTACGCGTGGTCCGACCTGCGCCACCGCGGCGACGAGCGCGTGGTGGTGGACGAGGGGTCCGAGCGACTGGTGCTGCGCGCGGATCTCGAAGAGCAAGTGGCGTTGACGATGCGGTTTACCCACCACCCGAGCGGCGAGGCCGAGGGCGACCGCAACCTCGTGACGCAGCTGCGGACCGTGCCCCGAGGCGGTCACCCGGACCTGGCCCTCGACGTGATCGACTGGCTCGCCGACCCGTGCCCCGAGGCCGACCCTCCGCGCGGCCGCGGCGAGGTGTGCGAGATGCGCGAGCGGACCGTGGTCTATCGGTACGACCGGATGGCCGATCGCTGGCAGCCGCCCGAGGACCCGCCCTGACCGATCACTCGGGCTCGTCGTCGTTGCGGTCGTCGGCCACCGCCGGGCTGCACGTGGCGTTCTGCTCCGACAGCCGCGCCTCCGTGTAGCAGAGGTGGTAGGCGGGCTCCGCGTCGGGGACGAGCGTCGAGATCCAGATGCGGTACTCGCCCTCCGGCCACGCGTCCTGGTCGACGAACGCGTTGCCCTCGTCGGGCGCGCTGCACAGGTAGCGACCGCCGGGCGTGCGGAGCACGATGCCGGTCTGGCCCTCCGCGCCGCCGAGCTGCACGCGCAGGTAGTCGAACTCGTTGCGCAGGGTCATGACGTGGCTGGGCGCCGCGGCGGTGAGGCCCTGACACAGCGGCCCGAGCAGGCGCACGTCGATCGTGCCCTCCGCCACCCCGTCGTCCACCCGTGGATCGGGCAAGAAGCCGCGGCGGATGCGGCGGTCGCGGTAGCGCCCCTCCTCCGCGGCGACGTCGAGCCCGACGTCGATGCTCCCCGAGCGGCCCGACTCGTCTCCGGGGCCGACGCTGCGGAACTCCGTGATCGACAGCTCGTACTCGACGGGCTCGTCGCGCCGCGGGCTGCCGACCCACACCTCGTAGCGGCCCGGCTCCCACTCGCCCTCGAGCAGCGCCGGGCGATCGGAGCGCCCGGTGGCGCAGCGCCAGCCCCCGCCGGGGCCGCGCACCGCGAGGGTCAGGTCCGCCGCCGCGACCGTGAACAGGCGGAGGAACCCGAACTCGCTCTCGAGCTCGAGCACGTGATCGGGGGCGTCGCCGACGAACCCGCGGCAGGCCCGCGCGCGGTCGGCGAGGGGCGTGGTGCTCACCGTGCGCGCGGTGCGCAGGCGCGGGTCCGGCGTGTAGCCCGTGCGCAGCCGGACGACGCCGTCGTCGGTCGCGCCCTGCGCGGCGGCCGCGCGCGGCGCCACGAGCAGGACCAGCAGCAGCAGCGCGAGCCGGCTCACGCCCGCACTGTATCAGCGTCGCGGGCCGCGTCCGCCCGATAGGCGAACGCCAGCGCGGCGAGCGTGCCCAGGTACGACGGGAGGTTGATCTGGACGACGTTGAACAGCCCGTCGTGCAGGAGCGACCCGGCGGTGTCGACCACGAACCACGCGGTCATCGAGGTCGCGACCGCGTGCAGGACCCACCGCTGCCGCGGCGCCCTCAGCAGCGCGCCGGTCAAGACGAGGAAGTGGCCGGCGATCGTCGCGCCGATCAGGCCGTAGGCGAACCGCTGCCACGCGAGCGCGTCGGACCCCATCGCGCCGTCGAAGTAGACCCGCGCGGTCGCCTCGCCGTAGTAGTGGAAGATCGGTGCGCGGATCGCGAAGGCGCTGAGCAGCCCGATCCCCACCGACCCGACGCAGATCGCGGTGAGCAATCGGACGCTGCGCGGCACGGGGCCGGCGCGGCGCGGCGTGGGCTCGGTGTGCGGCCACATCGCCGCGGCGAGGCCGCCCACGAGCAGCAGCGGGAGCAGGTCGATGTACCAGACGTTGACGGCGGCGCCGTAGAGCACGCTCGCCGTCGCGTCGAGCGCGAACCAGCCGAGGTGGCCCACGAGCAGCACGCCCAGCGCCCAGCGCTCACGCCGGCGCAGCGGCTCGTGGACGAGCCACGCGATCGCCACCCACTTGCCCACGATCGAGCCGCCGAGGATCGCGTCGGTCAGGCCGGCGTACGCGCGCAGCGACGCGGGGAACGCGCCGCCGAGCATCGCCCCCGCCACGGCGTCGCGCCACGGACCGAACACCGCTTCGCCGGCGAACGCGAGCGTGAGCCCGACCCCGACGAACAGCCCGCACGCCCCGAGCAGCGCCAGACGGAGTCGCTCGACCATCGTCCCTCCCGCCCGGGGCATGGGGGCATCGCGTCCGCGCGGCGACCCCGCGGTGCTCGAACGATGACGGAGCGATGACGGACGACGTCCCCGATCGGCGCCACCCTGAGGTCGTGAGCAGCCTCGCCGCCGTGGAGCAACGCCCCACCCAGCGCGGGATGCTCTGCGTCTGGGGCTTCTTCGGGTTCCTCGTCGCCGGCGCGCTGCTGTTCGCGCTCGACGCGGACGCGTGGACGTGGCCGGTGTTCCTGTTCGTCGGCAGCGTGCTCGGCGTGATGGGGACCAGCGCGCTGTACCACCGGATCGAGTGGTCCGAGGTGTGGTACGGGCGGATGCGCCGGCTCGACCACGCGATGATCTTCGCGTTGATCACCGGGACCGAGGCGCCGCTGTTCGTCACCGCGCTCGACGGACGCGGGCTCGACTGGGTCTTCTATCTCGCGCTCGGGGTGTCGGGCGCGGGCTTTCTGATGACGATGTTCTGGGTGAGCGCGCCCAAGTGGCTCCGGTCGCTCGTCTACCTCGCCGCGGGCTGGTCCGGCGTGCCCGCGGCCGGCTCGCTCGCCGACGCGCTCGGCGGCTGGGCGGTCGGGCTGCTGATCGGCGGCGGCGTCCTGTACTCGGTCGGCGCCGCGTTCTACGGCCTGCGCCGCCCCAACCCGTGGCCGGGCCGCTTCGGGTACCACGAGCTGTTCCACGCGATGGTGATCGCGGCCGCGGCGGCGCACTTCGCGGTGGTCGCGTTCTTCGTGATCTGACCGTCGGGGCCGGTCTGCTAGCGCGCGGGTGCGCTTCTGATACGTTGGTCGGCTTCTCTTACCCGCCGAGGCTCGTCCGTGATCCGCAGTACCCCCTCCGTCCTCTGTTCTCTGATCCTCTGCCTCGCCTGCTCCACCGGGGGCGACAGCTCCGGCGACGCCGGCGACGCGCGCTGCGCGGACTTCGACGGCGACACCATCTGCGACCGCGACGAGGGGATCGGCGACGACGACGGGGACGGGATCCCGAACTCGAACGACTCGGACTCCGACAACGACGGAGTGCCGGACTCGATCGAGGCCGGCGACGACGACCCCAGCACGCCCCCGCGCGACTCGGACGGGGACGGCACGCCCGACTACCTCGACCCCGACTGGCCGCCGCCGCTGCCCGACGGCGGGATGGACGGCGGCGCGCCCGTGGACTCCGGTCGCCCCGACGCGGGGACCGACGCGGGCCGCATCGTCTCGAGCGTGTGCCCGCCCGAGGACATCGTCCCCGAGGGCTGCGTCGCGGAGACCGACGAGGGCAGCGCGGGCATGTGCGACGGCGCCGACGACGACTGCGATGGGCAGATCGACGAGGGCTGCCCCTGCGATCCGGGCCAGGTCCAGCGCTGCTTCGACGGCCCGCCCGGCCGCCGCGGCGTGGGCGCGTGCACCGACGGGACGCAGACCTGCAGCGAGTTCGGCTGGGGCCCGTGCGAGACCGGGATCAGCCCGGGCCTCGAGGCTTGCGACGACCTCGACAACAACTGCAACGGGTGCGTCGACGAGGTCGAGGGCTGCGTGCCGGTCGGCTCCTGCCCCGGCCCCGGCGACCCGCGCGTCACCGACGCGACCCCCTTCAGCAGCTACCCGCTCGACGGGACGCTGTTCTACTCCGGGTCGGACGCGATCGGCTGGCAGTGGGAGGTCGAGGGCACGCCCTGCGACCGCATGTTCCAGGCGATCCCGGGCTCGACCGCGACGAGCACGAACGGGCAGCTCAGCTACCAGCTCAACGGCGCGACGTCGCCGATGGCGACGCTCGAGACCACGCTGAGCGGCGACTATCGCGTGACCTTGACGGTCCGGCGCTCGGGCGGCGAGGACTTCACGTGCACGTGGATCGTGCACGTCGGCGGCCCGGGCCTGCGCGTCGAGCTGTGCTGGGACCAGACCGGCCCGACCGCTGGCTTCCTGAATTCGGTCGACCTCGACCTGCACCTCGTCAAGACGGGCACGACCACCGAGTGGTTCGGCGACGAGGACTGCTACTACGCCAACTGCGACACCGAGTTCCGCTTCGGGACCGGTCCCGACTGGGGCTACCCGGACACGCCCACCGCGATGTGCGTGCTGCCGCCGAGCTCGCTCGGCCAGTGCTACAACCCGCGGCTCGACATCGACAACATCTCCGAGACCACGTCGTACGTGCCGGAGAACATCAACGTCGACGCGCCCCTCGACGGGGACCAGTTCCGCGTCCTGGTGAACTACTTCAGCGGCGACACCGCGACGAACCCGCTCGTCAACATCTATTGCGGTGGCGAGATCGTCTCGACCTTCGGCGCCGCGCCGGACACCGTCTCGGGCTTCGTGTCGTCGGAGATCGGCTCGTCGGGCCTGATGTGGCGCGTCGCCGACGTGGTGACGCGCGTGGACGCGAGCGGCGCGACCACGGGCTGCGACGTGACCGCGCTGCACCCGCCGATGATGTCGACCGGCCACTGGCTGACGACCGGCGACACCAGCTTCTGAGAACCGGCGTCACGACGTGACACGGTATGCTGTGACGCATGAACGCCTGCCTCTCGACCTGCGCTGCCTGTGATCGTCACGTCCGTGAGGGGACGGTGGAGTGCCCGTTCTGCGGCGCCGAGGTCGTCGAGGGGGTGACCCGGCCCAAGCCCGCGAGGCGGCTGTCGCGGCCGTCGATGATGGCGTTCGGCGCCGCGGTCGTGCTGGGCGTCGGGTGCGGGTCGAGCACCGAGCCTGTGGTCGAGGACTCGGGCACGGGGGGCGACTCCGGGGTCATGACGGCCGACGCGGGCGGCGGCGGGACCGACGCGGGGGTGGTGTCGGATGACGCGGGGTTCGACGCGGGGTTCGACGCCGGGAACATCGCGATGCCGTACGGGGCGCCGCCGGTGCGGGAGACGGTGGTTTAGTCCGCGGGGGCAGGCGCAGGGGGCAGGCGCAGGGGCAAGGGACGAGGTCCTCGCGCCTTTCAGGCGCGTAGGACCTCGTAGACCCCATCGATTTGCTGAATCTTCCGCATCAGGGTGCGGAGCTTGTTGACGTCGCTGACCGTGAACGAGAAGAGGTTCACGGCGTTGCCGTCCGCGCCGACGCGGCAGTTGGCCTGCTGGATGTTCACGCCGCTCTCGGTGAACGCGGCGCTGACGTTGGCGAGGATGCCGGGGCGGTCGGAGGTCTCGATGCGCAGCTCGACGGGGCGGGCGACCTTCACCGCGTCGGACCAGCTGACGTCGATGCGGCGCTCGGGGTCGAGCTCCATCGCCTTGGCGCACTCGCGGCGGTGCACGCTCACGCCGCGGCCGCGGGTGATCCAGCCGGTGATCGCGTCGCCGGGCAGCGGGTTGCAGCACTTGGCGAAGCGCACGAGCACGTCGTCGACGTCCTGGATGCGGAT
>Ga0070728_10005276_pt1 | contig 12882 bp, 7 predicted proteins | sample tdDd471_FD_66723 | JGI IMG/M metagenome (GOLD analysis project Ga0070728, IMG submission 66723) | Marine sediment microbial communities from the Atlantic coast under amendment with organic carbon and nitrate - tdDd47.1 | ecosystem: Environmental > Aquatic > Marine > Coastal > Sediment | place...
TTTGATGAGCCGGGTGCAACAGGTGAAGCGCCATTTCATCATTACAGCATGCGCCAGGCCATTGAAGAAGGTTTTATTCTGGATGTTTTAAAAAATTACACCAGCTATAAGGTTGCTTATAACCTCGCCATGAAAATGCACGAGGCCGATCAGGAAGTTGAGAGTAAGAAAGCCAAGGTGAAATTGAACCAGTGGGTTCGCTTGCACGATTACAATATTAGTCAAAAGGTGCAAGTAATTATTGAGCACTTTAAAGAACATGTTATGGGCTTGTTGGGTGGGCAGGCTAAAGCCATGGTAGTGACCAGCTCTCGTAAGGAAGCCGTAAGATATAAGTTAGGGTTCGATAAATACCTTGCCGAAAAGCTTAAAGAGAACCCGGCTGATAGAGGCTATAAAAACATTCAAGCGATGGTGGCATTCTCTGGCGAGGTGGAGTTTAGCGATAAAGATCCCAATGCTGATGGATTACTGGGTGAGAAATTTACCGAGAATTCCATGAATCCCGGTCTTAAAGGTCGAGATATGCGCATTGCATTTGATGCCGAAGAATACAAGGTCATGATCGTCGCGAATAAGTTTCAGACTGGATTTGATCAGCCAAAACTTTGCGCGATGTATGTTGATAAAAAACTGGCTGGCGTGGAGTGTGTTCAAACCCTATCTCGTCTTAACCGAACCTATCCGGGCAAGGCGGAAGCAGGCACCTTCGTACTCGATTTTTTCAACGACCCTCAGGATATTCTCGATTCTTTCAAGCCATACTATCAGACCGCCGAGCTGGAAGACGTGTCCGATCCAAATCTTATTTATGAGCTCGACGAAAAGCTCAGGGCACAAGGTATTTTTACCAACCATGAGGTCGATCAATTTGCCGAGGCCTATTTGCAAAAGAGTAAAAGTGCCGCGGCAATTGCCAATATTTGTAAACCTGCGGTACAGCGTTGGCAGAGCCGATACAAAATGGCAGTACAAGCCTATAAAGACGCAAAGGACATGCTAGAGCGAGCAAAGCGGTCTGGTGACCCGGTCATTATTGCCAATGCCGACAAGTCATTTAAAGAGTGCAAAGAAGAAAAGAGCGCACTGGAAATATTTAAGAAAGACTTGGGCACCTTTGTACGGTTTTACGAGTTTATGTCACAGATTGTTGATTATGATGACAAATCTCTAGAGAAGTTGAGTCTCTATGCTCGCAACTTGAGACCCATGTTAAGGGAAGCTCTAATTGATGACGACGACATCGATCTCTCCAATGTCGAGTTAACTCATTACCGGCTATCTAGAATTAAACAGCAGAACCTTGGTCTAGGTGACGGTGAGGGTAAGTACCTGAACCCGGGAGAGGGACCTGGTGGAGCAAAGCCCAAAGATCCGAAGCAAGCATTTCTGTCGCAAATTATAGCGCGACTTAACGAGCTGTTCATCACCGACAACTTATCTGAACAGGATATGGTGAACTATGCGTATACGATTCGAGATAAGGTCAAAGAAAATGATCGAGTAATGCATCAGATCAGAAACAACTCGCCTGAACAAGCCATGTTAGGGGATTTCCCTAAGGCAATTGATGATGCCATTCTAGACAGTAGTAATGCCCATAAAGAGCAAATGATGCAGTTATTGTCTGATCCTAGCAAGGCTGCAGGGTTTGCTAAGTTGATATTTGATTTGTTGATGAAAGCAGAGTGAGTTTTGATGTTTTGAGCTTTTAGTTTACAGACTTCTATGAGGCTTCGCATCGGAGAATAGATATGAATGAAATCGTAAATAGCTTTAAAGAATCAATTTCTACTCGTTTTACGAATCCTTTTTTCGCGATTCTTACCCTATTTTTAGTTGGATATAACTGGGAGCTATTCACTTATGCATTCTTAGGTTCTGCATCGACAGAGCTTCGATGGGAGTTAATGAGAGAGTACGTTTTTACTTCAGGAATTAGTTTTTTAGAGCCATTATGGTATGCATTGTGCGCATTCGTTACCTATCTCGCTCTAAGTCTTTTTACTGAATTTCTTTCTGAGTGTCGAACTTGGTCAGCGAACCGAATCGCCTTAATGTTTGATAAGTCGAGGTATAGAACTCCAAAAGAGTACTTTGCTATTGAGTCTCAGCTCTGAAAATTAAAGGAAGAAATACGGTCTAAAGATAGGAACTTAGAACAGATGTCTAGCGCGAATGCCATTTATATTAAATTTTCTGAGGTTCTCAGGCGGAATATAGAATATTTTCGGGAAAATCAATTTAGAACTGATGTAGAATCATATTCTGTATTGGTTGGTTACCTTAATGATTATGATGAATTGAAGGCTTCGAACGCTCCAATCTTTAATCTTTTTGTCGATGGTGTGCGAGATCAAAAATTGGATGAAAAACAACGCAGTAGGTTGAAGGAAGAGGGTTTGATCGGGAACGAGAATCAATCTATGCCCTTAGACTTTTCTGAGAAAGGTAGGTTTTTTCAAACTCTATTAAAAAATGACGCAAAGTAGCTTAATTTTACTTGTGGGAATGTAAAATGAGATTAATTGCTAACGGTCTCAATGGTCAGTATTTTAGAGACATTTTGCCAAAAGATGACGATGTAGTAGATGAGGTTTTGGCTGCAATTGCATATGGTGAATGTATTTCTGACCGCTCAATAAATGATGACCTATTATCGAACTGTTTGAAGTTAGGTGTAAGGTTAGATCTTTGGATTCGCTACGACCAAACGGTACCTGTGACCATTGACTTTTTAAAAAAATTATTGGCTTCTTACAATAGAAATGTATTTACTAAACTTATTCCAGACTGCCTTCACTCCAAAATTATTTGGTGGAAAGGCTATGGAGCTTATATCGGATCAGCCAATCATACGGATAGGGCATGGAATAGTAATATTGAAGCAGGTGTATTTTTCGAGGAAAGTGATCTCATAAACACGGGGGTGGATGATCAGATTGATGTTTTCTTTACAAACTTAAGCGAACTGAAAGAGTCGTATCCTTTAACAGATGAAATAATTAATGAATTATCCAATATAAGTAAGTTAAAGAAAGATAACCATAAGGAATTAAAAGACAAGAGGAGTATTCCTTTTTATAACGGCCCATCGTTCGTTCAAAAGAAAAAAGCAGTCGAGCGTCGAAAGGAAAAGTTTCGAGAAGAGTGGAATGATACGCTTACGACATTACGGAGTATCGCTAAACAATCAGTGTCATTCAGACCTGTTTGGGTTGATACTAATACTCACCCGGCCTGGCAAGCGGATCAATTTCTTCACGCTTATTATTATAACCAGGTTTCAGACGGCCAGCGAAAGCCATATGAAGACTTTCATAAAAGAAACAGAAAGAATCCTCAGCTTGCATTAGAACAGGCACTTAAATGGTGGGCAAGCTTAGATGCTCCACCTTCAAATGAAGATTTTACATTTACCGAGGCCGCTCCATATATTCATGAAAAGTTAACCAAAGGAAGAGTTTTAGAAGTCTTAGAAGATGAGTTTTCAAAGATTTGTGAATATAACCATGCAACCAAGGATCACATCAGTAAAATGAGTCTTTCTGATCTTGGTATTTTTGGCAAAAGGCATATGCGTCTTGAAGAGCGTATACCAGTTTATGCAAAGTGGCTTTATAATAAGACCAATAACAAAAATCAAACGGTTTTAGAGCTTCTAGAGCATGTTTTGGATGATGGGGAACCCAGCTTAATTTGGGAGCGGCTTTACGAAGCGACGCATAACTCTGAAATTAAATTGCCGCACTTTGGGTTGAATTCAATTGCTGAGCTGGTAGGGTGGGCAAGGCCTGATTTAGTGCCTCCTAGGAACGGGAGAACGAGTAAAGCATTAAGGGCACTTGGATTTGATGTTAAGGTTTATTCTAGTTAATTCTTCGAAGTTTCAAAATATTATGACTTTATAAATTTAAGGTGCTTTAAATGTGATACTCGTATTTTCATTAAGAAATTGAGATTGATATATGTGGAGTCGTGTAAAGAAACCATCGTCATGTCATGAGCATGATATTAATGATTTTCTTGAGCTTGTCTTAGAGGGAGGCGAAGTAGTAAGTGCTGGTTTAAGAAATCGTGTTATCGCAGCAGATACATTAGTTTTCATTGGAAATACTGGCGTTGAAGGAATAGCTGCTTTAAAAAAGCCAAATTTAGCCTATAAGAAGAAAGTTTTTAGTAACGCAAGTTATGCTAATGATAGTGAAAGATATGATTTGGAACTTGGCTGGTTGTATGTAAGTCAGTCATTAAGAGGGCAAGGCTTGAGTCACAAGTTGATGATGTGCATCATGAAAGCTCTACAAGGTAGATGTTGCTATGCAACTACTAGAACAGATAATTTCCAAATGCAAAAATTGCTTCCGCAATATGGTTTCCGAAAAGTGGGGAAGTCTTACAAAGGTAATGGAGAATATTTTTTAGATTTATTCGTATCTACCTAGGATAGGTGGAGGAAATTGTTAGCAGCATTCGGAGATTAGTAAGTAATCATTTCATCGTGATGATGTAATCGACGCGATATATATACTTAATGATATTATGAATAGTTTAGTGGCTGGTACCATTGTCTTTCGACAATATCAGTCCAAATATTCAAATGGAAGACTTAATCAAAATGGAATTGTTGCCGTTCAGTATATGTGCATTGGGCATTTGATTTTAGGATTAAGTAAAGTTTTAGAGTTTAGAAAGCACTACCATTATCTAATTCCTTTCGATTTGATAGAGGTTTTTAAGGATTTGACTAATAAACTGAGTAAAAGCCATGTTAAAGAACTAAGAAACACGGTTTTTGCTCATGTACTAGATCGTCGGTTAAAACGTTCTAAGACCCAATTAGAAGTAGTTGAGCTTCTAGAACAATTGTCGAGCAAAAAACCAACAGAGTTCCTAGATTGGCTGAATAATGAAAATCACTATGAATATCCAAGTACAGTATGGAGCATCATAAAAGAACTCAGAGATTATCTAATTAAAGGACATGACGTGAAAAAGGAGGAAGGGTTTTTTAGATGAACTAGTTTGGGCTCTAATGGTGGTTGTGTTTTCAGTATCAATATCTGTGATGGTTCTGATTCACAATAATTACAGTGGTGTAAGTAGGTATTTTGATAAAGGATGAGTTGTTTAAGGAAGCATTATGTTCAGGAAAATATTTTCACTGTTTCGACACAAAAAAGATGAAATTAGTTCCAGTGAATCAAAGTCTAGTTTAGGTGGATTAAAATCCAACAAAGATCCCTCAGCGGTCTATTACGATGAAAAGTATAAGTGTTTTTCTTGTAACAGTATGACTTCGCCTAAAGAAAGTGCATATTGTAAACAGTGCGATTCATTTATCTGTTCTCAATGCGACACATGTATAGAGAACTGTGTTCAAATGGAAGTATTTAGTAAGTCAAGGAGCTCTCTGTCTGAAGCCAAAAGTGAGTCAATTAGCTCTAGTGAGACACTTGGCATTGATAAGCATTTAATTGATAGTCCATGGTTATCCGTTTCAAGTAATGATGTCGCAGTTTTAAGTTTATATAAATTAATCGAAAGCTACTTTAATAAACGGTTAAAAGCATTAAGTTGCAATTTTAATCAATCTGAAATTAGTATCTACCTATCATCTCCTGTGCAGTATTTATTCAAATTTAGCATTGAGGCGGTTTACGATGATTTAATTCCATCGGAATTTGAAGAATCAACGAACTATGGTTATGTTGCCATTCACTTATTTTCGGTGAATAGGCGAATTACCGATCCAATAAAAAATAAAATCTGTAATCTCAGAGACTTTTGGGCATATTTGCTTTGTATGGATAGTTTAATAAAAAGGGATTTTATAGATGCTTTTAAGAATAACAATTCGCTTAGTGACTCAAGTTTAAACGCCTATGATGGTGTTCAGTTTCATGCGGAGTTAGAAGCTCTTTACTCTTGTAAAGAGATTCAGAAGGCAAGGCAAGAACTATGTTTTATACCTGATGATAAAATAAAATATTCTGGTTTAGCTTCTGAAGTAGATGAAGATACAGACTTTGAACATTCATCAATAAATCATTTATTTTTAGAAAAGGTAAATGCTGGCACTAGTAAACTTGGTAAGCGTAGGACCGGAAATTGCAATCGTTGCGGTGGAAGCGGATATATTGCGAGGTATAGACACATTGAAAATGGTCGATGTTTTCTTTGTAATAGGAAATAAATCTATTGGTAAATCATAAAGTAATTTTAAGTAAGTTTCTTAAAAATCTAATTTTATAATTGTAGATATTCATATTGAGATAATAATCTCACTTCATAATTAATTCGCAAATACCTATATTATCTGTATTGTCTATATTTTTTACATTCGTTAATATCCAATCGCTTCGACATGGAGTCGAATATCTATATCTGAAATATCAAAGGGTTTATTAACCCAAATATAAATAATAAGGACATTCAGTTTTCTTTCTTTTTATGGATGAGAGATGTCCTTTACTTGCTAATTGCAGGATTCTAGGGGGATCTCTATGCGCCTTGATACCATCAAGTTCCTATTGCTTGCTGTCATTTCGTTTTTCTTAGCTTTTGCTTCTACTCAATCCTTGGCTAAGAAGAATGTTGAGGATAATTACAGCTCTAAAGTTAATTCCGTTAAACCTAACCTAAAATCAGTTGGCAGTATTGACGAGCCGACGGTTGAAGATCTTATGGCATCTGGACAGTTGGGAGGGATTTTACATCCTACGGTTGATACCGAAAATTCGTCCAGCAATTTAGATTCAAAGCGAGTGATGTTAGAGAGTTCCTTATCAGAGCACGATATATTAGAACAGAATTCTGCGTTCGCAAAAGCAATGGATGAATGGAATCAGCACAAGTACAAACGCGCATCAGGAATGATGGAAGACTATCTAGCTCAATACCCCGATGGACTATGGGCAGGCGAAGCTGACTTACACTTAGGGTGTGAGGCTAGGTTTACAGGGCGATACCGAGAAGCTAACAAACGTTTCAATCGAATTATTAAGAAGTACGAGAAAAGTAACTTCAAAGGCGCGCAAATCGTTGCTGAAAAGGCTAAGGTTCGCTTGGCAGTATTAAAAGTATTAGAAAATAATTTTTCAGAAGCGACACGTTTATTTACTGAAATTCATGCATCTTCTGATGATTGGCGTCAACGAACTTATGCCAGTCATTGGATACAAAGGATTTCCCGTCTAAAGCGGCAAGGAAAAAAATTAGCGGACTGTGGAACTCAGGCTTTAAGTCATGTATTGGCTCAGCAGGGGCTAGAGAAAGAAGCGCAAGAAGTCCGCCAGCTCGAACCCGATACTAATCAAGGCTTTAATATAAAGTCACTACAGTCGATTTCGGAAAAGTATGAGCAATCGTTAACTGCCATTAAAGTTACCAGTGAAGAACTTAAACATATTCCATTGCCTGCTATTGCCCATGTTGACAGAAGTGATACTGGTGGATTAGGCCATTACTGGATTGTTGAAGCCGTTGTTGACGACGTAGTTACCGTTTTCGATAAACAAAATAAACGTCGTTTCGAGCAGTCTCTCAGTGAGTTTAATAAAGAATGGTCAGGAAATTTATTAGTCTTCGGTAAGCAAGCGAGTTTGCCTGGTGAAAAGTTAACCGATGTCGAGGCCAGTAAAGCATATGGTGGTTGCTGCGGTGTTCAACAGCCAATTGATGAATTAGGTAATAAATGTAAGAGCACCGCTCAAGGCTGCCCTCGATGGCAAATTAATCCAATCAACTTGAATCTATATGTACATGACACACCGCTCTGGTATCAAACACCGTACGGACCCAATGTAGAGCTTACTTTATCTTATAACTCTCAATCTTCAATCGTTCAGTATGAAACAGTTGGGAACAAATGGATATTAAACTACAGCTCGTATGTTGTCGAAGACCCAGGTAATGCCGCCACTGTCTTTATGCCTGACGGCGAAAATAAAATATTCTTAAAAGAAGCGAATTCTAGTGATTATGAAGCCGCCTATGGGGATTTTGAAGTTCTAAAGAAAATTTCTGCTCATCATTATCAATTAGTTTTCCAAGATGGCACTGTTTATGACTATGCGATACCTGAAGGAACTTACTCACAACAACCCTTGTTAGTGAGTATCACCGATGCTCATGGTCAATCCTTAACCATGAATTACTCGCAAGATGTGCAATTAACGTCAGTTACCGACGCACAAGGACGAGATACAACTTTTGAATACGACGAGCAAGGTCGCATGATAAAAGCGACCGATCCATTTGGTCGTTTTGCAAGTTTCGAATATGCGTTCAATGGCAATTTACTTTCAATCACAGATATGGGCGGATATAAATCGAGCTTCGAGTATGATTCAAACAAATATATAAAAGCGATAGATTATCCTGACTTTGGAAAGTGGCGCTTTAAGCACGAAATACCTGACGGGATCCAAATTCCTGGTCCAGACGGTACCTTATATCCTGCACCGAATGCTCCAATGTGGGAGAACCACAGAATCACAGTAACCGCTCCAAATGGTGACCGTTCGGAATACTTCTATTTTGGGGATGGCGGTGAAGGCTATTGGATTATTGCACCTGATCAATATGTTGAGTACCAAGACGAAAACACGAACAATCATCGCAATGCCATTAAAACAGAGCTAACCGTTGATAGACTATCAAATGGCTCGACCAATATTACTGGAGTTGCGCTTGTTCCCGATAGTAATTCGGGCACAGGAATTTATCGTAACCGTATGTACAACGATAAAGGAAAAGTATGGATTGCACACGAAGGCACTTGGAATAAGCGAGGACCTGAATATGAGTACAATGAATATAATCAGCTGACCAAGATAAAGCATGGTTCTTTTGCAGGTACCCTCAGCCTTGAGTACTTGAGTCCAGAAATTAGTTTTCCTACCAAAATTACTTACCCCGAAAATGATGACGGATATGTATTGACGACTGAACATCAATACGATGCCTTGAATTATTTAGAATCGACGACTGAAACCAGTACTTTGTTAGATGAAGTTGAGAATCGTACGACGTCGGTTATTCGAAACAGTCATGGTCAAGTCATTGAATTAGACGGACCTATTGATGGAAGCGCTGATACTATTTTTCTAGATTATTATGACTGCAGCTCTGGTGTTTCATTTTGTGGCGCTTTAATGAGTGTTACTAATCCGTATGGACAACAGGTTCAGTTTTTAGATTATAGTCAAGATGGTAGGGCTACTCATGTCTTAATGCCAAATGGTATGAATGTCTTTTATGAATACGATGATTTAGGACGGTTAAAAACAGAAAGGAAAGTTGCTTCGAATGGTATTGAAGTGACAATGAATGTTGAGTTCAGGGGCGTTAATAAAGTTTCAAAAGTCAGTTACTCAAATGGAACCTTTGTGGCATTTGAATACGACGACTCGGGTATTTTGAAAGCAACGAGCAATCATTTGGGACATCGAGCAGAGTTTGACTACGACAAGAATGGAAATTTAACTCAGGCCGATATTTATAATGATCTAATGAGCTTAACCGCGACTTCAAAATTTATATATGATGAAGCTAATACAATTACCGCAATACAAGATGCGTACGACAACTATACCAATCTAAATTACAACGAATTTAATGATTTAGTAGGTATTAGAGATCATGCAGACGATGAGTCTAATCTGGAACTTGATGGATTTGGGAGAGTGACCGGCGTTAGGTTCAATGATGAAGAATCGCATCAAAGCTTCTATGACGATGTTGGTAATTTAGTTTTAGTAAGATCCGCTCAAGAAGAGACAAGATATAAATACAATGGTTTTGGCGAAGTAATTGAAAGAGAGTCGTCAACAACAGGGACAGTTTTATTCGAATACGATAAAGCGGGAAATGTAAAGGAAGTACTCCAAGCGAATGGCCAGGTAATTAGACATGAATACGACTTGCTGAGCAGACTAAAGTCCACAGAGTTTATATCATCTCAAGAGTTTGTTGAGTATACCTACGACAACTCGACTGCTTTTTCGAATAGCAGTGGTCGGCTATTAAAAATACAAGATTGGTCTGGACAGCAAGAGTTCGCATACGACGCTTGGGGAAATGTAAATCAACATGCTGTGACTCAGTTTGGGGCCACTTTTACGACACTGTATGAACACAGTAGTTATGGTGAATTAAAGAAAATCGTTTATCCCGATGGCAGGGTCATTGACTACAATTATACTAGCCATCAGCTCAGTAGCATTGCACTAGACGGTGCTAATGTTATTAGCAACATTGAGCGGTTACCCTACGGTCCAGTTAAAAGCTGGCAGTTCGGTAATGGAATTACACTTTCGAAAGAGCATAACCTGAACTACCAAGTTACCAATCAAACTGCTGGCAATCTTTTGAATAGAATTTATGAGTACGATGGTGAAGGGCAGCTGACTTCTATCGACGATACTCTTGATTCTACTTATTCACGAAGTTTTCAATACAGTGCTCAGTCTTTTTTGACTGGCTCTGAATCTGATACATCAATTTCAGTCTATAAGTATGCCGGCTCTTACCAGAGACTTTCTGAAGCGACCTGCGAGAAGAATTCGACGATAACATCGATAGAAGATTGTTCTGCTTGGCTAGAAACTATGTTCGATGCATGTGAGACCGGAGAAACTGAATGCATCGTAACTTACTGTTCAGTTTATCCTGATAATGACTTTTGCTATGACGGACATTGCTCTACCGACTTGAATGATCCTGACTGTAACATACCAGACTGCCAAGCGGACCCTGAGCTATGCTTAGATGGGGTTTGTAGCGATCTTCCCTATGATCCTGATTGTGATGATGGCGATTGTGAATCCGATCCTTATTGTAATCCCACTTTCTGTGAAGATTTTCCGAACGACCCTACCTGTGTCGATTATTGTGAGCTATATCCGGAAGATCCAAGTTGCAATGTTTCTTACTGCGAAGAGAATCCTAATACTCCTTTCTGTAATCCTAACTATTGTGCAGAGAATCCAAATGATGAGTTCTGTTTGCAAATTTGTGCAATTGATCCGTCATTGCCAGAGTGTTCGGCTTATAAAACGAATTTTCGTAAATTTGTAGACATTCAGAAGAGCAATAAAAAGAAATTACATTTGATGCTGCAAAAGAAAAAAGCAGCAAAAAATGTAAATAACAACAAGCTAAAGCGAAAACAGGTAGCGACTAAAATTCGTGATCGATTGAAATCCTCATCATTTCGTTTGAACTCACAGAGTACAGCGGAAGAGGGCGGAAATAGATTTAAATATTTTAACTATCAAGCAGATCAAGGCTCAAATTATCCAGATGAAAATCAAACCTTAACATCAGTTGGACAGACTCATTATCAATATGATTTACAAGGCAATACTATTGCTGCTGCTAACCCATACACAGGAGAATATACGACTTTTGAGTACAATGCCCAAAGTCGCTTGAAGCGTATTGAAGATAACTCATCTATTGAGTATTTTTACAATGTTCAAGGCCTACGGATAGCTAAAGTTGTTAACGGAAACTTAACTCAATATTTATATGATCTGTCTGGGCAACTTATTGCTGAAGTCGATCAATTTGGCGAAATTTCCAGAGGTTACCTTTGGTACCAAGGCGAATCGATAGCGTTATATGATGATGAAACCTACTACTACCACAATTCATTGACTGGCACGCCAAACTACATCACTGATCAAAATCAGAACATTGTTTGGCAAGCAACTTACAGTGATTTTGGCGAAGCGTTAATTATTAATGAGCAGATCACCAACAACCTTCGATTTATTGGGCAGTACTACGATAACGAGTCTGGCTTTCACTATAATCAACAACGTTATTACGACCCTTATACCGGTCGGTATATTACCAGTGATCCGATTGGTTTAACCGGTGGAATTAACTCCTACGTATACGCTTTAAACAACCCAATAATGTACGTCGACCCGAATGGCGAGATTGCTCATTTGATATTTATGGGTATGTTTATGGGTGGTGCCTTTGGAGCGGTTCATGGATTTGTTAGTGAGATGTTTGCAAACGGAGGAAATATAGACTGTGTTGATTGGTGGAGAGTAGGTAAAGACGCTGCAATGGGTGCAATGGTGGGCGGCTTTGAAGTGATGGCCTTTGCCACTGTTGGTCATGTGTTGCGGTTTGCGAGTTTGTTTCGGTATGCAGGATTGCCCTATAATACTATCAAGAGAGCAGGTACCACAAACAAACTGGGTAAAGAAGTTTGGGCTAGAGAGGCTAAATTAAGAGGAAGAGAAATAGAGTCATACTTAACCCGAACTGACTATAAGGACTGGCAGAGGACTGATAACTTAATTAACCCGGCTACAAACAATCCTTATAAGTCAAATAATTTTCGTTTGGTTGACTTTCAACTCGGAAATAATGTGGTCAGTTTAAAAACAGTCAACACTAACGGAAAATCATGGATAAGGGACATGAAGGCCCATATTATAGAGTTGCAAAAGACAAATATTACAGTTGATGGTATATCTGCGAATAAGATATTAGACATTCGAGTGCAACCAGGAGGGTTTGATGCAGCTAAATTTTTAATTCGATTCGGACAAGAAAGAAATATTCCAGTAATAATAAAAGAATTTGGTGGTTAATTATGTTTGTTCAGCTAGAAGTAGTATTAAGTAATCAGGCATTTCCAATGGCTTATGAACTATGGGATCTTATCTCGTCAAAGTTAGATATTGATGATTCTAATGTTGTAGATGGACTTACAGGTAATAAAATAAAACTCTCAGATATTTCAAATTTTTTAAGAGATAATAAAAAGGATAGTTTCATATTTGAAATTGGGGAAGGAAGTGTCGAATTTGGTTATTTAGCTGATCTAGACTTTAGTAGGTTGGACATAAAAAA
>Ga0070728_10005277_pt1 | contig 12882 bp, 10 predicted proteins | sample tdDd471_FD_66723 | JGI IMG/M metagenome (GOLD analysis project Ga0070728, IMG submission 66723) | Marine sediment microbial communities from the Atlantic coast under amendment with organic carbon and nitrate - tdDd47.1 | ecosystem: Environmental > Aquatic > Marine > Coastal > Sediment | place...
GACGGCTCCGGCCCGGGATGGCATGAGAAACCGCCTTCGCGACGACGGAAACGGTCCATGCCCGACGCCTACATCCTCTGTGCGACCCCCCGTTCGGGCAGCACGCTCCTGTGCGGCCTGCTTGCCGCCACCGGTCGGACCGGCAATCCGGACTCCTTCTATCGTCCCCAGAGCCGGATGGACTGGGTCAGGGAATGGGGCCTTCCCGATCCCGTCGGCATGGACAAAGCGGAGTTCGATCGCAGCTTCCTCGAAGCCGCCATCCGGGCGGGACGCGGCGACACCGGCATTTTCGGCCTGCGGCTGATGCGCGAGAACCTGGAAGAGCTGTCGGCGATCCTCGATCGCCTCCATCCCGGACTGGCCTCGGATCGGGCGCGCTTCGAATGGGCCTTCGGCGAAGTCCTCTATATCCACCTGTCGCGCGAGGACACCCTCGCGCAGGCCGTCTCCCTGGTCCGCGCCGAGCAGACCGGGCTCTGGCACGTCGCTCCGGACGGCACGGAGCTGGAGCGGCTCGCGCCGCCTGAACCCCCGCGCTACGATTTCGACCGCATCGGGCGGGCTGTCGCCGGATACGAAGCCTTCGAGGCGGCCTGGGTTTTCTGGTTCAAGGAGCAGGGAATCGAACCGCTGCGCATCGGCTATGAGCGCCTGTCGGCCGATCCCGTTACAACGCTCGTAGCGATATGCGAAGCGTTGCAAATTCGGCCGCCCAAAACGGACGCGATCCGGCCGGAGGTGGCGAAACTCGCCGACAGCGTCAGCCGCGACTGGATGCGCCGTTACCGGTCGGATCTTGCGGCAGCGGAGCGAGGCGGAGGGTGACGCGCGAAACGAGCGGACCGGCGGGCTTGCCTTCCGCCTCGACTCGCAATAATTCCCGTCCATGAGCGACACCATTCTGATTATCGACTTCGGCAGCCAGGTCACCCAGCTGATCGCCCGCCGGGTCCGCGAGTCGGGCGTCTATTCCGAGATCGTCCCCTTCCAGAGTGCCGCCGCCGCCTTCGAGCGCATGGCGCCGAACGCGGTGATCCTGTCGGGCGGCCCGGCCAGCGTCGCCGAGGCGGGAACGCCGCGAGCACCGCGGGAAATCTACGAGGCCGGCATCCCGATCCTCGGCATCTGCTACGGCGAGCAGGCGCTGGTCGCCCAGCTCGGCGGCACGGTCGAACCTTCCACCCATCGCGAATTCGGTCGTGCCTATGTGGAGGTGAGGGCGGAAAGCAAACTGTTCGAAGGCATCTGGCCGGTCGGCTCCCACCACCAGGTGTGGATGAGCCACGGTGACCGGGTGACGGCTCTGCCGGACGGCTTCGAGGTCATCGCCAGTTCAGACGGCGCGCCGTTCGCGGCCATCGCCGACGAGAGCCGCCGCATCTACGGCGTCCAGTTCCATCCGGAAGTGGTGCACACGCCCGACGGCGCCAAGCTGATCCGCAACTTCACCCACGGCGTCGCCGGCTGCGGCGGCGACTGGACCATGGCGCATTTCAGAAGCCACCAGATCGCCCGCATCCGCGAGCAGGTGGGCGAGGGCAGGGTGATCTGCGGCCTTTCCGGCGGCGTCGATTCCGCCGTCGCCGCCGTCCTCATCCACGAGGCCATCGGCGACCAGCTCACCTGCATCCTGGTCGATCACGGCCTGATGCGGATGAACGAGGCGGCCGACGTGGTTGCCATGTTCCGCGAGCATTACAACATCCCGCTGGTGCATGTCGACGCGAGCGACACCTTCATCGGCGAGCTCGATGGCAAGGGCGACCCCGAGGAGAAGCGCAAGATCATCGGCCGGCTGTTCGTGGAAATCTTCGAGGCCGAGGCGAAGAAGCTTGGCGGCGCCGATTTTCTCGCGCAAGGAACGCTCTACCCGGACGTGATCGAATCCGTCTCCTTCACCGGCGGCCCGTCGGTGACCATCAAGTCGCACCACAATGTCGGCGGCCTGCCCGAGCGCATGAACATGGCGCTGGTCGAACCCTTGCGCGAATTGTTCAAGGACGAGGTGAGGGAACTGGGGGCCGAACTTGGCCTGCCGCAATCCTTCATCGGCCGGCATCCGTTCCCCGGGCCGGGCCTCGCGATCCGCTGCCCCGGCGGCGTCACCCGCGAGAAGCTCAACATCCTGCGCCAGGCGGATGCGATCTATCTCGAGGAGATCCGCAATGCCGGCCTTTACGACGCCATCTGGCAGGCCTTCGCGGTGCTGCTGCCGGTGCAGACGGTGGGGGTGATGGGGGACGGGCGTACCTACGAATTCGTCTGCGCGCTGAGGGCGGTGACCTCGGTCGACGGCATGACAGCGGATTTCTACCACTACGACATGGAATTCCTCGGCCGCGCCGCGACCCGCATCATCAACGAAGTGAGCGGCATCAACCGGGTGGTCTATGACGTGACCTCGAAGCCTCCCGGGACGATTGAGTGGGAGTGAGCCCTGTCCGGACCTCCGGTCCGGGAAAAAGGTCCAGTGGACCTTTTTAAAGGGCGAACGCCCGGAGACCTACGGTCGGCGGGCTGCCGTCCGGACCTCCGGTCCGGGAAAAAGGTCCAGTGGACCTTTTTAAAGGGCGAACGCCCGGAGACCTACGGTCGGTGGGCTGCCGTCCGGACCTCCGGTCCGGGAAAAAGGTCCAGTGGACCTTTTTAAAGGGCGAACGCCCGGAGACCTATGGTCGGAGGGCTGCCGTCCGGGCTCACCGACCGGTAGAGGGTTGGCAGCGATCCAAATCTTGCTAGGGTTTCCGCGACCGCAATACGTACCCGATATCCACCAGCCGACAGAATGCCCGAGAGAGCCGTGCCCCGTTTCGATCCCGAAGAACTCGCCGCCATGGCCGGGAGCACGACCTTCGCGCGCGGTCAAGCCTATGCCCGCAAGGGATTGGTCGAGATTCTCGCCATCGAGCCGGACCGGGTGGTGGCAAGCGTTGCGGGAACCGAGGATTACCGCACGACGGTCACCGGAGAGGGGGAGGAGATCGACGGCACCTGCACGTGCCCGGCTTATGCGCGCGAGGGATTCTGCAAGCACATCGTGGCCGTCGCGCTCGCCGCGAATGCGGCGCTCGATTCCGGCGAAATCGAGGCCGGAGGCGCGTTTGGCCGGATCCGCGCCTATCTCGAAACCATGAGCGTGGAACGCCTCGCGCGCATGGTCGTCGAAATAGCCGAGCGCGATCCGGACCTTCTGCGCCGGCTCGATACCGCCGCGATGGTTGCCAAGGGCGACGACAAGACGGTCGCCAAGGGGCTTCGCAAGGCGATCCGGGATGCGACGCGGGTCCGCGACTATATCGATTACTGGGAGGCCGGGGATTGGGCCGCCGGCGTCGCCGCTGCGCTGGATCCGCTGGCAGATGCGGCTTCGGGACCGCGCGCCTCGCTGGTCGTCGAACTTGCGGACTACGCCTCCGACCGGATCGAAGCCGCGATCGAGGCGATCGACGATTCCGACGGGTATTGCAGCGAACTGCTCTATCGGGCGCGGGAAATCCACCACGAGGCATGCCTGGCCGCCGGGATCGACCCGATAGCACTCGCAGGCGACCTGTTCAGGCGCGAACTGGACGACGGCTACGGCTTCTATAGCGGTTCGGCGACGGACTACGAGGACGTGCTGGGCGAAACCGGCCTCGCCGAATACCGCCGGCTGGCGCAAATCGCCTGGGACGCGGAAAAAGACGGTGCGGTCGCATCGGATGATGAGGAATTCGACAAGTACCGGCGCGAGCGCCTCGCCAACATTCTGGATCTCTTCGCCGAACGCGACGGCGACGTCGAGACGCGGATCGAATTGCGCAAGCGGGATCTTTCGAGTGTCTGGAAATACAAGGCGCTCGCCGAATTCTGCCGTGACGCCGGCAGGGAAGAAGAAGCCTTGCGTTGGGCGGAGGAGGGGCTCTGGCTGTTCGAGGACGATCGTTCGGCCGGTGGGCTGCTTTCGCTCGTGGTGGACCTGATGACGAAGGCCGGCCGGGACGCCGATGCCCGGGCGCTCCTGTGGATGGCTTTCGAAAAGGATCCGGATTGGAGCCTGTACGAACGATTGCGCGAACTGGAAGGCGAAAAGGCGGTGGCGCGGGCCATCGAACTCGTGCGGGCAGAGCTCGATAAGTCCGGTTCTTCCCGCCCTTACTGGTCCGGCGATTTCCTGATCGAGATATTGAGCAGCGAACGCATGTACGACGACGCCTGGAAGGCGGTTCGCGAGTATGGCGCGTCGGAGTCGACCCAGTTGAAGCTTGCCCGGGCTTGCGAGGCGACGCATCCGCAGGAGGCGCTCGGCATCTACGCGGAAAAGGTGGACCTGCTGGCCCGGCTCGGAGGCAATCCGAACTACGAAGAGGCGGTCGAACTGATCGGCCGCATGGCCGGCCTTCGCGACGCCGAGGACCAGGCAGCCTATGTTGTCGCCTTGAAGAAGCAATACAAGCGCAAGCGAAACCTGATGAAGCTCCTGGGCTGAGCACGATGCGCCAATCCGAAATCGACGAGCAGAACGACCATATGGTCAAGCGCCAGGACAGGTTCCGCGCCGCCGCCGATATCGTCACGGACGCCCTGGCGGAGTTTGAGGAAGTTGAGGCTGTCGCGGTCATCGGTTCGGTCGCCGATCCGTTGTGGAAGGAGGTTCCCCGGTTCCGGGAATTCCGCCGCGAGGGCATTGCGGTGTGGCACGAATGCGGGTTGCTCGATCTGGCCGTTTGGGTTTCCTCACGGAAGCGTCTTTCGGAAATGCGCCGCGCCTACAGCCGCGCCCTGACCGCTGCCTACAACGCGGGAACGGGACCGAGCGTGCCGGGTACCGAAGTCGAGATCGTCCTGATCGAGCCGGAAACCGATCGCTATCTCGGCCATCTGTGCCATTTTTCCGAATGTCCGAAGGAAAAGCCCGCCTGTTTCGTCCCCGGATGCGGCGATCCGCCGTTCAACCGGCTGTACTCGGACTTCGTGCCGCGCCGGCAGATGCTCGCGTTTGCCGGGGAGTCCATGCTGTACCGGCGCGGGCAGGGCCGGCTGATGTCCGCCCTCGACCTGCCGCCGCCCGAGGAGGTGCCGGACCGGTAATCGGCGCGCCCGGTTTGACCTAAATCATCCCCTCCGCGCCGGACCCTGCTTATCCTGTACATGTTAAGTAAGCGGAGAAAACGACGATGGGCGAACTGGTTCTGGCCGCCAAATGCACCCATGTGCCGACCATGGTCATGTCCGAGCAGGAAGGCCCGCTCAAGGGCCGCCGGCAACCGGCCATCGACGGGCACAGGGAAATCGGCCGCCGGGCGCGGGAGGCGGGGGCGGACACGTTCGTCGTTCTCGACACGCACTGGCTGGTCAACGCAGGCTATCACGTCAACGCCAATCACCGCTTCAAGGGCATGTTCACGTCCCATGAATTCCCGCAATTCATCAAGGATCTGCCCTATCGATACGAGGGCAACGCGGCGCTGGGCGATCTGATCGCAGAGACGGCGCGGGCGGACGACGTCTACACCCTCAGCCACCAGGTCGACAGCCTCGACCTCGAATACGGAACCCTGGTGCCGATGCGCTACATGAACGCCGACGGCGCCCTGAAGGTGGTGTCCGTCGCCGCCATGTGCACGGTGCACAGCCTGGAAAAATCCCGCAAGCTCGGCGCGGCGATCCGCAAGGCCATCGACGCGTCGGACTCGAAGGTGGCGCTGATTGCCTCGGGCTCGCTCAGCCACAGGATCTGGCCAAACGACATCTATGCCGAGAACAACGGCACATTCACGATTTCCTCGAAGTTCAACGAGGTCGTCGACCGCCGGGTGCTGGAAATGTGGGAGAACGGCGAGACCGGGCTGTTCCTGCAAATGCTGCCCGACTACGCGAATTATTGCGACGGCGAAGGCGACATGCACGATACGGTGATGCTGTTCGGCGCCCTCGGCTGGGACAGCTATTCGGGGCGCGGCGAGGTCGTCACCGAATATTTCCCGTCATCGGGAACCGGCCAGACCAACGTGGTGTTTTCCCTCTGAGCCAGCGTTTCTAACGGCCGAGCAGGTTGCGCGCCAACGATTGCAGGTGGGTGAGCATCGCCGCGCGGGCACCTTCGCGGTCGCGGCGAACCAGCGCGTTGACCGGCACCAAATCCTATTCAGGGGCACGCTCTAATCGGCCAGAGTGGCGTTGGGTTCGAACAGGTCGCCCATGGCTTTGCCGGCGACGTAGGCTTCGCCGTGAACATAGCGGCGCGATGCCGCCCTGCGCGCGGTGAAGCTGAGGCCCAGCCGGTCGATCTCTTGGTCCACGACCGAGTGCTTGACGGAAACGAGGTCGAACCCCGTGCTTCTGGAGGTGGAGGTCTGGCGGGCGGCCTTCAGGGTGGCGAGCTTGTCAGATATACCGTTGGCCAGGCCGACCTGGAACGAGTTAAGCGCCATCCGGCGCTTCCCGCCGCGCAATGCCAGGTAGATTTCGCCACGCCGGAAGGCCGTGCTTTCGACCTCGAATGTGGCTTCGATCAGTTCGTGCAGATAGCGTGCGGCCTCGACATCGGCTTTCAGGCCAAACAAGACGTGGCGCAGAGCGCCATCGTCGTCCTGTTCCGACCAGACCCTGCAATCGCAGAAGGCGGCCAGCGCCGGCATGCAGGAATCCACCGGTGCGCGGCGCTTGCGGCCTGTTGCGATGCCGACGCCCCCGCAATCGGAGCCGCGCAACGAAACCGCATCGAGGGTCAGGTCGTGGCGGTCGAGCAATTCGGCGACCTTGGCGGCGGCTGCCATGGATTCATCCTCGGTGCAGCCGCGATCCACCGTCTTGGCACGCAGCGCACGGATACGCTGGATCACCCGATCGAGATCGGCCGCCTGGGAAGCGCTCCCGGCCGGTGCCGCCGAAGCCGAGAACTCATAGCGCGTCCGCAACCGCTCAAAAAGATCGCGCGCGTCCACCTCCATGGCCCCTTGAGCGATATGGCCTTCGATGGCCCCGGCCGCGACATCGAGCGTGTCGGCTTCGCCCCACACGCCGGCCCGCGCACGCTGGACGATCGTCTCGACCTGCAACGCGGCAATCCGTTCGAAAGCCGCCTTCAGTTCCTCCGGCGCGTCCGCGCCCGCTTGCCCGAATAATCCGCAGGCGTCGACAAGATTGTCCGCGGAAGCCAAACGTCGGGCTTCGAGGTCGAGATCGACCCGTTCGCCCTCGTTGATCCAGCGTAGAGCCAGGTCTTCGACAGGGCTCCAATAGTCCTCGAGGTCCCGCATGGCTTCGATGAGCGCCGCCTCGTCCAGTTCGACGACGAGCTGCGGGATCGGTACGAAGCCCCGCCGGGCCACATCCCGGTAAAGCGTGGCGGCGCAGCGGTGGCCGAGGGGGTGTCCTGGGCGAACGAATTTCATCGCCGTCGCCACCATCGCCTCGTCCAGCGCGAACAGGGGCGAGATGACGACGTGGCGGCCGCTCTCGAGCGGGCAGAGCCGCATGGCGGTCGGCAGGCCGTCCGCCTCGGGAGCTATACGCGAATCCAGCAGCCGAAGGCTCTCCGCCGTGACCAGATCCGTCAGGCGGATGTCGTCCGGTCCCTCCCTGCCGACGATCCTGACCAGGCGGAATTGCGCGGCTCCGAGTGCTTCGAACGCCTGGCGCTCCACCGGAGTTTCCGGCCGGATCCTGCTCAGATGGCGGTCGACCGCCGTCCGGCCGCTCATCGATGGCGTGAAGATCTCCAGATCGGCGGCCATGATCAGCAGGCATTTCAAGGCGTCTTCGTTTTCGGGTGGCCCACCCTGTCGGGCAAGCCACCCCCGCAGGATCTTCTCCAGCGCGCCCCTGCGCGCTATGGATTCCATCAGGTCTCCGATATGAAGCCCGATCGTGTCCAGGATCGCGTCGTCGGCGTCGATGTCGCTGCGCACAGACATGCAGAGGCGGCTCCTCATCCGCAGGGAGGATGCATTTCCAACGGCACCACCTAAACATGATTCGCGGCTTGCCCGTAAGAAGCCGGCTCATCCCGGCGAAACGCGACGATTCCCGCGCCTTTGCACTCATCCTTCCGTGCCTTTCCGGCAACGAAACGGCTACGCCAGCGCCACAATCCAATTTAGGGACACGCTCTAACGCCCGAGCAGGTTCCTCGCCACCGATTGCAGATGAGTGAGCATTGCCGCGCGGGCGCCCTCGCGGTCGCGGCGGACCAGCGCGTCGACCAGCACCTCGTGCTCGGCGCAATAGGCGCGGCGGCGGTCCTCGGAAAACGACCGGCGCTTCATCTCGAACCAGGGCGGCTGGTTGCGCACGATCCGCATCAGGGCATGGATCTCCTTGAGGAAATCGTTGCGCGAGCAGGAGAACACCCGGTGGTGCAGCTCGGCGTCCCAATGCTCGAATTCCGGCATGTCGGTGGCTTCGCAGGCGGTGAGATGCGCCTCGCGTACGGCGTCGAGTTCGGCGGTGCTGGCATTGGTTGCCGCGAACGAGGCCGCCGCCGGTTCCAGCAATTGCCGGACTTCCATCATATCGGAGGGCGAGGTGCCCTCCATGCGGCCGACCACCGCCGACAGCGAGGCGGAATCGTCGTTGGCGAGGAAGGTGCCGCGCCCCACATGTCGAATGACGGTGCCGTCGGCCTCCAGGATCGCCACCGCGCGCCGCACCGTGTTGCGGGCGACGCCGTATTCCGCGGCGAGTTCGCGCTCGGGCGGCATGCGGCCGCTCGCCAGCCACTCGCCGGCGGCGATGCGATCCCTGAGCGTCGATGCGATGTCCACGGCCACCAGTCTTGGCACGATCGGCTCCATTTAACTGATCCGGTTTTAAGCCAATCTAGCCAAACCCGCGCCATTCGTCCAGCCTCATGCTTCCGCCGCGTAAATTAGTGCCCCGAACGGTTCGGATTTCCCCGTTCGCCAATCATATTTCGCTTGCGGCATGAACCAATGAGCGGTAGCGTTTAAAAAAAGGCCATATTGGTTCACAATTGGTCCATACAAAGTTGGTTCAAAGTTGGTTCAGGGAGGAACCGCATGAAGGTCGCGACCTTTACGGTCGGGGGCGAGCGCCGCGTCGGGATCGTCGATGTCGAGCGCAACCTGGTCGAACCCTTCGATCTGCCCGTGGAAGCCGCCGAAAAAGGCCTGCTGGCGCTGATCGAGCGCAATGGCGCCGGGGTGCCGGGGCGGCTGTCGCCGATCCCGCTCGACCGGGTAACGCTGGAAGCGCCGGTGCCGCATCCGCGCCGCAACATCTTCTGCGTCGGCAAGAATTACTACGAGCACGCCCACGAATTCGCCTCCAGCGGCTTCGATTCCAGCGCCGGCGCCGGAGCGGTCCCAAAGGCGCCGATCGTCTTTTCCAAGGTTCCCGAATCCGTCGTCGCCAACGGTGCCAGCGTCGTCCTCGACCCGGCCGTCTCCGACGCCGTCGACTACGAGGCCGAACTGGCGGTGATCATCGGCAAACCGGGCAGGGGCATCCGGCCGGAAGACGCCTACGACCATGTCTGGGGCTACACCATCGTCAACGACGTCACCGCCCGCGACCTGCAGGGCAAATACAGCCAGTGGCTGATCGGCAAGTCCCAGGACACCTTCTGCCCGATGGGGCCGTGGGCGATTACGAAAGATGAGCTCGACCTCGAGAACGCCGGCATCCGCTGCTTCGTCAATGGCGACCTGCGGCAGGATTCGCGCCTGTCGCTGCTGATCTTCGACATCCCCACCATCATCGCCACCCTGTCGCAAGGCATCACGCTGCTGCCCGGCGACATCATCGCCACCGGCACGCCGGCCGGCGTCGGCATCGGCTTCGACCCGCCGCGCTATCTCAAGCCCGGCGACGTCATGCGCGTCGAGATCGACGGCATCGGCGCGCTCGAGAACACCTGCGCGGAGCGTCTGCAATGACCTCCGTCACCATCGGACCGATCGTGGCCGAAGTCACGGGCGACGGCTTCCCGGTGGTGATGATCCATGGCCTTGGCGGCACCTCGAACATGTTCCAGCCGCAGCTTTCCGCGCTGACGAGCTATCGCGTCGTGCGCATCGACCTGCCGGGCTCCGGCCGCTCGCCATGCCCGCCGGGGCCCTTGACCATCGAGACCATGGCGCGCGACGTGCTGCGCGCCATGGACGGCACCGGCGCCGGCCGCGCCCATCTGGTCGGCCATTCCATGGGAACGCTGGTCTGCCAACGGCTGGCGGTGGACGCACCCGAACGGGTCGCCTCGCTGACCCTGTTCGGCGCGCTGGCCGAACCGTCCGACGCGGTCCGCGAGGGTCTGAAGGGCAGGGCGGCTCTCGCGAGGAGCGGCGGTATCGCCGACATCGCCGACCAGATCGTCGCGGGCGCGCTTTCGGCGCATACCCGCGAGACCCTGCCGGGGGTCGTCGCCTTCGTGCGCGAGTCCATCACCCGGCAGGATCCGGAAAGCTACGCCCGCACCTGCGAGGCGCTGGCGAAGGCCGCGGCCGTGGACGCGCAAAGAATTTCGGCGCCGGCATTGCTTGTCACCGGGGATGCTGACACGGTGAACGCACCGAACGTAGCCCGCGCCCTCGCCGACACCATAAGAGGCGCCACGTTTTCCGGTCTCGACCGCTGCGGCCACTGGGCCACCGTCGAGGCCGTGAAGACATGCAACCAGAGGCTCGCGGATTTCCTGAGGCTCGCCGACCGCTGATCGAAGAGCGGACCGGCGCCCGGGACAACAGGGAGGAAGACATGGCGGACGACAACTGGAACGGAAACGGAACGGGCAGCGTGCTCTTCACCAATGTGCGCATCCTCGATGCCACGGGCGAGTATCCCTATACCGGCGAGGTGCTGGTGCAGGGCAACCGCATCAAGCAGATCACCCGCGGCTCGTCGCGCTTCGGCTCCGGCGCCACCTCGATGGGCGGCGCCACGGTCATCGACGGCATGGGCGCGACCCTGATGCCGGGCATGATCGACGCCCATCTGCACCTGTCGTGGAACAACGCGCCGGGCATCGATCCCATCCAGATGATGGAGCTCGAGGAGCACATGCTGGTCACCATGGAGATGGCCAAGCTGGTGCTCGACGCGGGCTTCACCGCCGGCCGCGGCGCCGCCGCCGCCAAGCCGCGCCTCGACGTGGTCGCCAAGCGCTTCATCAACGAGGGCCGCTTCCCCGGACCTCGCTATCTGGCGGCCGGGCCGGAGATCACCACTGTCGGCGGGCTCGGCGATGCCGCCCCCTCCCATATCCCCCATGAGGGCCTCAATCTCGGCATCGTCGTGTCGGGGCCGGAGGAGGTGCGTCGCGTCGTGCGTACGCTGATCAAATACGGCGTCGACTCCATCAAGCTCAACCTCTCCGGCGAGGAGATCACCGGCATGGGCGCGGAAGAGACGCCGATGTCGGAGGAGGAAGTGGAGATGGCGGTGCGCGAGGCGCGCTGCCGCAACAAGGTGCTCTCCGCCCATGCCCGCTCGTCGGGCTCGGTCATCCAGTGCGTCCGCCACGGCATTCAGAACATCTACCACGCCTCCTTCGCCGACGAGGAGGCGCTCGACATGCTGGAAGCGGCCAAGGACCGCCACCTCGTCGCCCCCGGCATCGCCTGGCTGATCAACACCGCGCGGCATGCCGGCCAGTGGGGCATCGAGCCCGGCGGGGAAATGTCGATGCTCTACGAGCGCGAGCTGGAAATGTGCATCGACACCATGAAGAAGATGCACCGCCGCGGCATCCGCGTCTGCATCGGCGGCGACTATGGCTTCGCCTGGACGCCGCAGGGCACCAACGCCAGGGACATCCAGACCTTCGTCGAGATGCTCGGCTTCTCGCCGATGGAGGCGATCCAGGCGGCGACCAAATATGGCGGCGAGATCATGAACATGGGCGACGAGCTCGGCATGATCAAGGAAGGCTACCTGGCCGACCTGTTGCTGGTCGACGGCGACCCGATCTCCGACGTTCGCATCCTGCAGGACAAGAACCGGCTGCTGGCGATCATGAAGGACGGCAAGTTCCACAAGGCACCGCGCATGAACGAGCAGCGCCGGCGGCTGACGGCCTAGACGGATAACGGGGGGCGGGACAGTATGAGCCTGACGGGCGACCCACGGCGGGTCTCCACGGAGACCCCGGCGGACCGGCTTTCCGGCGGCGGCTTTTCCCGTCGCCAGGCCTGGCGGCTGGTCTGGCTGCTGGTCGCCGCCGTTCTCGCCTGGATGATCTTCGCCGTCTGGCCGGACTGGCTCAAGTCGCTGCTGATCTCCAAGAAGGCCTTCGTCAGCTCGATCTTCAACGGCGTGACCCTCGCCGGGCTCTATTTCCTCGTCGCCAGCGGCTTCACGCTGGTCTTCGGGCTGATGCGCAATGTCAATCTCGCCCACGGCTCGCTCTACCTGCTCGGTGCCTATATCGGCTACGAGGCGTCGGAAGCGACCGGCAACTGGTTCATCGGCGTCGCCGCCGGCTTCCTGGCGCTGGCCGTGGTCGGTCTCGTCATGCAGATACTGGTGTTTCGGCGGCTCGAGGGCGACGAACTGCGCCAGACGCTTGTCACGATCGGCATTTCCGTCGTCGCCGCCGACCTGATGCTGGCCTTCTGGACCGGAAACACCTACCAGATCGGGGTTCCCGACTGGCTCGACGGGGCGGTCCAGCTGCCGATCATCTCGGTCATCCGGCGTAGCGGGACCCCGGTCTATCTCTCCTATCCGCTCTACCGGCTCGTGGTTCTCGGCGTCGCCATCGTCATCGGCATCGGCCTGTGGCTGATGATGAACCGCACCCGCATCGGCATGATGATCCGCGCCGGCGTCGACGACCGCGAGATCCTCTCGGCGAGCGGCATCAACGTGCACATGCTGTTCGCCATCGTCTTCGCCATCGGCGCCGGACTGGCCGGTTTCGCCGGCGTCGTCGGCGGT
>Ga0070728_10005278_pt1 | contig 12881 bp, 7 predicted proteins | sample tdDd471_FD_66723 | JGI IMG/M metagenome (GOLD analysis project Ga0070728, IMG submission 66723) | Marine sediment microbial communities from the Atlantic coast under amendment with organic carbon and nitrate - tdDd47.1 | ecosystem: Environmental > Aquatic > Marine > Coastal > Sediment | place...
AGGCTAAGTTCTCAGCAGTCTTGTAACCGACCTGACCATCATAGTCAATGCCTTGAATATTACCCTTAATACCGCCATAGAAGTTATAGTAGCTGGTGTTTCGAACATCTACACGAGACTCGATCCAAGGATTATAAGCATTTAAGTTTCGAAAATTGTTCTTCTTTAGTCCCCCTTCAGCTCCTACGTATACACCAAAAAGATCTTGGGCAATATTCGCAGTCGCTTCTACATCTGGGAAGAAGGTGAACTCATCATTATGGGAAGCGATATTGGCGCCAATCTTCACTTTGAAGATATCCGCATGATAAGTATAGCTAGGCTGTAAGAAGAAGTTGTTTAGATTCGTACTTTCCTCATTCTTAAAGGTGCTAAAGTCGGTAACCAACTTCAAGGTAAAAGGGTGTGATTCGTTAAACCACTTGGTTCCTTCCAACTCCAATTTAAATCCACGCTCTCTGGTGGCAAAATTGTCCTGCAAAATATAGGCATCAAAGCCAGCCTTATAATTGAAATCAAGGATAGTACGTGCCCCATTGAATAAACTTGCACCAATATCAAAAATGGCGACCCGCTGACGAACTTCACCTGATTCAAAACTGAAATTCTTGTCTTCAAATTCCTCATTCAAGTCATTGTAGCCATAAAAGAAGGAAGAATTATGAGAGTAATTCATCTTTGCATTCACTGCCACACCTTCCTCATTTAGGTAATAAGTCCCTTCAAGGCCGTAGTCATTCCAACCAAATCGTTGGTTTTCTACTTGCTTGTTGTTATTGGCTGAGTGGTGAAAGGCATGTACCCTGAAGTCAAAATTCTCGACCTCATCTAGAAAGTAGGAACCATCCATGAAGATCGAATTAGGTAAACCACCACCGAGCATGAAATGCCCGTTGTAGCGTGCCTGCTGCTCCGTTTTGCGCAAACGCAATGGCCGGATTTTAGGCGCGGGGTAGGCTACTTCGATGCTTCGCGTTAAGATATTGTAGTTCTGCCGTCTAGTGGAGGTGTCCAATGGAGGCAAGATTGGTACCAAAGTGAAAGGCTCGGTATCGAGCAAGCGAGCATTAAAACTGTTGATAACATCTACTTCTCCGGTAGGTAACTCATCCTGTGCCAGGATGGGGAAACTGCTCATTAATAAGAGCCCACCGAAAATATATTTAATGAAACGATTCATTCTGATTATTGATTTTTTCGTTAATAGGAATAAGAGGTCAATAGGAGCGGTCTTCGCTACTATTCGTTATTGCCGCCCTCCTCAAATTCTAATCGGTTAGGGTCTCCACCCAAATCTAGTCGACTGGCTTGGTTCAACTGTTTGTTGATGGTAGCCAATTTGGTACGTGCCGAAGAAATAAGATCCTCATCGTCTTTATAGTTTTCCAATAAGGCTTCCAATACGGCTTTGGCATTGTACAAATCACCTTTTTCCGCAAAAATATCAGACAAAAGCAAGACACTCTTAGCCACCCAATAAGGATATCCAGAACTTTCTTTATTAGCGTTGATACAAAGTTCCTGTGCTGTATCCAATTGTCTCTTCAAATAGTAGATATAAGCAATTAGGTATCTGGCTTCAGCTGTTTGCTCATTGTCACTTAATCTCTTTACCTTTTCAAAGGTTTGTAAGGCACTGTCATACTCTTTACGGTCAAAAGCAATCTTACCGAGATAGAAGCTGGCCGTTGCGATCTGTTCCTGCGAAGCACTCGGACTATTCGCCACTTTTCCAGCTAGGCTGTAAACCGATTGCGTATTACCAATTCGATAAGCACTTCTCAAGGCACCGAGCTGGGCTTCAAAACGCATATCTTCATCTGTGGCGGCAGTCTCTAGCGCGGTATACAGTTCGAATGACTTATTGAAATCTTGTTCATGGTTATAGGCAATGATCGAAGCTTTTTCTAGCGCTTTCACATAATAGCGGCTAGGTCCGCGACCCACTACAAAATCATAATCCTTGAAGGCAGGCGTGTATTGGCGCAAAATACTGTAGGATTCCCCGCGATGGAAGTAAGCGGTTAGTAGATAACTACCGTTAGGGAATTTTCGGATATAATCCGTATAAGCATCTACGGCTCGCTGATAGTTGCCATTTTCAAATTGTGCTTCTGCCGCTTTGAAATTGATCGAATCTTTGGCGAAATTATCCACCTTATAACCCGGAATCGTTTCTAGGAAAGCAAAATAATCATCCGCTCGTCCCAGGTCATCAATATAGATTTCCTCTAAGGCAGCTAAGGCCAAATTGGCTTCAGCGGGCTCAGGGTTATTGGTAAACACTTGCTTGTAATAGTTGATGGCGCCCTCCAGGTTGCCCTGGTTGTAGTTGATCAGTCCTAATTGCAGCAGCGCTTGGTTGATCAAATTAGATTGGTTCTTGTAATCAGCCACCAATTTCCGCAAAGGAACGACAGCTCGATTCAGCTGGCCAATCTCTTGGTAGGTGATACCCAGTTGTAGTAGGGCCTCATCTGCGTAGGAAGATTTAGGGAATTCATTGGAAATCCGCTCCAGGGCGATGATCTTATCTGAAACGCGATTCCTCAGCCCTTCGATGATCGCTTTTTGATAGATGGCGTAGACATATCCTCCAAATCGACCTTCTATCGCCTGATCATAATATCGTACTGCTTCATTGTATTGGTTGCGTTTGAAATAGGCATCACCTGTTCGCATCAAGGCATCTCCCAGCACATTCTGTTTGACATCCTCACTACTGATAAAGCTTCGATTGCGATTGATTCCTTCAATCGTTTCTCTGAAATAGCCTAAGGCAGAGTTGTAATTTTGCTGTTTCAGGTAATTGTAGCCTTGGAGGTAGTTTCCGGTGAATAAAGAAGATTCATCCGGCAAGTTATTAATGGTTTTCGCTACCGTCAAAAACTGGTTCATCAAGCGAATACTCGTATCGTATTGCTTTTCTCGTTGTGCAATGTCAGCTAACCAGTAACTAGCCAATGCCTTGGTCGTCAAGTCAATAGGAAATTGTTGTGATTTATATAGATGAGCCTTCGCTCCCTCAATATCGTTGCCCTGTAATAACTGTAGGCCACGTAAATAGGCTACCTTTTGATAACTCTCTTGAATTTGTGGCGTTTTATTAGGCATTTTCTCGATCACCGTCAAGGCTTGCTGATAATCCCGGTAATTCAAGAAAATCTCACTCATGAGAGACTGAGCTTCTACATAATAGCGAGAAGTTGGTGGAATGATCTGCAGGGCATCAATGGCTTCGCGTGGATCTTTCAACTCATAGGACAATTTGGCGTAATTGAAATTGGCCTCTTCCTGAATCGTCGGATCATAAGTCATTCGACGAGCCTGCGCCAAGGCGGTTCTGGCCGATTGCCGATCACCAGTGCGCAAGTGACTATCTGCCAGATAATACATGGCCGATTGCCCTATTCGACTATCGGTACCGTTCAACTCTTTGAGGCTTTGTACCGATTTCTTATACATGCCCATTTGATGCTGGGTAAAACCCAACTGGTACCATTCCTCTTCTCGCAGTTTGGAACTGCGCTCGGCATAATATTCCAGATACGGAAGGGCCTGCTCATAATTTTCTTTTTCGAAATAAGCTTGTCCCACCAACTGCGTCGTTTCTGGCAATTTCTTGATGCCAGAATCTTGCAAGCGAGGTTCTGCATAAGCAATCAATTCATCAAATCGACGCTCTGCGAAATAGATTTGAGTAAGGTAATAAGGAATATAAGACTTGTACTTCTGTGATTTTTCAACGATTCGGAATTGCTTAATGGCATTATTGTAATTGCCTTCAAAGAAGTGGCACAAGCCTAAATAGTAATTACTAGGGTAGTAGTACTCTGTTTCAAAATCTTTGATTTCCTGAAAATTAGATTTCGCGTTGGCAAATTTTTTCTGTACAAAAAAGGCATAACCCATTTTGAACCGAACAGCAGATCTTTGCTCTCTCGTCATACCTCCCGTTGGCACTTGGGAATAGTATTCGATCGCTTTTTCATACTCTTGGTCATCAAAATAGAAGTGAGCCACCTCGACTAATGCGTCATTGGCAATAGGGTCGGGGCGTTGAGTACGTATAAAATCGAGCATTAATTTTTCTCCATCTGGCTGCTCCAATTGGATCGCGCATTTGGCATATTTAAACCGGGCCTTGGTCAATAGTAGTTCAGCTTCTGACTCATTAACCGGTTGTAGTTGATTAATGGTCTTTCGAAACTCGGCTTGCGCTTGACCCAATTGGCCCTTCTGCATAAAACCTTCCCCTCTTTTATAAGCCAAATTGGCCTCCGTAAAAACGGCCGTTCGCTGGGCTAACAAGGGCATAGAGAGTAATAGCACTAAAGCAAGCAAAACATTTTTTCCTGTCCTCATGAACTGTTTTTGTTGGTTGTTTACATAAAACACTATCGGGCAATGAATAGCTGTATAACTAAGAAAACAATTTAAATCATTGTCTTATTGTAACGAATTTATAAAAAATTTAACAGATGGGGAGGATGCTGGAGACGCTAGCATGAAAATGGAGGAATGCCTAGCAAACCTTTAGGCCGGAGGGGCTGCTACCGAACGATCTCAAGCGTAAAAGTAATATACCTGAAGGAAAAAATCAGTTTTGTGACTAGAATTGTGGAAGTGCCAAGGAAATTATTTTCTGCTGGAGGATAGTAATTCGGTAGATTGAATGACCTTAATACCTTTTTGTTGCATTTCTTCGACGGCTCGATCGACATCGCCCTCTTGTAAGTTCACCCCGCGAGATGCATCCACAATCAGATGCGTGTCAAAGCCTAAACCTAAAGCATCCAGCGCCGTGAATTTGACACAATAATCAGTAGCCAACCCCAGGACAAAGACTTCGGTAACTCCTTGTTCTTTGAGGTACTCACCCATACCTGTAGCTTTGCGATGACCATTGTCAAAAAAACCACTATAGCTATCTATTTCGGGGTCTGTGCCCTTTACAAAGACTTTTGTGATACCAGCCTGATTTAATTGGGGATGAAATTGTGCTCCGAAACTATCTTGGACACAATGAATAGGCCATAGCACCTGCTGCAATCCGTGCAAATCAATGACTTGACCAGGTCGTCGCCAGGGGTGATTGGCTGCAAAACTGCCATGATCGGCAGGATGCCAATCCTGTGTGGCCACGACCAAATCAAACTGTTCCATCAAGGCATTAGCTATCGGAATGACTTGGTCTCCTTCCTTGACTTCCAAGGCGCCGCCTGGGCAAAAGTCTATCTGTAAATCAATTAATAGTAGCGCTTTCATTAGTTCGTTTTTCGGATAACAACAATAGTATCTATGCTAGCTTTCTGCTTGATATAATCGACTAGTCGCTTCTCATATTCATCCTTTACCCGATTAGGGGTCTGGGTAGTCCAACTGACTAAGGCTAGTGGAACTGCTTTTTTTTGATCGGTGGTATCTGTAAACTGATCTCTGGCGACACTTAGGTAATCCAATTCTTTATAAAGGGTCTTAACGTCGGTCACAATATTAGCAAAAAGAGTAGAGTCGGATTTCAATTTATCCAACTGCTTTTTTACCCGCAAGCCCTCATTCAATTGCGCGGTTTGGGCCAATTGTAGCGAATCGAACACAGCAGAAAGCCTTCCTGTCAATTGTCCCTGAACTTTGCGATCAAATTTTTCTAGTTCAATACTATAATCAGGAATAGCCCGGAAATGAGTATAGTCGATCTTATACTTGTCCCGCATGATATGTTCATAATGATAAAAAGAGTCTTCTGGAACGGTGCGTTCCAACATTTGCAAAACTAAAGTGCTAGAGTCGGTAGGTGGAGCTTGCTTTAGGGCAAATAGCTTTTGAATTTGTTCCCAAAAAGAAGAGCGTGCATCCTTGGCCACTGGCTCGGGTTGAAATAGCCGGTAATCGATGCAATCCCTTGGGAAATAATCTTTAACAAAAGCCTGGATATTCTGTTTTTTCGACAGGTCGGAAATCACGGTACGAAAGATCAAAAAGCTGGGGATAATCACTAGTAAACTAAAAGCGGTTACTTTCAAACGAGTACGTCGGGCTTCAGCTGCATTTACGTACGCGCGAAAGGGAAACTGCAATAGTCGAATAATCAAATAGGTGGTTAGGGCGATGAAAAAGGAGTTAAGAAAAAAGAGGTAAAAGGAATTGAAGGCTACCTCTACATCACCTGCTGCAATGCCATAGCCAGTTACACAAAGCGGTGGCATCAAGGCGGTAGCGATGGCTACGCCCGGTATGGCGTTACTCTTGTCCTTTCTGGTAATGGAAATGATACCTGCTAAGCCTCCAAAAACAGCTACTAAGCCATCGAAAAAAGTAGGCGCTGTTCTGGCCTTCATTTCATCGGTAAATTCATCGAGCGGTGTAATGGCGAAAAAGAGGGTACTTGTAATCAAAGCAATAAGAATGGCAATGCCGAAATGGCGAAGAGACCCCACTAAAGCTTCTCTGTCGTTGGTGCCAATAGCCAAGCCCACTCCTAAGATCGGAGACATCAAGGGAGAAATTAACATCGCTCCGATGATAACTGCCGGTGAATTTAGATTGAGACCCAGTGAAGCGATCATGATCGAACAAATAAGCATCCAGGCGTTGGCGCCCCGCATTTTCTTGTTGTTCCGAATCGAAATGATCGTTCCTTCCTGATCCAAGCCTTCCCGCAAATCCATAAAATCATGAAACCAACTTTTGATGGCATCAAAGAGGTTTTGAAAAGCTTGCCTAGGTGTTGGTGGTGTGGGCGGAGGTGTCGGCGTAGTCGGGGTAGTAGGTTTTTTTGCTTCCATTACTGGGTATTCTAAGTGGCTGAAGTATCTAGTAGACGACCATCTTGCATTTCCAGGCGTCGATCACTCATTAGCGCCAATTCCTCATTATGCGTAACAATAATGAAAGTCTGCCCAAAGTCTTTTCGGAGATCAAATAGGAGTTGATGCAATTCTTGGGAAGAGGTCGAATCAAGATTGCCAGAGGGTTCATCCGCAAATACCACCCCTGGTTGATTAATCAGGGCACGAGCTACAGCTACACGCTGCTGCTCACCACCAGATAGCTGGTTAGGTTTGTGTGTCAAGCGTTCTGATAAGCCTAGGTAATCGAGAATTTCCTTGGCCCGTTCTTGCACTTGGGCTTCTGGTTTCTGATCAATGTATCCGGGAATGCATACATTTTCCAAGGCAGTAAATTCTGGAAGAAGGTGATGAAACTGGAAAATGAAGCCTATATTCTGATTGCGAAAATTGGCCAGTTTTCGATTGTTAAGCCTAACAACATCCTGGTTGTTAATCCTTAGGCTACCATCATCAGGTTGATCCAGTGTACCGAGAATATGCAATAAAGTGCTTTTTCCTGCTCCTGATTTTCCTACAATAGATACAATTTCTCCAGCGTCTATTTCCAAGTTGACGCCCTTTAGAACGTGTAAGGTATTATAGGATTTATGTATACCGTTCGCTTTGATCATTCTTGTTCTTGTGTTACCCTTACGCTACTGGAAAATGATGATATGCGGGTTTGCAATTGGTGGCAATTAGCGGCTCATTGTTTGGTCTTGCTGCCTGATTGCTCCCTATCCAGTAGTATAATTACCAATCATATACTCTCGGCTGAAATATATAGCTTTTTGCTAAGAAATACTAGAGCGTATCTCAAAACTATCCTTTGGGTCTGTCTGCTTGCGTCAGCCAGGCAGGCTGCAAATGGTCCTTTTAGATCATGCTTTCGTTGAAAAAATGTCAGGGAGCTACGGCTAACTTCCATTTTTCCGCCTCATCCTGTTCAAAAACTGCTTATTTTCGCCATCAAAAACAGTTTTGAGATACGCTCTAGCGTGCTAAAGGGGCATTCCAATTTTCTCGGTGAATAAAACAAAAGCACACTACTGGACAACAAATACGGTTTATTAGATGAAAGTTGAAGGTTTATGGCCCCAATTCCTGGAGACAGGCATAAACCTTCAAGCCTAAACTTTTAACCCTCCTTGGCGTAAAATGTCCAATAGTAGGCTACTTTTTTACCAAAATGAAATCACGAGTATAGCCGTAACTACCAAAAGAATCAAGCCTAGTATTCTGTAATTTTTATACCAAACCAGCCCTTCTAAAGAAGCGGAATCTTCATCAAATACCTGACGAGTATAGATAAGGTCCTTTATCTTTTCTGGATCGGGTGGGGGAGTGGCTAAACTAATGCCAACGATCACCAAAACATCAATCAAGAATAACAAAAAAGCCTGGTGAAGAAAATGAATGGAGTAAATGGTTTCAGCTACCCCTGCAGCATCTACCACCTCTTTAGAAAGCAGCCAGGATGGAATGACAGCTCCCACTACTTGGGCTACCCCACTACCTTTGGTGATAAATAAAATAGAAATCGCGGCAGAAATGATGAAGCCCCAAAAGGCACCATGACGATTCGCTCTTTTCCAGAATAAGCCCAAGAAGAAAGCAGCCACTACTGGCGGAGAAATATAAACCAATACTTGTTGCAAGTATTTGAAAAGCGAGTCAAATTCCTTGATCCGTGGTGCCCATAGCGCGGCAAGAACAACTAAGACAATCGTGGCAATCTGCCCGGCCCGTACGAGTTGCTTTCCTTCTAGTTTAGGATTGAATTTGGCGATAAAATCCATGGTAATCAAAGTCGAAGCAGAATTGAGCGTAGCACTGATACTGGAGGACATCGCTGCCAGCAAACCCGCCAAAACCAAACCTTTCAAAACGGTAGGTAATAGATTGAAGACTAAAGCGGGGTACACCAAGTCAGGATTCTCCAAGTGAGGGAAAATACTTTCGGGCATAGCCAATGCCATAGCACCAGGTAATACCATGATGAACAAAACAGGTAACTTCAGAAAACCAGCAAATAAACTGCCCCAACGACCATGATTTAAATCCTTCGCACTCAGGGTACGTTGCACCATGAACTGATTATTGGCCCAGAAGTAAAAGCCTAGTATCGGTACCCCAAATAATAGGCCTGTCCAGGGAACCGATGTGTCATTGGCCGGTTGTATGAGACTCAGCATATCGTCGGGCGAGTTGGCCAGAATTCCAGCCTCATATTTCTCTTGCATTACGGCCAAAACATTATCCCATCCACCTACTGCATCCAAGGTGTAGAAGGTAAGAATAATGGAGCCTATGATCAACAAAATGGCCTGAATAACCTCAGTATGAACGACCGATGCCAAGCCACCAGGAATGGTATAAGCTGCCGCGGCTACGGCTAAGAATATAATGATTAAACTGGTTGGAATATTGGGAAATACTTGTTCAAAGATCACTACACCGATATATAGAGGAGCAGCGGTTTCAATCAAGACATTACCGACAATCGTGGTAAAAGAGAAATAATATCGAGAACGGGCATCATAACGCCGTTCCAGGAATTCGGGCATTGTATAGACCCTAGAGCTTAAGTAAAATGGTAAGAAAAAGATCGAAAAAACAATGAGGATTACGACGGCAGACCATTCATAGTTGAAAACCGAAATGCCAGTACTGTAGGCATCTCCAGCTAAACCGATCAGGGTGGTACTTGAAATGTTGGCTGCAAACAGAGAAATACCCACGACGGGCCATAACATGTTTCTTCCAGCTAAAAAATAATCTTCAGAACTTTCTCTTTTCCCTTTGTAGAGTCCGTAGACGATCATGGCCACTGTGTATAATATCATGATGATGATATCCACAGCGCCCAGGGTAAAGTTAACCATGAGTGAAGGTTTTAGAAATGATTGATTTAGCAATGGCAAAATAATAATCTTTCATTTATCTTATTATTTCATCATTACTTAGGTTTCACACGTTTCATTGGAAGATTGGGGAAAGTACAATATTGGGCAAAAAAAAAGAGCAAAGACATAAATGAATATGCTTCGCTCTTGTAAGAAATCACCCGACTGTTATTATGAAGGATTTAAATAATCCTCGAAATAATCTTTTTGACACAAAGCAGTAATAAAGGCATTCATTTTTTGCTTCATGTTTTGTTCTTCTTCACTCATCAAATCTCCGCTAGCCAAAATTATAAAAGAAGAACCTAGTTTTCAAGCAAATTTAGTTAAAAAATTGAAGGCCAAAACTTGTTAAGAAAACCTTAATTTTAACATTTGCCTGCGCAATAATAGAAAGAAGATTCAATATTTCAAAGAAAATTGGTCAATTGCTATATATATAATACAATAAATGGTAAAAACTAGTTCATACAGGCGCGGAAATTAATTAATCAGCCTCCTGCAAAATATTGAATTTACATCCTTTCAAAACGACCATCCTCTTTTTGGACGGGACAGGATAATATATGATATTGTCCACGCTTGACAAAATGGAAAATTATTGGAAGTTTTGCAAATTTTGAACCAATATTTTTAGAGATCTGCTCTTTTTAGGTGGGAATACACGATGAAAATAAAGGCACTTGTGTATACCAGAGTGGTAATAACGGCTTCATTTGGGCTTAGAAAGAGACTAAATCCAGCCTGCTCGACAAACTCTTCTGCAATTGGGCTAAGTGGAGCCGGTATTAAGTCCTCCACTGCATTCATCGGGTAGAAATGCATGCTTTTGTGTTCCCAGAGATGGCGATGAACGCCCCAACGGATGGCAGGTTCTAAGATCATGATGTAAATCAAATACAAGAAAACAGCAATGACGGTTCGTTTCACTAAAAAGCCAATCATCAAGCCAAAAGTCATGTAGCTAAAGCACATCAAAAAGTAGCGAGGAATAATACTGGCTTCCTGAAATACCTTGCTCAGGTATACAACGTCTGTGTTGGCATAACCAATAATCAATACACATAGCACATAGTACAGCGTCGCCAATAGGCTTAGTGCTCCGATACTGCCAAATTTTGCCAAGAATACATCCTGGCGACTCCATCCATTGATGATGTTTTGTCGAAGGGTTCGATTATTAAACTCCATGGTGATACTGATCACCGAGAAAAAACCTAGGAAGAAAAAACAAAGCCATGCTCCGATGTAGCCTTGATAATTCCAAATTGTGGGAAAAATAAAGAGCACTTCTGTTGTGCCGATTGGAGGGGGGAGTTCTGGTAGCCTTTTCCCCAATAACAATAGACCTGGTAATAGCACGATATAAAAAAGGCTTACAATTCGAAAGATCAATTGCTTATTCCACTTCAGCCATTCTGTCCGGATCAGGTGTAGCATGTATTGGGGTACTTAGTTTTGATTGGTGATTTCCAGAAATTCAGCTTCCAAACTCTTCTGTCTTTGCCTCAGATGCGTCAAGGTGACTCCTGCGGCGAAGGCTTGGCCATTGAGATCGGCGGTGGGAAGTGCCTCCTTGAGGTATAGTAAAAAACCAAAATCTGTTTCCTCTAAGCGGGAGAGAGGGGGCAGTTGAGTCAGGAAAGCCTTGAGCTGTACTTTGTCTTGCGCGCCTACTTCAATGAGAATTTCATCATTGATAATAGCACCAACTGGACCCGTCGCTAACAAATTCCCATTCTTAATAATGGCCACATGAGAGCAAATTTTTTCCACCTCATCGAGAATATGACTGGCCATGATGATGGTCTTACCGGTGGAAGCGATCTGGCGAATCGTTTCTCTAACTTCGGCGATGCCCTGTGGGTCTAGACCGTTAGTCGGTTCATCAAAAATTAAAACTTGGGGGTCGCCAATCATCGCCGAGGCAATGGCTAGCCGTTGTTTCATGCCAAGAGAATAAGTCTTGAATTTTGAATGTTTGCGATGCAGCAAATTGACCAAGTCCAAGGATTCGTCAATGGCAGGTTTTGCAATACGTTTGATCTGAGCTACAATTTTCAGATTGTCAGCGGCACTGAGGTAAGGATAGAAATTAGGGGTTTCAAGCAGGGCGCCAAGCTGTCGCCTTGGGTTTTCTCCTCCTTTTCCATCAAACCAGCTGTAGCTACCACTAGTTGGATGTATAATGCCAAGCACCATCCCCAAAGTGGTGGTTTTACCACTACCATTTGGCCCAAGCATACCAAAAACGGTCCCTTTTTCAATCTGTAAATTGAGTTGATTGACGGCCGTGAGGCTGCCAAATCGCTTACTCAAATGTTGGGTATCTAAGATCATAGCTTCGAAAGTAGCATCTGAACGCTTATCCTTTTAAGTTAACCGATGAATCCTCGATAGAATTGGATGAAAGCTACCTTCCCTTGTGTTTTAGACCACTTTATCAGCAGAAATCTTAATTTTGGGGATGACTATTAAAGCGGCCTTGGAGCAAACGAAGGTAGTGTTGCAGCTACAGATGGACGAACGAGAAGCCCTTAGCATGCTCCGCATTTTATTTGAAGATGCATTTGGATGGACCAGTGATCAGCCTTCACGCCCTTTTCTGGCTGAGGAGCAGGGGAAACTCAAAAGCATAGTGGCACGATTGCAAGCGAACGAACCTTTGCAATATATATTAGGAGAAGCCGATTTCTACGGCTTAAAATTTGAAGTGTCCCCCGCCGTATTGATCCCCAGGCCAGAGACAGAGGAGTTGGTCTATCAAATATTGGAGACCGGAAAAGGGAAACCTTGGCAACAAGGCTTGGATATCGGTACTGGAAGTGGCTGTATTCCGATTACGCTTAAGAAAAATCACCCGGATTGGCAACTAAGCGGGATGGATGTTAGTGAGGAGGCCTTGGCGATAGCTCGCCGAAACGCTGTGAAAAACCAAGTAGTGGTGAATTGGATCACCCAAGATGTATTGAATGAGAACAGCTGGCCCCGTCTAAAAACGGTTGATTTTATCGTCAGTAACCCACCTTATATTCCTTATCGTGAAAAGAAAGTGATGCCGGCACAGGTCTTGGAATATGAACCACATTTAGCCTTATTCGTGGAGAATGAAAATGCGCTCGTTTTTTACCAAAAAATTCAT
>Ga0070728_10005280_pt1 | contig 12878 bp, 11 predicted proteins | sample tdDd471_FD_66723 | JGI IMG/M metagenome (GOLD analysis project Ga0070728, IMG submission 66723) | Marine sediment microbial communities from the Atlantic coast under amendment with organic carbon and nitrate - tdDd47.1 | ecosystem: Environmental > Aquatic > Marine > Coastal > Sediment | place...
AGAACTGATTGTTTAGCAATAGGTTTTCAGGGGCATCCTGAAGCCAGCCCAGGACCCCACGACGTGCGTCACATCTTCGCCCGCTTTATCGAAATGATGCGCGATCATCGCAACTCAAATGCTACGAAAAGTACCTGAGTCATGACATCTTGCCCAAACGATAGGCCTGAAAAAGCACAAATATGCCCAAACGAACTGACATAGAGAGCATCCTGATTATAGGCGCGGGGCCGATCGTCATCGGCCAGGCCTGCGAGTTTGACTATTCCGGCGCACAGGCGTGTAAAGCGCTCAAAGAAGAGGGCTTCCGTGTCATTCTGGTGAACTCCAATCCAGCCACCATCATGACCGATCCGGAGATGGCCGATGCAATATACATCGAGCCGCTGCACTGGACGGCGGTGGCCAAGATTATTGAAAAGGAGCGGCCTGACGTGCTGCTGCCCACGATGGGTGGTCAGACCGCGCTGAACTGTGCTCTGGACCTGGACCGTGAAGGTATCCTGAAAAAGTTCGGCGTGGAGATGATCGGGGCGTCGAAAGAGGCCATTGATACTGCGGAAGACCGGGAAAAATTCAAGGCGGCGATGGATGACATTGGTCTGAATTCCGCGCGGGCCAGGATTGCCCATACCATGGAGCAAGCGTTGGAGGTGCAGCCGGAAATAGGTTTCCCCACCATTATTCGTCCGTCTTTCACAATGGGCGGCAGCGGTGGTGGTATTGCCTACAACATGGAAGAGTTTGAGGAAATCGTAACGCGTGGGCTCGACCTGTCGCCCACGACCGAAGTATTGCTGGAAGAATCTTTGCTCGGCTGGAAAGAATATGAGACTGAGGTTGTGCGCGATTCCGCGGACAACTGCATCATTATTTGTGCCATTGAAAACCTGGACCCAATGGGCATACATACCGGTGATTCTATTACGGTCGCGCCGGCGCAGACATTGACGGATAAGGAATGGCAGGAGCTGCGTAACGCATCGCTTGCGATATTGCGCCGCATTGGCGTAGAGACTGGCGGCTCGAATGTGCAGTTTTCGGTAAATCCGGACGACGGGCGCATCGTTGTGATCGAAATGAACCCACGTGTTTCCCGTTCATCCGCACTGGCCTCCAAGGCGACGGGTTTCCCAATTGCCAAGATAGCCGCAAAACTGGCCGTGGGCTATACGCTGGATGAGTTAAGTAATGAGATTACCGGCGGTGCGACGCCCGCATCCTTCGAGCCGACCATTGATTACGTCGTCACAAAAATACCGCGCTTCACCTTCGAAAAATTTCCCAATGCCAACGATCGTTTGACGACCCAGATGAAATCGGTGGGAGAAGTTATGGCGATAGGCCGGACTTTTCAGGAATCCATGCAAAAGGCGCTGCGCGGGCTTGAGACGGGTATCGACGGGCTGTCGCCCAAGATCAGGAAAATCGAAACAGAAGAGCAACGAGAGTTGATTCTCGCGGAAATTCGTAGCGCGGGCGCAGAGCGGCTTTTATATCTCGGCGATGCCTTCCGGGATGGGATGAGCCTGGAGGACGCGTTTAAGAATACCAGTATCGACCGCTGGTTCCTGGCGCAGATCAAGGATCTGATAGATACGGAAAGCTGGATAGCGGAGACGGGTCTGGAGGTTCTGGAAGAGCAGAATTTGCGGCGTATCAAGCGCAAAGGCTTTGCCGACAGTCGTATTGCGAGTTTGCTCGGGATAAAAGAATCCGTGGTGCGCAAACGACGCCTGGAGCAGAGCGTAACGCCGGTCTTTAAACGCGTAGATACCTGTGCGGCAGAGTTTGCGACTACGACAGCCTATCTGTATTCGACCTACGAGGAAGAGTGTGAGGCTGATCCAACGGACAATACCAAGATCATGATTCTCGGTGGCGGCCCCAATCGCATTGGCCAGGGTATTGAGTTCGATTACTGCTGCGTGCACGCAGCGATGGCGCTGCGGGATTCAGGTTACGAAACCATCATGGTGAACTGTAACCCGGAAACCGTCTCAACCGATTTTGATACCTCCGACCGGCTTTATTTCGAGCCGCTGACCTTCGAAGATGTCATGTCCATTATTGATGTCGAAAAGCCCGAGGGCGTAATCGTCCAGTACGGTGGGCAAACGCCGCTCAAGCTCGCGCGTGCGCTGGAAGCTGCTGGTGCGCCTATCATCGGTACCAGCCCGGATTCAATTGACCTCGCTGAAGATCGTGAACGATTCCAGAAACTGGTTGAGACGCTTGATCTGAAGCAGCCACCCAATGGCACGGCCCGAACTATAGAGCAGGCCGTGGCTATTGCGACCGAGGTGGGTTACCCGCTGGTGGTGCGGCCTTCCTATGTCCTGGGCGGCCGCGCTATGGAAATTGTCCATAACGAAGATGATCTGCGTGTCTATATGGATGAGGCGGTGGAAGTGTCCAATGACAGCCCGGTGCTGCTGGATCGATTCCTTGATCTGGCTGTCGAAGTCGATGTCGACTGCATCAGTGATGGTAAAGAAGTGCTCATCGGCGGTGTCATGGAGCATATAGAGCAGGCGGGCGTGCATTCGGGCGACTCGGGTTGCTCGTTGCCACCGGTCACGCTGGAACAGGGAATGATTGATCAGATGTCGCAGCAGGTTCGCGATATGGCGATGGCGCTCAAAGTCATCGGGATTATGAATACTCAGTTTGCGATTCAGAATGGCATTATCTACGTTCTGGAAGTCAACCCGCGTGCATCCCGTACTATTCCATTTGTATCTAAAGCTATCGGCAGGCCGCTGGCAAAAATTGCAGCAAAAGCCATGGCCGGTATCAGCCTGGAAGAGCAGGGCATTAAGGGTGAGATCATTCCGCCTTATTATTCGGTCAAGGAATCAGTCTTTCCGTTTAACAAGTTCCCGGAAGCGGACCCGATTCTGGGGCCTGAAATGAAATCCACGGGCGAGGTGATGGGGACCGGGCGATCTTTCGGTGAGGCCTATGCCAAGGCGCAACTTGCTTCAGGTGTCGAGCTCCCGGCTATCGGCACGGCCTTTATTTCTGTTCGCGATCGTGACAAGCCCGCCGCAATAGATTTAGCTCGCGACCTGGTTAAGCGTGGATTTCGTATCGTGGCAACGGATGGCACCGCATTGCACCTGGCAAAGAACGATATTGCTTGTCGACGCATAAACAAAGTGCGGGAGGGGCGTCCGCACGTGGTTGATATGATCAAGAACGATGAGATATGTCTCGTCGTAAACACAACCGAAGGCAAAAAATCGACGCGTGAGTCGCAGGGAATAAGGGCGGCAGCTGTGGTCAAAAAGGTTACTTATTACACGACGATAAATGCGGCCAAAGCGACCTGTGAGGCTTTAGACTACCTGGATTCTACGGACGTGAATAAGTTGCAGGATTTGCACAATGAGGCTGCGGCATGAACAAGGTGCCTATTACAGTCGAAGGTGCAGACAAGTTGCGTGAAGAACTCCGGAAGCTGAAGAATGAAGATCGGCCGCGGATAACCAAAGCTATTGCGGAGGCGCGCGCGCACGGCGACCTGAAGGAAAATGCTGAATATCATGCGGCTAAAGAGGAGCAGGGCCTGTCTGAGGCGCGCGTACGTGATATTGAGGCTACTCTTTCAAACGCACAGATTATTGATATTAAGTCCATGGCCGCTTCCGACAAGGTGATATTTGGTGTCACTGTCGTGCTTTGTGATGTCGATAGCGATGCAGAGGTACGCTACAAAATCGTCGGCGATGATGAATCCGATATATCAGCCGGCATGCTGTCTATTTCCGCCCCTATAGCGCGAGCCATTATCGGCAAGCGCGAAGGCGATGAAATAGATGTGACCACGCCGGGTGGCCAGAAAACCTACGAGATTGTGGAAGTATTATATATCTGAGGTTCGCTGTACTGCGCTGCCTGCCATGTTTGGACCTACGATCTGCGGCTGTAATTAACGAGCGTGCTCGACAGCAGTCTTTGCAGATCGCGTTGATTGTCTACACCCAGCTTTGCGTAAATTGAGCGCACATGGCTGCGTATCGTATTGACGCTGACGTGAAGTTTCGCAGCAGAAGTCAAAATGTCATTGCCTTCAAGCAGCGCTATGACCACCCTGGCCTCTGCGCCGCTAAGGTCATAAAAATCACGCAGTTGATCGGTCGTCGGCTTGATCATCAAATCGAGGCTGCCGATAACCAGTTCGACAACCCGGTCATAACTGCTGGATTCCAGATGCCAGGAATCAAGCATGAAGCTGCTCAACATGAGTTGGTAATTTTGTCGGTCGTTGTGGCAGCGAAAGCTGCGATTCCAAACGAAAGTAGCCAGAGACGTGCCTGACAGGATGCGTATTTCCGCCAGCTTATCCTGTAGCTGCTGCATGACTCGCGAATTAGCGATAAAAAGTTTACCGTCTTTTACCTTAAATGAATCTCTCTGAAGAAGTGCAGCCGCAGGCTCGTTCGCTTTGATGACACCACCTGTCGGGGTTAAGGCTAAAACCGCGCGCGGTATGGCATCAAGTGCATTGTTAGCAATGTTGAGCCGGTTCTCGGCGATAGTGATTTTTTTATGCACCAAATGCGCCTTCCTAAGGCCAGGCAGGATTGCGCTCAGATGATAGCGGTCGTCATCACTCCAGCCATTTGCCCTGCTGTCCTTGCGAAATATAAATAAAATGACAGCGGGTTCGTTATCCAGAATGGCAATCAGGAGCTGCGGGTCATTGAGCGGGCTATTATCCGAATCATCCAGAACGCTGGCAGATCTGGCGGTATTCTCAAGCAAGGCCGGAAGTTCCGGATTGTGCGTCCGTACCAGGTTGTCCACCCAGGGTAACCAGGCCTTGTCAATTTCAATGGGGTTGCTTGAATAATTGGCAATCGTTTTGTCCGGTTCGCCAGCGCTCCAGCTTAGTACGCATGCGGCATCGCACTGCGCTACGTCCGCGATCTGTTCCAGCCATTGGGTTGGGCTTATGGCACCCATTTGCAGGTCAGCGATACATTCGACCAGTCTAGCCGCTTTTTGCATCGGATCACTCATGATTTAATAGTGTGCCATTGCAAGATGTTCCTGTTTTTCCGGCCGGTATCCTTGCTGCCTTTGGGTCTAAATGCCTTATTCGCACTGCTGTTTATTCTGGGGCACGGTACAGCCTGTTCCACATAATGCAGTTTATAGGCATATGCCCTCATTATCTGTATGACCATCGTGCCTGAATTCTCGGGCCAGCAGTTTACCCGGGTTTGGGTAATATGATCCCCGGCTTCACTTTTCGGGGGCGGTATACTGCCGCGATGTTACCAACCCGACTTACCAGCGTTGCTCCGGTTGAATCAATCATCCTGGTTATCGCTGCATTACGGGTTTCGCGATCGCCGATCCGCACCTTTATTTTTATGAGTTCATGATGTTCAAGAGCGCTTTCAATTTCGCCGAGTACTGCATCATTGATGCCTTTGTCGCCTGCGGAAACCACGGGTTTTAGACTGTGTGCTTCACGACGGAGAAATTTTTTCTGACGTTCAGTTAATTGCATGGGAAAGGATTATAGTCATCCTGCAGGGATCGGCGCAGGTTTTATAGGCGCTGCCTGCTTCTGCAGAGTCTTTCAATGCGCACAGGAATTTTTGCGGGAATGAATTTCACATAATGGCAAATAAAGCGTCGAGCGCCCGCTGGAAAAAACGTCAGGCGGCAGACCTCTGGGTGAAAAAAGCGCTGGAAGGGGGCTGGCGTTCGCGTGCGGTATTCAAATTGGCGGAAATCGACGAGAAACACCGGCTGCTAAAGCGCGGGGCGGTTGTCGTTGATCTGGGCGCGGCACCGGGTGGCTGGGCACAGTATGCCGCGAAAAAGGTACTGCCACAGGGGCGAGTGCTGGCGCTGGACATACTCGATATGGACCCTGTGGATGGGGTAGAGTTTATTTGCGGAGACTTCACGGAAGATGCTGTTCTGCACCATTTGCAGCAATCCCTTGGTGACTTGCGCGCAGACCTTGTTATGTCAGATATGGCCCCCAATATTACCGGGATGCGATCCGTAGATCAGCCGCGCAGTATGTACCTGGTCGAGCTTGCGTTTGAGCTGGCTTGCCAGACTTTAGGATCCGGTGGAGCCTTTGTTACGAAGGTATTTCATGGTGAAGGATTCGATGAAATGGTGCGCGAATGCCGCAAGCGCTTCAAATCGGTCAAAATTCGTAAGCCTGCGGCGTCGCGGCAGGAAAGCCGCGAGACTTACATCGTAGCTACTGGTTTTCGATTATAGTAACGTCCATATATACCCTTCTTACTTTTTAGACCCAAAACCGCTATTTACCCTAATGGAGTTCATGTGAACGACCTCGCCAAAAACGTCATACTCTGGATCGTCATTGCGATAGTTCTGTTGTCGGTCTTTCAGAATTTTGCGACCAGTCCCCGGCTGGAGCAAACACTTCAGTACTCGCAATTTCTCGACTATGTCGAGACAGGCATGGTCGACAAGGTCGTTTTTGACGGTCGGGATATATCCGGCGAGTTAAAAGCGGGTGGCTCGTTCAAGACCTTCAGCCCTGAAACTGACAACACCGCGGTGATTGGTTTATTGCAGTCAAACGGTGTCACGTTCAGCGGCACCGAAGTTAAGGGGCAGAACATACTGGTCAGCCTCCTTATAAATGCCTTCCCTGTTCTATTGCTTATTGGCGTGTGGATATATTTCATGCGGCAGATGCAGGGCGGTGGTGGCGGTCGTGGTGCGCTGTCGTTTGGCAAGAGCCGTGCCCGCTTATTAGGTGAGGATCAGGTGAACGTGACGTTCGCTGATGTCGCCGGCGTTGAGGAAGCCAAAGCCGAGTTGGTCGAAGTCGTGGACTTTTTGATGGATCCCGGCAAGTTCCAGCGCCTGGGCGGCAAAATACCAAAAGGTGTATTGCTGGTCGGTTCGCCAGGTACCGGTAAGACGCTGCTGGCTAGATCGGTAGCGGGCGAGGCCAAAGTGCCTTTCTTTACTATTTCCGGTTCAGATTTCGTGGAAATGTTCGTGGGCGTCGGCGCATCCCGAGTGCGCGACATGTTCGAGCAGGCGAAGAAACATGCACCGTGCATTATTTTTATAGATGAGATCGACGCAGTAGGTCGCCATCGTGGCGCGGGTCTTGGCGGTGGTCACGACGAACGCGAGCAAACCCTCAATCAGTTACTCGTCGAGATGGACGGCTTCGAAGGTAATGAAGGTGTCATCGTAATAGCGGCCACCAACCGACCTGACGTGCTTGATCCGGCCTTGTTGCGGCCGGGCCGCTTTGATCGCCAGGTCGTAGTGCCATTGCCTGACGTTCGCGGTCGCGAGCAGATTCTTAAAGTCCACATGCGTAAGGTGCCGGTGGGCGATAACGTTCGACCGGGCATTATTGCGCGCGGGACGCCCGGTTTTTCGGGAGCGGATCTCGCCAACCTTGTTAACGAGGCCGCCCTGTTCGCAGCGCGCGCCAACAGGCGCACGGTCGGTATGGAGCACTTTGAAAAGGCGAAAGACAAGATCATGATGGGCACCGAACGGCGCTCCATGGTAATGAGCGATGCCGAGAAAGAACTGACCGCATTTCATGAGGCTGGTCACGCGATAGTCGGCTTGACTGTGCCAGACCACGATCCTGTATACAAAGTGTCAATTATTCCACGAGGCCGTGCGCTGGGCGTGACGATGTTCCTGCCCGAAGAGGATCGATACAGTCATAGCAAGCGCAGGCTTACCAGCCAGATCACCAGCCTGTTTGGTGGTCGCGTAGCTGAAGAACTGACCTTCGGCCCCGATGCCGTAACCACCGGTGCATCTAATGACATTGAGCGCAGCACTGATCTGGCACGCAGTATGGTGACCAAGTGGGGCTTTTCCGATCGCTTGGGGCCGCTGACTTACACGGAAGAAGAGGGTGAAGTGTTCCTCGGGCGCTCGGTCACGCAGCACAAGCAGGTGTCTGATGTGACCGTGCACGCGATCGATGAAGAAGTGCGCAAGATTATTGATACGTCTTACGCGGAGGCTACGCGGATACTGACTGAGAATAAGAGTCAATTGAAGGCGATGGCGGAAGCGTTGATCAAGTATGAAACGATTGATCACATTCAAATTGATGCCGTCATGGCGGGGCGTGAACCGCCGCCGCCGGAAGAATGGACCAACGATGATCCTCCTAGCGCCCCGGCCACAAGTGGCGAACCCAAATCGGATGACAAGTCCGATATCGGCAAGCCTGCCGAACAACACTGATATTAGGCTTAACTGCCGACCCCGGTTCTAACAAGCCGGGGTCGGTTATTTGTATTTGGTGGCCAGATAGATTCCTGCTAACCATGCACCTCGATTTTCCTGCTGCCAGCAACACTTTTGTCAGTCCCCGTGTCATGGGGATCCTGAATGTCACGCCGGATTCGTTTTCCGATGGCGGCCGTTACCTCGAAGTTGATAGGGCGATAGAGCATGCTCTGCAACTGGTGGCTGAAGGTGCCGATATCATTGACGTTGGCGGTGAATCCACGCGCCCTGGCGCGCGGCCTGTTTCGTTTGCTGAGGAAATCGATCGGGTCGCACCGGTTATTGCAGGTATCGCTCAGGCATCGTCAGTTGTGATTTCAATCGATACGAGCAAACCCGAGGTCATGCGTGCAGCGGCTGCGGCAGGCGCGGGTATGATCAATGATGTCCGGGCTTTAAGTAGCGAAGGCGCAATGGCAGCAGCAGCAGATCTCGGGCTGCCGGTCTGCCTGATGCATATGCAGGGCCAGCCTGTGAATATGCAGCTGAACCCGGCGTACAGCGACGTTGTGGACGAGGTCCGGAATTACTTGCTGGAGCGCGCAGCAGCCTGTATTCGCGGCGGTATTCCGCGTGACAGGATTCTGCTTGATCCCGGGTTCGGATTCGGTAAAAGTTTGCAACATAATCTTGAGCTGCTGCGGCATCTGGATCGTTTCGTGGATACAGGGTTTGCGGTGCTGGCAGGATTATCGCGTAAATCAATGATAGCGACCTTGCTCGGCGATCCGGACCGGGACCGTCTGGCTGGAAGTGTGACGCTGGCGCTGTATGCTGTTCGCAAAGGCGTGCATATTGTCCGGGTTCACGATGTGGCTCAGACAGTCGACGCACTAAAAATTGATGCGGCTGTTGCTGGTCGTGACGGCATAAATTCAGGCTGACCTGAAAGACATTTAGCAAGAGTCGTTTAGAAGAACAAACCGGAACAAAAGACCGGGGAACATTAATGAGCAGAAATTTTTTTGGAACAGACGGTATACGTGGAACTGTTGGTCAGGATCCATTAACAGCCGAATTCGCATTACGCCTCGCCAGCGCTGCTGCCCGGGTGCTGGCACCGAATGGCGGCACAGTGGTTATCGGCAAGGATACCCGCGTTTCGGGCTATATGTTCGAATCTGCGCTGGAGGCCGGATTCGTCGCGGCCGGCATGGATGTCACGCTGCTGGGGCCATTGCCAACCCCCGGCATTGCCTACATCACCCGATCTACGGGGGCCGACCTGGGCGTCGTTATCAGCGCTTCGCACAACGCCTACCAGGATAATGGCATTAAATTTTTTGACCGGCAGGGGCGCAAGCTGTCGGATGAAACTGAGCGGGAAATCGAATCACAGCTTCAGGAACCAGCCATAACGCGTCCTTCAGAATCGTTGGGTCGCGCTCGTAGAATGGATACGGCGCGAACCAACTACCAGTGGTTTTGCCTGTCCAGCGTTCCGAAAGACTTGAGTCTCGAAGGGATGAAAATCGTTATCGATTGTTCCAATGGCGCTGCTTATAAAGTCGCGCCCCGGGTGTTGTCAGAACTGGGGGCTGATCTGGTGCCGATTGGTTGCTCGCCCAATGGCAGGAACATCAATGCCAATTGCGGCTCGACGCATCCGGAACTTTTGCAGGCAACAGTTGCGGGGGTAGGGGCCGACCTGGGCATTGCACTCGACGGCGATGGTGACCGGCTGCTGATGGTGGATCATGACGGCAATCTTATCGACGGCGACCAGTTGTTGTATCTGGTCGCGAACGCCCGTCACAAGGATGGCAACTTGCAGGGGCCGGTGGTTGGCACGCTTATGAGCAACCTGGGGCTGGAAAAAGCGCTGCGCAAGCGCGGTATTGAATTTATGCGCGCCAATGTCGGCGACCGCTACGTTCTGGAAATGCTGCAGGAGCACAGTGGAATTCTTGGTGGTGAGACCTCCGGGCATTTGATATGCCTGGACAAAACGACCACCGGTGACGGCCTGATCAGCGCATTGCAGGTTTTGAATGAAATCCGCCAGTCCGGCGCTAGCCTGGCCGAGCTGGTTGCGGATATGCCCCGCTATCCTCAGACCATGATCAATGTGCGGGTCGCCGCGCAGCCTGATCTGGATTTGCCTGCGGTGCAGGCGGCGTTGCTGGAGGCCGAGCAGCAACTGGCAGAGCGCGGCCGCGTAGTTTTGCGGGCGTCCGGCACTGAGCCGGTGGTCCGGGTTATGGTCGAGGGCGAGGATGCCGCTGAGGTTGAAGCGCTTGCAAGCCAGCTGGCCGCTGCTATCAGTGCCGCCATAACCTGAAATACCGTGGGATAAGGCTTTTTACCGTTGATTTTCAACGGTTGGAAGGCTAACCTTCCGCCTTCTTTAGTGCCGGTCCAATTGGGTCGGCCTTTTTTCGCGTTTTTCTTTAGTTTTTGTTCTGTTTTCTTAGTGGGTTTTGCGATGCGTACACCAATGGTGGCAGGAAACTGGAAGATGAACGGCACCCGTGCGAGCGTTGCCGAGCTAACGCAAGGGCTGGTCAAAGGCGCGGCGGGCATCAGCGGCGCCGAGATACTGCTTTGCCCGTCGTATATATTTATTCCACAAGTTCAGGCACTTATAGCTGAAAGCTCGATTGAACTTGGTGCGCAGGACTTGTATGCGGAGGCGGGTGGTGCCTATACCGGGGCTATTTCGGGCCCGATGCTGGCTGACGCCGGCTGCCGCTACGTCATTGTGGGGCATTCTGAGCGGCGGGCGCTGATGGGCGATTCTGATGCCGCGGTAGCACGCAAATTTGCGGCGGCCCAGGAGCATGGGCTTACGCCTATATTGTGTGTCGGTGAGACGCTTGATGAGCGTCAGTCTGACAGTACGCTGGCAGTCATTAGCCGCCAGTTTTCCGCGGTCGTCGACGCGGTTGGTATCGAATGCTTTGAAAATGCGGTCGTCGCCTATGAGCCGGTCTGGGCGATCGGCACGGGTGAAACTGCGACGCCGGATCAGGCTCAGGAAGTTCATGCGGCTTTGCGCGCTATGACAGCCAAACGTAGTGCTAAAATAGCCGCCGGTCTGCGCTTGCTCTACGGAGGCAGCGTAAAGGCAGCGAACGCCGCAGACCTATTTTCCATGGCGGATATCGATGGTGGATTGATAGGCGGAGCATCGCTCGACGTGAGCGAGTTTCTGGCCATATGTGCAGCTGCGGCTGCATAGATCGATTATTTAACAGGCTTAAACAAGATAATGAATACATTTAATACACTGGCGCTTATTGCCCATGTGCTGATCGCGGCGTCCATAATTGGTTTGGTCATGCTGCAAAAAGGCAAAGGCGCTGACGCCGGTGCCGGATTTGGCGCAGGAGCCTCCGGCACAGTTTTCGGTGCCCGTGGGTCGGCGAATTTTCTCTCCCGTTCAACGGCAGTGATGGCCGCATTGTTTTTTGCGACCAGCCTGGGCCTGGCCTACCTCAATCGAAATGTCGATGTCGCGCCGAGCTTGCTGGATAAGGTGGTTGTAGAGGAAAACATCGCGATCGAGTTCGGTGCTGAAGAGGCATCCGTGGGCGATTCCGGTGCTACCTTTGATTTGCCGCCATTGCCTGAGACTGAAGAAGTTGCAGAGCCTGCGGCGGCCGAAAGCGAGCTGCCAGTGGTGCCAGAGGCGGCTGACTGATAGCAAAATCTGTATTGCCGATGTGGTGGAATTGGTAGACACGCTGTCTTGAGGGGGCAGTGGCGCAAGCCGTGCCGGTTCGAGTCCGGCCATCGGCACCATAAAGATACGTATATGTCCGGAGCATTCAGAGATGCTGACCCGGTGTTGTAGAGCGGGAAGGGCTGATAGAATGCGCCGTCCCTAACGGTAAAGAATCATGTTGGTTCAAAATTATCTCCCGGCCCTGATATTTCTCTGTGTTGCGACAGCCGTAGGGCTGGCGCTGCTAACTATTGGTTTTACTGTCGGGCGGGGCACGAAGGATTCAGAGAAGCTTTCGCCCTACGAATGTGGCTTCGAACCTTTCGAAGACGCGCGCATGAAATTTGACGTGCGTTACTACCTGGTTGCAATTCTCTTCATCATTTTCGACCTGGAGATTGCGTTTCTTTTCCCGTGGGCGATTTCGCTGGATAGCATTGGCCTATTCGGCCTGCTTGCTATGGGAATATTCCTCTTAGTGTTAGTCGTTGGCTTCATTTACGAATGGAAAAAGGGCGCACTGGAATGGGATTAACCGAACAACTGCCTCGTGAATTGCCGACTACCCATCAGCAGGAAGGCTTTGTAGTAACGAAACTCGGGTCATTAATTGATTGGGCGCAGGATAGCAGTGTCTCCAAGTGGGCGCGGACAGGCTCTTTGTGGCCTATGACTTTTGGCCTGGCTTGCTGTGCAGTCGAGATGATGCAGGCAGGTGCTGCTCGTTACGACATGGATCGCTTTGGCGTCATGTTCAGGCCCAGTCCCCGGCAGTCGGACGTCATGATTGTTGCCGGTACGCTGTGTAATAAAATGGCTCCGGCGTTGCGCAAGGTCTATGACCAGATGAGCGAGCCTCGCTGGGTTATATCCATGGGGTCCTGCGCAAACGGTGGGGGCTACTATCACTATTCTTACTCTG
>Ga0070728_10005282_pt1 | contig 12870 bp, 9 predicted proteins | sample tdDd471_FD_66723 | JGI IMG/M metagenome (GOLD analysis project Ga0070728, IMG submission 66723) | Marine sediment microbial communities from the Atlantic coast under amendment with organic carbon and nitrate - tdDd47.1 | ecosystem: Environmental > Aquatic > Marine > Coastal > Sediment | place...
CGCCAGCAGCGCAGATGGAGATCAGGCCACGACCACTACCTTTCTGCTCCAGTAGCTTGGCCAGCGTGGCGACAATACGGCCTCCGGTCGCGGCAAACGGATGCCCCGTGGCCAGACTCGAACCCTTCACGTTCAGCTTGTCGCGATCAATGGTGCCCAATGGTTTTTCCAGCCCGAGGCGCTCCCTGCAGAATCCCGGATCTTCCCAGGCTTTCAGGGTAGATAAAACCTGTGCCGCAAATGCCTCGTGAATCTCATAGAAGTCGAAATCCTGAAGGGTCAGGCCGGCCCTTTCCAGCATCCGGGGTACGGCATAGGCTGGCGCCATCAGCAGGCCCTCTTTCTTGTCGACGAAATCCACAGCAGCCACTTCGGAGAAGGTCAGCCAGGCTTTGACATCCATGTTATGGGCCTTTGCCCACTCTTCGCTGGCCAACAGCACTGCCGACGCGCCATCGGTCAGCGCCGTGCTGTTGGCTGCAGTCATGGTGCCGTTTTCCCGATCAAAACAGGGCTTGAGGGTGGCCAGTTTTTCCAGCGTGGTGTCCGGACGCAGGATATTATCTTTATCGAGACCGGCCATGGGAGTCATCAGATCGTCGAAAAAGCCCTCCTCGTAGGCCTTTGCCAGCTTCTGATGACTCTCCCAGGCCAGGCGATCCTGATCTTCACGGGCGATGCTCCATTCTTTGGCAGTCACCTGGCAATGGTCCCCCATGGACATGCCTGTACGGGGCTCGCCGTTCTCCGGAATCTCCGGCACCAGATGGCTCGGCCGGAAACGGCCAAGAATTTTCAGGCGCTCCTTGGTGGTCTTGGCACGGTTGAGGTCCAGCAGGATTTCCCGGAGCCCTTCGCCCACCCCGATCGGCGCATCAGACGTGGTATCGGTGCCGCCGGCAATGCCGCACTCGATCTGCCCCAACGCGATTTTGTTCGCCACCAGAATCGCGGCTTCCAGGCCGGTTCCGCAGGCTTGCTGGATATCGTAGGCCGGTGTTTCAGGTGCCAGACCACAGCTGAGAACCGATTCACGAGTCAGGTTGAAGTCCCTGGAATGCTTGATCACGGCGCCCGCGACCACTTCGCCCATTTTCATGCCGTCCAGATTAAAGCGATCCACCAGCCCACGAAGCGCCGAAGTCAACAATTCCTGGTTACTGATCTTGCTGTAGGCAGTATTGGAGCGGGCAAACGGAATACGGTTACCGCCAATAACGGCAACCCGTCGAATGCCCTGGCTTGCCCCTTTCACGGGTGCTGAGGTTTTCTTTGCCTGTGCCATCGCTGTGTTTCCTTGTGAGTCAGATGATTCTGTTTCGGTTCACCGATACTGTTGATGAGTCTAGCGCCTGACGGCAGTCTCTCATTGGCAACTCTGACAACGCACAACCTGCGTTCAGTCAATACAATAGCTGGAAGATTCCTTACCCTTTAGGCTAATTTGCAATCAACCAGATGCACAAGGAAGAAAACATGTCTGACCTCTACCTCAAACTCGTGAATACCCCGGTGGGAAAAACCGCCGCCCAGTCTCTTGGCTTGCCGTCACCGGCCCCGCTGAAACGCCTCAAGCGAGTGGATCAGCCTTTTATTGAGGGCGACGTCCTCATTGGAGCCGGCAATGGTGCCCGCGCCATCGCCACCCTTGGCAGCATTGTTGGCGCCAGCCCGGCCACCCTGCACCACGCCACCGGGCCGGAAACCCTGGCCGAATCGGCCAAGACAAGCAACAAGGCTCAGGCACTGGATATCACCGGCGAGGTCTCCGGCAAGTTCTCGGCACTGATTTTCGATGCGTCCGGCCTGCAGAAACCGGATGAATTGCGCGCCCTGTATGACTTTTTCCACCCCACTATCCGGAAACTGGCGACGAATGGCCGGGTTCTGGTGATTGGCCAGGACCCGCACACCTGCCGCAAGGCGCCCCAGGCCGCTGCACAACAGGCACTGGAAGGCTTCGTACGAGCCGTTGGCAAAGAGATCGGCAAAAAGGGCGCTACCGCGAACCTGGTCTGGATAGCACCCAATGCTGAAAACCAGCTGGATTCCTCGGTTCGGTTCTTCCTGTCGCCACGCTCAGCCTACGTCTCCGGGCAGGTGGTTCGCATCGGCAAAGCCGACGAAGCCAAAGCCACCAATCCGGTCGCACCATTGGCAGGCAAAGTGGCCTTGGTGACCGGCGCGTCCCGAGGCATTGGCGCCGCTATCGCTGAAACCCTGGCCAGAGATGGGGCAACCGTCATCGGGCTCGACATTCCGCCGGCACTCGAGGAATTGCAGAAAGTAACCGGCGCTCTGAAAGGCAAGGCGCTCGCCTGCGACATCACCGATGAAAAGGCGCCAAAGCTGATCGCAGACTTTATCGAAAAGGAAACCGGCGGTGTCGACTTCGTCATCCACAACGCCGGCATCACCAGAGACAAAACCCTAGGCAACATGCCCGAACATTTCTGGGATATGACCATTGCCGTCAACCTGACTGCAGAAGAGCTGATTGACGAGGAACTGGCGGAGCGCAAACTGATGCGGGAAAACGGCCGCATCGTCTGCATTTCTTCGATCAGCGGCATCGCAGGCAATTTCGGCCAGACCAACTACTCCTGCGCCAAAAGCGGCGTGATCGGCTATGTCGAAGCCATGGCCCGTCATCTGAAGAACGGCATCACCATCAATGCCATTGCCCCGGGCTTTATTGAGACCCAGATGACCGCCGCCATGCCGTTTACCATCCGTGAGGCCGGTCGACGCATGAACAGCCTGTCTCAGGGCGGGCAACCGGTTGATGTGGCCGAGGCTATCGCCTGGTACTGCAACCCAGCGTCTGCGGGCGTGAACGGGAACGTGGTTCGGGTTTGCGGCCAGTCCCTGATCGGCAAGTAATTCAGAGAAGGCACTTCAGGAAGAGACCGGTCAGGATAACCCTGCCCGGCCTTTTTGCGGCTCGCCAAAGGAGCTTGGCATTTTCTGAGGGCATAAAAAAAGCAGACCAGATTGGTCTGCTTTTTAGAATCTGGTGGGTGGTGCAGGGATCGAACCTGCGACCCTCGCCTTGTAAGGGCGATGCTCTCCCAGCTGAGCTAACCACCCAGGGTAAGGTGGCGGAGCGGACGGGACTCGAACCCGCGACCCCCGGCGTGACAGGCCGGTATTCTAACCAACTGAACTACCGCTCCGCATCGATTCAGCTTTGCCGAATCTGAACTCTGTTTTGAAAGTGGTGGGTGGTGCAGGGATCGAACCTGCGACCCTCGCCTTGTAAGGGCGATGCTCTCCCAGCTGAGCTAACCACCCACTTTCGCTGCCTTACTTTACTTCAGGCTCAAAACAGTCACTTGCTGCGCTTGGCGCCTGCTGAGTCAGCGTTGCTGTCTCAACCAAGTGAGACGCGCATTTTAAGCATTTCGCTCACTGTGTCAAATGTTTTTCCGAAAAATACTGAACTTTTTTCCGAGACGCTCTCAGGCGAACATTTATTGATCAAAATCAGAACGTTGTACTGTTTTACCCTGCTCAGGGAAGTGCCGTATTTCCGCAGACTTCTGGCCTGCCTGCTGCCCCTTTCGCTTCAGAGCCAGCTCACTCACTCGCGCCCGGCGCTCGCCAGGCACCGCCTGACTGGCAAGCGCCTGGTTAAGGTCATCCAGGCGTTGCCGAGCCTCCCGCCAGGATTCCTCAAGCAACGGACCAACCTGCCCGGCCAGCCTGCCAATACGTAGCCGGAACGTATCTTTGAAGGACATTGTTTTTATCTCTCTTCACTACACCATCCCCAGTGTAGACATTGCCTAGAAGATCCACCAGCCTCCCGATTCTGCCTCTTCCCTGCGCTCGCGCTCAAGTTCCAGTTGGGCATACTCCTGCTCCAGCGCCTTCAGCTTGCGATCGGCTTCCAGCGGTACCGTTGGCCCACCCCCGAATGGCCAGAACCAGGAGGTCTCCTCATATTTACCCTGCTGCTGCAGACGCTCAATCTCCAGCTCGCGCTCCTGCTCAAGAGCCAGCTTCCGCTTCTCGTAGTCGGTATCTTCGTTAACTTCGACAATCGACGTTGCGGCATGGTTCGGCGCCAGTAGATCGCTGTTCAGGAACAGCGTGGACACAATTTCGTCCGACTGCATGGCGTATTCACGGGTAACCAGCTGCAGCTCGCCGGAGGCCAGCGGGTGCTCCGGGTCCAGGTCCGGATGAGGACGCGATGGCTCCTCCAGTTCGTTGTATCTCAGGTAGTAGATCTTGCCAGGCTCCACCTTCAGAGTGGCATCCGCAATCAGGCTCAAACTGAAGGAGTTCAGGCCTTCAAGCCCAAGCAAAGGCCGACGCATGGCGATGTGCCGTTCACCGGGGCTCACTTCCAGCCAGGTAAAGCTGTTATTGCGGATGTTGAAATAGTGCTTGTCGTCAATATAGACGCTGGGAGACTCGATCTCATCCGCCGCCCATTGGGAGTGGGTACGGTAGAAATACAACAAGGCATTGCTCTGGTCCCACTGATCGGTGTCGATATGCACGAAATCATGGCCCGACACCGGATGCAGAAAGCCACCCACACTCTTGCCGATAGACTGATAAACGGTGCAGCCAGACAACACCAGAAAGCATGCCACAACGGCGGCACTTTTAACGAAAGGCACTCGGATTTTCATTGTTATGCACTCTTCATCCCTTATCGAGTAGGGACGATCATAACAACTGGCCACCACAAGAAATGAGAGCTACCGCAAGGGATGAATACAAACCGTTACATTCACCCCCGGCAACCGTTACTGCCCTGAGTTCGACGCCCTGAGCTGATTGACCTCCTCCGACAGGCGCACGAGGCGCGAGGTAAGTTGGGCACGGGAAGCATCGATGGATTCCACGGTCCGGGCCAGTTCTGCCAGTCGATTCCGCAGCGCCTGAACATCACCGGCTCCTGCGAGGCCGTCCGTTCGAGCCTCGACGGAGGACAGCCGGCTTTCAATACCATCGATACCCAGTTTCTGCTCCTGCTCAAACCGGCGGATACGGCTCTCTACCACCTGATCGATATCACCGATCTGCTGACTCAGCCTGGTCAGTTGCGACGTCGCCTCACTATTTGCCTGCTCCAGCGCAGCCACAGACGTCTCCAGCTTCTGGCTCAGTTGGGCGATATCTCCAGCAAACGTGGTACGAACCTGCTCGAGCGTGGTTTCCAGATCTGACACCGATTTGCCGGTCTCGGCCAGATTCTGATCCAGCACCGAGAGCCGCTGACCATGCTCCTCAAGCTGTTTCCGGTTGCGCTCATTGGCAACCACCCAGAGCTTGCGGATTTCACTGTTGGCGGTCTCAACCTTTTCCGCATTGGCCGCTATCTTTTCCTCCAGAGAGGCACCCCGCTCCTGCAAGGATTCCCCGGTTTCGGAAAGCTCGCCCTCAAAACGGGCCAGTGCCAGCTTACTTTGCCGCGCCCAGTAATCCGCCTCTTCCAAGTGACTCTCCAGCGCCGCGATGCGCTGACTCTGGCTATACCACCCTGCGCCAGCAGCCACCGCAAGCCCGAAAATCGCTCCCCAGACAAGAACTCGTCCACCACGACCACCGCCTCCGCCAGAGCCCGCAACTGCACCTGGCGGCCTGGCTTTGGGAGCCCCACGCCCGGCCTCACGCTCTTTACTGGCACGAGGGGTTCGCGCTTCCCCGGCGCCGATCGGGGGTTCTGCTCTCAGCTCATCTTCGTCCGGGCGGATGGGTTCCATTACAGCTCCTGGAAATGGATGGTTTAATTGTATAACCGACGATAATACCTGCAGTTACGGACAGGTTAAAATGAAGGCTTTTAAAGAAAGCGCTCCGGCACCCGGACGCCCGGGCTTGCCGTGTTGCACGGCAACTGGCCAGAACATACAATGGCCGGCTTTCCAATTATCACAGGACTGTTGCTTATGCAGCCGCTTGTTGGACTCATCATGGGCTCCAAATCTGACTGGCCCACCATGGAACACGCTGCCGATATGCTCGACAAACTCGGCGTGCCCTACGAAACCCGGGTTGTCTCCGCCCATCGCACACCGGATCTGCTTTTTGATTACGCCAAGACCGCGGCCGATCGCGGACTGAAGGTCATCATCGGTGGCGCCGGCGGCGCGGCGCACCTGCCGGGCATGGTTGCCTCACAAACGTCTTTGCCGGTGCTGGGCGTGCCCGTACAATCAAAAGCACTGAATGGCCTGGATTCGCTGCTTTCCATCGTGCAGATGCCAGGCGGCATTGCTGTTGGCACATTGGCGATTGGCAAGGCTGGCGCCACCAACGCAGGCCTGCTGGCAGCACAGATCGTTGGCACGTTCGACGACAAGGTTCGCCAGGCGGTGGAAGACTTCAGGAAAAACCAGACCCAGACGATTCTGGATAACCCTGATCCCAGGGATCAGTAGCACCAAGCCAAAGCCAGGTGAGCGGGCCGGGGAAGACTTTCCAAAACTGTTGAGGGCCAAGGACGGCCCGAAACAAGCGCACAGGGATGTGCCAGTAGCGTGTTTTGGAAAGTCTTCCCCGGCCCGCTCAGGCACCGAAGCAGCTTTCTTTTTATCAGGAGAACCAGATGAGAATCGGTGTACTAGGAGCCGGCCAACTCGGGCGCATGCTGGCCCTTGCCGGATACCCCCTCGCAAAGGAATTTGTGTTCTACGACATGTCCGGCAGCCCCAGCGCTGGTCTGGGGGAAGTCATTGTGGATCGCGACGGCAGCTACCTGGACGACTTCCTCTCCCGCGTCGACCGCGTAACCTACGAATTCGAGCACCTGCCTGTTGAAGTGGCGGAGAAGCTGGCCCAACACAAGCCGGTTCACCCCTGCCCCCGGGCGCTTCAGGTTTGCCAGAACCGGGAGGCAGAGAAAACCCTGTTCGGCCAGCTTGGCATTCCAACGCCGGAATGGAAAATCGCTGATAGCGCCGCTTCCCTGAAAGCCGCTGCCGAGGCACTTGGCTGCCCGGTGGTAGCCAAATCCATCACTGAGGGCTACGACGGCAAAGGCCAGGCCGTCCTGAGAGATCCGGAACAGGCAGAAGAAGCCTGGACCGCCATCGGCCATCCCAGGGTAATCGTGGAGAAGTTCGTTAACTTCAAACGCGAAGTGTCCATCATCGCTGTTCGCGGTGAGGATGGCGATGTCGCCTTTTACCCCATTGCCGAGAACACCCACCACGAGGGCATTCTGCGCTACTCCATTGCCCCGGCACCCGGACTGCAACTCCACATCCAGCAAGATGCTGAAAAGTACATCAAGGCACTATTGAACGAATTGAACTATGTGGGCGTACTGACTCTGGAACTGTTTGAGACCGGGGACGGCCTGGTAGCAAACGAGATGGCTCCACGGGTCCACAATTCCGGGCACTGGACCATTGAGGGTTCCATGACCAGCCAGTTCGAGAATCACATTCGCGCGGTCAGCGGACACGCTCTGGGCAATGTTCAGGCACGCGGCCTGAGCTGCATGATTAATATCATCGGCGAGCACGGCGACATTGAACGGATACTGGAACTGCCCTACGCTCACCTTCACCTCTACAATAAAGGGGAGCGCCCAGGGCGCAAGCTCGGGCATGTGAACATTCTGGCAGACAGTTATGAAGAGCTGGTCTGGCGGGTCCGGAACTGCGCTCAGTTTCTGCCCGGCAGCCCCGAGTTTAAAAGCTCTCTCACAACAAAGGGTTGATTTAACTCAAACCGCCCTTATATTGCGAGAGTGTCAACTCACATAAACAGAGAGAACCAGGGAGAACGACCTCATGGCATTTGAACTTCCCGCACTGCCTTACGAAAAAAACGCACTGGAACCGCATATCTCTCAGGAAACCCTTGAGTACCACTACGGCAAACATCACAACACCTACGTAACCAAGCTGAACGGTCTGGTTGAAGGTACTGAGAATGCCAACAAGTCTCTGGAAGACATCATCAAGAGCGCCAGCGGCCCGCTGTTCAACAACGCAGCCCAGGTATGGAACCACACCTTCTACTGGCACTGCCTGAGCCCGAACGGTGGTGGTGAACCCACCGGCGCCGCCAAAGAAGCCATCGAGAAGGCCTTTGGCTCCTTCGAAGACTTCAAGAAAGAATTCAACGACAAGGCCGCCAACAACTTTGGTTCTGGCTGGACCTGGCTGGTGAAAAAAGCTGACGGCAGTGTTGCCATCGCCAACACCAGCAACGCCGAAACTCCGCTGACCGGCGCCGACAAGCCGGTACTGACCGTTGATGTCTGGGAGCACGCCTACTACATCGACTACCGGAACAGCCGTCCGAATTACCTGGAAGCGTTCTGGAACCTGGTCAACTGGGATTTCGTGAACGAAAACCTGGCCTGATCCAGCCGGAACAACGGTAGGTAGCAACAGCCTGACCGTTGACCAAACGCCCGCACGGGAACCCCTGCGGGCGTTTCTGTATCTGAATGCGACGAAACCGAAACAAATCGACACACGCATCCACAAGAAACTCTGAAAAAATCGTCCATACTCCATGAAGTTGAAAGGAATCTGAACCATACTGTCATGTGCCGCGTGATAGATCCTGTCGCAGGGTCCGACAGAACCAATCAGACAGATGAGCCAAGAACAGCGGATGCAAAAAACCTTTGAAGTAGAGAACCACCTCGGATATCGCATTCTCCGATGGGTACTGCTCGTCGCGTTGCTGAGCGGTATTCTGATGAGCGCGGTACAGGTGGTGCTGGATGCAAAGAGGGTATCCGCTGAACTGGAGCGTGATGCGGCCCAGACCCTTGCCATGGTGGAAGACTCTGCCACCCAGGCCGTTTTCAGCATTGATGACACGCTCGCCCAACAGGTGGTGGATGGACTGTTCGCCCTGGAACCCATTCACATGGCCAAAATCACCCATCCCGACGGTGATGAACTGGGTGATCGGCTACGGCCTCTGCAGGACTCCCCGTTTCGCCCTTTAACTGACCCGATATTCGGCCAGGTTCGCGAATACCGCGAGAGTCTCACGCGAGGCAGCAATCCGGATCTTGTCTACGGCTATCTTGAGGTTCACTACGACACCGCCCCCTATGCTCGAACCTGGCTCGGCCGAGCACTGGTGACGTTTGCATCAGGCATCGCCCTGGCACTCATTCTTGGCATCGTACTGTTCGTGGTGTTCCATCTGCTGCTGACCCGCCCGCTGCTGCGCATTGTGCAGTCGGTCAAAAAGGTGGACCCGGCACACCCGGACGATCGCCTGGTTTCGATCCCGGAAGGACACCGGGCCGACGAGCTTGGCCTCTGGGTTAACGCCACCAACAATCTGCTCGTAGCCATCGGAGATACCCAGAAAAAACATCGGGAAGCAGAAGACCGGGTCACCCGACTGGCCCGTTACGACACACTGACAGGCCTGCCCAGCCGCGATGCCTTTATGGAAGATCTTCAGGGCGCTATTGAACGAGCCCAGGAAGGCCACAGCTCTATCGCTCTGATGGTCTGCGGTATTGACGACTTCAAATCCGTCAATGAGCAGTGCGGTTTCCGCACCGGCGACACCATCCTTCAAACGGTGGCCAGTCGCCTGACCGCCAACCTCTCATCCGACAGATTCAATGTCGCGCGGCTGGGCAGCGACCAGTTCGTCATTGTTGAGAAACATCTGCGCGATGGATTCCAGGCGGCGGAAACCGCCGAGAAGGTACTCGCTACCATCGGCTCTCCCATCAATTCGGGCAACCACCGGATTTCCATGACCGCCACCCTGGGGATTTCCCTGTTTCCGTCAGATGCCGACCAGGCCGATCGCTTGCTCCAGAGCGCCGAACAAACCATGGCACTGGCGAAGCAGACCGGGCACAACCACTTCCAGTTCTATGTGGCCAGCATCGACAAGGAAATTCGCGAACGCAAACAGATGGAAAAGGACCTGGCCCAGGCCCTCGCAAACCACGAATTCCATCTGGTCTACCAGCCACAGATCAATCTGGAGACCCGGCGCGTTATTGGTGCAGAAGCACTGCTGCGGTGGGAACACCCTGAACACGGCATGATTCCCCCGGACCTTTTCATTCCGGTAGCGGAAGCGAATGGTTCCATCGTCGAGATTGGTCAATGGGTTCTGGATCAGGCTTGCTGGCAGGCCGCTCGCTGGGCATCCGAAGGTACTCACCTCAGAATCGCCGTGAACCTTTCCGCCGTTCAGCTACGCCAGGAATCCATTGTTGACGATATTCTCAACACCCTGAAACGTCATAATATTCCGGCGGGACGTCTGGAACTGGAAGTGACCGAAACCAGCTTTATGACCAACCTCACCGATGCGGTCGCCAAGCTGCATCGGCTGCATCGGGCCGGCATCAGTATTGCGGTTGATGATTTCGGCACGGGCTATTCATCGCTGACCTATCTGAAGCAGATGCCGGTACAGCATCTGAAGATCGACAAGCAGTTCATTCGGGACCTGCTGATCAACGAGGAAGATACCCGAATTGCCAACACCATCATCGACCTTGGCAAGAGCCTGAATCTGACCGTCGTCGCAGAAGGTGTGGAAACAGCAGAGCAGGAGTATTACCTCAGCCAGCGTGGCTGTGCGCTTGCTCAGGGGTATTTCTTCTCCAAGCCCCTGTTACCCAGAGATTTTGAGAATTTCGTACAGACTTTCCACGCCCGGATCGTGGAAAATAACGCCTGAACCTTTAGCCCTTAGGAGTAGTCATGGGAACGACTGTCATCGGTCTTGTAGTAATTGCCGTTGTCATCCTCTATCTGGTGTTTATCTACAACCAGCTTGTTTCTTTGCGCAACCAGTTCAAGAATGGCTTCGCCCAGATTGATGTCCAGCTTCAGCGCCGCCACGATCTGATCCCCAACCTGGTGGAGTCCGCCAAAGCCTATCTGGACCATGAAAAGTCCACCCTGACCCAGGTAATGGAAGCACGCAATAACGCGGTCAGTGCCCAGAAAGATGCCGCCCGTGACCCAGGCGACAGCACCAAGATCCAACGCCTTGGCAGCGCCGAGAACCTGCTGACCAAAGCCCTCGCCAATTTCTACGCCGTGGCCGAGAACTACCCTGAGCTGAAAGCCAACGAGACCATCCAGCAACTGATGGAAGAACTCTCCAGCACCGAGAACCGTGTCGCGTTCGCGCGCCAGGCGTATAACGATGGCGTGATGAACTACAACATCTTCCGCGAGAAGTTCCCCAACAATCTGGTCGCTGGCCTGTTTGCGTTCAAGGAAACCGCCCAGCTCCAGCTTGAATCTCCAGAGGCCCGCCAGGCTCCAAAAGTCAGTTTCTGAGGCCTGATTCATGGCGAGCCCCGGTTTCTTCCAGCGCCAGGCCAGTGCCCGGCGCAACACTGGCTTGTTGGTTGTGCTGTTTCTCACCGCAGTCACGCTGATTACTCTGGCGGTCTGTCTGGTGGGTTACATGGTGACCCGCAGCCAGACCTCGGCCCTGCCATTTCATTACTGGCTACTGTCCAGCCATGGCCTGACAACCGCCGGTGCGGTGGTCGCGCTGATTGGCATCGGCTCCCTGGTACGCTGGGTGGACCTCGCCGGAGGCGGCACCCGCGTGGCGAGAATGGTTGGTGCCCGGGCTATTGATCCGGACACCCGCGACCCGGAAGAACGCAAACTGCGCAATATCGTCGAAGAAATGTCGATTGCCAGTGGCGTTCCGGTACCGGAGCTCTACGTGATGGACCATGAAACCGGCATCAACGCCTTTGTGGCCGGTTACACCCCTGGTGAAGCGGTGATGGTGGTTACCCACGGAGCCCTGACCCAATTGAACCGGGACGAACTCCAGGGCGTGGTAGGCCACGAATTCAGCCACATCCTCAACGGCGATATGCGCATCAATGTCAGGTTGATCGCCCTGCTGGCCGGTATACTGATGATCGGCCAGATTGGCCAGTTTCTCCTGAGGGCTGGCTTCTACAGCAGCGGTCGTAGCCGAAACCGGGACGGCCGGGCACAGGCTGCCATGGGGCTGATCGGGCTGGCCTTGATGCTGATCGGTTATGTCGGCGTGTTCTTTGGCCGGCTCATTCAGTCGGCCGTCTCACGTCAACGGGAGATGCTGGCCGACGCGTCATCCGTTCAGTTCACTCGTAACCCCGAAGGCATTGGCGCAGCCCTGTTCAAAATCGGGATGAAAGGCGGGTATCTGGACACTACCAGCCATGCCAGCGACATGAACCACATGTGTTTCGGCGAGGCAGCAAGGATGAAATTCACCTCCCTGCTGGCATCCCACCCTCCCATTGACGAACGAATCAACGCCATCCAGCCAGGGCTGATGGCACGCCTGCGCAGCAGGCTACGGGATACCGAACCTGGCTCACGCTTGCAGGGACAAGGCCGCAATCCGGATAAGGCAGCCATTGGAGACCTGGTGAGCCAGGTAGTCGAACCCGCTCAAGGCACCCGAAAGTACAGCCTATCGCCTCTGGCGAGCTCCCTGACCAACGAATCTCCGACGGCAACCCCTGCGCTGTCCAGCCGCGTCGGCACGGTTTCCGCGGACAGCGAGCGCTTCGCCAGCAGTCTCCTGAAGAAACTGCCATCGACCTTTCGCAACCTGTTATATACCCGGGCTGGGGCCGTTCAGCTTTGCTATGGCCTGGTGATTTACGAACTGACGGACCCCGAGCAAACCGAGAGGCTTGCTCTCATACCAGAGCACTCCGTGCTGGGCGCACAACCCGAGTTGCTTGGCAAACTACTGCCATCCCTAAAAGAACTTGGCGAACGCGCACGTTTTCCAATGCTTGAACTGGCCATGCCGGCATTGCGAAAGCTCGATCCGGAGGAGCGGGACACCCTTCTCGCAAACATTCAGACGCTGGTTCAGGCGGACAACCGGGTGACCCTGTTCGAGCTCGCACTCACCACC
>Ga0070728_10005283_pt1 | contig 12870 bp, 8 predicted proteins | sample tdDd471_FD_66723 | JGI IMG/M metagenome (GOLD analysis project Ga0070728, IMG submission 66723) | Marine sediment microbial communities from the Atlantic coast under amendment with organic carbon and nitrate - tdDd47.1 | ecosystem: Environmental > Aquatic > Marine > Coastal > Sediment | place...
GTCTTGGGCACGCCGTCACGGGTGCCCAGGATGTAGTCCTGATACGATTCGGCGGTGGCAGCCTCAGCGGGCATCTGGTCGACGTCGAAACCACTGCAGCAACGGCGAACAAACTCAGCGTCGTGCAGGTCGCGAGTGATGATGACATGGGCCATGGCGCCCATCAGCGCTGTATCGGTGCCCGGGCGCAGGGGAATCCATTCGTCGGCCAGACTGGCGGCGCTGGCGGTGTGGCGAGGATCCAGGCACACCACGCGAGCACCCCGACGACGGGCCTGCAGGATGAAGTAGTCGCTGTTGGTGCCGTCGCGGGCTTCTGCGGGATTCCAGCCCCACATCAGGATGAGCTTGCTGTTCAGCCAGTCCTGTCGCTCGTTCCCGCAGTTCACCGTGCCGACAGTGGTCGGGGTCACGATGTTGGTGGCCCCCCAACTGTAGCTGTTGTAGTGGCTCAGTTGTCCGCCGAAGCAATTGAGCAGGCGCCGAGCGGTTTGCGAACCGGTGAGCTGAGTGTAGCCTCCGGTGCCATAAGGCACGAAGAGCGCGCCGTGCCCATAGGTGTCGCGCACGCGGGTGAGCTGACCGGCCATCTCGTCCAGGGCCTCGTCCCAGCTCACGGGGACGAATTCCGCCGATCCGCGGGGGCCGGTTCGGCGCAATGGGGTCGTCAGGCGATCGGGATGATACTGGCGGCGCAGGTAGGCGCGACCCCGGGTGCAGGCACGCAACTGAGGGTTGGTCACCGAGTCCTCGAGATGGTCGTCGGTTTCCAACCGCACGATGCGATCGTCCCGGACGTGGGCCCGCAACAGGCAGCGTCCCCCGCAATTGTGGGCCGGGCAGCCGGTACGGATCATCGTGGTCTTGCCGTCGGTCGCCATGGCATCACCTGGCTGTAGGGATGTATGGTACTGGCGCATTTTGAGGCCTGGCCGAAAGGGTGCCTCAGGTCACAATCCGAATCCAGTAGAAAAGCCCGCTCGATTTGTGGTAGTCTGCATTTACCTGTTCGCCCAATCTATCACGGATGATCTCCACGAGGACCGACCGGCCTCAAGCAGGATGCTTTGCTTGGGGATATTCGTTTAGATGCCAGCGGACAGGCGGGGGACGTACTGCGAGTACAGCTAGGACTACAAACCTTCTGGAGGGAAGACATGAGAACCTTACTAACGATTCTTTGCCTCGGGCTCTTTGTGACCGTGCCCGTGCTGGCCGCCGACCTGAACGGTGATGGTGTCGACGACAGCTACATTGACCATTTCGTATCGGCGAGCCTGGAGGTGGGCGAGATCGCCGTGGTCGACATCGGTGGCGGTGGTGTGGGGGACTTCTTGAGTCGCATCACGGGTCTGGGGTATTCCATCAGCACGATCCCCGCGAACTCGACCCTGGAAACCCTGCTGAACTACTCTGTGGTCATCTTGCCGGTCGGGCATGGCAGCGCGACCCACCACGCCACGTTCGATGCTCTGGCCGACGACTATCACATGTACGTCAGCTCAGGTGGAGGGCTCTGGATCGCCCAGCCTAACCCCTACCAGATGCCCGGTGGCACGGCGGATATCACCTGGGCACCCTACGCCTTGACCTTGCAGAACGAGTACAATGGGGACGACTGCCCGCCGATGATCGTCGATTCAACCCACTGCATCACCGAAGGCATGTCGGACACTGTCTTCAGCTTTCCCGGTGACGACGCCATCAGCTACGCCTCCGACTGGCAGGTTCTGGTTACGGGATCTGTCACCGGACGTCCGGGAGTGATGTTCGCCGAGTACGAGGGGGGCAAGGTTCTGGTCGAGCTGGGGCATCCCTCGATGGGGAGTCTCTGTCCCGCTGACGATCTGGCGTTCCAGCGGTACCTCGAGTGCCTGGCCGGTGGCACGGTAGCCACGAGTGAGATGAGCTGGGGATCCTTGAAGGCCAACTTCCGGTAGATTGATCTGCCTACCGGATGGGTATCTGGGGCGTGGGGAACTCGGTTCCCTGCGCCCGTAGATCGTACTTGATCCGCGCCTGCAATGCGGCCCCGTGATCGATAATAGTAATCAAAAGCTGTAGCGGTTAAACAAGTTGCCGGTTTATGAAACCACGCTTTCCTTGTCTGCAGGGGGGATTCACGTACAGAACCGTTGACGGGTGCAACGCACAGCCGCTACCGCCCTGTCGACTGGGTGATTCGACGGAGGGGTCGCCATGCAAACCGCCCAAAAAACCTGGATCATTGTTCTGATCATCGGCCTGTTCACACCTCTTTGCGCCCATGCCTACACCATCTTGCTGGACATCGATCTGGACGACGATCCCGGCACCATCAACGAGAGTACGCCGGCGGACTCCGCCACCATTCGCGTTGTACTGCAGCCCACTGAACCGAACGAGGTTGTGACGGAGTTCACTTTCACTATTGGCAGCCGGTGCTATGAGATCGTGCCCGAGATGTCGACGCCAATGGCACACTTCAACATACTCGACGGCATGGTGGACATTCCGGGTCTCGCGGGCGACTACTGGGGTGTACTGGGCGACTTCTGTGGCGGGGGATCCACCTCCGACTACACCTACATGTATTGTGATGTCTTCACTACCGACGGTGCCTATCTTCTCGACGCTCCGGTGTTCCTGGACGCGATCCATGTGGAGATCGATCCGGAATGGAACTGGCTGTCCGATACCATGCCGGTCCATGCCGTGACCGATCCGTGGATCACGCCGGATATCTCGAGTGAGGTCTGGCTGGGAGTGAGTTGGAGCGAGTTGTCTGGGCCGTGGGCCGGAGATGCCGACAACAGCCGCGGCCTCGCCTGGGCCGACTTCAACCTCGATAACTATCCCGATCTGTATATTGCCAATCATGGCGGTTCGAACCGGCTCTTTCGGAATGATGAAGGCATCTTTGTCGATGTCACCGAGGGGCCATTGGGAGACGCAGGTCTGGGTCTGGGGGCTTTCTGGGCGGACGCCAGTGGCAGCGGTGACCATGATCTGTACTTGATCAACGATGGCGCCAATGTACTGGTACAGAACGTAGGTTGGGGGCTCGATTGGGTGGATGCGACCACAGGCTGGCTGGCGGGCTCCGACGACACCCAGGGCGCGGGTTGGGCCGACTACGACCTGGATGGAGGTCCCGACCTCTACATCTCAAACAGCAGTGCCTCCAACCTCCTGTTACACAATCAGGGCGGCATGGACTTCCTGCCCGTGACACCTTCCGAGATGGCGATGATCCTGGAATCCCGGGGCGTTGCCTGGGGCGACTACGACTATGACGGCGACCCTGATCTCTACGTGACGACCGCGGGGGAGGGGAACCATCTGTTCCGGAACGACAGGGATGGCGATTTCACCGAGGTGACCTCCGGCGACGTCAATGTACAAGGTGATTGCCGTGGATGCGCCTGGGGCGACTACGACAACGACGAGGACCTGGACCTCTACGTCACTCGCCATGATGGCGCCAACGTGCTCCTGCGCAACGACGGCGATGACCTCTTCACGGATGTCACGGGCGAAGATCCGAACGGCGAGCTGGGGGATGCCGGTCCGGGGCTGACTGCCGCCTGGGTGGATTACGACAACGATCGCCACCTGGATCTCTACGTCGTCAACGACAGCGCTCCGAATGTGCTGCTGCGCAATCATCCGGGCGTTGTCGGCAACTTCGTTAATGAAACGGCTCCTCTTCTGGAATCGGCGGGACCGGGGGGCGGCGCGGCCTGGGCAGACTTCGACCAGGATGGGGATCTCGATGTCTACCTGCTGGCTGACGGGCAGGCCAATCGGCTGGTTCGCAACGAGGTCGGCAACCGGAAACACTGGTTTCAGGTGAACCCCCAGTCGGGCCACTGGGACGTGTTGCAGCCCTCAACGATGATCGGTGCCCGCGTACGGGTGGTTGCCGGTGGTGTGGTCCAGATCCGCGAGGTTTCCGGTGGCGACGGCTACCTGGCACAGAATTCCCTGGTGGTCGAGTTTGGTCTCGGCGCTGCCGATGTGGTCGATACGCTCGAAGTGTGGTTTCCCGGCGGCGGGCTGTTCCGCGCAACGGAGCTCGCCGCCGATCAGCTGATCTGGTGCCACTCCCGCCCCTCGGCGGTTCCGGATGCGGAGGACACCCCGGCCTATTGCCGTTTGTATCCCTGTGTGCCCAATCCGTTCAACCCCTTCACCAGCATGATGTTTACCCTGTCCGCTCCTCGGCAGCTCGACCTGACGATCCACGCTGTCGACGGATCGTGTGTGCGCCGCTTCCCTACTGCGCACTATGAACCGGGGAGGCACGAGGTGCTGTGGGACGGGCGGGACGGAGCGGGCAGGAATCTGCCGTCCGGCGTCTACATCAGTCGGCTGAAAGCCCGGGATTTCGAGGCCTCGCAAAGGATGACCTTGGTTCGCTGATAACGGGTCAACGCACGAAACCGTCAGGGCGAGAGGATCTCCTCCAGTTCGATGGTTCCCAGATCCGTTTCGCCTTGTGCCGGGACCTGCACGGCGGCAAACATCGTGTCCCGCCATGCTCCCTCGGTGGCGGAGATCTCGACGTCGTAGCTTCCGGTCGGCAAAGCCATCAACCGGAAATCGCCGGTCAAAGTATCGGCATACGTGGATACCGTGTCACCGCCGGTGAAGGTCATGACCTGGGCCCGGGCCGACACCGGAACAATGGTTCCGAAAATGCTGCCGCTGACGTCGTCGACCACGATCCGGATCACGGGATTCATCTTGTACCGGCCGTTGCCGGTCACGTGAATCGACCGTTCGGCGTCGAAGTCGAGGGTAGCCCCGTAGGTCAGGCCGTCCTCGATGGTAAACGGATGGTTCAACTTCAGGCCGCTGGTCGATCCACTGGGAATCTCCAGCTCATGGCTTTCCCCATCAACAACCACGGTATTGTTATCCGTCAGCAGCAGTCGAACCTGAGTGTACTGCCCCGCAGCCAGCACGCTGTCCGCAAGTATTGCGAAGTTGCCGTTGGTGTATTCCAGCAGATTGACCGCGAGGGTGTCTTCGCGGACGACCATCCAGCCGCTGTTGGAATCCGAGCCTGCCTGGTGAACCGAGACCTGGATCACTTCGATGTTGACCTCGTCGTACGGGCCGACCGAATCGATGAGTTTCAGGGAGAAATGGCCTTCGCCGACCGTCTCTTCGGGTGCCGTGGTGTCGTCGTCACTGCAGCCGGCGAAAGCCAGCAACGACAGGAGGCCCAGGATGATGATCTTGGCGGCGAGTCGTGACATGAGTGTCGTTCCTTTCGAGAATCCAAGCGCGCGAAATCCTGAATAGCTTGATCTATTGTAGCACGGATGAATCTGAGCCGCCAAATTTCGCCAAGGAGATCAGAGCCAAACGGGAAGCAAGTCGCCGGGGTTGCTACTTGATTCCGTGCAACATATCTCACCACACGGCGTCTGATCATGGACTTCTGACAAGAGAGTTTCAGCTATCGGGTCGGCGGAATGATCTCACGGGAGACGGACTCTGATGAATAGCCTCATTTTTTATTTCGCAGGTATTGACGGCTCGATCGGGTCCAGAGGACTGAAGTTCGCCTTGTTGCTCGCCCAGGTCACGATTCTCACCCTGTTCCTGATCTCGATGTCCGGGTATATCTGGCCCGAAGAAACTCTCCTGCTCTACCTCATGCCTGCCGCCATCGTGCTTGCCGCTGCCACGGTTGCTCATCCTGTCTTCAGGGTCTTCAGGCGAATCAGTTTCAGCAGCACGGTGAGAGTATCCATGGTCATCGTCTCGGTCCTTCAGGTGCTGTTGCTGATCGCGCTCCTGTGGGTGGTCACTCCCCGCACACACACCCGTCAACAGGTGCTCGACGATCTCGACCATGCCCTGCTCCTGATGGAGGACATGCACCCCGAACTGTACGCGGCGACCGACCGGGATTCGTTGTGGGAGATCATCGATTCCCTGACTCGAGCTCTGCCCGCTGATCTGCCGGAGGTCGAGAGTCACAAGCTCTTCAGTACCATTACCGCCGGCATTCGTGATGCACACACCATGGTGTCTATCGACAGCTACACGAGACGAGGCGCCGTCGCGTTCGGCAAGGCGCCCCCCTACAGGTTCAGGATCATCGGCGAGCGAATCTACGTGAGAGATAACTACTACTGGCGCGACAGCATACCCATCGGGTCCGAGATACTGGAGATCAACGGGAAGCCGAGTTTCGAGTACCTGCAGGACGTGTCCCGGATGGTCAGCCACGAGACCGAAGGTTATCGTGACGCCTGGCTGCAATACCCCTTGTTCTGGGGGCTCTGGAATGGTTACAGGGAGTTCGAGATTTCATTCGTGACCCCCGCCGGCGTCCGGGACCAGGTCACGGCTGCAAGCGGATTGATTGCCAACGTTTCTTATCTTTTGAGCATGGCCAGCGGCCAGCTCAGATTCGGTTCCTACGAGTTGCTGGACGGCAACGTCGGGTATCTCAAACTCGAAGCGTTCCAGGGAGGCGACGAGTTCGTTGAATTTCTGGCCGAGACATTCGAGGCGATCGATCGGCAGAATGTCAGGAACCTGATCATCGATATCAGGGGCAATTCCGGCGGTAGCACCAAGCTGGCCGCGGAACTGATGCAGTACATCTCACCGGTGGATTTCAATGTATTCGATGCCTCGGTCATCAAGATCAGCGATGAGTTGATCTCGGCGTACTCGCTGGACACCTCGGAGTTCGAACGCGGAAGCATGTTCGAAGAATCCTGCGAACCGGAATCGCTACGTGACAATCCGTTGCGATACGATGGGCGGTGCTATGTGCTGACCAGCGGATTCACCTTTTCGACAGCCCTGGATTTCGCCGCGATGGTTCGCTGCTTCGACGTGGGGGAGATCGTCGGTACCGATACCGGAGGCAAGACGATCAGTTATGGTAGCCCGCACCACTTCGAGTTACCGGCAACGGGGATCAAGATGAAGGTCTCGATCAAGAGTTTCGTCAATGCCTGCGGAGCGGACAATACAGGGGTCATCAGGCCCGACCACGTGGTTGCCAACACGGTGGAGGACGATATCTACGGCATCGACCGTGTTCTGGAATACGCCATTGACTTGACCCGTTTATGTGTTGACGGGTCTTGATTCCGCCACCGCCTACGATCCCAAAAAAAAGGGCTGCCCTCAAGCAGCCCCTGTTCTCATCACAGTCGCAACTCAGTTCGCCATAGGCTTCATGGTCATCGGATCGCGCAAGGGGATCCGCGTGGGCTCGCTGCCGGCCATCTCCTGGATACTGGCCTCGTGCTTGGGGTCGCCGATCATGGCCTCGTCCAGGTCGCCGACGACGAGGAAGGTCATGCCGTCGATATCCAGCAGTCGCCGGGCTACCCGTTGCACATCCTCGCGACTGACCTCCGCGACCCGATCCCGGTACTTGCGGAAGTACTCCGGATCGCGGTCGTAGCGACCGGTCATCTCCTCCATGGCCAGGGCTCCGGCGATGGAACCGGCGGTCTCGAAGCCGGCGGGCAACGACTGGATGAAGCTGGCCTTGGCCAGTTCCAGTTCCTCCTCGCTCACCAGTTCGTCGCGAACCCGGTTGATCTCCTCCAATGCGATGGACACGGCAAAGGCCGTCGAACGCACCTTGGTCTGGAAAGTAACCCGGAAGAAATCCGGGTAGTAGGTGCCGCTACCCAGGGACGAGCGCACCGAGTAGGCCAGCCCCTCGTCCGAGCGAATGCGGTTGACCAGGCGCGAACTGAAGCCGCCGGCGCCGAGGATGTCGTTCATCACCAGGGCGGCGTACCAGTCGTCGTCGAAGCGGTCGATGGACGGCAATCCGAAGGACACCCTGGCCTGGTTGACTTCCTTTTCCACGGCGAACCAGCCCTTGGGCGGCGCGGCCGTAGGGGCAGCCGGCGCCTCGGGCCGTTCGGCCTGCCAGGGCCAATCGGCGAAGGCCTTGTTCAGCGCCTTCTTGAGCTCCTTCTCCTGGAAATTGCCGCTGACGGCGAACAGGAAGTTTTCCGGACCCACGTAACGGCGGTGCAGAGCGGCCAAATCTTCGCGTCCGATCCCCGTGACCGAAGCCTCGGTGGTCCAGCGGGTGGACCAGTGGCCCGGTCCGTAGACCAGGGAACTCCATTCCCTGCGTTCGATGCTCGACGTCTCGTCATTGCGCTCCTTCATCCGTTGCAACTGCTGTTCCTGGACCAACTGAAGACGGTCCTCCTGGAATGCAGGCTCTTTCAGACACGCAACGAGCAGCTCGAGTCCGGCCTCCAGGTCCTTGGCCAGCAGGTTCAGCGAGACATAGGACTCGGTGGGCCCGGTGCGCACGCCGCCCATGCCCATCATGCCGCGGCGGCCACCGCCCATACCCGAGCTGAGCCGGGCGCCGAGTGCGGCCACCCGGTCCTCCAGCTCCACCGCGCTCAATTCACCGGCGCCTCCCCGGGTCAACTGGTTGACCATGATGCGGCCGAGGCCCTCCTGGCCGGCGGGATCCTGGCCCGGACCCAGTCGCATCAGCACATGGATGGTCAGCAGAGGAAGGGAGCGGTCCGGAGCCATGTAGGCGACCATACCGTCATCCAGTTTGACACGGTAGTCCTTGGCGCGGGGGGGATCGTACTTCAACTCGGGAAACTTCAATTCCTCGGGCCTTGCCGGGATTTCGTCTCCGGCGAAGGTGGGGGTCGCAGCCAGTACGAGAGCCGCGCCGAGAATCAAAATCGTGGTCATACGCTTCAGCATCACGCGCCCTCCTTCTGCAGTTCAGCCAGTTTCTCCTGGGCCTTATCCCGGATATAGTCCAGGGCGGGTTTCATCTCGGGCGGTACGCGACTGCCCATCGACTCCAGGCGGCCCAGCATCTCCTGTACCTCGCCGGGCGTGGTCATGCCCTCGAGTCGCTCCATGGATCGATTGACCATCTGCTTGCCCCGGGGCGTGAGACCGGCCAGAGCGGGGTCCTCGGGCTCGGCGCCGGCGACGCGGGTCCAGTGGGCGACCGCCCGATTCTCCTTGGCGAAGTAGGTGTTCGCCACCCGGTGAATGTCTTCGGCGGTGACGTGTTGCACGGCTTCGTCGATGCGGCCGGCATCGCGCCAGTCACCCTGGGCCTCGGACATGCCGTAGCGGATCATCTGAAAGAAATTGCCGTCGAGGCGGCGCCAGGTACGGGTCAGATAGCGATTTTTGACGCTCTGCAGCTCATCTTCGCCCACGGGCTCATTCTGGAGTCGGGTGATCTCGCCGTGGACCGCCTCCTCGAGCTGGGTGGGGGTGAACCCGTCCTTGCACTCGGCTTCGATCTCGAACATACCCTCGTACTTGCGGCCATCGGCGTAGGCTCGGGCGTTGGTGGCGACGCTCTGCTCAATGACGAGGTTTCTTTTCAGGCGACCGGTGTCCCCATTGAGGATCTCCGCCAGGACGATCAGGGCCGGCGTGTCGCGGTGAACGGTGGCGGCGGTGTGCCAGCGCACCGTCACGGCGGGATTGGTTTCGGCCTCGCCGTAGAAACGCTTCTCGCCGGGCTGCCGGGGTTCGGTGGTGATCATCGGCGGTGGGGGAACCTCGCCCCGGGGAATGCGACCGAAGTACTTCTCGGCCATGGCAACCGTCGCGTCGGGATCGAAATCCCCAACCAATACGGCACAGAGGTTGTTGGGGGCGTAATAGCGGGCGTAGTAATCATCTGCGTCCTGCTTGGAGATGAATGGCAGGTCGCTGGCGTAGCCGATCACCGGCCAGCTGTAGGGGCTGGCATCCCAGAACATGGAGTCGAAGGACTCCATGAACTTACCCGTGGGAGTGGATTCGACCCGCAGCCGCCGCTCCTCGTAGACCACATCCCGCTCGGAGTAGAACTCGCGGAAGACCGGGTTGCCCAGGCGGTCCGACTCCATCCAGAACCACAGCTCCAGCTTGTTGGCGGGCATGGTCATGATGTAGAAGGTCACGTCCTCGCTGGTGAAGGCGTTGAGCCGCGAGGCGCCGTTGCGCGAGAGAACCTGGTCGAACTCGTTCTTGACCATGTTCTCCCGCTGCAGGGTGACGAGGGAATCGAACTGGGCCTCGAGCTGCCGGAAATGGGGTGTCTTAGCTTCGGGCGAAGTGATGTCCTCGATCTCGCCGCGGCGCACGGCGGCCTGCTGGGCGCGCATCTCGGCCCGCATCTGTTCCTGCAACTCCTCCTGCTCGGCGATGAGCCGCTCGTCCAGTTCGTAGTCCTTGGTGCCGATGGTCTTGGTCCCCTTGAACATCATGTGCTCGAAAAGGTGGGAAATGCCGGTGATGCCCGGCCTCTCATTCACCGAGCCGACCTTGGCGACCCAACCGCAAGCGACGGTGGGCGACAGGTGGCGAGGCACGAGCAACAGCTTCATACCGTTGGAAAGGATGTGCTCCTGGACGCCGGCATCGGCGTCCGTTTTCGCGGCCGCGGCCGGGACCGCGAGTAGGCCGGCGGCAAAGGCCAGGAGCACGATCCGCAGAGCGAAGATCGGGCGCATGGTATCCTCCTGAACGAGAGGGTGCGATTGATGGCTGCGAGGGAGTGTATCCGATTCCCGCGGGCGCTTCCAGGGGGACATGGTTGGGATACTGTCTGCCGTCGTCATGATGTTGATCGTTGCGGTCAACGCGCCAACCGCCCGGGCTGATGAAGAGATGTTCGTCGAGCTCACAGCACTCCTCAGTCTGAGCCAGGAGCAGATTCCGCAGGTCGGGGGCCCGCAGCAGCAGTTCGCTGCGGACATGGATGCAGCTTCGGCCATGGCGGGAGCTCTGACCGAAGAACAACTGGCCAAGTTCGAAGCACACAAGTTAGCATCCGAATCCTGACGGCTACGGGTGCCGCTGTGCGTGCAGTGCGGTTTCGCGAGAAAGCGCCTATTCTAGATGCCCAGCAACGGATACTCGCCGCGCGTGAGGGCGACTTGGTACGGCGAAGGCTTCGAACCAGAGACGGGAGGTTGAGGAATGTTTCGAACTACACCAATGTTTACGATTCTCTTCATTGCCCTGGTCGGAACGCAGGCTGCTTGGTGCGACGACGGGCTCATCCGCGACGGAGAGTATGAATTCATCAGCCAGGAACACGGCGAACGGTGGGCGGCCGAGGACGAGGTCCTCGAAGCCAGACTGGCCGAGATCCGGGCGAACAATGGCGGCAAGCGGCCCAATATTCTCTATATCTTGATCGACGACGTCAGCTTCGGTCAGATGGGCAGCCGTACGCTGAACTATGTCACGGGCATCAGTACACCGCGCATCAACAGTTTCGCCGATCAGGGCCTGTCCCTCATGCGCATGTACACCGAACCTTCCTGCACGCCGACGCGCACGGCCATGTTGACGGGGCGCCATCCAGTCCGCACTGGCCTCAAGGAGGTCAAGGTGGCTCTGGTGGGCGAAGGGCTGGCCAAAGAGGAAGTCACGATAGCCGAGATTCTCTCGGAGTCGGGCTACAACACCGCTCACATCGGCAAGTGGCATCAGGGTGACATCGAGGAATCGTTCCCGCACAACCAGGGCTTCGACTTCGCGGCTTTCCCCGTACATCAGCAGGTTCAGCTATCGCTGATGACCGAGGAAGCCGCCGAGTCCAACAACATGCTCGGCTGGCACGAGAAGACGCAATCGGGCGCTTTCACCATCGACAGCAGATTCAAGCCCTACGGCCTGGTCACCGGTCTCGAGGGCCGGAAAGGCGGAAAAGCCCGGGAGATCGATTTGAAGCCGGGTGAGAAATGGACGCAGGCCCACTATGTCGAGATGAACGAGCGCTACCAGAGGCAGACCCTTGAGCAGTTGCAGCACCTCGCCGGGAAGGACGAACCGTTCTTTCTGCAGTACTGGCCGCTGTGGCCCCTCAATTTCGTCCACGACCAGGAAGAGAGCATGTCGCTGAACGGAGGATTCCACGCGGAAAAGCTGCAGCTGATCGACGGTTGGCTGGGCGATGTCTTCGATGAGGTCGACAAGCTCGGCATCGCGGACAACACACTCGTGGTGCTGATGGCTGACAACGGCCTGATGTATCATTTCGCCGGTACGTCAGGACTCACCGATCTGGTCTACCGCGGCGGCAAAACCCAGCATCTCGAGGGAGGCGTACGGGTCGACGCTTTCGCTCGCTGGCCCGGAGTCATCGAGGCCGGCAGTGCGGCCGGCGACATCATCCACGTGACGGACCTGTTCACGACCTTCGCGCGCTTGGCCCAGGCCGAACAACATATTCCCCGCGATCGTGTCATCGATGGCATCGACCAGACTTCGCTATTGCTGAACGGCGAGCACCACGGTCGGCGAGATTATGTCTACATCTACGAGAACGAGGTCTTGCGATCCGTGGTGAAACAGGAGTTCAAGATGCACCTGCCACCTCCGGGTGTGCCGGGTGCTGCAGCGCCGGTTTTCAATCTCTATCGTGATCCCCGTGAGGAGTATCCCCAGATCGGTACGGCCCTCTGGTCGGGTGCGAGTTTCCAGGACATGGTCAAGCGACACATGATGACCATTGCCAAGCATCCACACATGAAGCTGGGCGAGGACAAGCCGTACGGTGGTATCGAGAATCTACGGCCCGAGAGCCGGGAGATCGTCGAGACATTTGCGTCTTGGCACTAGGTCGAGTGCGAAGGAGGGGTTTGTGGACGACCTATTCGATGCGAAGCACTGAGGAGCCAATAGTGATCAGGTCAATCATTCGATGGACTATCGTGACCGCTGTGATGTGTTTAGCGACCGCCGTCCACGCCGATCCGGCTGCCGATCCGGATGCAAGTTCTATGACCTGTTCCGGGATACACGTGAGGAGTGGCCGGTGTCCACCGAAGTCGGGGCATGGGGCGGCCAAGAATTCGCACGCATGATTCAACGCCACATGATGAGGAA
>Ga0070728_10005285_pt1 | contig 12863 bp, 10 predicted proteins | sample tdDd471_FD_66723 | JGI IMG/M metagenome (GOLD analysis project Ga0070728, IMG submission 66723) | Marine sediment microbial communities from the Atlantic coast under amendment with organic carbon and nitrate - tdDd47.1 | ecosystem: Environmental > Aquatic > Marine > Coastal > Sediment | place...
GTCCGGCCCACCCGACCGGCTCCGACGACGAGGACTTTGCGCATGGGGTGAGTGTGCCCGCTGCGGGCCGCAAGAGCCAGAAACCCGGGTTCGGAACGCGTGGGGCAGAAAACGGGAGCCCGACCCAGGACGGATCAGGCTCCCGGAAGAAACGCTACTCCGCTCTGTAGTCGAGCGGTTCGGCGATGCCGCCCGTGGTGTCGATCTCGCGCAATCCGCCCGGAGCATTGCCGGCGCCGAGATCGAACGACACCAGCAGGCGCTTGACGCTCTTCGGTCGTTCCGCGACGTACAGGGTCGCCCCCGACTTCGTCCGACGCACGCGTCGGAATTCAATGGCGGCCTCCCCCTGCTGGTTCGGCTGGGTCTTCCCCACCAGCTTGTGCGGAGCCTTCTTGCCGCGACTCGGGAACGCCTCGACGTAGACCTTGTTGCGCGGAACGGTCAGAAGCTCGATCACCCCCACCGTGTCGGGGATCGGCCGGTCATGCGCGATCTCGTAGCCGTTGGCGGACAGTTTCACGTGAGTCCACAGCGGCATGTTGAACGTGATGTACCCGTAGGCATCCGAGCTCACCACGATCGGCTCCTTGCTCGAGCGACTGCCGGCGAGTCGATCCCCGAACGGCGTAATCTTGACCGGCACCGCGCGCAGCGGCCGGCCGGTCGGCGCCATGAGCCGCAGCTTGGCGACGCGATCATCGCCGGTGCGCAGCGGCTTGCCGAGACCGGCGCGCTGTTCCGACGTAAGCGCGTTCAGGAACGCGACCAGGTCGGCGCGCTCGGAATCGGTGAGCTTGAAGGCGCGAACCTTCTTGTCGATCCGGCCGTTCGTTGTCCCGCCGTGCTCGTAGTAGTCCACCACCGACTCGAGCGTCTTGAAGGAGCCGTCGTGCATGTACGGCGCACGGCGACTCACATCGCGGAGCGACGGAACCTTGAAGCGCCCGATGTCCGCGCCCGCGAACGTCTGCTTGCCGAGGCCCGCATCGACATTGGACGAACCGCGGAACGACACCTTTGCCGATCGAAACGCGACGCCGGTGTTGCGATAAGCGTAGTCGGTGAAGGTCGCCCGCTGTCCTTCCTGGGCGGGCCGACTCGGGTGGCAACTCGCGCATCCCGCCTTGCCCTCGAACAGATGCAGGCCGCGGCGCTCATTGGCCGTAAGCGCATCCGGCTGACCCGCGATGTAGCGGTCATAGCGGTTGTCTTCGGTGCGTACCGAAAGCATGTACGCCCGCATCGCGGTGACGATGCGATCCGTCGTGGGCTCCGCCGAACCGTACGCGTTCTCGAACGAGGCGGCGTAGCGTCGGTCCTGCTTGAGGCGATAGACCAACGGTTGCGGAACGGGAGTCCGCGGCGACAGGACCGGAACATCCGGTCCGTAGTACGGCGGCGTGAGTGTCGCCATGCGTTTTTGGAACTCCGCCTGGCTGGGCCGGTCCCCGCGCGACTCCGCCACATTGAAGTGGCGCTGCAGCAACTCGCGCGTCTGCACCATGACTTCACTGTTGGGCGCGAGGCGCGCCGTCAGCAATTCGTGCAGATAGTCGAACTCGCCATCCCAGTGGAAACCCGTGCCGTCCGCAAGATCCGCGATCGTCTGCGAATGACGGGATGTGCGTCCGTTCTCGTCGACGCTGACCGTGCGGGGATCCGAGAAGCCGTGTTCCGGCAGGTGGCAGGAAGCGCAGGAGAACTTCCCGGCGCGACTGACCGTCGGGTCCATGAACAATCGGCGACCGAGTTCGATGCGCGCCGCGGTGGATCCCGCGTCGGACTTCGCCTGCGTGGCCGGGGGCGTAACGATCAGCGTGCCGGCAGCGAATACGCTCAGCAGGCCGATGGACAAGCGACGGATGGGGAGCATTTCTTTCCTCCGTGAGAGACCGCGCGCCGTTCCCGCGACGCGCCAACCACACCTTTGAACGCAAGCACTCTTGATTCTGCCACGCCGGTAGCGCCAAATTGCCGCCGTGGATGTCATCGCGCTGGTTGAACCGGAGATCGCATGGAACACCGGCAACGCCGGCCGAAGCTGCCTTGCGTTCGGCGCGAAGCTGCATTTGGTTGGCCCGCTGGGGTTTTCACTGGATGAAAAGCGCGTCCGACGCGCGGGCCTCGACTACTGGCGCCACGTCGATCCGGTCGTTCACCGAGACTGGGAAGCGTTCGACGAACGGGCCGCGTCGCTGCCTCCGACCTACTTCCTGAGCGCGGATGCACCGCGCACGCTCGACGAAGTCGAGTTCGCGCCCTCCAACACCTTCGTCTTCGGAAAAGAAAGCGTCGGTCTCGATGCAGCCTTGCGGGAACGCTTCGCAGACCGACTTGTACGTCTCCCGATCGTCGATGACCGCATCCGATCCCTCAACGTCTCGACCTGCGTGGGAATCGTCCTCTACGAGGCGTGGCGGCGACGAGCAGCTAGCGCGCGCGAATGACCGTCGAAACGCTCGCACTGCCATTTGCAGCCCGCGTATGCGGTTCACGGTTCGCAGTTTACGGTCGCGGCCCGGACGGCGTAGCCGTCCGGGAATTGGTGCGGGCTGGTGCTTGATCCGACTGCAAACCGTGTACTGCGAACTGCCAACGCACGCAGCCCCACGGCTACCTCGCGATCGACGGCAGCTCCCGGTTCGGCTTCTTCTGCGACGCGTTGTAGTACTCCAGCGCCTTCGGCATCCACTTGCGCATGTTCTCGATGCGATTGAGCGGATCGGGGTGCGTCGAGAGAATCTCAAGCGGCCGATTGCCCTCGCTCATCTTCGCCATGCGTTCCCACACGGCGATCCCCGCCTGCGGGTCGTAGCCCGCTTTCGCACAAAGGTACAAGCCGAACTGGTCCGCCTCGGTCTCATGCTTGCGCGAGAAAGCCAACATGCCGACGCCCGCACCCGCACCGAGCGCACCGATGATGGCGCCCTTGTACTTCGTGTCGCTCAACCCGACTCCGACCGCGATGCCGGCCATCGCCGCCCCCACGGCGACCTGACTGCTCATGCGCTCGTTGGAATGCTCGAGGATCGCGTGCATCACTTCGTGGCCCATGACCACCGCCATGCCGGCCTCGTCTTTCACGATCGGATAGATGCCGGTGTAAAACGCGATCTTGCCGCCGGGCAGCGCCCAGGCGTTCGCGGTCTTGGGAGCATCGATGAGCTTGAACTCCCACTTGTAGTCGGGTTTGTTGGCCGCGGCGGCAATCGACTTGCCCACACGCATCAACGGCTCGACAAGGTCCCGATCGGTGACGATGCGAACCTTCTTGTCCTGCACCGTCATTTCGAGATAGGCGGCCTCGCCCAGCTTGACCATGTCGGCGTCGGAGTAGAGCAGGAACTGCGAGCGGCCGGTGCGATCGTTCGTCTTGCACGTTACGACGAGCGCCAAGAGCAGCACCCACGTGACACGCTGGATCCACATTCGATTCATGCTTCTATTCTCCCCGCTAGACTCTTCCGCGCCAATACCACCACCAGCCCGCCAGCAGGAACAACAGCCCGCCACCGGCGAACGCGGGTGTCAGGGGATGGTCCGGCACGGCAGGGACACCGACGGGTGCGACGGGATCCGACTTCTCCGTCGAGGAAGCGAGATCGAGATCGGGCACCAGCAGATTGACCGCCCAAGTGTCCTCTTCGAAGGACCAGAAGCCCGGCGGGCCGACGAGACGATCGCCGACCTTGCGCGTGGTCCCATCGGGCAGCGTGGCGTCTCCGCGCTGCGGCGCGCGCTCGCCGACCACGACGAATTCCGACTCCCGCGTGGGCGCGGTCCCGGCGAGCGACGCGATCGCGGCTCGCAAGAACAACGGGTACGCCGGGGAACTGGCCAGGACGCAGGCGTCCGGGTCATACCCGAGAGCGACGTACCCGGGCGCGCGAATGATGACCGGACCGGGAGCCGCGGACGCGATCGGGAACCCTCCCCGGAGCGCGCGCGCACGGACCGGCGGGATGCGCTCCAGGCCCGTGCCGCGAATCAACGGATCGTCCGTCTTCACATCAAACAGCGTCGGCGCATCGGTCCACTCCCCCATCTTGAAGGGCAGGACTCCGGTTTCGGGGGCGATGTAGAGCGCGCGCAATCCCGCGATCGCTCGCAACGGCGCGCAGCGGTCGAACACAACCACGTCGTACGCACGGGCGGCTTCTTCAACGTGTTCCGGCTGCGTTCGATCGAGCGGGCCGCGGATCGCGCGCGTCTTTTCGAGCGCACCCATCGCACTGATCAGGAATGGGGAAGGCTCCCCCTCGGCCACGACGAGAACGCGCGGGCGCTTTCTCTCGGGAAGGCTGAGGTAGACGGAATTGTCGGCCGCGAAGTCGTCGCGATCGGTGCGGAGCAGGAAAGTCTCGGTGCCCGACGGCGGCAGCGGCAGATCCACACTCTGCGCGCCCTTCAGTTCGCCGGCCCAAACGCCCTTGCCCTCGACCGTGACGATTTCGGCTCTGCCTTCCCCGCGCACGACGGCGCGCGCGATGCGGCTTCCGCCCTCGGGATCGCCGAGAACCTCGAGACCGACGAAGCCGGCATTGACGGCCTCCGTCCCATCGCTCCGCAACCGGAACCCCTCCGGACGGCCAGGGCGATAGGTGCAGAACACGAGGTCGGGGCGAGTTAGCCGACCCGAACCCGCGCGAGCCAGCGCCAGCGCCTCGCTCGCATCGGCGCGCTGCCACCCCGGCGTCTGCGAACGCACAAACGCAAGCGCCTGGCCGCGTCCCGCTCCCGTGTGGATTCGTGCGCCTTCCCCGTCGACACGCACCAGGAGATAGCGGGTGCCCGCCGCACGACGACGGATCTCCGCTTCCGCGATCTTGACCAGTTTCTCTCGCCGATCGGCGGCGCCCAATTCGAGTCCACCGTCCATGACCAACACGAGGTCGCGAACCGTCGACGCCCGGCCGGGCATGAAGGGCGCGCCCGCGGCGAGTGCGATGCATGCGCACGCCAGCAACGCCAGCAGAAGATCCAGCCAGCGCGTCAGCGCAGTCCCGAATCCGCCACGCCGTTCCGTGAGCGCGCCCGTCCAAAGCGACAGAAACGGAACTTCCACGCGCCGCACGCGTCGACGAACGAGATACGTCAACAGAACGAGTGCGCCCGCAGCGCCGAGCCACAGACCGGTGGGGTCGCCGAACCGCATGTGCTCAGCCCGCCAGCCAGCCGCGCGCCAACGCGCTCTGCACAATCTCGAAGAACGGCTGATCCGCGCGCACTCTCATGAACGCCGCCCCAGCACGACGGCAGTAGTTCCGCAGCCCCTCGGCGCGCTGCTCCCTTGCGTGGCGATAGTCGGCCAACACCTCTTCGGTGATGTCCACCTTGAGCGTCTTGCCTGTTTCCCGGTCGATCAGCAGGCTGCGTCCCAAGGGCGGCTCCTTGAGCGCCTCGGGATCCTCGATCTCGATGACGCGCACCTGGAAGCGGCGCGCCAACAGGTACGAGATGCCTCGGGTTGCCCCCTCGGGATCGAAAAAGTCACTGATCACGAACGCCAGTCCGCCCCTGCTGGCGCGGGAGAGGGGCGCACGCATCGCTCCCAGCATGTCGCTCCCGCCCGAGGCCTCGCCATCCACCGCATGAAAGAGCTCGCCCTGACGGTTCTTGCCGGCGAAGGACTCCCCGGCTCGATCGCCCCCCACCGGAATCCAGACCACCCGGTCCAGTTGGGTCAGTGCAATCGCGCCGAGGGCGGCCGTCACCTTGGCCGCCGTCCGCGCCGCACCGCCCTGCATGCTTGCGGAGCGATCCTGGACCAGCAGCAGGTCGAGCGCCTCCTCCGCGTCGAACTCCTTCACGACGAGATCGTCGGTCCGGGCGTACACGTTCCAGTCGACCTGGCGCAGCGAGTCACCGGTCTGATACTGCCTGTGCTCGCGGAAGCCGCTCCCGGGGCCGGAGCGCTTCATTTCACGATCGCCATGCAGCTGTCCGCGCGCCACCTTCGCGGCCAGGATCTCCAGGCGCTTGAGCTGCGCAAGTTCGCGGGAGTCGAAGATCACTTGTCCGACTCCTTCTTCGCGGGCGGCTTCAGTGCGTCGAAGTAGGTGCGCACCAGCTCGCGCGCGGCCGGGGAAAGCCCGGTGCGATTCAGTGCGGCCTCCTTGCGACGTTCCATCTCCGGCCACGCCTCATCGAGGGAAGCCTCGCGCGGCGCACCGCCTCCCGGCACTTCGATCGGAACACGCGCGCGTTTTTCGACCTTCTCTCCCTCGCGCACCAGCGGCTCGACGAAGCGCGGGCGCTGTTCGGGTAGCGCGCCGCCCTGCTGCGGCTTGGGCTCGGGCTTCTGCTCCGGCTGCTTGGGCTCTTCCTCCTTGCCGCCGCCGCCCCCGGCCTCCCCCTCGATCCGAAAAACCCAAACGTTGCTCCGCCCGCCGCCGGCCAATGCCACAACGCGATGTTCGCCCGCTTTCAGGGGAGGCAAGGCGCCGCCGAGATCGAATCGAATCTCATCCGCGCCGGGCGCACCGGCCGGCATGAACAACGCCTGGCCGGACTCGATGGAGATCTGATCGTCGAGCACGAACGTGGTCGGGAGTTCCAGGTCCCGACTCGGCGGCGAAGTGGTTTCCCCGGTGACGGTGAGGATGATCGGGGAGTTCGGCTTCAGGTCGCCGGTCGGCCCGACGAGCGTGAGCTTGAGGAGGTTCTCCTTCTGGCCGGGGTCGGGGGCGCCAAGGACGGGCGCGTCGCCGTCCGCTCCGGGCGCCACCCCGGGCATCACCGCGACCACGAGGACCAGCGCCAACGCCAGCAAGGTCAAGAAGCGCTGCAGTCGCGTGCGATCGCGCGGAGCCAGCACGCGCTCCTCCGGCGGTTCGCGGAGCGCGTCACGCTCCACGAGCGGCGCCAGCGGCCCCTCTGCTTCCAGAGCAGCGCTGAAGCGCTCGGTTCGGAGGATGGCATCAAGCCTGGCCGCGACCGCGGCGGGACTCCGGCGCAGCGCGAACCCCAGAATGGCCCGCGTCAGCAGCGCGACCAGGACCACCGCACCGCCCAGCACGGCCCCCTGAATCAGGCCCGCTGTCGAAATCGCCACGTAGCCCAGAACGCGGTCCGCCAACCCGGCTCCGGGACGGATTTTGGGCAGTTTCACGTACGGCAGGTCGAATCCGGCGCGCTCCAGAAAGAGCGATACGGCGACCCCGAGCAGCCCGAGCAGGGCGATCCTCCACGCCACAGCGGCGGCTCGACCCCGCGCCTCGGCGCGAGCGGAGCGGACAAGCAGGAAGCGCAGTGTCATAACCCTTTGGGGGCGCCGATCTTATCACCGGCGGCGACACGACCTTGCGTCTCCTTGGGGGCCCGCGCATGATTGGGGCCACCTTCGAGCTATGGAACCCAGCAAGATCCGCGTCATCGCCTACTGCTGCATGATTCTCGGCAGTTTTTTCCTCATGAAGAGCATTCTCGTGAAGTCGCCGAAGTTCGTGCTGCACGAGCTGCTGCGCTTCAAGGTTTCGAAGAGCCGCTTCTTTCGCCGCTACATCTCGCAGAAGCTCGAGGCGATCATCGGCTTCGTCTTCTTCGCCCTCGGATGCGCTCAGCTCGTCTATCTCGAACTCAGCGCTCTCGATGAACTCGAATGGTGGAAGGTCGGCGGCCTGACCCTGCTCGCCATCCTTCTAATCGGAACCCTGCTGCACCAGGTCACGCGCTTCGTGGCGGGCCAGATCTTCGTCGAGCACATGCGCTTCATGGTTCTCAAGCACGGCTATCACCTCGCCAACGACGAAGGGCTGGTCCAGGAACTCGGCAAAGTCCTGCGCATCAAGCGCTCCGACGACGACACCGTCGAGTCGTACACCGATCGCGTGCGCCAGAAGATGAAGCTCCCGGAGACGACGCCGGGGCGCGGCCCCGCGCGACGCCCCAAGCTCTGATGGACGCGGCACTCTACGCAACCGCCTTGGTCGCGTTCACCATCGCCGTCGTCGTCCATTACTTCGGCCGCTTCCGGTTGACCGCGGCGATGGGGCTGATTTTCTGGCCTGCATGTGGACTGCTGCTGTTCCGCACGATGAATCCGATCGCGGCGGCCATCCTGTTCATCCTGTTCGGCATCGCGCCCGCTCTGTTCGTGCTCGTCCACGCGATCGACTGCGAGCGCGGCCGTCACAACCTCCCGACCTTCTACTCGATCCCGCTGGCGTTCCTGGCCGGACTGGCGCTGCTGTTCTGCTGCGCGCTCGGAGTCGCTTTCTGATGCCCCGTATCTTCATGAGCGCGGGCGAACCGAGCGGCATGAACATCGCCGTCGCCCTGATGCGCACCCTCAAGGACCGCATGCCGGACGTCGAGTTCGTCGGACTCGGGGGACAGGCGATGGTCGACGAGGACATGCAGCAACTCTGGGATCCCACGGAGACGGCTGCGATGTGGCTCTGGGGCAACCTGAAGCGCATTCCCGCGCACCGCCAGGCGCTGCGGGACACGATCGCCGAGTGGGAGCGCGAGCGCCCCGACCTGGTCATCACCGTCGACTATCAGGCGTTCCATCTCTACCTCGGATCCGCCGCGCGCGAACGCGGAATCCCCGTGCTGCACTGCGTGAGTTCGCAGTTCTGGGCGCGACGGTTCTGGACCCTCGAGCCGATCCGGCGCGCGTACGACCACGTTTTGTGCATCCACGAATTCGAGAAGCCCTACTACGACGCCGCCGGGATCGCGGCGACGTTCATCGGCCATCCGCTCTTCGAGCGCCTCCCGCGCCGCGAACTCGATCCGGAACGCATCGAACGCTTCCGTGCCCTTCCGTCGCCGCGCATCGGCCTGCTACCAGGCAGCCGGCTCGGCGAGATCCGCCACAACCTTCCGGTCATGCTGGATGCCGCGCGCCGCCTGCGGGACGAGCCGCATCTGATCGTCTCGTGCGGGCGCCCCGGATCCGAAGCGCTGATCCGCGAGTTGGTCGCCGCGCAGGACGTAAAAGCCGAGGTCATCCCCTACTCCACGGGCGAGATCCTCACGGCCTGCGATGCCGCCCTGATCACGAGCGGTACCGCCTCGATGGAAGCGGTGTACTACGGCTGCGCCTGCGTGATCATGTATCGCGTCGATCTGATCAACTACTACTTCGCCAAGCCGCACATCGCTTCGATGATCGGCCAGCCGAACCTCATCGCCGGCAAGCAGGTCGCTCCGGAGTTTCTGATGGCGAGCCGCTCCGGCAAGCGCGTGGGAGCCGCGCTGCAGGGCGTCCTCGACGACCCGGCGGAACAACTCGAAGCGTTCCAACGCATCCGCGCGCATCTATTGGATGGCCCGACCAGCTCCGAGCGTGCCGCCGACGTGGTCGAAGCGATGCTCAGTCGAGCGCGATCGTAATCTCGCGGTCGCTCGATCCGTCGCTCACGATTTCGCCCGACCAGAGCGGCAGCCCCGTGTGGACGTTCCAGGCCGTCACGCGAAACCGTCCCGCGCCCAGTCCGGAGAGCCCGAACTGCGCCTCGCCGGACGTGAACACCGAGCGCTGATACCGGAACTCGTCGAGCGCCTGCGCGGCAACGCCAAGTTCCGGGGCCAAGGTGCCGGGACGCGGCTGGATCTGAAAGCGCAATGAGGCCCCGCGCGAGAGCGAGAGCGATCCGAGGTCGTTCGCGCCCGGATCGAGTTGCACATCCGTCACAGCGGACGGCGCGAACCCGGGCAGATCGAGCGTCAGGCTCCAGCGTCCAGGCGCGAGTCGGTCGAAGCGCAGCGTCCGCCCGACGACCTCCGCTTCCACCGTGATTACGCGCCCATCCGCGCTCCTCGCGACGACGCGCGGCCGCGTGGCGCCGGCCGCGACGGCAGCCGGAAGCTCAAACCGCCCGGATGCCGAGGGCGCGACCGGCAGCCGCAGATATTCGTCCGGCGTCGCGACGAACGTTTGCCGCGCGACTCCCGCCTCCGACTCGACGATCAACTCCACGCCGCCCTTCTCCGGCCACGGCACGACAAAGCCGCCGGCGCGCTCCACCGGAATCCGTCCGCCCGGTCGCGCCTCCATCGTCACCGAAGCAAAATCAAACCCCGACGGCGCAACCAGCTGGCCGCGCAGCACGGGCCAATCGTGATCGACATCGGAGAGATCGAACGTCACACGCACCGAAGATCCGGCGAGGGCCATGAACGGCTCACTGACCTTGCCCGATACGAGGTCGAGCAGGCGGTGCGTCCCGGCCGGGACCGTCGCGTCGCGCACGACTCCGTCGGGGCCAACCTCAAGCAGGTAGCGTCCCGGGCCACGCTGTTCCGACTCGCCGACCAGTGCAAGCCGGAACGGCTGCGCCTCACGGGCGCGACGCACGTGCACCGCAAGCTCGCTCGCCGGCTTCCACTCCAGATCCCACTCGAGTTCGGCGTCTCCGTTGCCCCGCTCGAAGCTCCGGGAAACGGGCTCGACCCCGCGGGAAAGGAAGTGGAGCACCGCGCGCCCTTCGGAGGACCACTGGCGAACCGACACCGTCCAACTGCCGTCCTGCCAGCGAACTGGCGCCAGGCGCTCGCGGTCGAGGTGGAGCGCCCACTCCCCGTCCTGCAGACGCTCGGTCGCATTCCGAATCCGAATGCGCAACGTCCGTGCGACGGGCAGGCGCAACTCGATGCCCGCATCGCCACCGTCGGGGTCGAACGTCCGCAACGGGCGCCATTGCGTGCCGGTCAATTCGCGATAGAGAACGTGCACCGCGTCGCGCGCGTAGACGGGAAGCAGTGCCTGTCCCGCTGCGTCGGTCCACGATTCGCGCGGCTCGAACAGGTGTGTGCCCGATGCCGCGTCCGCAACACGGAGCCGCACGCCCTCGACCGGGTTTCCAGACGTGTCCCGCAGCGTCACCGCAAGGCGTACGGGCTCTGCAAAGTGAAGCGGCGTCCCTTGCAGCCTGCCGCGCTCGGCTTCGAGCCGCGCGAAGCGCCCGTCGGGAAGAATCAGCCAGTGCTCCGGCCAGCCGGCCAGCGGCAGCGAACCGACCTCGACGATGCCGTCGCTCCAAAGTGCGGGAACCGGCTCGCCCCCGTGGGGACGCACGAGTGCGAACGCCGACGGACGCCGCTCCAACGCCACCGGCCAGCGTACGACGCGGTCGGCGGGCTCCAGCGCGAGGGTTGGCATCGTCGCGCTGGCACGCATGCTCTCGAATCCCTGCGCCCCGACCGTCAAGCGCGCTTCGGAGTGCGGACCGAGTCCATTCAACTCGGCGACCCCGTCCGGTCCGGTCCGCGTTTGATCCGGCCCGGGTTCCCGCAGCCCTCCCCCCTTCTCCTCGATCCAGACGCGCGCATCCTCGATCGGCTCCCCGGTCGCAACAGACGTCACAAGCAGGGCGTGGCGCTCTTGCGCAAGAAGATCGATGACGATCGGGTAGGCGAGCTTTTGCGGCAGCCAAACGAACTCGAGCGCGCGCGCGGAGCCGCTGCGCCACGCCGCGACCCGCACGTATCCACTTGCGAGTCCGCCAAACTGCGCCATGCCGTTGCGATCCGTGACCGCTCGGCCCGCCGCCTGCCACGCGCCGCGCGGCACGACGCTCCACGGGTGATCGGGCGTGCTCGAGACGACAACCGTCGCGCCGTCTGCCGGGCGCCCCTGATCGAGGACGCGCACTTCGAGTTGGTGGCCCGCTCGGGGATGCTGGATCGGAACCGGCTCCTCCGATCCGATGGGACCCGGAGAGTCGACCGCGATCGACGCGCGAGATTCGTCTGCACGATCGGCGTTGCGGTCGACCGAGGTGGCGGCGGAGTAGATCGACCAAACCGCGACCGAGACGAGGACCACGGCGGCGGCTGCCGCTGTCAGGAGCGCGCCCGGGAAGCCGGCCGCGGACTTGGTGCCCTCGGCGGCCGGAATTCCGATTCCACGCGGCGGACGGGCCAGAATCAACAAGGCAGGGACCCACGTCGCGCGGCCACCCGGTGTCTTTTGATCGAGCTCGGACCGCAGACGCTCAATCCCCCGCCGAAGGCGCGTGCGCACGGTTGCGGCGGGCACTCCCTGGATCTTTCCGATTTCGGTGGCGTCCAGTTCCTCGAAGTAGCGAAGGAGCAGCGTGGACCGATACGGCTCGTCGAGTTGCATCGTCGCTTCGACCAGACGTTGGTGCCACGTCGCGCGTTCGAGCGTCGCCTCGGCGCTCGGCAGCGCGCGCGGTTCGACGCGCCCTCCGTCCTCGGGCTGCTTGCGCTCGTGCTTGGTGCGCCGCCACTCGGCGCGGTTCTGAGTCCGCGCCAAATTCCGCACCACGGCAGCCAGCCACGCGCGCAGCGCGCCATCGTGCTTGGGCGGGCTCTTCAGCGCAGTCAGGTAAGTTTCCTGAACGAGATCCTCGGCTCGAGCGTCGTCACGAACCAGCCGCCGCGCCAAGGCGCGCACAAAAGGCCGATGCCGGAGGAGTTTCTCGATGTCCACGAACGTGCCTGTACTTCATTATGCCGCCCAACGGGCGGGTGTTTCGTTTAGGCGCGCGTGCGAGGGTTGGGAAACGCTCGTATTGCCTCGGACCGGCGCGCCGTTGGCGGTTTGCGGTTCACGGTGGGCAGTCGCAGCCAGCGGTCGCGGCCGGCAGTGGGAAGGCGTCGGAAGGCGGTCCAAGCGGCGGAGTTCGACCACAGGACGAGCGACACCTTCGTGTTGTTGGCTGCGACCGTGAACTGCAGACCGTGAACGGTGAACCCGCGGAGCGGCCCGCCTACGCGGCCGCCTTCGAGCCATCGAGCAGCCGCGCCGGCAACGGCACCTTGTACGCGGCCCACAGCAGCAAGCCCATCACCACCGTGCCGACCAGTCCGTCGTGGAGGCGATTCCAGCCCCAGATCATGTCGGAGCCGTTGGGGTGCGGCGATATAAAGCGCGTGTAGATCTT
>Ga0070728_10005289_pt1 | contig 12854 bp, 11 predicted proteins | sample tdDd471_FD_66723 | JGI IMG/M metagenome (GOLD analysis project Ga0070728, IMG submission 66723) | Marine sediment microbial communities from the Atlantic coast under amendment with organic carbon and nitrate - tdDd47.1 | ecosystem: Environmental > Aquatic > Marine > Coastal > Sediment | place...
ATGTCCATGGCGGGCGGCCCGGCGCAGGATGCGGCGCACCACGTAGCCCCGACCTTCATTGGCAGGAATGGCGCCGTCGGCCAGGGTGAAGGTCACGGCCCGGGCATGGTCGGCGATGACCTGCATGCTGATCCGGGCTTCGCCCTCCGGAGCGACCTCGCTGATCTCGGCGACCCTGTCAATCAGGGGCGCGAACAGATCCGTGGCGTAGTTGCTCTCCTTGCCCTGCATGACCGCCACCAGGCGCTCGAAGCCGAGGCCCGTGTCTACGCTCTTCATGGGCAGGGGATCCAGGGTGCCGTCCTGCTGGCGGTCGAACTCCATGAACACGTGATTCCACAGTTCCAGCCAGCGGTCACAATCGCAAACTCCCACCTCGCAGCCGTCGGGATGGTCGCACTTCATCTGCGCGCCCTGATCAAAATGGATCTCGGTGCAGGGTCCACAGGGTCCGGTGTCGGCCATGGACCAGAAGTTCTCCTCGTCACCGTGTTCCAGGTCCCCGAGGCGGACAATCCGCTCGGCGGGCACGCCGATCTCTTTCTCCCAGATGCTGAACGACTCGTCGTCATCCTTGTAGACCGAAACCCAGAGCCGGTCCGCGGGCAGACCCATCTCGCCGGTCAGGAACTCCCAACCCCAGGCGATGGACTCTGCCTTGTAGTAGTCGCCGAAAGACCAGTTGCCCATCATCTCGAAAAACGTGTGGTGACGAGCATCCTTGCCTACTTCTTCCAGATCATTATGTTTGCCGCTGACGCGCATGCATTTCTGGACGGAAGCGGCTCGCTGGTAGTCGCGGTGCTCCAGTCCCAGAAATACAGCCTTGAACTGATTCATCCCCGCGTTGGTGAACAGAAGCGTCGGGTCGTCGTGGGGCACCAGCGTGGACGAAGCCACGACCTGATGCTTCCGATCGGCGAAAAACTGCAGAAAACTTGCGCGAATATCCCGTGCTTTCAATTTGGCTCCTGTCCACGATTTGTGCGAATTCCCTACAAGCAGCCTGATCTTGGCCGAAACAGAATGGTGACACCGGCTTAGCATCAGGAAGAGGCTCCGAGGCCGGTAAAACCGGAATCCGGCGCCCCTGGCGACGAAGGTGTGAACCAAAAGTGTAATCGGCCCAGGTTCCCCGGTCAACCCGGGCAGGGCCCTGAGGGTGCTGCGGTGCCCGCTGGTCATCCGTCGCGCCGAAAACAAGCGGCGCAGCAAGTAGAGGTTCGATTCCCGCCATGCGGAACTTCCTGCACGTCCTGGTTTCCCTGCTGATGTGGTGCTTGTTCGGCTACTACTGGTACGTCGTGCTGGGACGGGAAATCAGCGAGTCATCCATCCAGGCCCTGGGCGTATTGTCGCTGGTCATCGCCATCGGCCTGATCCTCACGTTCTGGTGGGTGGCCCACAACAAGCGCATCGCTCGGCGCAATCGCCGTCAGGGCTCGCCACCCACGGCTCCGGAGACCTTCGACCAGGACACCCTGGAACGCCCCCTGGTGAGCCCGGGCATCGAGGGCCTGCGGCAGGCGCAGGTCGTCGAGGTCACCGTGGATGACGAGAACCGCAAGGTCTACACGCCGGTGCAGGAGGTGGGTGACTGATGGATCTCTACTCCCTGCTGGTGCGCATCGAAGCCACGCCGTTCTACATGGCCCTGTTGATCTACTTCGCCTGGTACCCCCTGGTCTCCAGCACCATGTGGATTTTCACCTCGATCATCTTCTATCGGCGCCGGGAGGGTGGTAAACCCGGGGCCTTCGACCTCTTCTACAAGACCGAGGCCCAGCCCCTGGTGACTTTCGTGATACCCGCCTACAACGAGGAGGCGAACATCGTCGAGACCCTGTCCGGGGTGCTGGCCGTGGACTATGCCCGGATCGAAGTGATGGTCATCGACGACTGTTCCACCGACGACACCCTGGCCCGGATTCGACCGTTTCTGGACGATGAGCGGGTTCGTCTGGTTCGCAAGCGGGTCAACGAGGGCAAGGCCATGGCCCTGAACGATGCGTTGCCCTTGACCACCGGCGAACTGCTGCTGGTCATGGATGCCGACGCGGTGCCCCATCGGGACATCCTCAAGTACCTGGTGCCCCATTTCAACTCACCCCGTTGCGCGGCGGTGACCGGAAATCCGCGCGTCGTCAATCGTGACAGCTTCCTGTCCAAGCTGCAGGCCATCGAATTCGCATCGATCATCTCGTTGATGCGTCGGGCTCAGCGGGTCTGGGGCCGGATCATGACCATGAGCGGCGTGGTCGGCATCTTCCGACGTTCGGCCCTGTTCGACGTGGGCATGTACAGCCCCGAGATGGCCACCGAGGATATCGACCTCACCTGGCGTCTGCAATTGCGCCATTGGGATGTGCGCTACGAATCCCGGGCCGTGATGTGGATGCGTGTCCCGCAGTCGGTTACCGGCCTCTGGCGCCAGCGTCGGCGCTGGGCCCTGGGTTTGAGCCAGGTGCTGACCCGACACTGGCGGGACCTGATGCAGTGGAAGCACCGGCGCTTCTGGCCCGTGTTGATCGAGGCCAACCTCTCGGTGGCGTGGGCCTATACCTACATCGCATTGACGATCATCTGGCTGGCCAGCTACCTGGTGGGCTACCCGCCGGTGGGTGCTTCGCCGATCCCGAATTTCTGGGGCATGCTCATCGCCACGGTTTGCCTGTTCCAGCTCTTCACCGGCGTGATTCTGGATCGTGCCTACGATCTACGTCTACCGCGGTACTTCGTCGTCGCGGTTTTCTACCCGTTGGTCTACTGGATCCTGATGGCCGTGATCACCGTCACCACCGCCCCCTTGGGCCTGAATGTCAACCGCCAGAAGCGCAAGTACACGCTCTGGAAGCCCATCCGGGAGTAGGAATGCGTTTCGAGATACTCAAGGTCGCAGGCAAGTACCCGGGATACCGGGCGTCTCGGACGCCGGTGTTAGCCGCTGTCTGCGCCCTGATCTGGATTTCGGCAACGCCGGTGCTGGCCGCAGACGAGCCGGCGACCGCCGCGCCGGACTCCGAGATCATCAACCCGGATCTGGCGTGGGAGAAGGTCGCCCAGGCTCGCGACGCTGCTGCCGAGGACAAGCACCACGAAGCGGTGGCCGACTATCTGGATGCCCTGGCCCACGACGCCCGACTGGTCAAGACCGTGGCCCAGGAAATCGCCTACCAGAAACTGTGGCGTGAAGACGCGGACAAGGCGGTGTTCTACTTTCAACGCTACCTGGCCCGCCATCCCGGCGAGACCAACCGCGAAGTTCGTAAGGGTCTGGCCCTGGCCTACAGCTGGAGCGGCCGACAGCGGGAAGCCGTTGCGCTCTATCGCCAGCTCGTGGACGAGGACCCCACCGACGGTGCAGCCCGGATCGGCCTGGGACGAACATTGATCTGGAACAACCAGCTGCACGAAGGCTACACCGTGTTGCGAGGTGTCGAGGACGAGTTTCCCGCCGACAGCCCGGCGGGGCGAGAGAGTTCTCGTTTCTTGCTCACGGTTCTGGACAGCTACACTCCCCACCTGGAGATCCGCACCGAGGCCGCCTGGGACTCGGATGAACTGGACATCTACCGGGTCACGGCCACGGGCTCGTTCAAGATTCTGGGCAACAAGCTGTTGCAGGCGATCCCCGTCTGGGCCATCTACAAGCAACCCGGCCACGCCGATGTCACAGCCCCCCGCCTGGGTGCGGGGTTCGTGGGTTCGCTGGCCCACAACTGGGCCCTACACGCCTACGGCTGGGTGGATCGGTTTCGTAGCGATGAGCCTCTGTTCGGCAAGCCCGAGCGACTGGACTGGACCCGGCCCGGCGGGGACTTTTGGGTGACCTGGCTGGCGGCACCCCGATTGCGACTGGACTTCGGCGGCAGTTCCCTGCCGGTCGAGACCCTGTACGCCTTCTCCGAGCACATCGGCTTCAACCAGGGCAACCTGTCGGCCGACTGGCGGTTCGCCCGCTCGTTGACCCTGGGACTGTCGGGCAACTACGCGGACTACAGCGACGACAACGCCAAGAAGCGGGGCCTGGCCCGCCTGACCTGGCGAAGGGAAGGACGCTGGCAGATCTTCCTGGGGCCGGTATTCACCTACATGGATTTCGAGGACCCGTATCCCGGCGGCTACTGGGCGCCGGACTGGGTGCGCAACGGCAGCATCGAGCTGACCGTCCAGACGCGTAGCGGTCGCTGGACCCTGCGTCTGAACGGCAGTGTGGGGCAGGAGAAAGAGCTGGGTGCCGACGCCATCACCGTCGGCGGCGGCTCGGCTCGCGTGGGCTGGCGGGTTTCCGGCGGCGCATTGCTGGCCGGCGAAGCGGGCTATTCGCGCAGCAGTTTCAGCACCGCCAGCGGCTACAATCGAACCTTCGCCAGTGTGTCCTTCAGGGCTCTTTTCTAGGAAGCGGTCGTGGAAGTCGAAGTAAAGGATCAATCAGCCTCCTCGCAGTCCCGGCGCCGATCGTTTTCGAGCCGGACAGCTCTTCTGCTGGTCGTGAGTCTGGTTGCAACGCTGTTCTGGGTGGCTGCTTGCGGCGACAACGGGGACAAACCCGCCGCCCGCAGTACCGACTATCATCTGGATCCTCCCGGCCTGGCGGAACAGGAGATCGGCGATCTGGAACCCGGTGTACCGGTGCTGTGCTACCACTACTTCCGGGCGGGATTCGATCCCGGCTACATGCTCAAGGTCTTGGGCTCGGTTCTGCTCGGCATGCCCGCTCTGGGCCCCCGCGAGTTCTGGACCACACCGGTGGGCGAATTCGAAAAACACCTGCGCTACTTCCAGGACACCGGGACGCTGGTCATGACCCTGGACGAGGTGGCAGATCTGGTGGAAGCAGGCGGACCGCTGCCCGAGCGGGCGGTGGTGTTGACCATCGATGACGCCGATCGCAGCGTCTACGAACAGGCCTATCCCCTGCTGCGCAAGTACGGCTTCCGGGCCCACCTGTTCGTACCCACCGGCCACGTGAACAGCAAGTGGAGCGGTTTGCGGGTCTGCGATTGGAATCAGCTGCGAGAGATGTCCGAATCGGGAACCATCCTCATCGGCTCGCACACCCGGAGTCTGCATTTCAAAGTCGATACGGACGGGGGTCTCGAACCAGTGTTTTGGCACCCCGGCGAAGTGCCCCCCGATATACGTACCGCAAGCCGGGCGATCGTGACGGAAGCCCGTCGGGAATCTCGTGACCTGGCGGGGTGGCACTTGACGGATCTGTTGACCGGAGACTTCGGTCCCGTGGCGTCGGATCTATTGGCCAGTCGGGTGGTCATCCGCAGGGAAGTTGGCGACGAACCACGCTGGCTCGCTTGGCCGTATGGTTTTGCCGATGGAAAACTGGATAGCGTGGCGGCCGCCGCCGGATTCCGCGGGACCGTGAGTCTGCGTCCGGTGACCTATGGATTGGCCGACGGCTCGGGCCACGTGGGTCGCTTCACCCTCACCGCCAAGACAACCCTCGCTCAGATCGCCGCGGTTTTTCCCGACAACACACCCTGAAACCGGCCTCCGCGTCACCAATCCGTCTTGCCGAATCCTCAGGCTACGGAACTGACCTGGCAGCGTCGCTGTCGGGGGCCATCGAAATCACAGAACCAGACGGTCTGCCAGGTGCCCAACTGGAGGCGTCCACCCGCCACCGGTACCAGGACCGACGAGCCGAAGAAGCTGGACTTGATGTGGGCGGCGGAATTGCCTTCGGCATGGTGGTAGTCGTCCCGCCAGGGCACGAGCTTGTCGAGGGCCGCGGCCATGTCCCGGACGACATCGGGATCAGCGCCCTCGTTGATGGTCACCGCGGCGGTGGTGTGCGGATTGAACACCACCACCGCGCCGTTCTCGAGACCCAGTTCCACGACTGCCGCCTGCACCTGTGCCGTGATGTCCACGAATTCGGTGCGCTGACCGGTCCGGACCGGGAACTCAATCATCTTATCACTCCTGCTGCCGCTAGAAATCGAAGTACATGGTGAACTCGAAGGGATGCGGCCGCCGATTGATGGCGTTGATCTCGTCTTGCTTGATCTCCAACCAACGTCGGATCAATGCCTCGGGAAACACATCGCCGCGCAGCAGGAACTGATGGTCCGTTTCCAGAGCATCCAGAGCGTCGACCAGGGAACGGGGCAGGAAGTCCTCGTGCCGGCCGGTGGTCGACGGCGCATCCTCCGGCGCGTAACCGGCCGCGATGGGATCGATCTTGTTGACCACCCCGTCGAGCCCGGCCATCAGCACGGCCGCGCAACAGATGTACGGGTTGCAGGTCAGGTCGGGAGGCCGGTACTCGATGCGGCGCAACTGGGGATCGGACACGTAGCTGGGAATGCGGATGGCAGCCCCACGGTTGGAGCGGCCGAAGGTGCGTACCGTGGGCGCCTCGAAGCCGGGCACCAGACGCTTGAAGCTGTTGGTGCTGGGATTGGTGAAGGCGCACAGGGCATCGGCGTGTTTCAGGATGCCGCCGATATAGTGCATGGCTGTCTCGGACAGACCCGCATACTTCGGGCCGTCGAAGATGTTCTTGCCGTCCTTCAGCAGGAACTGGTGCAGATGCCAACCGCTGCCCGCATTGTCGAACAGGGGCTTGGGCATGAACGTCACCTTCAGCCCCCGCCGCTCGGCCAGATTGAACAGGATGTACTTGGTCAGCACCGCGTGGTCGCCGGTGGTCAACAGATCGGCGAACCAGCCTTCGATCTCCTGCTGGCCCTGGGCCCCTACCTCGTGGTGGTGGTAGCGCACGGGGATTCCGAAGTCGGCCATGACGGAGCAGACCTCGTCCCGAAAGTCGTCGTAGCGGTCGAAGGGGTTTGCAGCATGGTAGGCGTTCTGGAAGAAGATCTCGCCGCTGCGCACGCCGAAGGCACTGTCGTTGGACTCGGTCAGGAACTCCGCTTCCTCGAAGATGTGGAACTCGTATTCGGGACCCCACTGGGAGACGTCGGCAATTCCAGCCTCGCGCATGGCCAGCTCGGCCTTGCGGGCGATGGCGCGTCCGTCCTGGGGAAAAGGAGTCCGCTGCTCGTCGGTCAAGCGGGCCTCGGCGAACATGGTCAGTGTCGGACGGCTGCGGAAGGGATCGAGCTGCACCGTGGCCAAGTCCGGAACCAGGACCATGTCACTGTTCTCGACCTTCAGGAAACCGTAACTGGAACCATCAAAACCGATGCCTTGGGAACAAACGTCCTCAGTGAAACGGTCCAGCGGAAAGGACAGATGATGAAGTCGGCCGGAGAGATCCAGCATCTTCAGGTCGATGAACTGGATGCCGCTCTTCTCGGCCTCCTGTCGGATGTGCGCGAAACTTTTCCTGTCGAATGTGCTGTCGGACATGACCCACCTCACCAGCGGTGATTGTTGTAGCCGAGCCGGCGGTCGGTGGAGCGGAGAGCCCCGGAGCCGACCCCGTGGAAATGCTCCTGCAAATATAGTGTCCCCAGCCCAAGGGAAAAGGAACGACTGCACACACACCGTCCTTGCCGCTGCCAGATGCGGGATCTATTTTCGTAGCCCGAGCCGCAAACTATCCCCGGCGCAACCGGCAGGATCGCCGATTCGCCGCGGCCTGGGCTTGTTCGGTACCTGCCGAAAGGACACAGCGTTGGCCAGTGACAAGGTGACCATCCGCTTCGAGAGCAAGGCTTTGACCTGCCGCGCCGACACCACTGTCGCGGTCGCCCTCTGGGAAAACGGCGTCAGACATCTATCCCATTCTCCCAAGTACGGGCGCCCCCGCGGCGTAACCTGTGCCCGAAGCCAGTGCACCGACTGTCTGATGAGGGTGGACGGTGTGCCCAATATCCGGGTCTGCGAGATGCCGGTCCGACCGGACATGGAGATTCAGCGTCAGGATGCCGGCGCCTTCTACGGCCCGCCCATGCAGAAGACCCTGACCACCGCCAGCAGCCTTTTCCCCGTGGGTTTCTACTACAAGTGGTTCACCAAGCCGGCGAGTCTCAGCCGACTTTTTCTCCGTTTTATCCGACCCCTGACCGGCGTCGGCAGATTGCCCGCCGCCGAGTCGACGCTGGCGGCGTTGCCCGCTCCGGGGGGAATCGCCCCGCAACAGGCTTCAGATCTGGGACAGGTCGATACGGTGGTCGTCGGCGGCGGGCCCTCCGGCCTGCAGGCTGCGCTGGCGGCCAGTGGACAAGTCCTGATTCTGGACGAGCACGACCAACCGGGAGGCCAACGCCGGGCCGCCCTGGCGGCCGTGGCGGCCCACGACGGCTGGTTGGATCGCTTTCCGGTACTGGCGGCGGCGCAGCGTCGCTGTGAAGATCTGGTCCACAGCTTCGCTGCCGAACGGGCCAATGATTTTCAGGGTGGAACACGGGCCGTGGCCGGATTCGCCCCTGGCGGACTGCTGCTGCGCCGGGGACAGGAATTGCAGACCGTGCGATGCTCGCACCTGGTCTGGGCGGCCGGTGGCCTCGATACGCTGGGACTCTTTCCAGGCAACGACGCAGCCGGCATCATCGGACCGCGCGCCTTGTATCGTCTGGTGATGCGCGACGGCCTGGACCTGCAGGATCGCCACGTACTGGTCACCGGTGGCGGGTTGGACTTCTGGTTGAGCGCCGCGTTGCTGGCCTCCCGCGGAGCTCGGGTCACCGTGGTGGTCACCGAGTCCGGCTGGCATTCCGAAGTCTCGGCGGCAGTCGACCTGAAGTGGCAGCTCAATACCGGCCTGGCTCTGGCCAGCATGCGGGACCGAGGCCAGCAGGGTATCGAGGCCACCTACGTACCTGGCCGTGCCGGTCCCGGCTCCCTGCACGCCCATCTGAACCTGGAAGCCGACCTGGCAGTGGTCTGCGGCCGAGGCAAGCCCGCCTACGACATCCCCTACCAGCTGGGCGCCGACCTGAGTCTGCAACCGGAACTGGGCGGATACCTTCCCCGAGGCGCCTCGACCGGCGACCCGGCCGGTGTTCTACCCGGAAACGTGAGCGTCCTGACGGTGGGAGAGGCCGCGGGTCTCTTGCCTGCGGACCAGGTCGCCAACTCCAGGGAGGAGACTGCGTCATGAGTCAGCCCAAGGTGTTCCTTTGCAAGTGTGAGGATGTGACGCTGGAAGAGTTCCGGGAGGCCTACCGTGAGGGATTCACGGAGCTGGAGTCCCTCAAGCGATACACCGGCGTCGGCACTGGATTCTGCCAGGGTAAAAGCTGCCTCAGCGAGTCGGCCATCGAGCTGGCGACCCTCCGGGAAGTACCGCCGGGAGAAATCCGTTTGACCAATATCCGTCCCCCGGCCGAACCGTTGACCTTCGGCCAGCTGGCGGCGCTGGACATTCCCGATGCGGCGACCGCCCCGGGCGCCGAGGAGGACGAACGATGATTCCCTTGTCCCAGGGACCGGTACCCGCAACCGCCGACGCGGTCATTGTCGGTGGCGGCATCAATGGTCTGGCCACGGCCTACGAGTTGGCACAGCAGGGCCTGAAGAACATTGTCGTCATCGAGAAGAACTACATCGGCAGCGGCTCGACCGGACGCTGCGGCGGCGGCATCCGCCAGCAATGGACCACCGAGGAGAACATTCGTCTGGCCCAGGAAAGCGTGCGCATGTACGAGGGCATGTCCGCGGAACTGGGGTATCAGGTATTCTTCCGTCAGGGCGGCTATCTGATGATCACCGAGAGTGAGGCGGACCTGCCGGCCCTGCGCTCCGCCGTGGAGCTGCAGAACCGCTGCAACGTGCCCACGGAGTTTCTGCAACCGGAGGACTGCCTGAAGATCGTACCGGATCTGGATATATCCCGTCTCAAGGGCGCAACTTTCTGCCCCAAGGACGGCACGGCCTATCCCTTTGCCGTGGTCTGGGGTTACGCCCGGGCGTGCCACCGCAAGGGCGTGCGCGTTTTCATCCGCACCGCCGTCACAGGGGTCGATTCGGTAGATGGCCGGGTCACCGGCGTGCAGACCGACCGCGGCACCATCAGCACGCCCCTGGTCGTCAACTGTGCCGGACCGTGGGCGCGCCATCTCGCCGGCCTCTTCGGCGTCGAGCTGCCCAATCGTCAAGAGCGCCATGAGATCATGGTCAGCGAATCCCTCAAGCCGTTTCTCGACCCCATGGTCATCTCCATCACCGACGGTATCTACTTCAGCCAGAGCATGCGGGGGGAGATCGTGGGCGGTATCGGTGATCCGGCTGAACCCCAGCTGGAGGATCCCCGGACCTTCGACACCCGAAGTCAGCTGAGATTCGCGATTCGCTTCGCCCGGGCCCTGACCGGACTCTATCCCCGGGCGCGAGGCGTGCGGATGATGCGCCAGTGGGCAGGTATGTACGACGTGACCCCGGACCACCGGCCCATCCTCGGCGGTGTACCTGGCCTGGACGGTTACTACCACATCTGCGGATTCAGCGGTCACGGTTTCATGCTGGGTCCGATGACCGGCCGTCGGATGGCACGATTCATCACCACCGGCCGGCCGGATGACATCATCGCGAGTCTGTCTCTGGATCGTTTCGAAAACGGCGAGCTGCAGGCCGACGCATTCGTCGTCGGCTAAAAAGTGCTACGCCGCCAGCGATTCAACCGGGCTCGCTGACCAGGGCCCTGTCTCCTGATTGCAGAAGGTCGGCCAGAGCTGAATCCATTTCCGAATACCGGAAGCGATAGCCCGCAGCTTTCAGGGCGTTTGGCACCGCCCGCTGGCTGGCCAGAATCATATCGGCCTTCTCTCCCAGCACCAGTTTCAGCAGGGGTCGCGGCGCTGCCATGAATGCGGGTTTGGCCAGAGCGCGCCCCACGGCTGTGGCAAATTCGCCCTGACGCGGGGGATCCGGCACCACTGCATTCACCGGCCCCGACACCCTGTCATGCTCCAGGACGAAGGAGATGATTCCCACCAGGTCATCGATGTGTATCCAGGGGAAGTACTGCCGCCCGTTGCCCAACGGCCCCCCCAGTCCCAGGCGAAACGGAGTCAGCATGCGTGGTAGGGCTCCGCCTTCGGCAGCCAGAACGATGCCCACCCGCAGGGTGACCACCCGGACCCGGTCGGACTCCGCCTTGCGGGCGGTGTTCTCCCATTCCACGGCCAGACGCGCCAAGAAATCCTGGCCGGGCTGACAATCTTCGCCCAGCGCCCGGTCGCCGCCATCCCCGTAGTAGCCGGTGGCCGATGCACTGATCATGACCGCCGGTCGCTCGCTGTCGGCCAGTCCTTGGACCAGATTCTCAGTGGTCGCCAAGCGCGACCGCCGGATTCGTCGCTTCTTGCCTCGGGTCCACAGTCCGTCACCCACCGATTCGCCCGCCAGGTTCACGACGGCGTCGCAAGCCAGCAACTCCTGCTGCCAGGCTCCAGGCGCAACCGGATCTCCGGTAACAATCCGACAATCGGCAGGCAATACCAGGGCCGCCCGTTCCGGGCTCCGACTGATACAGACCACGTCGTCACCCCGCCCCAGCAGAGCGGGGACAAGATGACTGCCTACCAGACCGGTGGCGCCAGTGATGAAAACTCGCACGAATGGACCTTTCGGAATTATTCCCCGCCTCCAGGTTACAGCAGACCGCGCCGACTGTCCACGTCGCCGCCTGCCCCGATTCCGCCTGCACCATTCATTGTCGGGTTGCCTGCACCGCCAAAACACCTATTTTTCGGGCACGGACCCTAGCCGCGTCGCCGACGACCGGCTACCCACCCCGGTGACTGGAGATGCCATGCAGTACAATAACTTTGAGCTGGAGGTCGCCGAGGGCTGCGCCCGGATCAGCCTGATCGGCCCCGGAGCTCCTGCCATGGGCGATCTCTGCGACGAATTCGTCGACTTGATGCTGCGGCTCAACGAAGATCGTGCGGCCCGGATGCTGCTCTTTATCGACGGTGATCACGCATTCGATTTCCATCACAACCTGGACCAGCTGGCCACCGCCTACGAGAAGAACGAAGGCATCGGAGAACTGGCTGCGGACGAAGAGATCAGCCGCCGCATCGTGACCCTGATCCAGGAATCGACGAAACCCGTCATCGCTGCCACCCGCGGGGACATCCGAAATCTGGGCCTCTGCTTCTACATGGCCGCGGATGTCCGCTTGGCCACCCAGCAGGCTACCTTCACGGCTCCGGAACTGAGCGGCGGCCTCATTCCGGGCTGGGGCCTGACACACACCCTGCCTCGAGTCATCGGACCGGGTCGTGCGCTTGAATTCCTCTGGAGCCGGCGCACTCTCACCGGCCAGGAAGCCTGGCAGATCGGTATCGTGGACCGTCTCATCGACGACGCGGTCTGGGAGGAAGAACTGGATCGTTTCGCCGCACGTGTGCGGGGCCTGCCCCAGCCAGCGGTACATCTGTCCAAACTGGGCGTACAGCAGGCTGCGAACCTGGACATGACGACCATGCTTTCCTACGAGTGGGAATCCCAGCAACAATGCTGGACGTCACTGGAAACCGGCGAGGGGCTGCGGGCCTGGCAAGAAGGCCGCCAACCTCGTCACGACGCCACCTTGATTGACGAGGAGGACTGAAGTGGGCCAGACGCTCATCGAGAAGATCATCAGCAGGCACTCCGATCACGATGTGGTCGCGGGTGAGATCGTGGACGTGGAGATCGACGTACGGGCAGCCCGTGATTTCGGCGGCGCCAACGTGGTCAAGAACCTGCAGCACGCCGGTCTGTCGGTGGCCGATCCGGCCAAGACCGTGTTCACCTTCGACTGCAATCCCGGCGGCAGCGACCAGGGCTACGCCGCCAACCAGCAGTACTGCCGGATCTACGCCGAGGAACACGGCGTCGGCCTGCGGGACATCACTCAGGGCATCGGCACCCACATCGCCCTCGAAGAGGCCCTCGTCGGCCCGGGCAGCACCTTCGTCAGCACCGACAGCCAC
>Ga0070728_10005290_pt1 | contig 12853 bp, 7 predicted proteins | sample tdDd471_FD_66723 | JGI IMG/M metagenome (GOLD analysis project Ga0070728, IMG submission 66723) | Marine sediment microbial communities from the Atlantic coast under amendment with organic carbon and nitrate - tdDd47.1 | ecosystem: Environmental > Aquatic > Marine > Coastal > Sediment | place...
GACTGCATGCTGTGCGGTACGCGGACCCGGACGCGCACGTGCCTCGGCTGCGCCGGGTGGGGCGAGTTCGGCGACTGGAGCCCGTGCTCGAGCGAGGGCGTCTGCACGACGGGCGACGTCCGCACGCGCACCGAGCGGTGCGGCCACTGCGGCATGCGCACGATCGCGGAGCAGTGCGACTCGGCCTGCGGATGGATGGTGACCGACCCGGGCACCTGCGAAGGCGACGTGAGCTGCGAGCGCGCGTTCCGCGACCCGATCTGCCCGGGCGAGTCGACCCTGGTCGGCTGCAGCGGCGGCGCGGCGTGGTGCAGGTGCGAGCCGGACGGCACCTACGACTGCGTCGGCAGCTGCTCGCCCTGACGGGCTACTGCGGCAGCGTGTCGTCGAGCGAGTCGGTCGACGGAGCGTCGACGCCCGAGTCGCTCAGCGGCTCGAGCTCGGACGACTCGACGATCATGACCTCGGGGCGCCACGTGTCGTGCGTGCCCGCGCGCTTGAGGACCTCCATCATGTCGAGCGCGGTCGGCCAGCGCTCGACCCGGTTCTTGCTCATCGCGCGGAGCACGATCTCGTCGAGCTCGGGGTGCACCTCCGGCCGCAGGTGGCTCGGGGGCGGGGGCTCGTGGTGGAGGATCTGGGTGACCGTCTGGATCAGGGTGTCCTGCAGGAACGGCGTCTGGCCGGTCAGCATTTCGTACATCACGACGCCGATCGCCCAGATGTCGACGCGGTGGTCGAGGTCGCGCTGGCCCATCGCCTGCTCGGGCGCGAGGTACGCGGCGGTGCCGAGGACCTCGCCGTCGAAGGACACGCGCGTCGCCTCCTCGACGAACTTCGAGACGCTGAAGTCGATGAGCTTCACCGAGTCGATGCCGGCGAGATCGTCGGTGACGAAGATGTTGTCCGGCTTCACGTCGCGGTGGACGATCGCCATGTCGTGCGTGGCCGCGAGCCCGCGCAGGACCAGCTCGGTCACGAACACGGCGTCCGAGACGGAGATGAAGCGCTCGCGCTGCAGGCGCGCGGTCAGGGACTCGCCCTTGAGCAGCTCCATCACCAGGTAGGGCCGGCCGTCGGGCAGGACGCCGCCGTCGAAGAGCTTGACCAGGTTGGGGTGGCTGAGCGCGCCGCCCACGAACCCCTCGCGCTCGAACCGGCGCCGCGCCGTCGAGTCCGCCTGCAACGTGTCGTGCAGCACCTTCAGCGCGACCTCGTTCTCGAGCACCTCGTTGCGCGCGCGGTACACCCGGCCCATGCCGCCCTCGCCGATCTCCTCGATCACGCGGTAGCGGCCTTCGACGAGCTTGCCTTCGAGCTGGGTGAGCGCGGCGCGCCGCTCGGCGAGCTTGACCGCCGCGGAGATGAGCGCGCCGGTCTGCGGGCAGCGCTCGGTCGTCGCCTCGTGCGGCATGCCGCAGTGGCGACATCGCACGAACTTCAGCACGCTCACGTGACGACCCTATCACGCGCTGACGGGGTGTCTCATGTTCCCGCCTGTGGGTAAGCTCCGCGGATGCGGCCCCTGATCGCAGGCCTGTTTCTCGCCCTGATCGGCGGGGTCCTCGCGCCTCCCGCCGCGGCCCAGAGCGGGGCCACGCGGGCCATCGTCCTCACCTTCGAAGGGGGGCGCCGGGGCGACCGCGCGCGCGAGGCGGTCATCTTCGATCTCGCCTCGCACGTCGAGCTCGTGACCGAGGACCAGGCGATCGCCACCGCCGAGGCGATGAGCATCGACGTGAGCTCCCCGGACGGGCTCGCCGAGGTGGTCCGGGAGCTGGGCGTGGAGCTGATCGTCATGGGCGCGGTGTCGGGGCGCGGGCGCGAGATGACCACGACGCTGGTGGTCGCGAACCCGGACGGCGACGAGCTCGCGCGCGGCGAGGCCCCGGGCCCGACCGACCGCGCCGCGCTCGCGGAGATCGGGCACGTCGCGATTCAGACCGTCGACGGCGCGATGGCCGCGCTCCGGGCGAGCGCGGTCGACGCCGCGCCCGAGCCCGAGCCGGAGCCCGAGCCGGTCGTCGCTCCGGAGCCCGAGCCCGAGCCCGAGCCCGAGCCGGCGCGGGACGCGAACCGCTGGCGCCACCCGCTCGCGCTGATCCGCGCGGGGCTGCGCGCGCGGACCGTGTCGACCTCCGCGGACGACGAGTCGACCAACCTCCAGTACTTCTTCGAGGCGTCGATGTATCCGGAGATCGAGCTGGAGGTGCGCTTCCGACCGCTGACCGACGAGCCCGACGAGCTGGCCCGCGGCCTGATCCTCGGCGCGTCGGGCGCGTTCAGCGCGGGCATCAACTACGAAGACGCGGCCGGCGTCGAGCAGGGCCTGACGTCGTGGCGTCTGCGCGTCGAGGCGGGCTACGGCTACACGATCGAGGACATGGTCGAGATCCAGGGCATCGTCGGCTTCGGCGTCGACGGAGTGGAGCTCGGGATGCCCGACGGCTTCGTGTCGACGCTGTTCAGCTACCTTCGACCCGCGGCGGTCATCCGGGTCGACCTGTACCGGCACTACTTCGTGATCCGCGGCGAGGTCGGCGCGCGCATCGGGCTCGACGGAGGCCAGCTCGCGGCGGCGTTCGGGCCCGGCCTCGCGTACGGCGGCGTCGACCTCGCGGCGGGGTTCAGCGGCGTGGTCGAGCCGGGCTTCACCTGGACGGCGATGTTCGGCTACTCCTTCATGGCGCTGGGGTTCGAGGGCGACGGCGGCACGATCGCCGACGCCGGTCCGGGCCGTGACGAGACGATCGAGCTCCGCATCCTCGCCGGCTGGGCCTTGTGAGCGTCAGCTGTTGCCGAGGCCGATGAGGAGCGTCGCGATGGCGACGCCGAAGCCGGCGACCATGGGGAGGGCGAGGAGGCCGGCGCGGCGGACGCTGCGCTTCACGAGCGCGGCGCGCGCGTCGTCGAGGGTGCCCAGCGTGAGGCGGCCGTCGTCGGGCCACGGGGCGCTCGCGCGGCGCGGACCCGAGATGCCCGTGTCGGTGAAGCGCGAGATCAGCACCAGCTTGGCCCCGTCGACGAGCGCGTCCGCGTCGGCGCCCACGACCGGGACGGAGGCCGGCACCCGAAACCGGAACGCGCCGCCGGCCGCCTCGAACCAGACGTCTCCCTCGCAGGTGAGCGTCCCGCGGTCGTCCCACAGGTGCACGACCACCGCGGGCCGCGGGTGGTAGCGGACCGCCGCGTCGTCGCCGAGGCGCAGCGTCCCCTCGAGCGCGGCGACGCCGTCCTCGGCCCGCGGCCCGGCCTCGAGCAAGGCGGGGGCCGCGAGGCGGCGCGCCGCGCCGAGCTCACCGCCCATCGTGAACGTCAGGTACAAGAGCAGGAGCAGCGCGAGCCCCACGCCCCCCGAGCCGATCGCGCCGAGCCGGCCGAAGGTCCGATCGGTGAACGAGTCGTCGAGGCGGACTCCGTCCGCGTTCACCTCGGTGCGCGCCCAGCGCTCGCCGTCGGTGACCGTGATGCGGTAGGCGTCGACCGGCTCGCCGTCGCGGGTGCGCTGCTCGACCCGTAGGTAGGCCCAGCGCGTCTCGAAGCCGGCCTCGAGCTCGCCGGCGCCGCCACCGTCGGCCGCCTCGATCACGATTCCGTCGCCCTCGGCGCGGACGCTGACCGATGTGCCGGGGAGCCGGCCGGCGCGCACGCCGAGCGTCGGGTGGATGCCGCGCAGGCCGCGGCCCTCGGCGTCGTCGAACGCCCCGGTCTGCATGGGCAGCGGCACCAGCGCCGCCGCGAGCAGCGCCACCAGCAGCGCGATCGGCGCGGGCGCGATCAACCACGCCAGGCCGCGAAGCCCGCGGTCGGCGCGCGTCGGGGCGGTCGCCTCGTCGACCGGGGCCTCGCCGAGGCGCGCGTAGGTCAGCGCGAGCAGGGCGAGCACCCTCGGCGTCGCGCCGACCACGGCGAGCGGGCCGACGAGCATCAGCACCTCGACGCGGTCCATCGCGCCGGAGCCGAGGAACACGAGGAGCCCGAGGCAGCCGAAGGGGAACGCCACGCGCGCTCCGACCACCGCCCCCGTCCGCGCCGTGGCGCGCGGGCCGCGCCGCGCGGCGAGCTCGAACGAGCGCGTGAACGGCGCGAACACGCCGCGCACTCCGTCGACCGCCACGATCGGCGCGAAGAGCAGCGGGCCCAGCGCCGCGCCGACCCCGACCGCGCCGAGCGCCCCGGTAAGGAACAGCACGATGAACCGGTACAGCGTGCCGTCCCCGTCGGTGAGGTGGGACGCGACCGCCACCAGCGCGAACTCCGCGACGGCGAACGTCACCACGCCGGCCACGCCGATCGCCCCCGCCTGCGACGCTTCGCGCACGCGGCGCGCGCGCCGGACGTCGGCCAGACCCTTGAGGCGCGGCTCCTCGACGCCGCAGAGCAGGTCGCGCGCGTTGTCGAGGTACAGCCCCGCGAGGGTCCGCATCGCCTTGAGCGCGAGCGGCACGCCGATGAGGCACGACGACAGCGACAGGCCGATCGGCAGCAGCACCCACCCGTTGGCGAGGGTGAGCGCGGGTCGCCTCCACAGGACCTTGGTCGAGGTCACGCGCGGCGCCGGTCGCGGAAGCCCGCGAGCATCGTGTACAGGACGGGGATCACGAAGAGGGTGAGGAAGGTGCCGACGACCATCCCGCCGACCACGGCCCGCGCCATCGGCGCCCACGTCTCGGCGCCGTCCCCGACCCCGACGCTGAGCGGGAGCATGCCCAAGATGGTCGTCAGCGCGGTCATCAGGATCGGGCGCATGCGCGTCCGACCCGCCTCGAGCGCCGCCTCGCGCAGATCCATGCCCTCGGCGCGGCGGCGCTTGAGCACGTCGACGAGCACGATCCCGTTGTTCACCACGACCCCTCCCAGCAGGATCATGCCCACCAGCGCGGTCACCTGCACCGACGTCCCCGTGATCGCGAGCGCGCCGACCACGCCGATCACCGAGAGCGGGACCGTGAACATGATCACGAACGGCTCGAGCAGCGACTCGAACTGCGAGGCCATCACCATGTAGACGAGCGCGAGCGCGGCGAGCAGCGCCATCGCGAGCTTGAAGAACGCGTCGCGCAGGTCCTCGGCCGTGCCGCCGGTCTCCACGTGCATGCCCTCCGGCACGCCGACCTCGGCGATCCGCTGCTCCACCCGCGTGACGAGCCCGCCGAGGTCCTGGTTGGGCGCGCGGGTGATCTCGATCTTCGCGAGGCGCCGCTGACCCTCGCGCTCGATGTCGACGGGCCCGAGCTGGTCGCCGATGCGCACGAGCGAGCCCAGCGGCACGTCGCCGCCCGCCGGCAGCGGGATCGGCAGGTAGCGCAGGTCGTCGAGGCTGCGCCGCTCGCTGCGGGGCGCGCGCACGCGCACCGTGTGCTCGTCACCCGCCTCGCGGTAGATCGTCGCGTTCACGCCCTGATAGTAGGCGGCGACCGTGCTCGCGACGGCGCCGGGCGGGACGCCGAGCGTGCGCATCCGCTCGCGGTCGTAGTCGAGCGCGAGCTGCGGGCTGCCGTGCAGCATGCTGAAGCGCGCGTCGCGCACGCCGTCGACCTGCTCGAGCTCGCCGCGCAGCCGCTCGCCGAACGTGCGCAGCTGATCGAGGTCCTCGCTGAACAGCTTGATCACGATGTCGCCGCCGCCGCCGCCGAGGCTGAAGCTCGCCAGCTTCACCTCGAGACCCGGGATGTCGCGGAACCGCTCGGTGAGCTCCGCCTCGATCTCCTGCTGCGTGCGCTCGCGCTCGGTCGGGTTGGGCAACCGGGCGCGGAGGGTGCCCCGGTTGGCGGTGCCGCCGAAGATCGCGGCGAACCCCTCGGCGGTGCCGTAGTCGGCGGTCACGACGTTCGCCTCCGGCACCTCGTCGCGGATGGTGGCCTCGACCTGTCCGACCAGATCGCGCATCTCGTCGAGCGAGGTGCCGGGGGCGGCCGTGACCTCGACCCGCACCTCGGACACGTCCGCGGATGGCAAGAAGTCTTGCCCCAGCATCGGCACCACCGCGAGGCTCGCCGCGAACGCGACGACCGCCGCGCCGAGCACGCGCTTGCGCCGGTCGAGCGCCCAGCCCAGCGCGCGCTCGTAGGCGGGGGCGAGCCGGTCGAGGAACCCCGTCGCCTTCTTCAAGGTGCGCTCGAAGCGCCCGGGCTCGCCGCGCCCCAGCATCCGCGAGGCCATCAGCGGCACGAGGCTCAGCGCCACGACGAGGGAGCTGAGTAGCGTGACCGTGATCGTCAGGACCATGTCGCGGAAGATCTCCCCCGCGATCCCTTCGACGAGCATGATCGGCAGGAACACGACCACCGTGGTCAGCGTCGAGGCGACGAGCGGCATGCTCATCTCGCGGGCGCCTTCGAGCGCCGCCTCGGGGGGCGACTTGCCCTTCTCGAGGTGCTGGAACGCCGCCTCGAGCACCACGATCCCGTTGTCCACCAGCATCCCGATCGCGAGCGCGAGGCCCGCCATCGAGATCAGGTTCAGCGTCACGTCGAGCATGTCCATGACCACGAACGCGACGACGATCGACGTCGGGATCGCGATGACCGTGATCAGGCTCGACCGCCAGCTCCGCAAGAAGAGCAGCAGCACCAGGCCGGTGAGCAAGAACGCCTGGCCCCCGACGGTGGCGAGGTTCTGGATCGAGCGCAGGATCGGCCGCGACTCGTCGAAGAGCGGCACCAGCGACACCCCGTCGGGCAGGCGCTCCTCGATCGACGGCAGCGCGTCGCGCACCGCGCCCGCGACCTGCACCGTGTTCGCGTCGGACTGCTTGCGCACCGCGAGCAGGACGGCGGGCTCGCCGTCGGCGGTGACCACGTGGGTCTCCTCCTCGAAGGTGTCCTCCACCACCGCGACCTCGCGCAGGTGCACCGGGCGCCCGCCGCGCGCGCCCACGACCACGTCGCGGATCTGCTCGACGTCGGTGAACAGGCTCGACGGCTGGATGGCGAGCCGCTGGTTGCCGTCGTCGACCGCGCCGCTGGGGACGACCACGTTGGCGCCGCGCAGCGCGTCGACCACGTCGCCGGGCGCGACGCCGTTGGCCTGCAGCCACTCGGGGCGCAACAGCACGTGCACCTCGCGGTCGAGCCCGCCCATCACCTCGGCCGCGGCCACGCCCTCGACCCGCCCGAGGTACGGCTGCACCTGCTCGGTCGCGATCCGCCGCAGCTGGTGCCCGTCGAGGGGACCGTCGAGCGCCATGAACATCACCGGCGAGAGGCTCGGGTCGAACGCGAACGTCAGGGGCCGGCTCGCCTCGTCGGGCAGGAAGTCGTCGGCGAACAGCTCGAGGTTCTTGCGGACCTCGACCTCCGCCCAGTTCATGTCCGTACCCCAGGTGAAGCTGATCAGGACGATCGACGTCCCCTGCCGCGAGGTGGATCGGACCTCCTCGACGTTCTCCACCGACGACACGGCGCGCTCGATCGGCTCGCTCAGCAGCGTCTCGGTGTCCTGCGGGCTCGCGCCGGTGTACGTCGTGATCACCGCGATCACCGGCAGCTCGACCTCGGGCAGCCGGTTCAGCGGCAGCTCCGACAGCGAGAAGAGCCCGAAGCCGACGAGGCACAGGTAGACCATCGAGGTGGTCACCCCGCGGCGGATCGACAGCTCGCCGAGCGAGGGCAGGGCGCCGCGGGCGCGCTCGATCAGTCCCGACGGGCCGCGCTCCGGCTCCGGCGGCGGCTCGCTGCTCACGGCCGCGCCTCGGCGACCGGCGGCGTCCGATCGGCGGTGCGCACCATCGCGCCGTCGCGGAGCAGGTGCTGGCCCTGGACCACCAGCTCCTCGCCCCCGCTCAGCCCGTCCTCGATCGCGACGGTGCGGCCGTAGCGACGCCCCATCGTCACCGCTCGCCGCCGGGCGACCCCCTCGGCGCGGTCGAAGAGGAAGACGTGAGCCTCTCGGTCCGTGTCGGTGCGAGAGCTCAGGACCAGGGCGCGCGCGGGGGCGAGCACGACGTCGCGGTGGCGCTCGAGCACGATGCCCGCCTCCGCGACCATGCCAGGGCGGAGCTGGCCGTCGGCGTTGTCGAGCGTCGCCTCGACCATCGCGGTGCGCGTCAGCGGATCGAGGACCGGGCTGATCCGCGTGACCGAGCCGACCCGCACCACGTCGGGCAGCGCCGGGGGGCGGATCTCCACCTGCATCCCCTCGCGCACGCGCACGTAGTCCTGCTCGGTGACGCGCAGCCGGAGGCGGAGGCGCTCGGTCTGCACCACGCTGCAGATCGGCGCGCCCGGCGCGACCATGTCGCCCTGCTCCACCTGCAGCAGCGCGACCGTGCCGGAGATCGGCGCCCGCACCACCGTGCGCCCGCGCTGCTGCGAGGCGGTGTGGACGCCGGCCCGCGCCTGCTCGACCTGGGCGTCCGCCGTGCGCAGCTGCGCCTCGAGCTGGTCGATCTGCTGCTGCGGGACGGCGCCCCGGCGGAGCAGCCCGCGCGCCCGCTCGAGATCGGCCGCGAGCTGATCGCGCGCCGCCTCCGCCGCGCCGACCCCGGCGCGGGCCTGCTCGAGGGAGCTCGACTGCAGGCTCGCGACGAGCGTGACGATGGGAGCGCCGGCCTCGACGCGGTCGCCCTCCTGCACGTGGAGGATCCGGATGCGCTCGGCGACGACCGGCAGGACGCGCACCTCCCGCTCGCCGTGCAGGTCTCCGAGCAGGGAGATCCGGTCGACCGCGTCGTCGACCACCACGCCCTCGGTGACGACGAGGCGAGGGGGATCCTCCATGACGTCCTCGTCGGGGAGCAGGCCCTCACAACCCGCGAGCGCCGCCGCGGCGAGCAGGGCGGGCGCCAGACGGATGGCGACGACGGCGGAGCGCGGCACGGGCTGCAAACGTAGGGCGCACCCTGGCCTGCGGCCACCCGTCGCAGCCGACGCGCTGTGGGGGTTCCCCCTACTTAGCGAGCGTTGCGCACATCTGGTACAGTGTCCTGTGAGGGGGGTCACATGACCGGGAGGAGGACCCACATGCAACCGCGGACGATTTTATTCGGCCTGATCGCGATAATGGCGATCGGCTGCGCAGCGCCAGGAGACGAGGCATCCGACGATGTCGCCGCCGCCGACGAGGCGCTCTTCTTTCATCCATCGCGCAGCGAGCGCGCGGCCATCGAGCGCGGTGAGCGCGTATGGTTCGATAACACGTACGGTGGCGAGCGCTTCTTCGCGTTCTTGAGGGTCCACCCCGATCCCACCAAGCGCATCGACGTGGGCTTCCAGAACGTGCTCGAGACGCCCCGCAACCTGCGGCATCAGACCTGGGGCACGATCAACGATCCCGACTGCCGCGCGAACCCGGCTGGCGGCGCGGATCTCTGCGACGACCCGGCGGACACGGGCGTGGTGGGCATCCGCCGGGTCACGTACCCCGATGGCAGCGAGCTGTTCGGCGTCGCGTGCGCGGCGTGTCACGCGGGCATCGACCCGACCGACCCGCCGACGGACGTCAACGAGCCCACCTGGGACAACATCCACCCGACGATCGGCAACCAGAACCTGCAGGTCGGGCGCATCTTCGCCGCGAACCTCGCCCCGACCGATCCGCGCGGGCTCCTGTTCGCCTCGTGGCCGGCCGGCACCGTCGACACGACGCTGCTGTTCAGCGACAACATCAGCAACACCGGCACGATCACGGCGTTCTGGAACCACCAGTTCCGGCCCACGTTCGAGGTCGGCCGCGACGAGGAGCAGCTGCGTAACGGGCAGGGCGGCGAGGACGACGTGGGCGGCGACCTGGCCGCGCTGCGCGTCTACACGAACATCGGCGTGTGCTTCCAGGAGTGCGTCGCGCCCGCGGTGGCGACCGGCCGCCCGATCTCGATCGAGGAGTGCCGCGCGACGTGCCCGGAGTTCCCGCCGCAGTCGGATCTGGACGATCTGACGACGTTCCTCGGGTCGGTGACCTCGCCGCGCCTGCGCGACCGTTGGCCGAACGTCCGCGACTACGTCCGCGGGCGGCGCGTGTTCCGGCGCGAGTGCGCGAGCTGCCACAGCGACCGCGGCTTGCAGCGCTTCGCGCTCACCAACGACGAGGTGAACCCCATCGCGGACGATCCCGCGAACGCGACCAACACGTGCCGCGCGCTGACCACCAACTGGGAGGAGGGCCGCCTCTGGGCGGAGTTCTCCAGCGACGTGTACAAGGACCGCGTGACGGCGGGCGACCGGGGCTACCGGACCATGCCGCTCGCCGGGATCTGGTCCACCGCGCCGTTCCTGCACAACAACTCGATCGGCCCGGCGGAGGTCCCCGCCACGGCGACACCGAGCGAGCGCGCCGCCGCGTTCGAGGCGGCGATGTACGAGCTGCTGAGCACCGACCGGACGCCGGTGGTCAACGTCCTGCCCTTCGACCTCGGGCCGGGCATCCCCGCGGGGACGCCGCTCGCCTACGTCTTCAGCCGCGACCCCGCCACCGGGGCCGTGCTCTGCGACGACGTCGTCGAGAACCGCGGCCACTACTACGGCGCGGACCTGAGCGATCGCGACAAGCGGGCGCTCATCGAGTGGCTTCGGTTCCAGTAGCCGGCGCCTAGAACGCTCGACGTCACCCCCGTCGCGATCCGCGGCGGGGGTGATTGCGTGTTCAGGACCCCACTCCCGCGAAACATGACAGTGGCGGAGTCGGCGGGTTCAAATACCCCTCGCGAGAGACCGCTGGCGTGCCGGTGTGTCTCGCGCCACGACTCGACCCCGATGTCCGGGAACCAATCACCCCTCAGAGCCTTCGCGGTGGCCGCCCTGTGCCTGGGGCTCGCCGGCGCCCCCGCGGTCGCGCGCGCGAGCGGCGGGAGCGGGGAGGGCGACGGCAACGAGCTGCTCGTCGTGGTGGCCCTCGTCGCGGCGGTCGCGGTCGCCTACCTGCTCGCCCACCTCGTCGTCGGGCGGCTGCAGAAGCGGTTCCTCGTGCTCGCGGGGTTCGAGTACATCCTGCTCGGCGCCCTGCTCGGCGGGCACGAGCACATGCCGTATCACATCCCCGCGTTCGCCAACCTCGAGAACCTGTTCCCGATCGTGGCGCTCGCGGTGGGCTGGGTCGGCCTGCTGCGCGGGATGGAGCTGAGCGTCGAGCGGATGCGCGCCGGCGACGTCGCGGGGCCGGCGCGGGTGGTGGTGGTGCAGGCGCTCGTCGCCGGCGGTCTGACCACGGCCGCCGCGTACGCGTCGTTCCGGTACCTCGGCTTCCTCGAGGCCGACGACCGCCAGCGGTGGATGGCCGCGGGCGTGCTCGGCTGCGCGGCGCTCGCGGGGTCGTTCGCGCCGGTCGAGCTTCTGCACCGACGCTACCGGCTCGAGGGCGAGCTGTCGGACCGCATCCGGCGCATGGCGGCGATGAGCGACCTGCTCGCCATCGTCGTGTTCGGGATCCTCTTCTGCATCCACCACCAGAACAGCCAGCGGGCGCTGGTCCAGCCGAGCGCCACCGAGTGGACGGTGGTGAGCGTGCTGCTCGGGGTCCTGCTGGGCATCCTGTTTCGGCCGTTCCTCGGCGAGGACGACTCGGAGAACGGGCGCTTCCTGGCGCTGGTCGGGATCATCTGCCTCGCCAGCGGCGCGGCGTACTTCCTCGACCTGTCCCCGCTGTTCGTGAACCTCACGCTCGGCGTGGTGCTCGTGAACACGGCGCGCGCGGGCCCCCAGATCTCCGCGACGCTCGACAGCACGGGCCAGCCGATGAAGCTGATGCTGCTCGTGGTGGCCGGGGCGCTGTGGCGCCCGCCCGACGTCGGGATCGCCGAGACGGTGCTCTTCGTCGCCGGCTACTTCGTGCTGAGGATCTTCGGCAAGTGGGTCGGGACCGCGCTGGCCTCGTGGCGCTCGTCGCTGCGGGGCGACTACTACCGGGGGCTGCTCGCCCACGGCGAGGTCTCGGTCGCGATGATCGTCTCGCTGCGGCTGGTCTACGAGGGCCCGGCCGTCGACCTCGTCTACACGGCCATCCTCGGTTCGGTGATCGTGAGCGACCTGCTCGCGCCCCGCGTGCTGCGCGGCTTGCTCGTGGACACGGGCGACCTGCGCGGCGAGAAGGAGGCTGCCTGATGCACATCGTCATCGTCGGCATGGGCGAGGTGGGCCGCCACCTGCTGCGCACCATGGAGCACGAGGGTCACGACCTGGTCGCGATCGACGCCAGCCCCGAGGCGATCCAGCTCGTCGAGGATCACCACGACGTCGGGACGCTCACCGGCTACGGCGCCTCGCACGAGGTGCTGCAGCGCGCGCAGGTGTCGCGCGCCGACATGGTCGTGGCGGTGACCGACCGCGACGAGGTGAACCTCATCGCCGCGCTCGCGGCCAAGCAGCTCGGCGCGCGCCGCGTGATCGCCCGCGCGCAGGGCAACGCCTGGACCGAGCACGCCGAGGGCGTGCGCTACGGGCTGCTCGGCGTCGACGTGGTCATCAACCCGCGCGTGCTCGTCGCGCAGGAGCTCGCGCGGATCGCCCGGTCGCACGGGGCGGTCGACGTGGTGGACCTCGCGCAGGACCGCATCGACCTGGTGCAGCTGCAGCTCACCGAGGACGCGCGTCACCTCGGCAAGCCGCTGATGAAGCTCAACCTCCCGCGCGACACCCTCATCGCGGCGCTGGTGCGCGACGACAAGCTCGTGGTCCCCGGCGGCGCCGACGTGCTGATGCCGGGCGACCGCGTCTACCTGATCGGCCGGCCGGACGCGATCCTCCTCGCCGAGGAGTACTTCACCGCCAGCCGCGAGGCGCGCCGCGTCTGCATCGTCGGCGGCGGCGTGGTCGGCGCCGCGCTCGCGCGGAGCCTCGTCCACGACGACTGCGACGTGCTCGTGATCGAGCGCAACCGCGAGGTCGCCGAGAAGCTGAGCGTCGCCGTGCCCAAGGCGACC
>Ga0070728_10005292_pt1 | contig 12851 bp, 8 predicted proteins | sample tdDd471_FD_66723 | JGI IMG/M metagenome (GOLD analysis project Ga0070728, IMG submission 66723) | Marine sediment microbial communities from the Atlantic coast under amendment with organic carbon and nitrate - tdDd47.1 | ecosystem: Environmental > Aquatic > Marine > Coastal > Sediment | place...
GAAGGCTACGTCAACCCATGCACCAGTGGCAGCACAGCAGGGGGAACGTCGTCTCACTCCGATTCATCATCCTCGGAGGCGACGTGGTGAGACGATGTTTCATTGAAAAAAGGAAGCGGCAACCGGAAAGTTTTCGGGGCTCATTTCAAAAAGCGACCCGCCGGAGGCATAGCTGAATAGTTACCATTGAACAATCAATACAAAGGGGCTGGTTTATAGGAGTGAGGCCCTCTTTTTTGCCGGTCGTATTTAATCATCTATAATGATTGAGACGTTATGGATTGACGGGGAGGGGTTCCGATTTCGGGGCCCTCCCTGTTTTGTTCTGGGCCGGTGGTATGGATATAGCGATTGATCAAGGACGGTGAAATGGGATAAACTGTATTTTCAGAAACAAAGAGTGGCTGTGTGCACTCCGCCCCACTAAAGCATGGTGCCAACCCGACGTCAGAACCCATCGACAAGAGCGGAGGGATAGCGATGACGCAGGAACAGACGACCATACGCCGGATGGATAAGGAAGACCTGGCCATTGCCATCTCATGGGCCGGCCAGGAAGGGTGGAACCCGGGAATTCACGACGGGGCCTGCTTTTACGCCTGCGACCCCGAAGGGTTCTGGCTTGCCGAAGTGGATGGAGAGCCCGTGGCGATTCTCTCCTCCGTGAGGTATGCCCCCAATATCGGGTTTATGGGGTTTTACGTGGTCCGTCCGGACTGCCGGGGGATGGGCGTGGGGCGCGTGGTGTGGAAACAGGGGATGGAAGCCCTTGCCGGCTGCACCATCGGCTTGAATACCACCACCTCCTGTGAGTCCATGTACAAGAAGATGGGGTTCAATACCGCCCATCGCGTTATCCGTTACCGGGGCGGGGCCGGTGGCGTTCTTCAGGCCGATCCCTATCTGCTTCCCTTGACCGACATCCCCTTTGATCGTGCCGTGGCCTTTGATTCCACCTTTTTTTACGGCAAACGAGAAGCCTTTCTCGCCTCATGGATCACCCGGCCCGGGGTCATCGCCCTGGGTATCCTCCAGGATGGGCACCTCGCCGGTTACGGCGTTCTGCGCCAGGCTTGGGACGGGTTTCGCATCGGCCCCCTCTTTGCCCTGAACCCCGCCCACGCTCACCGGCTCTACATCGCTTTGAAAGCCTATGGCGGTGAAGGCCCAGTCTACATGGATGTTCCGGATACCAACACCAATGCCCTCACCCTTGCAGAAGAGTTCGGCATGGAACCTGTGCAGGAGACGGTGCGCATGTTTCATGGCCACCCACCCTTGCTTCCCCTCTCCGGCATCTACGGCATGACGTCTCTGGAATTGGGATAGGAAGGCGTGCCTCCGGCGGCAAGGTGTGCCACCTTGAAAGCGGATTCGCGAATGCTCCCAGCCCTCGTTCCTCGGGCTGATCTCATTCGCTGACGGGCTTCGCCCGTGGGGCTTTCAAGCTGAGATGGTTGGTTCGGATTTTTTGGGGGTCGGAACAGAGAGGGATAAGCAAAAGAGGGCCATATCCTGACGGATCTGGCCCATTTTTTGCGAACTTATTTGAGCCTGGGGTTTCGGTCTATGAGGATTTTATGCAGTGTGAGCCTGATGTAGGATGGGCAAAGGGTGTGCCGTGCCCATCAAGGGTGGTGACAACTGACTATACCTGAGGCCGTGTGTGGGGAGGCGAGGTTTTGATAGAGAAAAGAAGTGGCGGTTGATTCGCTGAAATGATGGGCACGCTTCGCGCTTTGCCCATCCTACAGGGTTCCAGCAGTACCCACCGTACAGGGCTTGTTGCGTCACAACCTGCTTATTGATCGATGAAACCCAGGGTGAAAAAGAATGCTATTCAGACTGCTTTTACGGTTGCCATGTATGTGAATAACGCAGGAGAGGAGATACAATTAAAAAGGGCGTGATTCGAAAGAATCATGCCCTTTTTAGTTATCAAACCGTTTGCTGATGACGTTACTTCTTCGCTGAGATTCTTGTAACACCATTTGTTTTTACGTCAGCTTCTTGTCACGGGCGAAGCCCGTCAGCGAATGTGAATTGCCCTGAGGAACGAAGGGCTATGAGCATTCGCGAACCTGGGGTCAAGGGGCTGCAGCCCCTTGCCGCCGGAGGCCGAGCTTTATTTGTGCTTTGTAAAGTAGAGCACCAGGCTTTTGCCCATGACCGGGTTCAGGAGTTTGTCCATGAACTTGGAGATTTTGGGCTGGGAGAGGATGTCCCACTCCAGGAATCGCTTGTAGAGGTTTACCGCCCAGTGATCTTCACGCGTGGGGCCCACGGCGCATTTGAGCCACCAGTAGGGGGCGTGGATGCTGTGGGCATGGTGGGCGTTCCAGTAGGTGGCGCCCTGCTTTTCGATGAGGTTCACCAGGGGCTTTTTCTTGTAGATGCGCACGTGGCCCATGTTGGCGTTGAAGTACTCGTCGGAGAGCATCCAGCAGATTTTCTCGGGCCAGAAGCGGGGCACGCTGACCACGAGGTTGTGGCCGGGTTTGACAACCCTTAAGAGTTCTTTGGCAGCGGCACTGTCGTTGGGGATGTGCTCCATGACCTCCGAGCAGAGGACGATGTCGAAGCTGTTGTCCGCAAAGGGGAGGTTGGTGATGTCGGCCATGGTGAAGGCCCAGGACCCGCCTTTGTGAGCGCCCAGGTGGTCGTGGAACTGAAGGCGCTTGACGCCCTGAAGCATGTCTTCGTGGCTGAGGTCTGCACCGATGGCGGTGACCTTTTCGTACTCGTAGGCAGCGCTGATATGGCGGCCGGGGCCGCAGCCGATATCCAGGATACGGTAACCGGGTTTGACGTCGAGGATGTTAAATCTTACGGTGATCACGGATGGCCTCCCTGTATGCTGCCACGGTCTGCTCGGCGGCGTTTTTCCACGTAAACTGTTCCTGAACGCGCTTGTAACCTGCTTCGCCCAGCTCTTTTGCCTTTTCGGGGTTGTCCAGAAGTTCGCAGATGGCCTCGGCAAGGGCCTCAGGATTTTGGGGCGGAACCATCAATGCCGCATCACCCGCCACTTCGGGGAGAGCCCCGCCGGTGGTGCTGATGACGGGAATGCCGCTGGCCATGGCCTCGCCCACGGGCAGGCCGAAGCCTTCGTAGACGGAAGGGACCACGGCGATGGACGCCTTGGCGTAATGCTCCCGGAACTCTTCGTTGGAGACCCTGCCGGTGAAATCGATGAGATGGCCGATATCAAGCTTCTTCACGAGCTTCTCGATGCCGCCGCCCTCTTTGGGGGTGCCGATGACGGTGAGGCGGATCTCCCTCTCCTTGCTGATGGCGTGCACCGCCTGAAGGAGGTAGTAGAGCCCTTTCAAGGCTTGATCCGCGCTGTTGGTGACAATGAGGCGGTTCGGCTCTCTCTGGATGTGGGGCAGGGGGTAGAAGAGTTCGGTGTTGATGCCGTTGGGCACCACATGGAACCGGTCTCCCGGCACGTTGAACTCTTCAAGGATATCGCCCTTGGAGAAGTCGGAGACGGTGATGAATTTGGGCAGGCGTTTGACCACCCGCTTTTGCATGTTGATAAAGGAGTACCACCTGAGGTGCTTCAGTTTTTTCCAGAAGCTTCGCACACTTTTGACCGCAATCTGGCGATCCCGTGTGATGGGGTGGTGAATGGTGGCCACGGTGGGCACCAGGCGACTCAGGGCCCAGACGCCGTAGGAGAGGCTCTGGTTGTCGTGGATGATGTCAAATTCGTGTACGCGGTTTTTCAGGTGGCCGTATGCACGGTAACCAAACGTCTCAGGCTCCGGGTACCCCATGGTGGAGATGCTGAGCCACTCCATCAGGTTGATGGGGTTTTTCAGTTCGGAAGCGGTGGGGACCCGGAACGGGTTTTCCGGGTTGTAGAGATCGAGGCAGTCCAGCATGGTGAGCTTGGCGGGGAAGTGGAGAAGGGGGTCGGGAGGTCCGGCAACCACTTCCACATGATGGCCCAGGTCGGTAAGGGCACTTGCGAGGTTCCTCACATAGACACCCTGGCCGCCGCAATGGGGGTTGCTCCGATAGCTGATCATACAGATGCGCAATGGACGGTTTGAATTGCTTGTCATACCGCCACCTCCAACGAATATTGCCTGACTGCCAAACACATAACACACTCCTCACCTTCTGTGGGTTTCGGTGGAACCGACCCCAGGGTACTGCAATTAATCCGGATGTCTCTCAGACCTCAAGGCGCAGGTGTGAACCGTGCCGGATGCATAAGAAACTATACTTACCCAACGGCCTGAAACGAGGTCAAGCACTTTTTAGCTTGTGGTAAAAATGGTCGGCAAAACTATCAATGATAGCTAAAAGAAGCACCTGTAATATAATGATGGGTTGGGCACCGGTTCGTGCTCTCCTTACAGAGTCGAATCAGCCCTGATTGCTGTAAATAACCCGTCAAAAAGGTTGGCTGCTCTGTCCCGTTCGGTGAGGCATTTTGAAATCGGGTTGCGCTGCACGTTGCTTCTCGGGTAAGGTTTCAGCAGTTACGTCTGCAGCTCTGATGCCTTGCATATAAGCGCACGCGCCCGTGAAATATCCGGGTCGGTCGGACGCGGCGCCCCCCTTGTTTTTGGTGCAGCGTGTGTGCGAGACCCCTTGTATACAACCATTCCCTCCGGAGAGACGAATCCGGTTTTTATGCTTTGAAACCAACCTGATAATCAAGGACATGCTGATGAAAAATCCCATCGATGCTTACTGGAAAACACGCCTGGAGTCCGTCAAAGAAAATCTTGAAGCAAATAACTTTACGGCGTTTGTCGCCGATACCCCGGAAGATGTGAAAGCCATCGTGGAAAAGGAGATCCTTGCCAAATCCCAAGGCAAGACCATTTCCTGGGGCGGGTCTCTTACCCATGTGGAGACCGGGCTCTACGAGATGCTGAAAAATCGTGAGGATCTCGACGTTCTCGATACCTACGACAAAAAGGGCTACACCCCTGAAGAGGTGCTGGAAAGAAGGCGCCAGTCCCTTCTCTCCGATATATTTGTTACCGGCACCAACGCGGTCATTGAAGACGGGTACCTTGTCAACCTCGACATGATCGGCAACCGCATCGCGGCCCTCACCTTCGGCCCGAAAGAGGTTATCATTCTGGTGGGTCGCAACAAGATTGTTCCCGACCTGGAGTCTGCCATGGACCGCGTGAAAAACTACGCCGCGCCCGTAAACGCCATGCGGCTCGATATGCAGACCCCTTGCGCCAAAACCGGCGTCTGCCACGACTGCAAAAGCCCGGCACGTATTTGCAACACCTGGACCATCACCGAGAAGTCCTTTCCCCAGGGCCGTGTGAAGGTGATCCTCATCAACGCAGACCTGGGCTTTTAGAACGCGTGCCTCCGGCGGCGAGGTGAGCCACCTCGAAAGCGGGTTGCGGATGCTCTTTGCCCCTCGTTCCTCGGGTCAAATCACATCCGCCTTTGGTTTAGAGTTAACCTTGGAATGTTTATAAATGCCAGTTGCTTAAGCTTTTCAATAGTTTTCCCCTGGCAGGGCCGCCAGGCATCTTGAAACTAAGGGGCTACGTCCGTGGTGTTTAAGGACGATCTCACCTGTGTCGTCTTCCCCGGCTGCCGGATAAACCGTTTCTGCGGCACGAATGTCAGAGGTAGGTGTTCGATGCCTTTTGAGTATCAAGTCACCGTGGATCCATGTGTGCATTCCGACACAGGTTGAACTTGGTGTTTATCGGAATAACTCCGGCACTCTGGATCGTCACTGTTTCAGCCCTGCGCTTGAAAGGTATTCCTGAACCTGGGGTGCAGAAAGAGAAAAAATGTGATAGGGTCCCGAAAGGCTGAGATTGACGAAATCGATCTCAGCCCTTTTTTATGCGTTCAACGTGCAACAGGCGTTTGCCGGGCAAGTGGCCTCATCCCTTTGAATGGCAGGCTTCTCCCTTTAGTCCGTTGCAGTTGGTTCCGATAATCGGTCGAAGGTTTCGACCGTAACCCAAAGATAAAACAACAAGGTGGTAAACCCATGGTCGTAGATTTCAAAAAAGTGAGCTATATCCTTGCCCAGAGCATTGGCGGTGATTTCAGTCGTAAAGGCTTCGACATTGACGTGGACATCTTCTGCGATTCCTTCAGAGCAGCCATGAAAGGCGAGCAGCCCACCATGCCTCCCGGAGAAATGCAGCAGGTGATGATGGCCTTCCAGCAGATGCTCCAGGAAGAAGCCCAGAAAGCTCAGAGCGAAGTGGGTGACAAAAACCGCGCCGAAGGCCGCAAGTTCCTCGAAGAGAACGCCAAGAAAGAAGGCGTTGTTGTTACCGAGTCCGGCCTCCAGTACACCGTGGTTGAAGAGGGCACCGGCAACTCCCCCACAGCCAAAGACCAGGTTACTGTTCACTACGAAGGCCGTCTCCTTGACGGATCTGTCTTCGACAGCTCTTACAAGCGTGAGCAGCCCGCCACCTTCCCCGTGAACGGTGTCATCCAGGGATGGCAGGAAGCCATTCAGCTGATGAAAGAAGGCTCCAAGTATGAGCTCGTTATCCCCGCATCCATCGGTTACGGTGAGCAGGGTGCCGGCGACGCCATCGGTCCCCACGCGACCCTTTGCTTCACCGTTGAGCTGATCAAGGTTCTGGGCTAAGCCAGAGACCTCAGTTTTGTCCGACACCACCACGCGCTGATGAAGTAAAGGTGCGGTGATGTCGCGATTGTATTGCACAAAAACCCCCATTGAGCATGGCTCAATGGGGGTTTTTGTTTTCCTGATTGCCATCTATTCTCAGCTACTACCCAGGGCATTGATGTCCCCAGCATGGTGGGTTATGGAAAACGTTCTTCGTGCTTGGTTCTTAGTTCTTGGTTCGAGGGGTCGTTGCACTCCATCAGTTATGAAAAAACATGAGCTGGTTGTTGAGGCCGCACTTCTTTATGAATTCCAACGTCTTCGGCGGCCCTGCCTGAGCAACCCTTTGGGGAAATGATTGTTACCCGAAGGCCTCTGTCTTACGCTCATTGCTGGGACATGAAGGCCGTGGTTTTGGTGCGTGGAACACACCCTACGTATCCACTCAGTACTTTATTGTAACAATTAGGGTGATACGGCTCTTCATACATGGATTCCCGCCTGCACGGGAAAGACGAAAAGCGCAGGGTGATGTCAGGCCGGGGCCATAAAGAATAAATTGGATAGCTGAATAGTTAAAAAAAATAAACAAACAGGTCTTAGAATAATCCCCTCACCCACACAGCCCAACGATTACATCCCTCCACCAGAGTCGCTTAACTGCCGCGGCAGAGCACGGCGCGCCCAAAAAACAATATCGTCAAGGGATTGAAGAATCAGCAAAAGTAAACACCGTTGAGCCGTGACAACGACTGGAGGCATCAGAGCTGCAGATGTCGTGATTTACCTCAATGCTCTGATAACGAAGGAGATGGGTGCACTCGGCTTGCCCGTTCCTTCTGGAAGCCTTTGTGACGACTCTCAACCCGAGGAACGAGGGGCGAGAGTCGTCGTAACCCGCTTTCAAGGTGGCTCACCTTGCAGCCGGAGGCAGGTTTTTTCTTTTTTTCTGTTACGCCGCCAGCTGAGCCTCTTTCAGGGCGTTTGCGGAGATCAGGCCAGCCTCCACGGCGCCCCGGGAGAGTTCTTCCCGGAAGTCGGGGTGGGCGATGGCGATGAGGGCGGTGACGCGTTCCGGCAGGCTCTTGTCCACCAGGTCGGCGATGCCGTATTCCGTGACGATGGACTGCACATCGCTTCGGGGGGTGGTGACGGCGGTGCCTGGAGAGAAGCTGAGCTGGATGCGTGAGAAACGTTTGTCCCCGGATCCTGAGGTGGACTTCAGGGCAATGAAGCTCTGGCCGCCTTTGGAGAGGCGGGCGCCGCGAACAAAATCCAGCTGGCCGCCGGTGGCACTGTGCTGTTGGAATCCCATGGACTCGCTGGAGACCTGGCCGGTCAAGTCCACGGCAAGGGCGTTGTTGATGGAGACGAAGTTGCTGTGGGCGCCGATGGTGTTGGGGTCGTTGACGTAGCTGGCCGGGTGCTGTTCGAAGGCTAAGTTTCGGTGCATGAATTGATAGTCTTTGGCGGTTCCCATGCCGAAGGCGGAGATGATTTTTCCTTTGTGGAGCTCTTTTTTCGCCCCGGTGATGACCCCCATTTCGTAGAGCCTGACCATGGAGGGGGTGAGCAGTTCCGTGTGGATGCCCAGGTCTTTTTTCTCCGTCAGGCGATCGCCGATGGCATCGGCGAGTTTTCCGATACCCAGCTGAAGCGTGGCGCCATCGGGGATTCGGGCCGTGATGAGGTCTGCAATGGTCTCTTCGATGGCATCGGGTTGTGTGGCCGGGAGCTCATCGCAGGGGCGGCTGACCTCGCAGAGCGCCGCAACCTCGGAGATATGGACATGGGCCTGGTTGCCGAAGACATACGGCGTCTGGTCATTGACCTGGCAATAGATCTTTTTTGACGTGATAAGGGCTGCGTGGCCCACCAGGGTGCCACTGGGCCCCAGGCTCATGTACCCGTCTTCATCGGGTGGGGAAACTTCCAGAATCGAGGCATCAAAGTCGCGGTAAAGGCTCAGCTCATGCATGCGGCTGAAGTGGATGCTGATGGGGGAGACGCAGTCGCCCTGGGCCAGGAGCATACGCTCAATGGGCCCCATGAAGCTGCAGAAGTAGTTGACTCGCCCTTTCTGCTCCGGTGAGAGAAAATCCGGCAGGGTCATGATCAGGGCGGAGTACATGTTGAGGGTCCCGGTGTCCGGTGAACCGGTGATGGCGTTGATCAGCTCCAGGGGAAAGCTGGCGGCCGGGGAGGCGAACACGGTGGCGTTTTTGGGCAGGGCGGCTGCAATGGCCTCCGGGGTTGTGAGGCGTTCTTCGTAGGTCTTTCTCCAACTCATGGCGAGACTCCTTTTCAGGCATTGGGTTTGCAAATGTTTGGAGAAACGGGTATCAATATTCGTGCCGTTAAATAAACGTCCATAAATTCAGTATATTGAGTTTTGGTGATTCTCACGAAAACGATATGTCATTATTTTGGTGTGATATTTCGTTTTGAAAACGAAATGGCGTGTTTATGCAAATAGATCGATTCCGGGAAGTTGTCCGCTGTATCTGTGGCAGCCTTGATCTCGACAAGGCCCTGTTTGATGTCTTTCACTACCTGAAGGACGAGCTCCCCTTGGAGGGGCTTGCCATCACCCGGTATGAGGCAGACCGGAGGCGGGCCCGGCTCATCGCCATGGCGTATGAGGACGGGGGACTTCTTGTGGACAAGGTCTTTCCGCTCTCCGATGCCGCATGGAAATCCATCACAGCCTGGCAGCGGGAGTCCCGGTCAGCCACCACCCCGTGGATTCGGGATCACACCCACCCCATCAACCGTGAAATTTTTCGGTTGGTTCAACAAATGATCCCCGGGTTTCACTTAAGGGAAACCAGTGTCTTCTCCTCCTTGACCTGTGGCCTCACGGTGGGGCAAACCCTCATCGGCAACCTGACCTTTGTCGTGGAGGGAAAGGATCTTTACCATGCCCGTCATGCCGAGATCGTCACCGAGGTGAAGGAGCCATTTGCCATCGCTCTTTCCAACGCGCTTCGGTACATGGATCTGGTGCAGGATCACAAAGCGCTTCAGCAAGAGAGCCAGCAGGCGGCAGCTGAGGTGATGGTGGGGGGCGACACCGGGCTGCGGGAGGTGCGCTCCATGGTGTCACAGGTTGCTCCCACAGACACGCCGGTGCTGCTCCTGGGCGAGACGGGCACGGGCAAGGAGGTGGTGGCAGGTGAGGTGCACAAGCTTTCCAGTCGCTCGGGAGCTCCCCTGATACGTCTGAACTGCGGGGCCATTCCGGATTCTCTGGTGGATTCGGAGCTCTTCGGGCATGAAAAAGGGGCGTTTACCGGTGCCATTGAAACCAAACCGGGCCGGTTTGAACGGGCTGACGGCGGGACCCTCTTTCTCGATGAAATCGGGGAGCTGCCTCCGGCCGTCCAGGTGAAGCTCCTTCGGGTCATCCAGAGCGGAGAGTTCGAACGGGTCGGGGGAGGGGAGACCCTTCGGGCCGATGTGCGGATCATTGCTGCCACCCACCGGAACCTGCAGAAAATGGTCGCAAGCGGCGGGTTTCGGAAGGATCTCTGGTACCGCCTCAATATTTTTCCCGTGCAGATTCCCCCGTTGCGCCAGCGCATAGAGGACATCCCCCTGCTGCTGGATCACTTTATCCGGGCAAAAACCCGGGAGATGAACCTGGGGGCGGATTGCACCATTGCCGATGGGGAACTGGAATCCCTTATGGCCTATGATTGGCCCGGCAATGTGCGCGAGTTGCAGAACCTTGTGGAGCGGGCCCTGATTCTCTCCCAGGGAGGCCCTTTGCGATTCCCCGTGCTGGCCCCCGCCACGGAAGAGTCGGACTCTTGGGCCATGGGGTCAGCGGCCCCCCGTGATCTCACCATGGATGCGGCGATCGGAGGCCACATCCGCTTTGTCCTGGAAAAAACCCGGGGCAGGATCGCCGGACCCGGCGGTGCTGCAGAACTCCTGGGCATGAACCCAAGCACCCTGCGAAGCCGGATGGAAAAGCTGGGCATCTCGTTTCCCGCAGAGCGAGGTCCTTATCGACGGAGTGAATAAACGTGCCTCCGGCGGCAAGGTGATCCACCTTGAAAGCTGGTTGCGGGTGTGCTTTACCCCTCGTTCCTCGGGTCAAATCACATCCGCATTTGAGTCGACCTGAATCCGAGATATGTATTAAGACCTGTTTGTCAAACTTTTCAAAAGTTTGGCCCCCGGCAGGGCCGCCGGAGGCTTGGCTTTTTTTAAACCACTTGACTTATGTTTGATATCAAACTATATTTTCCGGCAATGAACGTGACGCAAAGGAGTTGCCAGTGAAAACGGACCACATCATCGCCCTGATCGGCAGGACCAGGGAGAAGTCGAATGCATTCCTCCTGGGGAAGTTGAAAGAGCTGGGTATTGAGGGGCTTGCTCCGTCACACGGGGGGATTCTCGTGAATCTTTTCAGGAGCTCTCCGCTCTCCATGAAAGAGCTGGCAGAAAGGGTCGGTCGGGACAAATCGACCATCACTGCCCTGGTCAACAAACTGATCACGCTGGGGTATGTGCAAAAGCGGAAAGACCCGTCCGACAGTCGGGTGACGCTCATCGGCCTTACCCGTGAAGGTGAAGAGCTGAAGCCCGATTTTGAATACGTCTCGGCCAAGCTTCTCGCAACCACGTTCAAAGGCTTTTCCACAGAGGAGAAAGAGCAGGTGGTCCGGCTGCTGGAACGTATCCACGGCAATTTCTGATCATGGTTGGCGATTTTTCGGTCATTGTTCAGCTCCACATTGCCTCCGGTGGCCTACGTTTGCCTGGTCTGAAAGAGTGGGCTTAACAACCTGCTTTCAAGGTGGCACACCTTGCCGCCGGAGGCAGCTTTTGGCTTGACAGACGGTGAAGGATCACGCTTTTTTTTGATTAATTAGTTTGATATCAAACTTAATGCGGGCGCATGTTTCACGCAAGTGACCCGAATGGTTGGCACACAAAGGCGAATAGCATGAACCATGGCATTGTTTCCCTCGTACCGGTGGCTCTTACCCTGTCACTGACGTTCTACTCCCGCAACGTCATTCTGGCCCTTCTTGCCGGGGTGTGTGCAGGCGGCGTCCTTCTTGATGTTGCGCAAGGCACACTCTTTACCGGGATAAACAGTATCGCCGCTGTGTTTGCGAGTGGATGGGCTGCCAAGGCCATTCTCTTCGTCTTGCTCACAGGCTCACTGGTTCATGTGATTGAGCAGTCAGGCGGGGTGAACGGGTTCGTTCGGCTTCTGACGGAAAAACGAAGGGCCGTGAAGAGCGTTCTGGGAGCTGAAGTGCTCGCTTATCTGCTCGGCATCGTCCTGTTTGTTGATACCACAAGCTCCATTGTGATCCGTGGCGTATCGACGAAACCCTTTTTTGATACGTACGACGGCCCCCGGGAAAAGCTCTCCTATATCATCGATTCCACATCCGCGCCTGTTGCGTTCCTGTCACCCGCCACCAGTGCGGGAGCTTTTCTGGCCGCTTTGATCGGGGTTCAGGTCTCCAGCGGGGTGATCAGTGGGGATCCCTTCAGTTTCGTGCTGAAGGCCTTGCCGTTTCAAATCTATTCCATCATCTCGGTTATCATCGTCGGGGTGACGATTTTCAGACGCAAGGCTGTGACTTCGCCGGGAAGTGGGCCTTTTAAAACCGAGTCCGATCGCCACCCCGAAAGCTTCCACGGCGCCATTGAGCCAAAGGCCGTGAACATGATGCTGCCCATGGGGATTTTTATTACCGGTACCTTTGGTCTCATGGTTCTCACCGGCGATGGGTCCACCGCCATTTTTACGGGAATTCTTCTGACACTGCTGGCCACCGGGGTTCTCTACAAAGCCCAGGGCATTGCAGACACCCAGGGGTATATCAACTGGTGCATCCAGGGGATGGCATCTTACCTTGAGGTCGCCCTGATCCTGACTCTCTCCTTTGCCCTGAGCGATCTTCTGAACCGATTGGGTACGGGGGCGTACCTGGCAGGCTTCGGGCACCATGTTCAACCAGCCCTTGTGCCGGCCATGGTTTTTCTTTCCGGCGCGCTGATCTCTTTTATGAGCGGAACAGGCGGAGGGACTCTCTCAATCCTTGTTCCCATCTCGATCCCCCTGGCTGTCGCCATGGATGTCAACGTCCCTCTGGTCCTGGGGGCCTGTGGGTCAGGGGCAGTCTTCGGTGATCACTGCTCGCCCATTTCAGACACCACCATCCTCACCGCCAAGGTGGCGGAGGTGGATGTCATGGACCATGTGAGGCATCAGCTTCCG
>Ga0070728_10005295_pt1 | contig 12844 bp, 10 predicted proteins | sample tdDd471_FD_66723 | JGI IMG/M metagenome (GOLD analysis project Ga0070728, IMG submission 66723) | Marine sediment microbial communities from the Atlantic coast under amendment with organic carbon and nitrate - tdDd47.1 | ecosystem: Environmental > Aquatic > Marine > Coastal > Sediment | place...
GCCAAACCTCCCGATTTTTTTAAGTAGCGCTGTGTAGAGCGACAGATGGAGGACAGTATAGTATAGTTTCCCAGTTCGTAATGCAAGGTCAAATGTAGTATGCGACCGAAACGGAAAAGCTCTGAACGAAAACTTAGATCATCCCGGTGGAGAAGTGGTTCTAGCCAATCCAGCGCTCGCTTGTAATTGCCTACCACAAAAAGAGTGTAGGCGAAAAAATAGTAAAAGGGAAACTTGAATACTTCATTCAACTTATTTCCTAAGCGTTCAATCTCGGCGGATGTCTCGTTAATTGTTTTTTCCGCTGCTTCAAATTGACCTTTTCTTAGGAGGACTTCCAATCGTAGCGAATGATACAACCGAAACCACATGACCTCTTCCTCTCCTTTGAGTGATCGCCCCAATTGAGTCGGAAAGTCCAAAATTTGCTCCAAGGCTAGCTGAGCTTCATCATAATCTTTCAGATGGATTAGGCCTAAAATCCAATTGTTAGAAGCCGCTAAATATTGAGTGGCCCGCTCTTTCATGAAGTGTGCATGCTCCTGGTAAAGCCGCACCAACTGAGCCCGATAATCTATACAAGCTTGTTTCTGACCTATACAATCATTGTATAAACCGAGTGTATTCAGATAAATCACCTTCGCACTAAAGGATTGGGCTTGTTGAATATCTTGTAATAGTGGGTGTTGAATCAATGCATTGTAACGCGCTCGCTCCTCCTCTGTTTTGGCATAGTGATGTTTGTAATAGTAATCAAATAATTGCATGGAAGCCCATTCCATTTCCCGAAGATTGGAGAGTTGGCTGAGGGCTCGCTGTTCCATTTCCCAGGATCGCTGAATGTGTATCGCACGATTTTCAACACCCAAAACAAATATATAGAGCCGTTTCCAGCGTTGGTAAATGGTAATCAAGGTCTCGAATAACTCGAAAGAAGTGGCCTTTTCTACAGCGCGTTTCAATAGTTGATCTGTTGCATGAAAGAGTTTCCGCTGATAAAGAATATCACTTTTTTGAATAAGTAGCTGTACCTCATGGTATACACTTTCCTGTTCATATTGGCGTGTTAGACTCCCTAATACTCGGTGAAAGAGTTGGTTTTTTAATACCGCTAAAGCTTGTCCTTTGAATAGCTGCTGCAACTTCTTTTCATCATACCTTTCGGCTTTCGCCAAATGATCAAAAAGCCGAACATATTGACTATCTCCTTTTTTATGATAGCTTCCAGACAGGAGTTTGAAGTGGCGCTTTTCTCCTCGGCTTAATGTTTTTATGAGTTGAAAAAGCCAATTAGATTTCATTTTTAAAAATTAAATAAATCTACTATAAATTATTACAAATCAGGTATTTATCAAAAACAACTTTATTTAAAAATTTAAAAATAACAAAAACTTAGCTTTTCTACTATAGCCGATCCAAATATCTTTGCATCAGTTACTTTTATAATCCTGAGCTGTAACATAAATTTTAAAGTTTATGTTACAGCTCATAAAAAAACGATTCATGAAAGCTTTTGTAAGCTGGTATTACTTCTTTTTTCTAATCCTTTTTTCGCAAACCGCTTTGTCAGCACAAACGGATAAAACAGGCTGCGAAGACCATCCATTAATCACACGATTTCCTAGTTCCCATATCGCTTGGTGTGAAACCCAAAATTTCTCCTCTTACCATGTAGCTGTCGGGAAGGTCACCGGCTATCGCAAAATTGATAAGTGGATTGATTTGGAGGGTAAGATCACTCGGCTCTACTACACCTATCAAGGCGCTGCCACGATGAGCGAAGTGTATCAAAATTACCGTAACGCTATTCAACGGGCAGGATTCGAGTCCTTGGCACAAGGGTTTGTACCGCAACGGAATGTGTCAAAGGAAGTAGGAGGAAGCGGATATATCGCCACAGCTTATAGCAAAAATCCGGTTCCTCCCAATAGTGGGGTCATGTTATTCCATGGTACTTCTTCAGCCGCTGGCAAGGGATACATCGCTGCCAAATTAGCACGAGCGACTGGCGATGTCTATGTTGTGGTAGCGGTCTATCAACATAAGAGTGATCAGGTAGTAGTGCTCGTAGATATAATCGAAGAAGCAGCCTTAGAAGACGGGAAAGTAAGTGTCGATGCTGATTTTATCGCACAACAAATTGAGCAAAATGGCACCGTAGCATTGTATGGAATATACTTTGACTTTGACAAAGCCACTATACAAGCCAGTTCACAAGCTGAACTACAAGCCGTAGCTGATTACTTGAAAAAATACCCTAAGGTTAATTTATATATCGTTGGACATACCGACATGAAGGGAGCGCTGCCTTACAACATAAGTCTGGCGGAGCGACGTGCACAAGCGGTGGCGAACAAACTTGCAACGGACTTCGGCATTGATCGCACACGGCTCGAAGGCAAGGGTGTCGGCCCCCTCTCCCCCGCCTCTACCAACCAGACGGAAGCTGGAAGGCAATTGAATCGCCGGGTGGAGTTGGTGCAGAAGCAGTAGTCGATATTACAAAGGATGTCGACAATTTTGATTTTGATTTTGATTTTGATTTTGATTTTGATTTTGATTTGCTAAAGTTTTGATTTTCATAAAACCCACTTATACACATGGCTAGTTTTTCCAAAGTTTTATTCATCCTCTTTTCTAGTTTGGCAGCAGCTGTCCTTGCCATGATAATGTCTCGTTTCTTTATTCCCAAAAATGTAGGCTTGGCAGGAGGAGCCATGGTATTAGGGTATGGTGTAATTGGCCTGGGTATTGGCCTCATCATCAGTCTATTTATTCGAAATAAGGTACCCAGCAAAATCATGCTAGGCACCAATATAGTATTGTTCTTTTTCCTGTTCTTTTTTGGGATGCGCATCTACCAACAAATACAAAAATCGAATGCAGCAGCTCAACAGGAACGGGAAAAGCTACGACAAATGAAGCCAACAGCAACGGCCCAAGCTATTGCTGATCCTGCTGCTATCGCGATGGGAATCGGCATTGCTCAACCTCAGCTGAAGCATGACCAACCGCTGTACTTCTATTCAACGCCTAAAGCCAATCAGCTACCCACTCAACTCACTCCAACCGACAGTATCACGTTCAAAAGAGCGCCTGGGGGAATAGAGATCGCCACAGCACCACCTTGGCTAGTCCCTGAAAAATTAAAGCTTGACTATCAGATATTTCACTTCTTGGTTAAATCCCAAAGCAGGTATTTCTTACAAGTCGTAGGTAATAAAACCAATGGCCAAACTACATGGATAGCCAAATCACAAGTCGATTACCAGGATTGGCCCAGTTTCCTCTTAAGCGTTCATGCTGTCGAGCCGCTAAACTGGGAAGACAATCCATTGCGAGCGAAGCCACTTCGCCATGCCACTCCTCTTTTGGAATACGGTTCTCAAAATATTCTGCAACCATTGAAGGTCGAAGACAACTGGATCCAAGTCAATATTCTCGATCAGAATTACAAACCACTTAAAACGGCTTGGATTCGTTGGCGCTCAGCTTCCCAGCTACTAATCACCTACCAAATGTTGAGCTAAACGAAGTATCCATCGGTGGTTGATTACCCCTCCCCTGATTAATTTCAAATATCCTATTTCAACTGTATAGGACAGGCCTGCCTTATACACGTCTGTGCTGGCTATGCCTTGATTTTCATACCATTTATTTTATTAAAATTTTAATCCATATGAAGACCTTAATCCATTTTTTTTCATTCCTATTTTTACTCAACCTCCTCGCCTGTACCGGCGGAGGCGGCGCCACAGCCGAGGATAATCAAACTGCTGATACCGAGACGCCCGATGACATTGCCGGAGCTATCAAACAAGCCCAAGAAGTAATTGCACAAACCAGTCAACTGCAAGAAGGCGAACCGCTCAACTTCCGAGCACTCCAAGAATTTCTACCCGAAAAACTAAATGGCCTGAAGCGCACGGCTAAATCGGGACAAACCAACGGTGCCATGGGGTTCAAAATTTCCCAAGCAGAAGGAAAATACGAAACGAAATCGGGCAGCACCATCAAAATTGATGTGGTCGATACAGGCGGCCTCAAAATGGGACTCATGAGCATGGCTGCTTGGGCCAACCTGGACATTGATCGAGAAGATGATAAAGGCTATGAGCGAAGCACGACCTTGAATGGTTTCAAAGCTTTTGAAAAGTATACCAAACGAAATAATAAGAGTGAACTATCTCTCCTTGTTAATAGTCGATTTGTCGTGAAAGCAGAGGGACGCGAAGTCGATATGAAAGAATTGAAAGCAGTAATTGGGGATATGCCTTTGGGTAAAATGAAGTAAGTCGGGATGTCGGATGTCGGGATGTCGGGATGTCGGGATGTCGGGATGTCGGGATGTCGGGATGTTAAAGGTTGAAAGACTATAGGATTAACCATGGTTTTGTCATTTTTAATTCCATCAATATTCCCATTTTGATGATAAGTAAGAGCTGGCCAAAGGCTAAGACGAGTCAGGTACCGCGCTGGAGCTACGGTATCAACAGCGAATGCGGCAACAGTTTTTGACTTTGATTAACATTATAATACCAAGAAAGTTGGGGAGACTTATCCCCACAGTCAAATCAATAAAAATGAATTCCAATATGAATAAAGTAATGATACTCCTAATATTCTTGCTCAATGTATGGGGAAGCAACTTATGGTCCCAATGGGGTAATACACGCAGTGACAATGCCCAATTGAGTACAGTAGAAGGCGTAAAAACAAACACCCAAGCCTTTCCTGGCCCGGACGGTAGCTGGTACATTTCTTACACGAATCTAGTGGTGAATAATCAGGTCTTACATTTAGCCAGAGTGGATAGCATAGGTCAAATTTTATGGGATAAAGTTATACAAGAAGACACTCCCCCTGGTAGTCTCAATGCAGCTATCGTACCGGATGGTGAAGATGGGTTGATCATTGCCTGGTCGGATCGCCGCAACCCCAATACTGTCTTTATTTATGCCAATCGTTTTGACACCAACGGGGATAAAATGTGGGGGGATGCTGATGTGCGAGTCGGCCAAAGCAGAATTGAAGAAGGCTGTACCAAAATCATTTCAGATCATAAAAACGGGGCCATTATTACGCTCTTTGATGATGATCCTCCTATGGGTGATTTTCGAGGTATCTATGCGTATCATTTGCGTGCAAATGGTCAAGTGAGTTGGCGGACCTATCTTTTTCCCGGTAGTTTTGATTGCGAAGACTACGATATTGACATAGATGGTGAAGGCGGTTTAGTAAGCATTACCCGATACCTACACCCGCTCGAACAGGAGAATCAAATTAGAGCGATGCGTTTGGATAGCAATGGGGTAAAAGTTTGGCCAGATGAAACCTTTGATATTGCCACTTTATCACAACCCATCGGGATGAAAGTCCAGTCCTCCCTCCGAAGCTATACCTATCCCCGGATATTTTTAAATCCGAAAGTAGGTCCTTATCTACTCTACTTTGAAGTACCGGGGCTTATGTTTCCTGATGAAGCAATCAAACACCGAGGTCATTTGTTGAATATCGATGGGACACCTGCCTGGGATCCCAATGGCATCGCCCTAAACCAACCTGTGTCACAATCGCCAGATATTATGGGCCTAGTCGATACCTCTGGTAATCTTTATTTCAACTACCACACAGATTCAGATTTTGAATTGCAAAAGGTGATGCCCGATGGGACGCTGCCTTGGGGCATTGGCGGAGTTGCTTATAGTTCAGCCTTTCAAGGTGCACCCGATAACCTAAGTCTTACGTCCTGTAATGATATTATTATCTGTTATGATGGGATTGAAAACATCGTGTATAGTACGAGAATTTCAGCAGAGGGAGCGCTCGTCTACACCCCTTCGGGAATTCCTGTTTCCACTAATCCAGCCGGCGCTCACGATTTTGATCCCGTCAGCGCTATCAATAAGGAGGACAAAGTACTCCTGGTATGGACCAAAGATGAAAATGTAAGCGACGTAACCATGGATATCTACATGCAAGGGATTGGCAAGGATGGCATTCTAGGCAATACCTTAAGTACTATTCGGCAACTTAGCCCACAAAAACTTTCTGTTTATCCCAATCCCGTAAAAAACAGACTACAGTTCCAGGCCGATCAGTTGAGCGATCAAAGTCACCTGCTTGTACAAGATTTAAATGGGAAAACCTTATTCTCCCATTCGAACATTGGATCTGATTTTCAATTGAATACGAGTAGCTGGCCAAGTGGCGTGTATATCCTTAGGGTCCAAACAGAGGAGGAGATTTATGTAGGAAAAATCATGAAGGAATGAAACTAAAGAGTGATCCGCATTTTGAGGTAATCGCCTAATAATAGTAGAAAACTGGATTTTGTTGCGAGTTGCGAGTCCCTAAACCCGTAACTCGCAACAAAAAAAAGAGTCCCACACCATTCACAACAGCCCATGAGTGAGCTGTCCAAAATCAAACCTCCCTCGTATTTCACTTCTCTAAAATGGCCTTGAAATAAGCCATCAAATCAAATGGGTGCGGCTCAAAATATTCGCCTAGCACCCGAAGAGACTGTATGCGATCCAAGCGAAATTCTCTATTGGCTTTCCGCAAGCGACACCAAGCGATAAGAATCCAGTTTTCTTGGGTATGATAGAGCGCCAAGGGTTCTATCACTCGTTCTGTGCATGTTTTGGAAATGGCCTCATACTCTATCATAATAGCTTGTGAATGGGTGATGGCCAGTTGTACAGCAGACAAATGGTTACTAGTTGTTACGTTGTTATAATTTTGGAAAAACGCAATCCTATTGGCCAATAACTCTGCTTTGTCTTTGTCCTTATGGCGAAGGATGGCTTTTATCTTGGTAATGGCTTCATTGTAATTGCGCACCAGGGAGGCATCTTTATTGCGCGAAATAAATTTTTCAGCGGTGATTAAGGCATTCGCCTCTGCTTCGGTAAATGCCACTGGGGGCAACCGATAGCCTTCTCCTAAGGAATAGCCCCTCCCCTCCTCGGTACATACTGGCACACCCGCCGCCTCTAAGGCTCGAATATCTCGGTAGATTGTTCGTATGCTAACGCCGTGTTTTTCCGCCAGTTCAGTGGAAGTCACTAGTCTTTTGGATTGCAATTGTATCAATATCGCAGCTAGGCGCGATAAGCGAGGACTTTCCATAAATATTGTTATAGCAATAGTTTAATAGACTAAATTCTGAAATGGTTTTATAGGAGAAAAAAGATGGATTTTGTGGCTGACCAAGGCCCGCCCGCACCCTAATAGCCATAGCTCTTAAGGGGAGCCTGTCCGGTGGCCAGACGGGGACGGAACGCAGTACCGATAGCTATCGGTAGCAAAAGGCGCTTTTTGTTTCATACAAATTATTTTAGAATAAAGTCTAATATAGACTAAATTCAAAGGTTTGTAGATAAGTTACCTCTACCGGATGGCCATTAATCAATCCCGGAAACCATCTTTCCTTCAAGCTCTGCAAGCCTTTGATTATTTGCTTTTCCATACCTGGTGCAGAACTTTCCAGGAGGTCCACTTCTCTGATCTTCCCCTCTACATTGACGGTGTAGCGTACGGTTACTTTACCCTCGATCCTTTCCCTTTTCTCTTTTTCAGAATACCTTATTTGTGCTTTCAAATCTCGCTGAAATCCAGCTAGTCCATCGGGATACATCGGGAATCGATCCGGCACACCGACCAAGGATTTCTTTTCATCAAAAAAATACCGGACTTCCTGGTAATTTTCCGACTGCAGCTTTTCCAGCGACCAGGGTACTTGGCCGATTCCACAAGCAGTAAGCCAACTTCCCATCAATAGGCAATAGTAAAAGAGATGCGATGTAGACGACTTCCTCATATAATCAGCGAGTATTTGTCTTAAGCAGTTCAATTTTCCTTGCTAGCACAGGTAGTAAATCTTGTTCAAACCAGGGGTTCTTTCTCTTCCATATGTTATTTCTTGGAGAAGGATGGGGCAAAGGAAAATAAGTCGGTAGAAAAGTCTCAAAGGCCCGGACATTCTCCGTCAAATTCTTCTTAGCTAACTTTCCGAGGTAATACGCCTGTGCATACTGCCCAATTAACAGGGTCAATTGTACCTCCTTCAAACTCTCCAAAACCAATTGGTGCCATTGCGGCGCACATTCTTTACGCGGAGGCAGATCACCCGATTTCCCAGTTCCTGGATAACAAAAACCCATGGGAACAATAGCAAATAGATCAGGGTTATAAAATTCTTCCGCACTCACATCCAACCAAGCTCTTAGGTTTTCTCCACTTTTATCATCCCACGGAATACCCGATTCATGTACGCGACGACCTGGGGCTTGACCAATAATTACCACCTTACTTTGCGGGCTAAAGGAGACTACAGGACGACAGCCATTGGCTAGGTGGGGTTCGCAGATTCTGCACGCCGCTATATCCGACTTTAATGGGTTCAAAATTGTTTTTTGCTCCATGGTTTGGTCTAATTGCAATAAAGAATAGCTCGATTCGAAGGTACAATTTTCTCCCCACTAACACCAACAAATCACCCGATCGGGTGATGACTCCCCACGCTAATCTAGCTAGTTTTGTTAGCAAACAAACTCAATTACAAATGAAAAAAAAATTGCTAACTATTGGAGGATGCTTATTCCTCATTGTAGGCCTATTTAGTTTTATTAGTCCTACCCAAGAAGAAGCTCCCAAATACAAAAAGGTAAAGGCGATTACCATCAAATTAAAAGCATTCAATGCGTTAAAAGCCGCTAAAGTTTTGCCTGGTAATGTGGACATTACGAAGGATCGTAAACTAACCCCAACCAATGGTTATAAGTTAATGGTGGATGCCACAAAAAAACGCTTCGCTGTCATTCCAGAAACACAAGATCAACCCAGTATATTTAGCAAGGCTAAAGGTATTGAAGGCAAAGAAATTGAAGGACTCGGCACCCTATGGTGTCATTGTGGAGGTGGCAATGGAGATGATTGCCAGTTTAAGGACGGGCCAGGAAAATGGGGCTTCAGCAAATTGACCTGCGAAGGAGGATGCTCCTGTGGAATGGAACTCACAGATGGCGGACCTCCAACAGGTAATATTATTGATGATATTTACCCTTAGGAATAACAATCCATTGAAGCATTTTCAATGGGATGCAAATTATACAGGGCTTTGATCTCGTCGGCTGTCAGGGCGCGATCAAAGACCCTCAGCTCATCCAATACGCCTTTGAATCGCTGGCCTCTACCTCCCTTTATACAAGGACTATTCGCAAAAGAAAGTGGCGCATCATTGCTGATATCTACTCCACTACATCGAATGGATCGCTGCACCAGCTCTCCATTAATAAAAGTGAAAGCTTCGGAACCAGATCGTACCAAAGCGAAATGCATCCAGCCATTGGGTGTCACCTTGGGCGATAGATCACTATAATATTTGAATTCCGTTTGATGCACCTTGGTGTCTATCATGCCTTGCCGATAATCCAGTAGCACATCTAACATTTGTGTTTCTGTGCACGCTTCTCTTTTTGACAACATGCTTTGCGCAAAGAAGCTATATTGTTCGGGCTTCACATAAAAGCTTACAGAAAAATCAGAGGTGGTGAAATAATCATTCACCGTTCCGTAAAACTCTACAAAATCTCGCTGCCCATCAAATAGCAAACCATCATCCTCAATCCCGCACCAGCAATCAATTTCACCAAATAATTGGCCATTAGATCCCTTCCCACTATCATCCCTTGCGTCACAGTTATTGAAAGAATAATAGGCCACTTGATGATCCCCAATAGGGTCATAAGATAAGCGGGAGGCGGAAGCCAAAATCAAAAAGAAAAACAAGCAGGAGCCAAAAAGGTATTTCATAAGTAAAAGATTGCTTTTGAAACTTTGGATAAGTTATTTCTTGACCATTGAGGTCTAAAACCAAGCCGTTTCTTGGGTTTCTCACATCGATTTCCAAAAGATACGGCCTTTTGGTCGCTTGTGCAAGCAAGGCTATATTCTATTAGGGCAAACGCATCAAAATGATAATAGAAATCAAAAGGCGAATGCCCAGCTCAACCCAATGACTTCCGACTTCCAACTTCCGGACTTTCCGACTTTCCGACTTTCCGACTTCCCAACCTACAACCGCTCATTCAAAATAGCCAAAAACGTGCGGACGCCCTCAAAGTAATTCCCTAGTCGAATATTTTCATTGGGGCTATGTTGGTTATTATCCCGATTCACGGTGGGTACCGTCACTGCAGGAATCCCTAATGTGGTCACAAAAGGGGCTATTGGAATAGATCCTCCTGAATTTCGAATTTTAATTGGCGTTTTACCAAAAGCATTCACCAAGGCACGATCCAACCACAAACCAACTTCCGAATCAAAAGGAGTTCTAAAGGCTTGATAGGACACTTTGGAACGAAAAAAAGCCAGGCGAGGATAAGTCAAGCGTTCTTCCTCCGTCGGCTCACGGTCCAACAGTAAATAACCTTTAGCTATGATATGTTTTTTCACCAAGCCGATCAAACGTTGCGCATCTACCTCTGGCACCAGGCGAATATCGATTTCGGCTGTCGCTGTTGGAGGTACAATTGTTCTTACTTTTGCGCCGATCCAGGCTGAAGACATTCCTCTTACATTTAAGGAAGGATATTGGATAGCTTCTTGATAATTGGCTCCTACTTTATCGGTTTCTGCAATTCCAATGGCAGCCATGATTTCGGCTTCATCATCGGGAACTTGAGCTAGAATGGCGCTTGTTTTGTCATCAATTTCGATGCCATCATAGAATCCGGGGATCGTCACTCGGCCATTTTCATCCTTCATGCTAGCAATCAGCTGAGCCAAACGAACCGCCGGGTTAGGTGCGTAATTGCCATAGTGTCCAGAATGCTGGGCGACTCGCGGACCATGAACAGTCAAGGTAATCGTTGCAATTCCTCTGGCACCAAATGTAAGCGTAGGTTCATTGCTAATATGGCGAGGACCGTCATAAATAATCAACATATCCGCTGCTAACTTTTCGCGATATTTTTCAACGGCAGGTGGCAAGTGAGGAGAACCTAGCTCTTCTTCAAAGTCCATGATGAGCTTAATATTATAATTGGGAGCTATTTTGTTGGCCTTGGCACCATCGAGGGCGGCCAGGAACATGGCTACAGGCCCTTTGGCATCAGAAGCAGAGCGAGCAAAAATCCGCCAATCAGGATCTACTTCTCCTGCCAATTTAGACCAGGGAAGCGCAATCCATTCTCCTTTTTCGTTTTTAGCCTTTAGTGTAGGTGTCCAAGGGCTGTCTTGAAACCACTTGGTCGGATCAACGGGTTGGCCATCAATTTGCAGGTAAATCAGGACCGTCTTTTTTGCTCCTTTTACTTTCCGTTCTGCCAATAATAAGGGAACAGTTGGTGTGGACAGGCGCTCTGTTGAAAAACCTCGTTCTCCAAATTGTTTTTCACACCATTGTATATTTTGTTCAATGTCTTTGGGGAAATGAGCGTCATTTGGAATGGACAGTAAGTCTTGGAAATTCCCCAAGGACATATGGGCATATTTATCTGCAATAGACTGGAGCTGAGTTCCCGTTTGCGCCGTGACGCTGAATGCAGCAAATAGGAAGAAGAGTAGAAAGGTTTGGGTAATGTTGCTTTTCATAAGTTGGCTACTTTAATGACGGAATTTAGATTGATTTAATAAGCCCCTAATCCTGAATATTCAAAAGTAATAGACTTTCTAAATAATCATCGGAGAACAAGGACACTTTCTTTTTGAATGGCAAGCTATGTACAAAAAACCACGTGATTTAATTGTTACATCTCTAATCATCACTCAATAATTAGATTCATTATCCTTGCTTTGAACGCGTAGAGGAGTAGAAATGGAGTAGACCTAAATCAGAAACATATGTAAGTATACTGTTATAAACTATCGATTTTCAGCACTTTCACCTAAAAAGCTTCAGGCAAACATCAAAAATGGATTTGGCTAAGGATGGGAAAAGAGTCAAAAAGAAGGATTCTTTATCTGTCTTATTACTTTTTCCAAGAAAAAAAAAGTTTTTTTTACCTATCTAATATAGTACTTTTTCTTCATGTAAAAAGAATCAAAAATATGATTAACAATAAGTTAGACTAAAAAAAAGGCCTCCCTACTGGATACCGGATAAAATTAGGTGAAAATGAATTGAAACCTATCCAAAAAACTGCCGTAAACTCTAAATATAAAAAAACCGGCTGAAGAAGACAGGCGGTTTCTAAAAAGCTTTGAGAGGCTATCTACATACCAAACTAAAGGATATCCTACGATATCCTCCGAATTCTTTCATGCAATCATGATTGTAATTCACAAGATATTTTCTTTGTTTACCGATTAATATGCAGGGCTTTTACCGAGGTCCTGCTTTTTTTATGTCTAGTGTTGAATGTTTGTCTGAGATGTTGTTTTCCTTACTTGCCTTACAAATATCTCACTTTCACTTCCTATAAAGTAGTACATTTAAAAAAATTACTGTTCTCAGCAGCAGGCCATCAAAAAACACAACTAAATAACAATCAGCTACTTATCATAAATACTACTAATCAAATCTGATCATAAATATATTATATTTTTCCTTATACGTTCACACCTATCCACTTCCGCAAATCCTATAAGAATAGTATAATAAGTTAATGGCGATGATTCTGCAATATTAGATGGCTTAATATAAGGCCTTGAGAAGGCAGAAACTATCACTTACTGAGGTAGGGGCAAAAAAAAACGCCTGGAGCTACCAGGCGTTTCCAAAAAGCTTTGAGAGGCTATCTACATACCAAAATAAAGGATATCCATTGATACCCTTAAAATTCTTTCATAGAAACATGACTGTAATTCGTGGGATTACAATTTGTTTACCGATTAA
>Ga0070728_10005296_pt1 | contig 12843 bp, 8 predicted proteins | sample tdDd471_FD_66723 | JGI IMG/M metagenome (GOLD analysis project Ga0070728, IMG submission 66723) | Marine sediment microbial communities from the Atlantic coast under amendment with organic carbon and nitrate - tdDd47.1 | ecosystem: Environmental > Aquatic > Marine > Coastal > Sediment | place...
TCGGGACGAGTCCGGCGACCGAAGCCACCGGATCCTGATGGTCGCCGCATCGGTCTCCACCGACGCGGACTTTTTCTTCTCTCCCGCACGCTGTCTTTTGCATCCGCGACGACTTTCGTCATCGCCTGCTCGATTCAGTTTTCAAAGAGCCACAGCGGTGTAACCCACTGTCCTGCCGCCGGTTTTCGGCCCCGGTTGTTGCCGGGGTCCCTTGCGACGGGAGGCGGAAGATACCCGATCGAGGCCGAAGGTCAAGCTCTCAATGCACCTTTTTTCGGATTCGTTGCAGTGCGCTGAAATCGCTTCGCTTTTCGAGGCGGCTACGACTCCATCGGCGTCTCGCCGGCCCATTCCAGCTGCCTCAGAGCCTCCCAGGCGACGATCCCGACCGCGTTTGCGAGGTTCAGACTCCGCACATCGGACGTCGTGGGGATCCTCAGCTGACGGTCGTCCCAGCGGTCACAGAACGCCTGTGGCAGGCCTGCGCTCTCACGGCCGAACACGAAGACAGTGCCCTGCGGCAGCGACGCCTCCCGATACAGGGTCCGACCACGCTTGGTGAGGAGCCACGTGCGCTCTCGCGGCAGCATCGCCTCGAGCGCGTCCAGGCTCGGGTGGACCGAGAGGCGCACGGCGGGCCAGTAGTCGAGCCCGGCGCGTTTCAGGTAGCGATCCGCCAGGATGAACCCCGTCGGTTCGACGAAGTGGAGCCACGCGCGCGCCCCGGCGCACAGGCGCGCGACGCTGCCTGCGTTCTGCGGGATCTCGGGCTCGACGAGCACGATGTGCATGTGGACGTCGTCCGTGAGCGCGAAACTCGGCGGCGACAGGACGATCTGTGGGCGGGGGCCGGGCATGGGCAGAGCTTGACCGGGGTGGTGCCGCGCCTGAACATCGGCGGCGGCACCCCACGATGAGGCGGACCATGCCCAGCGGTCAACCCGACGATCCCGGCCGACGCGCACGCGAGCGATTCATGGACCTCGTGCTCCGCGAGGCGTTCGATGATGCCGCCGTCGCCGAGCTCGCAGCGTTCGGACTGGCGGCGACGCCCGGACTGGCCGAAGGCGCGGCGCTCGACGATCCCCGGGCTCGCCGGCTCGCGCTGCGGGCCCTTGCGTTGATTCCGTCCCGCAAGGCGATCGCCACGCTTCTGAACGCGGCCGAGTCCGAGACCGGCGACCCGGAGCTCGCGGCGATCTGCCTGCGTGGCGCTATCGCAGCGCTGACGCCCGATGACGCGCCGAAAGTCCGAGACTTCCTGCTCGCTCGGCTGGACAGCGACGATGCCTTCGTGCGGGCGGCCGCCATTGACGGGCTGGCGAAGGTCCGCGCCGACGACATCCGGGACCGGCTCCTTGCCCTGGCCGCCGACGATCACCCGTTCGTGGCCGAGCGGGCCACAGCTGCGCTGGGCGGGCCACCGGACGTCGAAGGGGGGGACGACGACACCCTGCTCGCTGCGCTCGCAGCAGCCGAAGCGCCGGTTCGACAGCGCGCCGTCGATCGCCTGCTCGCCCGCGACGACGCCGACGCGTTCATCACCGCCCATCTCGGGATCGACCACCGACGGATCCGCCGGTCACTGACCGAGGCAGCGATCGCTCGGTCTTCGCCGGCGCTCTACGAGGCGCTGGCGACCCGGATCGAGGATCCCGAGGTCGATGACGATGAACGCGCGCGGGCCCTGCGCGCGCTTCGGCCCGGGGACGAACAGGACGACGAGATCCACGAAAAGCGACTCACTCGATTCGGACGTAGCCCGGACCTCTTTGTGCGCGCGTCCGCCGCCGTGGCCGCCCTCTCTTCGAACCGGCGGGCAACACGAGAGGTCGCCGCGCGTGCGCTGCGGGACCGCGACGTCCACGTGCGCGAGACGGTCGCGAAGGCGTTCGCCGCCGATGCCGACTCGCTCGGCGGCGCCGTCTTGCCGATGGTGATCGACGAGATCCGGCGGCTCGCGACGGAGGCCCGGGGGCCGGACGACGAACGTGTCGCGAGCCTTCTGATTCGTGGACTGGAGTCTGCGGTACGCTCGGGTGCGTGGGTCGACGACCGCGCGGCCACCGCCGTTTCGCCGTGGATTCGCGCTTTCGGAGCGACGACCCGGGATGCGGCGCGGTCCTGCTATGATGCGATTCGTGGCGCCGATGCGGCGACGAACGAGACCGAGTCGACGTCGATCGAGCAGGACCTCGCGAGCGATGACGACGCGCGCGTGCAGCTCGGTCTCGAGCGGCTCGTCGAAGGGGACGCGAGTCTCGCCGAAGCGCACGTCGATGCCCTGCTCGAGTTGCTCTATCGCGCCTCTCCCGAGTGGCAGGCGTCAATCGCGACGATCCTCGGTCGTACGACGTCTGCCCGAGCGCGGCGCGCGACCGAGCGCCTGGCCCGATCGGAGGACGACTCGGTGGCAGCGGCCGCTCGGGCCGCCCTCGCGTCGACGCCGGCGACCCCCGTCACGGACGCTGCGGGCCACGGGTCGACATCGGGACCGGCACCGACCGGTACCAGCGCGTCCGACGACAATCCGTACGCGCCACCGGCTACGCCGGACGCCCCCCTGCCGCCCTCGAAGTCCTGGGGCGAACCGTGGCAGTAACGGCCCGATGCATCGCATTCGTGCTCGCCTCGCTCGCCGCGCTCGTGCCCGGCGTGGCGTCTGCGCAGGGATTCCTCGAGGGCGTGCAGCAGTCGACAGATGACGCGCGCGGCGAACCGTCGGACCCGCTCTCGATCGGCTTCTCGGTCGAAGGCAGCGTCGACACGGCGTTTTTCGCGCACGAGGACTTCGGGTTCGGGTTCTATACCCTCGAAGGGATCGTTCGCGATTCGACGCAACGCATCGCCGATGCCGGCCGATGGACCGCCGAGCTGACCACGCTGTCGACCGGCGACGCGGTCGCCCGAGCGCTGCCGTGGTTCGTGCTGCTCACGCTGCTCGGCCTGACGATCGCGTACGACGCCCGCGTGCGGCGGTGGTTCGAGGAACAGGCGCGCAAGGCTGGCGCTGCACGGGACGACGAGCCTGCCTGGCGCATCGCGGTGCGCCGTGGCTTGATCCGCACCGCGGGGCGCCTCGTGCTGCCGACGCTGCTGTGGATGCTCTCGTACGTGCCGGTGCAGGGGCTCTTCGACAGCGCGCCGTGGACCCGCGCGCTGAGCAACGTGCTGCAGCTGTTCATCGTCTATCGCGGGCTACAGACCCTGGTCGAAGAGGCGCTCACCGGCGACTACTTCCCCGTGCCCGAGGAGACGGGGCGACGGCTGCGGCGAGTGATCGTGTCGTCGATGCGTTTCGTCGTCGGGTTCGGCGCGCTGACGCTCTTTCTGCGCGAGATCGAATACCGAGAGGACGCGTGGGCGCTGTCGCAGACGCTCTTTCGCGTGTCCGTCACCGTTCTGAGCGTCCGGCTCTTCTCGATCCAGACGCCACTCTTGAGCCTGCTGCCCGAAGAGGGATCGGAGCGCTACCAGCGGTTTCGCACGCTCTTCGCTCGATCGCTGAGGTACTTCCTCGTCTTCAGTGTCCTGCTGCTCGCGCTGTGGAGCCTCGGGTTCCGACGCGCGGCAGCGACGATCCTGGTTCGCTCGTACCTGATCGTCGGGTTGCTGGTCGGCGGCGCGCTCGCTCAGCGGTGGTACGAGGCGCGGATGCGGCGGCTGACGGACGCCGACACGTCGCTGGTGTCTGCCGTGCTGCGTCACACCGACTCGTTCGCGCGCACGGTGGTGTACATCGCGTTCGGATCGGCGCTGCTCATGCTGCTGGGGCTGTACGAGCCGCTGCTGGCGCTGCTCGATGCGCTGCGTGTGACGATCGGGACGTCACCGATCACGTTGCTGAATCTGCTGAAGGGCCTCGCGATCATCTCGGTCGCGATCCTCGTGTCGCGCGTGTTGCGGACGCTGCTCGATCACGCGGTCTACCCGTGGCTCGAGATCGAGGTGGGGGCCGGCTACGCGCTGAGCATGGCGGTGCACTACTTCCTGGTGGTGGCCGCGGTGGGCATGGCGCTCGTGACGATCGGTCTCGATCTGTCGGCGATGGCCGTGTTCGCCGGCGCGCTCGGTGTCGGTATCGGTTTCGGTCTCCAGGACATCGCCCGAAACCTCGTGAGCGGGTTCATCCTGCTCTTCGGGCGGAGCGTCGAGAAGGGCGACCTGATCACGGTCAGCGGCGACATCGGATACGTCGACAAGGTCAGCACGCGCGCCGTGACGGTGCTGACGCGAGACAACACCGAGCTCGTGATCCCGTCCGCGGACCTCGTCAACTCGACGATCATCAACTGGACGCACAGCGACCCGTGGGTGCGGCTGCACGTGCCGGTCGGCGTGTCGTACGGCTGCGACGTGCACGTGGTCGAGGTGGCGCTGCGCAAGGCGGCGCGGCGGTATCCGCTTTCGAGCTCCACGCGCGAGCCCGAGGTGTGGCTCAAGGAGTTCGGCGACAGCTCGGTGAACTTCGAGCTGCTGGTCTGGATCGACGGGTCGAAGATCACCCCCGAAGAGGTCCAGGGACGCATCCTGTTCTACGTGTGGGACGCGCTGAAGGAGCACGACATCGAGATCCCCTTCCCGCAACGCGACCTGCACGTGAAGTCCCTGCCGAGCGCCGAATCCATCGCAGCGATGGCACAGGCCTGGGCCGGGCGCGGCGCGAAGGGGGACGACGGCAACGACGAACCCTCGGGCGGCGACAACGAACCTTCGGGCGGGGCCGGTGAACCTTCGGGTGGGGGCGACGGCGAACCTTCGGATGGGGGCGACAGCGAACCTTCGGGTGAGCAGTAGCGACTGACGCTGCCGCGACGAACCTTCGGGTGGGGGCGGCGGCGAACTTTCGGGTGGGCAGTAGCGACTGACGCTGCCGCGGTGGCGAACCTTCGGGTGGGCAGTAGCGACTGACGCTGCCGCGGTGGCGAACCTTCGGGCAACGGCAGCAACGAACCTTCGGGCGAGCGCAGCGACTGACCCTGCGACGACGAACCGTCGGGCAACGGCAGCAACGAACCTTCGGGCGAGCGCAGCGACTGGCAGCAACGAACCTTCGGGCGAGCGCAGCGACTGGCAGCAACGAACCTTCGGGCGAGCGCAGCGACTGACCCTGCGGCGACGAACCGTCGGGCAGCGGCAGCAACGAACCCGGCAGCAACGAACCGTCGGGCAGCGGCAGCAACGAACCTTCGGGCAGCCGGGTGCCGGCCGCTGCGGTAACCTGCGGTAACCAACCTTCGGGTCGTGACGGCGGGGTCGTGACGGCGGCGTGTCTCTCTAGCCGTCGAGCCCGGCGACGCCACTCGAGCCGCGGCGGAGTGGTTCTGCCAGCGAACCGGGCTCGGACGGGTACGAAGCGGTATCGGCGCCGGACGCAGCACGGCGTTCCAGTACGAATACGGTGCTCGCCCACGGGTCGCGGTCGGATCGCGGGTGGTCGATGGCCTCGACGACCATCCAGGTCGCAAGATCGAACGCGCGGAACCATGTGTCGCCGTCGAACGAGCCATGCACCACGGTGAGATGCAGGCGATCGAGGCGCGGCCAGAAGGCCTCGTAGATCGTCGAGCCGCCGATGACGAAGGCTTCGTCAGCTTCGCCGCACGCCGCAATCGCCTCGTCGATCGAATGCGCGACGGTGCAGCCCGGCGCCTCGAACGACGGATTGCGGGTGATGACGATGTTCTGGCGCCCTGGCAACGGGCGCCCGATCGATGCGTGGGTCGCGCGACCCATGAGGATCGGATGCCCCATGGTCACGGCGCGAAACCGCTTGAGGTCGCCCGGTAGGCGCCAGGGCAGGTCTCCGTCGGCGCCGATGAGAAGGCGATGATCCACGGCGACGACGGCGGTGAGGCGAGGTCGGGTCACACCGCCACCGGAGCCTTGATGCCGGGATGGTGTTCGTAGCCGACGACCGAGATGTCGTCGTACGTGAATCCGTCGATGGCGGTGATGGCCGGATTCAGCTCGAGGCGCGGCAACGGGAACGGCTCGCGAGTCAGCTGCAACTTCGCCTGCTCGACGTGGTTCAAATAGAGGTGCACATCGCCGAAGGTGTGGACGAACTCACCGGGCTGCAGCCCAACGACCTGAGCCATCATGTGCGTCAGCAGCGCGTAGGACGCGATGTTGAACGGCACGCCGAGAAAGACGTCCGCCGACCGCTGGTAGAGCTGGCACGAGAGGCGACCCTCGGCGACGTAGAACTGGAACATGGTGTGACACGGCGGCAGGGCCATGTCTTCGACGTCCGCCGGGTTCCAGGCCGAGACGATGTGGCGGCGCGAGAACGGCTTCGTCTTGAGCTGATCCACGACACGAGCCAGCTGGTCGATGGTCTCGCCGTTCGGCGCAGCCCAGGACCGCCACTGGCGGCCGTACACTGGCCCAAGGTCGCCGTTCTCGTCGGCCCACTCGTCCCAGATCCGGACGCCATTGTCGTTGAGGTACCGAATGTTGGTGTCCCCGGCGAGGAACCAGAGGAGCTCGTGGATAACGCTGCGCAGGTGAATGCGCTTCGTCGTCACGACCGGGAATCCGTCGGCGAGATCGAACCGCATCTGGTGGCCGAATCGTCCGAGCGTACCCGTACCCGTCCGGTCTTCGCGGCGGACACCGGTATCGAGCAGGAGCTGTAGCAGCTCGAGATAGGCCTTCATGTCGACTCCTCGTGAGGTTCGACATCGGGGATAGTGCATCCGATCCGTGGGCAAAAGAGCGTGCCTCGAGGGTGGTTCACGAGGTGTCGAATCCACAGCCCGAAGGTTCGTAGGAGAGCTCCGCAGGACCACCCCTCATGACCACCCAAAGGTTCGCTGCTGACCGCCCGAAGGTTCGTTGCAGTCGGTTCGTTGCAGTCGTCACCTCAAAACGGGTCGCTGTCGCCCGAAGGTTCGACGCGGGCGCCGCCACATGACCAGCCAGTGCGACCACCCGAAGGCGCGTTGCCTGCGACACCCGATGACCACCCCAGGGTTCATAGCGGGCGGCCAGAGACGCCGCACGACCACCCGAAGGTTCGTAGCGGGCGACGCAGCATCACCACCCCGCCGCACGACCACCCGAAGGTTCGTAGCGGGCGACGCAGCATCACCACCCGAAGGCTCGGCCAGCATGACCACCCAGGGGACGCTGAGGGAGCGCCGCCGCACGACCGCACGACCACCCGCACGACCACCCGAAGGTTCGTAGCGGGCGGTTCGTAGCGGGCGACGCAGCATCACCACCCGAAGGTTCGGCCCAGCATCACCACCCGAAGGTTCGGCCAGCATGACCATCCGCGGGACGCTGAGGGAGGCTGAACCACCCTACCGAGTGCCCCACCCCAGCGTCGTGACAGCCGTGTCGCCTTCGCAGTCGAGCGCATCGCTGACGCGCAGGCGCCCGGACCCGTCTCGGCACTGCACGAGCGGCACGCGACCATCACCGGATGTGGTGAACGCGCACCCGATCGCGCCACGGGGCTCGTCACCCCCGCAGGTCGGGTCGTCGGTGAGGTAGTGGCCCGTCGCGTCGCCGTAGCAATCGTAGAGTGTGACGCGGTCGGCGCTCGATTCGCGACCCAGCATCCACCACGCGTCGAGCTCCTGATACGTGGCGGTCGTCATTCGCGGCGTCGCCCACCACAACCCGCCGGGTTCGCGCCACTGTTGAAGACGCACGCGATCCCCGTGCTCGAAGCCGCACTGCGCCGATCCGGCTGCATCCATCGACGCCCAGAGCGTGCCGGACTCTCGAAGATCGCCGTAGATGTCGGCCAGCCCGTACAGCTCGCCGCGGTCGAGGCTCTCAAACGCGTCGCGCCACGCACCATAGACGAACCCGTCGATGCCCGGCGTTGCGAGCATTTGCTGGTACGCCGCACAGACTGCGCGCGACTGCACAGCCGGATCGAAGCGGACCGTCGACGAGAAGACGGTGTCGAACACCAGAAGACCCGGCGTTCGCTCCGGCCAGCGAGCTGCCAGCCATCCGGCGACCCGGTTCACGGTCCCCGGGGTGGTGACCGGCGCATCGTCAGGGCCGAAGGTCCAGGTGTCGGTGTCGAGCACCGCCGGAGTCACCGCCACATCCCATGCTCGCTCTTCGGCTTCGTCGGAGAGTGCTTCGAGCCACTCTTCGCCGCGATCCGCCCCCCGCCGTTCGGTAAACACGTCTGCACTGAGCGCCGCGCGGACCGTCGCGGTCGGGCGATGCTCCCGAATCGCGTCGAAGGCCGAGACGAACAGGGCGACCCACGCCCTGCGATGCGTCGACGAGAGTCCCACAGGACCCGACACGAACGAGGCACTGTCGTTCGCGGAGGGCCAGATCACGTAGTCGTCGATCTGCGCGCCTCCCGCGGACGACAAGCCACGATAGCGCCACGCGAGGTATCCGGCGAAGCGTGCGAAGTCCGCGGGGTCGGCCGGTCCGCAGGTCGCGCCGGCGTCGTCCGGACAGTCGGGCTCGCGCGCCCACTCCGGTGTGCCAGCGATGGCGCCGATCGCGCGAACTCCCGCTTCGGTGAGCGCTTGCAGGGTAGATTCAGCATCGCGGTCGGTGACGAAACAGGCACCCTCCCACGCGACCCAGCCCGACGTGCACGGAGGCGCCCGGAACACCGGCTGCCAGGTTTGCCAGTCCAGTCCGACGAGCGCCTGACCCACCCCCGCATCGATGGCCGCATCCACGTCCTCGGCGGTCAACCGCACGCCCTTGAACGAGCTCGCCTCGAGCGGCGGAGCGACATCGGCGCACGCCCCATCGGCGCACGGCGCGTCCACTGGGCATGGCGTACGTGTCTCTTCGACGATGCAGTCGTCATCGAGCCCGCAAGCCGGAGCGGCGACGACCACCTCGTCGCCGTCACATCGCGGACCCGGCGCTTCGCATACCTCTTCGCGCGTCGTTCGCACACCGCAGAACCCGTCCACACAGCTCGGCTCGACGATGGTCCGAACGGCGCCGACGCACGCGATATCCGTGGGGCCGCATTGCCAATCTGCGGTGCATGCCACGGCGTCGAGGCCGGAGTCAGCGTCCCCGGCAGTATCCGAGGCATCCGACGAGCTGTCCGAGCCCGCATCCGACGCCGCGTCGCGCCCGAGGTCGGCATCCTCGTTGACGAACCCACCATCGAAGGTGGCCACATCGTCCATCGGCCCCGCGTCGGTCGGCTCGTCGATGACGTCTGCTTCACCCGGCCCCAGCCCTCCGGGGTCGGAGGGCGCTACAGACTCGCTCGAACACGCTGCGATCAGTGCGCACATGGCCAGCGCTGCCGCGCGTTTCGGCCACGTCAGGTGAAGTCGTACTGGATGCGTTCGCGTCCGATGCATGCCGCACAGTCTGCCTGATCCTGTCGCTCAGATCACGGGCTGCGGGTACTGCGGCACGGATCCGAGAGGTGATGGGGTCACGCCGAGGAGCTCGTCGGACGTGCGTTGCCGCCTCAGACAACCACGATAGGCGCACGACCGAACCACGCCGGTCCGCTCGAACGAACCTTCGGGCGGGTTCGCTGAACCAACCTTCGGGCGGGTTCACTCGGACCTTCGCGCCTCCGTTCGAACCATGCTTCGGGCGGATTCACTGGAACTTTCGGGCCGCTCAAACGAACCCGCTCGAACGAACCTTCGGGCGGGTTCGCTGCGCGGGTTCGCTCGGACCTCCGCGCCCCCCTCGAACGAACCTTCGGGCGGATTCGCCGGGGCGGGTTCACTCGGACCTTCGCGCCTCCGTTCGAACGAACCTTCGGGCTGGTGCGGCGTGCGGACATTCGCGCGGGCGCACCCGATTCCGGAGCACGTCCGAATCGGCCACCAGCCGAGACAAAGCCGCTCTCGAACAGAACGATACGTAACAGGACCGATCTCGCACCGGGATCAACGAGCCTTGTGCGGATCCGCCCCCGGAGCCGGCGCGTGCGCCCTACTCGGGGTTGGTCTCGCCGCTGCCTTCCTCGGCCGGCTCGATTGCAGCGATGCCCGGCGCCTCACCCCATGACGCGTCCCGGATTGCGTAGATCCAGCCGTCCCCACCCCCGACGTAGAGCGTGCCATCCGCAGCGATAGAAGGCGTCGCGAAAAGGGCGGATCCATCGATCGGATATTCGCTGCATCCATCGACCACCGGCTGGTGGGTCTCGGTCGTACCCGCCAGCGCGTGCATGCCGAGCTGCAGGGTCCAGGACACGGACAGATCCTCGGGGGAGAAGGCGTACAGCACCCCATCGTGTCGCGGCAGGTACGCCAGGCTCGGCGTGCCGACGATGCTGCCGAACTGCCGACGTCGGCAGTCAGGCATCGTGCGTTCCGCGACCACTTCGCCCGTGGCCAGATCGAACTTCACGAGAGCGGGTCGATTGACCGGCGTCCAGTACCCGTGCCCACCGAACACCCATGGCGACGAGCGCAAGAACGGCGTCGGGCGCATCGATGTGTCGGTCGCTTCTTCGTAGTCGTTCACGTCGAACGCTGCGGCCTGCTGACCGTTGTCGCGCCACCAGACGAGAGCGCCCGGGCGGCGAGACGGGCTGTCTCCCACGCGACCGAAAGGCCAGCGGTGGTGGGCGTGAACGACCATCGAGGCGGTCAGCGTGGGCGGTGTCCACGAGCCAAACCGAGGAGACACGTCCGAAGGAGTCTCGAACAGCCACGCGAGATTGCCATCGACCCATCGCTCGAGAGGGCGAGCATTCGGCGCTGCGACGAATTCGTCGCCGATCACGCTGAAGCTGCCACGCTCGCCGCTGGGGCAGAAGGTCAGGTCGGACTCGGGCTCGCCTGTCTCGGCGTTGATCCGGATGTTGCTGTCACGACGCACGAGCCAGATCGAACCGTCGTGCACGATCGGTCCCTGATAGAGCCCGCACTCGGCGTCGAGCCGCCACGCCTCTGTTCCGTCGGTCCGGTTGAGCGCGAAAAGAGTACCGTCATCCGTCGCGACGTACAGCCGATCGCCATACATCGACATGCCGTTGGCATCGGACGGCGTGGTGAATCGCCACAGCTCCTGCCCATTCGTGGGATCGAGAGCGACCACACCGTCCTGTTCGTCCGGCTGGTTGTGCCGGCTGCCCTGCGAGGACGCGTAGATCGTATTGTCCTCGGCGATCAGCACGGCGTTCGCGTAGCCCTGGATGCCGACATTGGCGCTCCAGATGACGCGCGGCGAGGTGATGGCTGGCGCATCACGCAGTCCGCTGCGGTGGGCGGCGCCACGCCACATCGTCCACGCGCCTTCGATCGGCGTCGTGGCCAGATCAGCGGCCGTCGGTGGGCCGTCATGGACGATGTCCGGGCGCCGCGACTCCGGCTCGGGCGGCTCTTCGGCGACATCGGGCTCGTCAGGAGCTCCGAACGCAGCAAACCCGCTGCCTTCGCCCGATGCGGTGCCGGATTCGTCCGCGGTACCCGGCTCATCGAGCTCGTCCGAGCAGCCGTCGCAGCCCTGTGCGCCAGCCGCCATGGCCAGGGCGAGAAACCACCCGAGTCGTCGTTCGTGCGTCCGCATCTCGTGCTCCCGAGTTCGATTCGCGGTTCGATGGTCGGCGGATGCTAGCGCGGGTCGTGCGGGTCGTCGACTCCGGCGCCTGTGGTCACGCTTCGGCAGGGCCACCCATCCGGGGGGTAGCGCAGCCCTCACCGGTCCGTCACCCTGAAGCGGGTGGGGTCGATGCAAGCCGGTCCCGGTCGTGAACCGCATGCCCCGGTGGAAGGAGCAAACCGATCTTGCGAGCTACGACATCGCCAACCGCAGCCCGGAAGGGTCACCGTGTGGATGCCCGAAAGCGGCGACCATGGCGAGGGGCTGCCGTCGCCCTGATCGCTCTCGCAACCCCTGGCGCTGCGCTGTTCACAAGCGGCTGCGGCGTCGGCTGCAATTCGATCGGTTGCCCGAACACGACGTCCCTCGCGTTCGACGAACCAACCGACCTGGACGAGCTCGCGGGCCAGGTCGTGTTCGGCGATTTCGTCGCGGACTTCGACTGCGCAAACGAGTCCTTCGCTTTGGACGGTTGCCGCGGCGGAAGGCTGCAGTTCTCGATCGGGGATGGCACGGTCGATCGCATGCCGAGCCGGCTCCGCCTCGATCTGACGGCACCGATACATCGCACGCTGTACATCGACGTGGAGCACCACGCAGATCGGATCTTCGGTGACGATCCCCGCTGCGGAGCGTGTTCGCGGTGGTCGGGAGAAGTGCCCGCGCTGACGGACGACGAGGGAACCTGAGGTCGTCCGAGCAGGGGTTGTTGCGGGGATTGAACACCGCCCGAAGGTCCGTCGATGCGGCGGATTGAGCACTTGAACGCCGCCCGAAGGTTCGTCGATGCGGCGGATTGAGCACTTGAACGCCGCCCGAAGGTTCGTCGATGCGGCACAGGGTGACTACCGTACGACCCCCAGCACCACCCCACCAGCGCCACCCGTAGGGTCGTTCCCCAGACCGGGCACCCACCGCCCGAAGGTTCGTTCGAGACAGCCTCCCCGGGGTCTCTCGCGTCGAGACGCAACATCCCCGCAGAGGTGTCGACCCCTCTCACGGACCCCTCCAGCCCGGAGTTCGTGATGACGCCGCCCCGCCGCGTCGTAAAGGACACGCCTGTCGAGATCACCCAGCGCACCCTGGCGCGCACCTGCCGCTTTCTGCCTCGCGCCGAGATCAACAACCTCGTGCTCTACATCCTCGGCGTCGGCGCTGAGCGGTACGGCGTCTCGCTGTACGGCTTCGCGCTGATGGCCACGCACTACCACCTCGCGGCCCGCGACGTGCGAGGGAACATGCCGAAGTTCGTCGGCTTCGTGAACGCCATGCTCGCCCGCGCCCTCAACGCACTGCAGGGCGAGACCGACA
>Ga0070728_10005297_pt1 | contig 12843 bp, 8 predicted proteins | sample tdDd471_FD_66723 | JGI IMG/M metagenome (GOLD analysis project Ga0070728, IMG submission 66723) | Marine sediment microbial communities from the Atlantic coast under amendment with organic carbon and nitrate - tdDd47.1 | ecosystem: Environmental > Aquatic > Marine > Coastal > Sediment | place...
ACCAACCAGTGGGTAGCCTGGGCCAATACCTTTATGGCAGGCAACGGCTTTGTGATGCTGTACCGTCGTCTGGATGAATCAGAACTGCGGGGCATTGACAGTTCCCTGCGGATCGTCGATACATACGATTACCCGCTACGCGGTCTGGACAAGCGGCGGCGCATTACGCTGGTCGGAAGAAATCAAGGAGCAACAGGTCGTGGTTAAAATTATTGCAATGGCCAATCAAAAGGGAGGCGTGGGTAAAACCACCACTGCCATCAATCTGGCGGCCTCGTTGGCGATGGCGGAACAAAAGACCCTGCTGATCGACATGGATGCCCAGGCAAACGCCACCAGCGGCCTTGGAGTCATGAATGTCGACCTGGATGAATCCACCTACGGCCTTCTGACTGGCACCGCCACCCTGGAAGACATCATTATCGAAGCCCCTTTGGAAGATCTGCCCGACCTGGACCTGGCTCCCACCTGCGGTGACCTTATCGGCGTGGAAGTTGAACTGGTGGCAGAAGACGACCGAACCTTCCGTCTGCGCAAAGGCCTGGCCGACTCCTACAAACTGGAAGAATACGCCTTTGTCATCATCGACTGCCCCCCCTCTTTGGGCCTGCTGACCCTCAACGCCCTGTGCGCCGCCCAAACAGTGCTGGTGCCGGTGCAGGCAGAATACTACGCCCTGGAAGGCGTTTCCCGCCTCTGGCAAACCCTTGACCTGGTGCGCAACAACCTTAACACCGGCCTTGCGGTGGAAGGTATTCTCGTTACCATGCAGGACAAGCGCACCAACCTCAGCCGCCAGTCGGAAGATGAACTGCGCTCCTACTTCAAAGAACTGGTATTCGACACCACCATTCCCCGTAACATCCGGCTGGCCGAAGCCCCCAGCCATGGCCTGCCGGTGGTGCTGTACGACACCCTGTCGGTAGGTTCCATGGCCTATCTGAAACTGGCCTCGGAGTTAAGTCAGCGCAACGGCATCCACCTGTAAACCCACGTCCTGACCGCAATAAATCCGGGGCCATAATGCAAGAAACCTCCCCACCGGTGTTTTAGCCTCTAAATTTATCTTCAATTGTTTTTGCCTTCCCCCCTTGCATTATTGCTTTAGGATACTTACCATATATCTATAGGGTAAAGACCCAATATAATTTTGGAAGGCAAACAGGTAGTTTAAAAACTTCGGGTGGAGGAATGTAATTATGAGTACCGGCACTGACATTATCAAAGAAGTCTCCTCTTCATTTAACAGAGATCTGTTCCGTAACCTGAACTGGGAGGGCACACTTGCCGACTACCTTGATATGGTGGTTGAAAATCCCGATATCATCCGTACCGCCTACCAGCGCCTGTACGACATGATTCAATCATACGGACAGACAAGCTATACGGACTTCCGCAAAAGCGTGGTCCACTACAACTTTTTTGACGACCCCATCGGTAACGGGCGAGACGCCATCTACGGACTGGATGTCCCCCTCATGAAGCTGGTGGACCTCTTCCATTCTGCGGCCAAAGGCCTGGGCATGGAAAAGCGCGTCCTGCTGCTGCACGGCCCGGTTGGTTCTTCAAAATCCACCATTGCCCGGGTTATGAAAAAGGGCTTTGAGGAGTACTCGAAAACCGATGCCGGGGCCATGTATACCTATTCCTGGGTCGTGGAAGGTAAAAACGGGGAAATGGAAACCCACCCCTGCCCCATGAACGAAGATCCCATGCACCTGCTGCCCATGAACATGCGTCAGGGGATCGTGGGAAAGGCCAACGCGGACCGCAACGGCGAAAAAACCTACCATTACCATGCCGAGGGTGATATCTGCCCCCTGTGCCGCTATTACTACCAGGATCTGCTGCGGAAATACGAGGGAGACTGGGAGCAGATGATCTCCAAGCATATCCGGGTCAAGCGGCTGGTGCTTTCGGAACAGGACCGTGTGGGCATCGGCACCTTCCAGCCCAAGGACGAAAAGAACCAGGATTCAACCGAGCTTACCGGTGATATCAATTACCGGAAAATCGCCGAGTACGGCTCTGATTCCGATCCCCGGGCCTTTAACTTTGACGGTGAGTTCAATGTGGCAAACCGGGGCATCATCGAGTTTATCGAAATTCTCAAACTGGATGTGGCGTTCCTCTATGACCTTCTTGGGGCCAGTCAGGAACACAAGATCAAGCCCAAAAAGTTCTCCCAGACCGACATTGATGAAGTCATCATCGGGCATACCAATGAACCGGAATACAAAAAGCTGCAACACAACGAGTACATGGAGGCCCTGCGGGACCGTACCGTCAAGGTGGATGTCCCCTATGTGACCAAGCTTGAAGAGGAAATCCCCATTTACAGCCGTGACTTTAATCAGGACAAGCTGGGGGTTCACGTTGCCCCGCATACCATCGAAATGGCGGCCATGTGGGCGCTTTTGACCCGTCTGGAGGAAGTCCCCGGCGACAGCATGACCCTCATGCAAAAACTCAAGCTCTATGATGGCCGTAATATTCCCGGCTTTACCGAGGATACGGTCAAGGAACTGCGTAAAAGCGGCAGCCGCGAAGGCCTCTTTGGCATTAGCCCCCGCTATGTGCAGGACAAAATCAGTTCCGCGCTGATGCGCCATGCCCAGGAAGGATACCTCAATCCCTTCATGGTTATGAACGAACTGGAAAACGGCCTGCGCAGCCATTCACTGGTGGCCAACGAAAAAGAGCGGGAACGCTACACCGCCCTGATGGCAGAGGTCCGGCGTGAATACGAGGAGATTGTCAAAAACGAGGTCCAGCGGGCCATCAGCGCCGATGAAGACGCCATTCGCCAGCTCTGCGCCAACTACATTGACAACGTCAAGGCTTACCTGCTCAAAGAGCGGGTCAAGAACCGCTACACCGGCGACCTGGAAGAACCCGATGACCGCCTGATGGGGTCCATCGAAGAAAAAATCGGCATCACCGACGATAAAAAAGACGACTTCCGCCGGGAGATCATGAACTACATCGGAGCCATGGCCCTTGAGGGCAAACAGTTTGACTACCGCATGAACGAGCGTCTGGACCGGGCGCTGGAGCTGAAACTCTTTGAAGACCGCAAGGATACCATCAAGCTCACCAGCCTGGTTTCCAACGTGGTGGACAAGGAAAGCCAGGAGAAAATCGACGTGGTGAAAAACCGGCTCATCAAAAATTATGGCTATAACGAGCAATCCGCCACGGATATTCTCAACTATGTGGCCTCCATCTTCGCCCGCGGAGACGTAAAGAGTTAAGGAGGCGCAACATGCCAGGCGCCATTAAACGCGACCATTCACGCTTCAAGCAGATTGTACGCGGCAATATCAGAAAAAACCTGAAGCGTTACATCACCCAGGGCGAGCTTATCGGCAAAAGCGGCGGTGATGTCGTCAAAGTGCCCCTTCCACAGATCGAAACGCCCCGCTTCCGCTTCGGCGCACAGGAACAGGGCGGCGTGGGTCAGGGCGAAGGGCAGGAAGGCGACCCTGTCAGCGGCCAGGATCAGCAGGGCCAGCCCGGTGAAGGCAATCAGGAGGCCGGTGATCAGCCCGGCGAACACGCCATTGAAGCCGATGTGACCCTTGAAGAACTGGCTGAAATCCTCGGGGAGGAGCTGCAACTACCCCGTATCGAGCCCCGGGGGGCCAGCACGGTAACCACCACGGTACCGGTGTATCGCGGTATCCGCCGCATTGGTCCCGAATCCCTGCGGCACTTTAAGCGCACCTACCGGGAAGCCCTCAAGCGGCAGGTGTCCTCCGGCACATATAACCAGGACAATCCGGTGATCGTTCCCATCAAGGATGATATGCGCTACCGCAGCTACAAACAGGTGCCCCTGCCCCAGTATAACGCCCTGATTATCTACATCATGGACGTTTCCGGCTCCATGGGCGAGGAACAAAAAGAAATCGTCCGCCTGGAGTCCTTCTGGCTGGATACCTGGATCAAATACAATTACCAGGGCGTGGACACCCGCTATATTATTCACGACGCCAAGGCCCGGGAAGTGGACGAAGACACCTTTTACCGCACCCGGGAATCCGGCGGAACCCTGATTTCATCCGCCTACGAAGAAGCGATCCGTATTCTGACCGAAGAATATTCCCTCTCGGAGTGGAATGTGTATATATTCCAGTTCTCGGATGGTGATAACTGGTCAACCGATGACACCCGTCACTGCGTCGATATGCTACGGGACACCATTCTGCCCATGAGCAACCTCTTTGGCTACGGACAGGTAAAGAGCTTCTTCGGTTCCGGTCAGTATATCACCGATCTGAGATCCGCCTTTGAGGGCGAAGAAAATCTGGTGCTTTCGGAAATTCCGGACAAGGACTCAATTTTGAGCTCCATCCGGGATCTTCTGGGAACCGGAAAGTAAACGAGAGGTACAGCATGCCCCTGTCTCCCAACCTGCGCATGATGCAGGAAAGCATTGAAGAATACGCCCGGGGCTACGGCCTTGATATGTTCGATATCGTCTATGAGGTGATGGGAACCTTTGGCATCAACGAGTTTGCCGCCTATGGCGGTTTTCCCACCCGGTATCCCCACTGGCGTTTTGGCATGAGCTACGATCAGCTTGCCAAAGGCACCCGGTACGGGGCGCAAAAGATTTACGAAATGGTAATCAACAATGATCCCTGTTATGCCTATCTTCTGTCCACCAACACCATGATGGATCATAAGCTGGTCATGGCCCATGTCTGCGCCCACTGCGATTTTTTCAAAAACAATTTCTATTTTGCCCACACCAACCGCCGTATGATCGATGAAATCGCCAACCACGCCGCCCGTATCCGGGGCTATGTGGACCGCTTTGGCGCGGAAAAAGTTGAAACATTTATCGACCGGGTATTGTCACTGGAAAACATGCTCGACCTGAACGTGATTTTTGCCGGTGACGATAAAATGCTTGATGCGGCCCGCCCTCTTTCCGAAGAGGAAGAAGCCGCCATGGGACCGGTGAAACCCTACAAAATAGCCGCCCCGGCCTATCTGGACCGCTTTATGAATCCGCCGGAACTGGTGGAAGAAGACCGAAAAGACCGGGAAAAGAAACGCCAGGAACTACGCAAGCGCTTCCCCCGTGAGCCTATCCGCGACATCCTGTGGTTCCTTTTGTACTATGCGCCTTTGGACAGCTGGCAAAAGGACATCATCAGCATCGTACGGGAAGAGGCCTATTACTTTGCGCCCCAGGGCATGACCAAAATTATGAATGAAGGCTGGGCCGCCTACTGGCACTCCCGGTTGATGACGGAAAAAATTATGGACGATGCCGATGTGGTGGGCTTTGCAGACCGCCATGCCTCGGTGGTGCGGGCCAACCGCGCCCAGCTCAATCCCTACCGGCTGGGCATGATGCTCTTCCGCGATATCGCAGAGCGCTGGGACAAAGGCAAATTTGGCCGTGAATGGGAAGACTGCGACAACATGCAGGAGCGCAACAGCTGGGATAAAAAGGTGGGCAAGGGCCAGGAGAAAATCTTCGATGTCCGTCGGGTGCATAACGATGTCACCTTTGTCGATGAATTCCTTACCAAGGAATTTGTGCAGGACAACATGTTGTTTGGCTATGATTACGACAAGGCCAAAGGCACCTACACCATCTCCACCCGTGAGTTTGACGAGATCAAACAAAAACTGCTGGGCAGTCTGGTTAACAACGGCAACCCCTATATCCAGATTCAGGACGCCAACTTTGAAAACCGTAGCGAGCTGTTGCTGGTGCATCAGCACTATGGCACGGATCTGCAGGCAGACCATGCCCGGGCCACGCTGGTGAATCTCTATCATCTGTGGGGCCGCCCCACGGCCCTGGTGACCAAAATCGAAAACAAGGGCATGCTGCTGCGCTTTGACGGCACCGATCATCACGCCGACGAAACCGACTACGACCAGTGGATCGGCAAAAAATCGTAATCAGTATCATCTGCAACAAAAGCGCCCCGCTCATCAGTCATGAACGGGGCGTTTGTTTTTAGGGGTAAGATCAGGTCAGGGTTGTTCCGCCTTGTTGGCATAATGCCCGATGATGGTGAAGGCCACACCGCCCACAAGCATGATTGCGCCCCACCACAGGGAGGGATTGCTCTCGCCCATCACGGTTTTGGGCAGTTCGGTCATGGCGTAATACAGGCCGCAACCGGTAATAATCAGGCCGTACATCAACAGCACAAAGCCAACCCAGGACCAGATGGAAATCCATTTATCTTGTTTTTGTTCAGTCATAACGTTCCTCTTGTCCTCAGATTACCAGAAATAGATGTTCAGGGCAGCACACAGCACCAGGGCGATAATGGCCCACAGTCCGGGCTTGCGCCACAAGGGCACGTCCTGCAACACCGTCTTGTCCGTCAGACCCTTGACCAGACCAACCAGCTCGCTTTCTGCCTTGGGTTTGGTTACCAGGCTGATGACGATGGTCAGAATCAGAGTGACCAGCCAGGCCCACCAGGCACGCCAGAGGTTTTCCGCCATGTCCGAAGGATGGTTGGACATGGTGACGTACACCGGAGAAATCCAGTCAAAGCGCAGGGCGATGAACAGGAAGAAACTGGTGATCATACCGGAAAGCAGCCCCCAGAAGGCACCGGCGCTGGAGGTACGTTTCCAGAACATACCCAGCAGCATGGTGGCGAACAGCGGTGCGTTGACCCAGGAGAAAATCGCCTGAATGTAATCCATGATGGTTTCAAAGGCCATGGCCCAGTACGCCGCCAGAATGGACAGGAAAATACCCACCACCGTGGTGATGCGGCCAACAAATACCAGATGCTCGTCAGTGGCGTTTTTCTTTATGATGACCCGATAAATGTCGTAGGTCCATACGGTGTTGAAGGCGGATACGTTGCCCGCCTGCCCCGCCATGAAACCCGCCAGCAGTGCGGTAATGCCAAGACCGATCAATCCGGGAGGATAGTACCGGGCGATGAGCATGGGCAGGGCCGAATCGTACCAGGGCTCGCCGTTTTTGGTCATCAGGGCAAAGCCGCTGTCCGGGGTGTTCATAAGTTTCCAGGTGACCAGACCCGCGCCCACAACGATAAAGGGCAGGATCATCTTAAAGAAGGCCGCGATAATCGGGGTCATGCGGGCGGACTGCAAATCCTTGGCGCTAAAGGCACGCTGGACAATCAGGAAGTCCGTGGTCCAGTAGCCAAAGGAAAGCACAAAGCCCAGACCCAGCACAATACCCATCCAGGTAACCCCCATGCCGTTGGCCGTGGGATCTGCGGCAGTGCTCCACAGGGCGCTCATATTGGCCGGGAGACTGGCCAGCAACTGGTCGATACCACCAACTTCCGAGAAGCCAAGAATGGCGATCAGGAACAGACCGAACCAGATCAGGAAGAACTGCACGATCTCGGTGAGAATGGCGGAGAGCAGGCCACCAAGGGTGATGTACGCCCCCACAGCGGCGGCAGACACCCATATGGACACATGCATGTTCCAACCCAAAACAATGTGGAACACAATGGCCATCAGGTACAGGTTGATACCGCTCATCAGCACCGTCATCACCGCAAAGCTGAAGGCGTTGAGCAGACGGTTCTTTTCGTCAAAACGCAGCAGCAGGTAACCGGGTATGGAGTGAATCCGGCTGCTGTAATAAAAAGGCATCATGTACAGGGCAAGGAAGATCATGGCGGGAATCGCGCCGATCCAGTAAAAGTGGGCAACAAACATGCCGTATTTTACCGTACCGCCGGTCCAGCCCAAAATTTCCAGGGCACCAAGGTTGGCGCTTAAGAAGGCCAGCCCGGCGATCCAGGAACTGTTGCGGCGACCCGCCAGAAAATAATCTTCTCCGGTGGTGGTAAAGCGTTTTAAGAACAGGCCGATGCCGATAATGACCACAAAGTACAATACAATGATCACCCAGTCGACAAGGGCAAGACTCAGGGTTGCGTGGGATTCCATAAGCGTAACTCCTTATTTCAGAACACCATCATGCTGAGGACCGCTTAAAACTTAAGGCCCATGGACAGCTGGGTGAAGTACATCATTTCCGTTGCGTCGCGTTCGATCTGGTTTACAAAGGCGCTTGCGGCCTCGCCGGGCAGCAGCAAACCGCCCACCAGGGTGAAGTTCAGATGATCGCCAAAGAGGTGTGCGCTCAGCAGCACTTCGCTCTCGTAACCCACCAGGGATGCGCCTGCGGCGTTATCACTGTTAAGCACAAAGAGTCCGGCGTTGACCAGACCGACGGTCAGCCATTTTACCGGGTGCAGGTACAACCCCAGATCCACACCCGCAAGACCGGTGCGCATCTGGTAGAAGGTGCCATCGTAGGCAGCGATACGTTCGTCAAGGTTGTCGCCCAGATCGCGAATTTCGTTTTCGCTCAGCAGCATGCTCATGCCCGGGCGTTTACCGGAATAAAAGAAGCTCAGGCTGTCGTTGCCCAGATGCTCGTCGTCGGCGCTCAGCACCGTGGCGGCTGCATCAAAAGAAAACATGCCGATGTCCATACCACCGTTGGCGCTCACACCCCAGGCCAGCATGGTGCTGTCGGTGCCGTCGGCTGCGCTGTTTTCCATGCGTCCCGCCTGTCCCACCAAAGACAGCGCCGCATGCCAGGAGTCATCCTTAAACTTGGCCGTGGCCACCAAAGCCGCCAGGTGGCGGGTGCGGTCCACCACAGAGCCGTCGTACACATAGTAGGTGCCCGCATGCAGGCTCACCATGGGGTTGATGACATAGCTGCCGTCAAGGGCGAACAGGAAGGTGTCGTTGGTGAAATTGTTCTTCTGGAAATCAAAGCCTTCATAGGTCTGATCCGGCATCTGACCGGCGATCAGGCTGATGTGGCTGTCGTTCTCTTCGCCGAAGCGAACCTTCAGCGCACCGATCCAGTGGTTGATAAACAAACCGCTGGAATCCTGCACCCGCTGGAAACCCGCGCGGATACCGAAGAGCCACAGGTTTGCCTCGCCCCACATTTCCCGCTGTTTGATGGACAGAGCAAGTCCGTCCTCATCCTGGAACCCAAGGGCGATATCCGGGTTGTTGCGGCTCCACAGATCCAGACCCAGTTCCGCTTCATAGTAAAAACGCAGCACCTTGCCCAAACGGATACCGAACTGGGGTTTTACAAAGGTGCCCAGCAGACCCACGGTCTGACCGTTTTTGTCATACGCCTGTTCCGTGCGATCAAAGTCCGCATCGTTACGAAATACGAAGAGATTCAGCATCTCCACATGGATATCGAATTTAACGGGCTTCAGATCCGCCAGGGGATCTTCCTCTTCCACTGCCAGCTCTGCGGCGGCTTCCGGCTCGGGTTCCGCCTCTGCGGGCTGCGCCACCGGTGCCGGGGTTGCTACAACCGGAGACACGTCAAGCACAGGTGCTTCAGCTGCCGGGGTTTCTTCGGCCGGAGTTTCCTCAGCCGGAGCCACCACCGGTTGTGGAGGAGCAGGCTGTATCTCTTCGGCGGCGGGCTGGGTTTCATCCGCAGGAGCCGCAGCAGCGGCATCAGTGGTTTCTTCGGCAAAGGCCGGAGCGCTCAAAAGCAGCAGGGCGGCCATGCACACAAAGGACATACCAAAGGCAGAAAGAAATATGCGTTTCATGACAGCCTCCTAGTTTCCGTTTCCAACAAGCACACGGCCGTCGGAGAAGAAGTAATTCCAGTCCTCCATGGGACGTTCCGCCACCGGCGGCCGAATGGTGATCTCATGAATCCAGTCGGGATCATCGGCGGTGGAGAACACATAGAGGCGCTGTTTATCGCTGTCATAAGTTGCCCATCCGTCACTGAGCCACACATAGAATCCGTCGGGATACTGAACGTGGGGCACATAGATTTCCGTGGGCGCATCGGTTTCCTTGCTTTCCCAGCTTAAGTAAAACTCACGCTTGCGCCAGGTTTCGGGTTTGCCCTTGTCCGGATCAAAGTAATGGAAATCCGAGTAGAAATGCATTTCCTTGGGTTCACCGGCGAGGTAATAGGGCACCGGACGCATCCAGGCCATTTCGCCACGGGGTTTGCCATCGGGACCGATGAGGCTGAAGTCCTCATGGTTCCACAGATCGCCCAGCTGGTAGTCGTTGTCCGCAGAGAAGCACCACACCATGCGGCTTGTGAAGGTCTCTTCAAAGGACTCGTAGTAGTTGTCCAGAATCTCGGAACTGATGCGGTAGTTGGTTTTCTCAATGTCTGCTTCGATGGTGGTGGGATCATCCACATCCCAGTTGTAGTTCCAGTAGGTACCGAATTCGCTGAACACGATGGGAACCGAACCCAGGGTGGACAGACCCTTGTCCAGCTTCTTTTCGATGTGCGGGGTGAAGTCACGCTCCGCCCATTCTTCGGCCACGAACTTACGCGGCGACATGTTGAAACCGATGTAGGGATAAATGTCCGGATACCAGTGCGGTGTAAAGACCACCTGGGGGAATTCCTCGGGACGATACAGGAATGAAGTCATATTACCGCCGGTGGCATCTCCCAGCAGGTTGCCGATGGTGCCGCCCTCTTCCAGCCATAAAATGGCGTCGGGGTCTTCCTCCAGAATGGCGCTGCCCACCCGCTGATACAGAGCCTGCAGATAGGTGCGCTCAAAGGACATGTTCAAGTCAAGGGTGGCAAAGAAGTCGATGTCGTCCATGCCCCATTCGTGCTTGACCTGGTCCCAGTAGACGCTTACCACCTCGTCCCGGGCATCGGCACGGGCTGCGGCGATTTCCTCATCGCTTGCGCCGGGATCAAGGGCATCCACCGCCGCCTGCTGCGCCGCCTCGATTTCCGCTTCCACAGAAGGAGGCACCATGGGAATGGCGCCAAGGGCCAGCAGCACATTGTAAATGGCGGTGCCGTTGTTTTCGCCCGCCAGTTCGATCAGGGCAGTACGCACTGCGCTGGTGTCCAGACCGCCGCTGATGTAGGCGCTCAACGCCGACAGCACGATGAAGATGCCGGGAGGCTCGTTCATCATGTCGTAGCCAATGACGTTGTCGTACTTTTTGACCCGCTTGGCAATCTCAACCCAGGAACCTGCATAGGCGTCCTGCAGATAGGTTTTCAGGTCCATGCCGTCGATTTTGTAGTTGGGGTACACCTTGTCACCGGCGTACATGGCGGCGTAGCAGCGTTCCACGTCAGCGGAAAGCGCCACGTTCACGCCCCAGAAGGTCCAGGGCATCATGTCGGAAGATTCGGTGAGATTAAAGGGAATCAGGGGAGGATCTTCCATACCCATCAGCAGCAGACGCTCACCAAGAAAATCGATGAGGCTGGTATCGTTGTCTTCGCCGGGAGGCATCAGCTTGCCAAAGGCGTCGATAACCATGTTCAGGTTTTCGTTGTGCCCCAGCGGTCCGAGCATACGGAAGATACCCCAGGAGGGGCTGTCCAGATTCTTTTCCGGAGCGCAGGCTTCCACGGCCCAGCGGGGAGCGCCATCGCCGGCAACCCGGGCATCGTATTTCAGCGGCTCGCCCACACCTTCTTTATAGGGGAACAGGGAGGCCAGCAGCATTTTCAGATCCAGACCACCGTCGGTGTTTTTTTCCTCGTCCGGGAAAAACCGGCCGTGGGGATCTTCGGTAAAGTTGGCGTGAAAATAGCGGCTGAACATATTCTCGTGGAAGTTGATCAGCACATAGATGTCGTTTTCACCGGCAATACGCACCAGGTCTTCAAAGTACTGAAGATACTCTTCGTCGTATATGCCCCTGCCTTCGTGCTCAATGGCTTCCCAGATAGCCAGCAGGCGCACAGAGTTGAAACCCTGATCGTGCAGGTCCTTGAACCACTTTTCCGCGTCTTCCAGGGGGAAGGGACGGCCCACATAGCTGATAGGGTCCGGCTCGGAAGTTACGGGAACCTTGGTGGTGCCGCTGACGTTGATGCCGTTGAAGTAGGCATAGCGTCCGTAGGCGTCCCGCATGTGTTCGCGGTCCACGGAGATTTTGCTCATCTTGAGCGCCGGTGATTTTTCCTCGGGAGAACAGCCGGTTATCAGACCGATACCCAGCAGCGCAATGGCCAACGTGGCCAAAAGCCTTAATTTCATGTCCCTGCTCCTCGTGTTGCTAAAAACAAATTAACTCTTCCAACCGCTAAAATAATGATATGTATCAAGCAGATATACCACCACCCAAAAAGGGGAGCGAAACGCCGCCGTATCTGCAATCGCCGAACCGGAATACACTATGCCACACTGCAGCATGACATGCAATACTAACAGGCATTTCTTGCAGTTGAAGATCGTTTTACACCGCCGTGCCAGTATTATTACCACCATACGCAGCCATAATAACGGGGCGGTGGGGAGGGTTATACGCGCCGTCGCCTTAGCAGCAGCAGGGCTGCTATCAGGAACCATAAAGACGCAACGCCGGTGGCGCAGCCGCTGTCGTCGTTGTCAGTTGGGGTGATGTCCGGGCCGTCGGCTTCCGGGTCTGTCTCGGTTTCCGCCGGGATATCCTCGTCGCCGTCCACATCATCGCCAATGCGGCCATCGGGGCCGTAGCGGTCAAAGTCGGTCCCATAGGCCCCGGGAGCATCCAGATCCTCGGCCACCACAATAAGGCGGTCGATATCCTGCACCTCAAAGCTCCATGTACTGTTGTCGGTCCAGCGCACCGTAACCGTCAGGGGCAGCACCGGTGCGGCTCCCAGCCCAAAGTGCCGGGTCAGATCGTCCTGGCTGGTGGTGCCCTTGCCGCCACCCACCTCCTGCATCATGCGCAGGCCGTTGCCCGCATCCACGATAATGCGCACGCCAATGGCGGCGCGGTTTGTGTTCAGACCGCCAAAGGCCCGCACCTGCAACCAGTGATTCTCCGTGGCGCTGCTGCCGTCGTTGCGCATAAAGCGCCGGGTGG
>Ga0070728_10005300_pt1 | contig 12841 bp, 10 predicted proteins | sample tdDd471_FD_66723 | JGI IMG/M metagenome (GOLD analysis project Ga0070728, IMG submission 66723) | Marine sediment microbial communities from the Atlantic coast under amendment with organic carbon and nitrate - tdDd47.1 | ecosystem: Environmental > Aquatic > Marine > Coastal > Sediment | place...
ACCAGATAAGTTAATCGGTAGAACCATCGGATTAGAAGAAGCAGCGACCGCCTTACCCAAGATGAACACTTATCAAGGCGCAGGTGTAACTATAATAGATCAATTTGAATAAGTAAATAATGGCTAAAACAATCGTTTCGTATAATGTAAATGGCATTCGTGCTGCCGCCAAGAAGGGCTTGGTAGAATGGTTGGAAGAAGGCGGCTATGATATACTTTGCGTACAAGAAACCAAAGCCCAGCAAGAACAAGTAGATGTGACGCCCTTTGAAGCTTTGGGATACCACCACCATTGGTATTCAGCAGAGAAAAAGGGCTACAGTGGTGTGGCTACTTTTTCTAAGCAAGCTCCCGATAAGGTAGTGGCGGGTTGTGGCATAGAAAAGTATGATCGGGAAGGTAGAATATTGCGGACTGACTTTGGTGAGCTCAGTATTTTGAACTGCTATTTCCCTTCTGGAACATCTGGTGATGAACGCCAGGCTTTCAAAATGGATTTTTTAGCTGACTTCTTCGATTGGGTAGCGGAACTCCGCAAGGAACGACCCCAACTACTTATTTTGGGGGACTATAATATTGCTCATACACCGATAGATATACATGATCCAGTAAGGAATAAAAAGAATTCCGGTTTTTTGCCCGAGGAGAGAGAATGGTTAAGCAAATGGTTTGAAAATGGGTTTGTAGATAGTTATCGACACCTAAATGCCGAAAAGATCGAGTACAGTTGGTGGAGTTATCGTGCTGGTGCCCGCGCCAATAACAAGGGATGGCGGATTGATTACCAATCTGTCACGGAAAACCTAAAAGATAATTTGAAACAGGCTTATCACCTTTCGGAGGCTAAACATTCTGATCATTGTCCTGTTTTTCTAGAACTTGACGTATAGCCTGTTGGATGATCATTAAAGAAGGAACGATCAATCAAGTAGTCGCCCTTTCAAAAACGATACCCAGTTTTGTAGGGCCACCCGAACGAGCAGAATATGAAAAAAGGCTTCTCGGTGTGCCCCATCTCATTTTAGTAGCCTATCACGAAGGACAAGCCGCTGGCTTTAAGGTGGGATATGAGCGATCAGGCTACTTTTATTCTTGGATGGGTGGTGTTTTGCCAGACTTCCGACGATTGGGGATTGCGCAAGCACTGGCCGATTACCAAGAAGAATGGGCCAAACGAAACAAGTATTTTTCTATTACCTTTAAGACGCGCAACCAACACAAGGCGATGTTGTTATTTGCGATAAAAAATGGATTTGAAATTATAGACTTTGAAGAAAAAGAATCCGTTGCAACCAACCGTATCTGGTTGCGAAAGACTCTATAGAGAAGATCAGTTACAAGGAATAAGCCAAGCGATTCTTTCGTTCTTATCTTCACACATTAAAACAATTCAAACGAAAAATAAAGCTATATGAAGCGAAATATAATCATTGTATGTTGCCTCCTTTTAGGATGGACAATTGGCCAGGGACAAAGTTTTTCTGGTGGTTTTAAAGCGGGTCTTAATTTCTCTACTTTAACAGGAGGGGAAATAGAGCAAGACAATAGCAATGCAGAAGTGGAAGAGTATGGCTTCAATACGGGTTTCCATATTGGTGCCGCCTTTAACCTAAAATTGACGGATTACTTTGGTCTCCGAGCAGAGCTATTATTCAACCAAAAAGGAACAGATTATCGTTTTGATGGACAATCTTATTGGATTTTTGGCCCTGACACCAATACGCCTGTAATTGGAATAGGAACTAGAATCACGGATCTAAAAATATCCAGCACCTATATTGACCTCCCCGTAATGGCTTATGTCAAATTGGGCAGAGTAGAGTTATCTGGGGGTGTAAATGCAGCAGTAATGATTTCTTCGCGAGGAACAGGTGAGACCACCTTTAATGGTCAGACTTTAAACGGCTCTACTATCGGCTTGTTTACGGTCAACCTCAATCATAATTATTATAGTGATGAAGCCGGAGAAGCCAAATCTGATATTCTCAACTCGGTATCGATTGGTGGATCCCAAATTGAGATACCCTCTTCTATTGGCGCTTACTATTTTAGGAGTGAAGAAGATGAAAATTTGTTTAATAGATTAGACTTTGGCTTAGTGGCCGGAGTGGGCTTTTTCTTAAATCGTGGCTTATATTTAGGATTTAGAGCTAACTTTGGTCTACCCGATGTAACTCGCACCGCAGCAGATATTTCCAATGTAAGATTAGACACACAACAGACTTTTGTCACTAGGGACGATAAAGACAAAAATTTGAGCTTACAGGCTTCAATTGGATTCAGTTTTTAAAAATCTATTAAGCTAGCACATTTTTTACAAAAAAAATAACAGTACTATCTTTTTTTGTCGAATGGATAATAAATACTCAAAAAGTTATCCCTTTCTCAAAAATATTACATTTCTTTGCATTATAAGATGATTTTTGGTGCATGCACAGTCGCAGAAAGGAGAATTAAAAAGATCATTTTATTTCAAATTGACTAAAGATATATAACGATAGTTTTCATTTGGTTTTTTGGGGTTATACAAGAGGCGATCACAACAAGTGATTGCCTCCTTTTTTTGCCCTACTCTGTCTCTTTTTTTACTTCCAATACGATATTGTAATTGACAGAATCCAGCTCTACCCCTTTCGTCGGGTAGGGATTCACCTCTATGAGCCGAAAGTGATAGCCCATTGACCGTCCCACGGATGCTTTCTCACGCCCTGGCCGAAAAGTAAGATCGAGTGTATCGACCCCTAACTTACCTAAAATAAGCTCTGTTACTACTTCGCCTTCCCAAACACAGTTCACCCCCGAAGGGCAACGAGAATCTTCTTTCACGCGAGAGAAATGAAGCACCATAGCTTGATCTTCACTCGCCATTTTCTGTTCCCCGAGTTTGAGCGTAAAAGGTTCCTCCAGCTGAAAGGTAGGTAAATGCTCGCACTGGGCCGCCAATAGGCACAGCCCTACAATTAGAAGGTGTAGTTTTTTCATCGTTAAGTAATTTGAGCCGTTTTATGCTATACCTAGTATAGGTTTAAACGGACTACTCCAGTGTGACCCTACTTATTCACATAGGCATCAAAGTATTTACACTTTGAACGAATCAATTGATAGGTATCGGTATCTGAATAATTTTCTTTTAAAGCTGCAAAGTTTTCACGGAGAGGGATACTGCCTGGAGGCGCATCTAGAAAGTAGGCATTTTGCTCACATTTGGCAGCCATGAAAAGGGCTTTGGCCGAGCGTTCGCGATCAATAGCTGTAATACGGGCTTGTTCGAAATAAAAACGAGCGACTGAACAATCAAAAAACTCTCTATTCCCCAGGGGGTAATTAGGATTATAGATCAAATAATTCCCACTCCCCCTTTTTACGCTGCTCAGGCTTCGTCCACTTCTAAACAAATCCAACACTCTCCAGCTATAACCAAAGTAAGTCATATTGTAAAATGCTAAACCCAAGCGGTAATAAATATCGGCAGATTTGTCTCTATCTTGTTCCGCTTCGGCGAGGTACTCCATCCGAACCATATCCTGCAAAATCTCTCCTTTGTTGTACACTTGTACCGAACTAGGTAAGGAATAGCGAATAGTGTCGTTAAAATGTTCAAGATATGGGTGAAACAACCCAAAGTCATCCCAATTTTCTAAGGGGATCAGCTTGAATGTTTCCAAGGCTTTTTCTATCTCGCCACGGCTCAAAAAGAGATTCGTTTTAAGGTTCAGTAAGTCTTGCTCTATAGTCGTCCCATCTGGTTTTTGCACCAGGTTTTTCTCAAAGCGATTAGCGGTTACACTGGTACAAATATCCAGCAGGTTATCCACCATTTTTTCACCGGCATTTACTTTTAAATCCTTGATGGAATATTGAGCCAGAAAGGCTTTGCCTTCATCTCCTTTTTCCCGATATAGTTTGGTCAACTTATCACGCATAAAATCCGGAAAATCCGGATAGAGTCTGTATACCTCATTGGTGCGTTGGATATCAGCCGCCTGTTCCTCTACCTCATCACTAGCTGTTGCCCAGTCACTGATTTGTAGCGCCAATTCAAAAGCTTGAATCTGTTGGACAAGGGTATCATTTTTCGTCATTTGGCGGGCCTCTGCAAAAGTTTGTGAGGCAAAGTAATAGTTACCTGCTAACAACTCGAGATAACCTCTTGCCAGTTTCCATCGCTCGGGGCGCGGCAGCAGATTCTCATCTTCCACCTCTCGAATAAATTTTTGCAGTTCTATTATTTTTTCACCCGCCCCTGGTCGAGGGATATCATGCAACTGAGCATTTTGTCGACGCATATTATTGAAATCCAAACCCAATAAATCTTTTTCCAAGCGCTTCATCTCTCTCAGCAGCAACAGTTCTAAGTTTTCGTTAGCAGGTTCATAGCGATATATATTCCGCATCTCTTCGACCAAATTCGCATCCTGCGATTCGGCGCGCAATACATGTAAAGTGGCCCGTTCGTGATTATCCCTGCAACGCAGTAGGCATTCCTCCCATTGCTCATCGGTTCTGATTTGAAAACTTCTAAAAGCTGAAGCTCGTTTACTAGGACAGGTATCAAATATGCGGGAAAACAAATATGCCGCCTCAACCTCTTGGCCCAGCTCTAATAAAGCGCCTGCATAATGCCCCAATGCCCAATCTTCAATCAAACTAGGGTCATTATCTACTTTCGGCATCAGGTACTCATAGAGTTCGACCGTTTGTCGATAGTTCTTCATATAATGGGCCATACGAACAATCTGATAAACATATCGCAATCGAAAATATTCCGACTTGGTGCGGCGAAACAGTACCTGTCCTCGATCAATCAGGTTTTCCATTTCATTGAGGTCCTTCTGACCGGTTTCCCAGTTGTTGCGAGCAACGGCATGGGGCTCACACTGCTTGGCGAAAATCAAATAGTCTATGGCTTCCGTACACTTGTAACGGTACAAATAGCGCGCAAAAGAATTGCTAGACAAGGGCGGGCCCAGAGAACTCCAGGGTAGAAGCTCTCCTTCGATTGTAGAACGGAGTTCATTCAAATCTCTTTCGCTCGCGCCATAAACCACATAATCGATATCTGCCCGATTAGGTACTTCGCAATAGCGTTCCCACCATTCTCTGATATTTTCTTGTTCCTGTACCGTTTTGTCTCCCGGGTAGAAGTTAAATACCTCGGCAAAGCCAAGTGTGAAGGGTGCGAAAGGGGATTTGAGTTGTCCAATAGCGGGATTCAGAAAGGTATAGCCCTGAAATTGATTATTAAAGGGGCCACAATCGCTGCTGCTATAAGTTGGCCATGCTAAAATGACAAACAGAAGGCTTAGGCTTTTAGTCAGCTGCGACAAGCTGACAGAAAAATGGTGTAATTTTTTCTGCTGTTTGCCGTCTGTCGGGTGTGCTACTTTCTTTTGGTTATTCACATCAATAGGCGCTTCGGGACACAGTGTCCCTTTATTTTTATTATTCAAACTGTTTTGCCAATCTTGATAAAAATGCATGAGGAAACCGCTTTAAATTGGGCGTATCCAAGTGATAATAAGCTAATGTAAAGCTTTTCCGTGGAAAATAGGACCGTAATATCTCCACGGCAACGGATAAATCTTCCATCTTCGAATCTTCGAGTCTAAGCTGATCTCCACGATACAAATAATACCCCGCTAGATACGTACTACGGATCACCTCAAAATGACTACTATCTAGCTGACGAAAGCGTTCACGATCCAACAAATCTTGTGGGGATAAACCATTAATCAATTTGATCATTTTCCCTTTGCGAAACAAGACCCCCCAATGAAACAAGGGTAATGCCAGGTCTAGGGAAAGCGGATAATCATAGCGAGATGGGATATATTTTGCAGCAGTTTCATTGTTCAATATCGAGTTGGGTTCTTCCCATTCCGTCACTTCTCCCATATTATAAAACATGAGCATTCCTCTGTCCACTGGAGGCACCCCTGTATCATCAGCATATTTTAACTGATGCAGTCTGATCGTGGCACTCAACTCCATCTCGGGGGGCATCCACTGGTCTCGAAGCGTCGATAGCAATCGAAAATAACGATCTTTGGTTTGGGCAGACCAATCACAATCCATTTGAATGCCGCTTATTTTATCCGTACCCATTTGCTGACTGAGTGCTAGAATCAGCTTATAAATCCGCTCGGCCAATAGATTTGTGTCATTTTCGTCTAATCCCCGCAAACTTCGATTGGTGATAAATACGGTCGGAATTATTTCGGAAGGCATATCGCTAGCCGTATCTACCTCCAATAAAGCTACAGGACTAGGGAAGTTGTGAGCAGAGGTCTTATCAATATCAAAAAACTTGACATACAGCCGATCTACACTTAGGCTATCGAGGTAGTTTTCTTCTAATGTCGTTAAATCAAAGCGCGTTTGCCAATGATAAAATGAAAGTCCGACCTTCGTCGGTTCGGCCGAAGGGCGCTCACATGCCATACTGATGGACAATAAAAATAGAAAAAGGGGGATATAGGGTATCAAATTACCCCTTTGCCTTTTTTTTATATAAAAAACCTTATCTTCCTTTCGCACAGACAGAACCTTAAGATTTACAATTAATTAGCATATGATTTGAGTAGATTCCAAATACCGTTCTCCTGCAGGTTTTACCATTCCCTAAATAGCTCGAAGTAACTTTCCCGAAAAAAGGCCCGTATAATAAGACCAATTTAAAACCCCAATAAAAGAAACCCGAATTCTTGTATCTTTGACCCCGCTCAAATAACCCTGGCAATATGCAGTTTTTTACTCGACGATGCTTTTTATTTTTTTTCGCCCTCGTTATTTCCTCTTCTTACCTATCAGCTAAGGCTACTCCAGCTGAGATCATTTTTGACGAAGACTCTATCAAAGCACGATTGAAGACCCTATCTGGTGAAGTCATTTCTCCCAAATATGTAACGGCTGTCAAAGGTTACTTGAAGGGCTACTTGGTGCGCAACAGAAAAGGATCAGAAAAAATTCTAGGTCGCACCGTTTTATATTTTCCCATTTTCGAGCATTACCTCAAAGAACATGGGTTACCCGATGATCTTAAATACTTAGCCGTAGTCGAATCTGCTCTCAGACCTCAAGCCCTATCAAGAGTAGGGGCTGGCGGCTTATGGCAGTTTATGCCTGCAACGGGTAAATCACTAGGCTTGGACATCACTTCACAAGTTGATGAACGATGGGATCCACATAAATCTACCGAAGCGGCCATGCTTTACCTCAATAAGCAGTACAAACGTTTCGACGATTGGGCCTTGGCACTGGCTGCTTACAATTCTGGTTCGGGTCGAGTACGCCGCGCTATCAAAAGGGGAAGAAGTAAAAACTTTTGGTCTATCCAACGCTTTTTACCTCGCGAAACTCGCAATTATGTGCCGGCCTTCATTGCCGCCAATTATATGCTCAACTATTATGAGCAACACGATTTGATGCCAGAATACCCCGACCTAGACGTTCAAATAACGGAAACCCTAAAGATATACGATGCGATTAGTTTTTATCGCATTGCTCAATTGACCGAACTCCCCTTGGAGATTATAGAAACCCTTAACCCTTCTTACAAAAGAGGAAGAATTCCCTCCGATGTTGAAGGTCATTATTTGACGCTGCCCAAACGGGTCATGCCTGCCTTTAAGGACTTCCTAGAGACGCAACGTCCAGACAATGCTTATGAGAGCACGGTCTTTGATAGTCCAGTATTCGTAGCAGCTCCTTCTAAGCGTTACACAAACTCTAAATACATCAAGAGTGTTTATATTGTAAAAGCAGGAGAGAATTTGAGTTCGATCGCCAAGGAAGCGGGTGTTACCACTCAACAAATTAAAATGTGGAATAGATTGCCAGGATCAAGGCTCGAACCTGGACAGGAACTTACCTTGTATTTTCCAAAATCATTTAAGCGGTTTCGTCCAATCAAACCCATGCCGCTAATGGCTGAAATCCCTAAAGTGCCGGTAGCCAAAAAGATCGATCATATAGGTTTGAAGAATCCCAAGTTGATTCGCTTTAATCGCCGTTTTGAATACTATTATGTAACGACCAAGGAAAAACCATCTGTCATCGCAGAAAAAGTACCAGGTATCGATTATACGGCCTTGATGAACCTGAACGGATGGCGTAAAGATCGACCACTAAAGCCAGGAACTCTCGTCATTATAAGGGAATTGGAAGTACAACTTGATGATTAGCCCTAGTACTGGACAACTATGGTTTATCAGTTGAAAGTGGAAGGTTTAGTTTAATTCCGTCGTATAAACCTTCAACCCTAAACTTTTACTCCCTCTGGAGTAAAAGATTAGTAGCATGATGATTAATCCTACGCTCTCGATCAAAGTAAGGGAATAGAGGAGAGATTGGCGAGGCCACAACATGAGTCGTCCCAAATTTTCCCACACAAATGGGACGATGATACAACTTCTTAAATTACAAGGTGATCATCAATTTGTTGCGAGTGGCGTGTTTACAGCATAGCTAAACAAGACGCCATATCAACCGAATAGAGGTCACTTCAAAAATAAGGGTTTGACTCATGTTGTAGCACTCCAGCTGAACGATTAAGAATTAGGAGGAGGAGATTGCCACAGGATATTCATGATCACCCATTTGTCGCCTTCTTTGGCGAGGTGCATGTAATCGATTCCCCAAACTGCCGTCACCTTCGCAGCGGCCGTTTTGTCCAACACTTCATAAATGGTCACTTTTTTAACTGACTTTTCATTAGCTCTGGAGCCATCCTTGTTCCAGCTTTTAGTCAAATCTACCAATTGCTGAAAACTCATATCTGCTGGCCCAGCATAGTCATTCTTCTTCTTACTAAACCAATATCCACGCTTTTTTAAATCAGGATGGACACTGCGGACAATAAAACTAGTATCTGCTTTGTACAAGCCATCGAGATAATCCATTGCCGCACGATGGACGCCTTTCTCATCCTCGGTCATTTCATCGCTTGACAAACTGGCAGCAAGAACTTCATGTTGTGTATCCGTCGGGCCACAGGCGCTCAGACAAAATAATAGTAGAAACAGTAACGGGCTGAATTTCTTCATTGTATGTGATTTTAATTGAGAAAAAATAAATCGGTAGTTTTCGATAAAATCAGCAGCAGTCTCCTTTGAAGGCAGAAGCCTGCCTGGCTTTCGATTTCTAACTTTTCAATCTTACTTTACTCATTGCTCGTAATTTTCAAACGTAAACACCCTACATGAAATCACTGTGAAATTATATTGAAGATATATAATTCATGGTAAAGCAGAATCATATTCATTCATTTTCCCCCCCAAGGTCACGAGCACTACCTAATTTTTCAAATGATAGACGCTGCCCTCCAAAATTCCTCCAAAATCCCTATTCACCTTTGGGACTCAATTAGAATATCAATAATGAAACGACTAGTCATTTTATGGTTCTTTTTAGTGGTGCTGGCTATTACTTCTTTCGGTCAATCACCCTATGCGCTTAGCTGGAAAAAGGAATTACCTTACCTAGGTGTAGGTGTTGGTACCCTTGGAGCCGGATTTTACCTTAGCACCCTTTCTCCGATACTCACAGCAGATGAGCGCTTATCTTTAACCCCTATGAAGATCAATGGGCTAGATCGTTTTGCCGCCGGAAATTTTTCCGAAGCTGCTGATCGATCTAGTAATCTATTTTTGTTGGGTTCGCACATTGCGCCATTTCTGTTTTTAGTAGATAACCATTCTCGATCAAAATTTGGGCAAATTATGAGCCTGTATACCGAGGTTGCAGCCATCAATTTAGGGGTAACATTCATAACTAAATCATTAGTTCAACGTCCGCGTCCTTTCGTTTTTAGTGAGGATGCGCCAGATGCATTGGTCTACAATCAAAAGGCAAAGGCTTCCTTTTTTTCCGGCCACACTTCTGTGACTGCCGCAAATACTTTTTTTGCCGCTAGCGTTTTTTCAGATTTTTTCCCTGAAAGCAAATGGAAGCCTCTTGTATGGGGAGCGGCTGTAACTATACCCGCCATAACCGCCTACCTCCGTGTAGCTGCTGGAAAGCACTATCCAACTGATGTAATCACAGGCTATGCGGTGGGTGCGGCAGTAGGTATCCTAGTACCCCACTGGCATCGTAATAAAGGTGTCAAGAATAAGGCAGTGCGAGTGGATCTAGGGTATAATGCTACAAAATTGACATGGAAGTTTAATTAGCTGAAGGGATTCCTATATTTAGGCTTAGTAATCTTCGGCCCATTGTTTCGATCAAGCTTTTTAGTGATACATCAAAAACAAAAAATGAAATTCATATCCATCATTTTCTTCCTTGGTAGTTGGTTTTCAGTCCTTGCTCAGCAAGCAATAGTGATTTCAGGAAAAATAGTAGACCAAAGCAATGATAACAATATACCCTTTGTTACCATAGCTTTACAACAAGACACCTCTACGCAGTTACTCGGGGGGACAATAACTGATGAAGAAGGCCGCTTTACCCTTCAGTTACATCAACGAGGAAATTTTGTCATCCAATGTTCTTATATCGGTTATCAAAACTTGCGCGTACCTGTTTTGATTGGTCAAAAGAACGATGTCTACGACCTTGGAAAAATGTATTTGGTACCAGAAGCTACGCAATTGGAACAAGTCACGGTGGTGGCAGAAAAAGCGACAGTTGATGCCACATTAAGTAAAAAATCCTTTTCAATTAGTGATCAAATCGCACAATCAGGTGGCTCAGTTGCCGATGCGATGAAAGCCTTGCCAGGGGTTGTAGTAGACCAAGAAGGTAATGTGTTATTGCGAGGCAGCGACCAGGTTCTGGTGCTAATTGATGGGCAACAATCTGGACTAACCGGGTTTGGAAATCAAAAAGGCTTGAATAATATTCCTGCGGCCAATATTGACAGGATCGAGATTATCAATAACCCTTCTGCTAAATATGATGCGGCGGGAATGGCAGGAATCATCAATATCATTTATAAAGAAGAAAAGGAAAGTGGATTCAATGGAACGATTGGATTTACCTATGGCTTGGGAGAACTCACGACTCGAAAAACCGATCTCCCCTCTGACTTGGGTCGCTACGCCGTCAATCCCAAGTATATTCCCAATGTCAGTCTCAATTATCGAACTGCTAAAACCAATACCTACTTACAAACGGAGGTGATCCGGCAAAACAAATTACCCAATAATGAATTTACAACTAGGTTTTACGAAGACGGGGCCAGTACCCTCTCGCAAGTTCCAGAAAATAGAACCCAAACGCATTATATAGTCAAAGGGGGATTGGATTATCAATTAGATCAACAAAGTGCTCTCCGGTTTTCAAGTATTTTCGATTACGAAAACCACGTCGACACTGCCCAGGTTCCTTATATCGACTTTAGTACTGGCCAGCGCTACCGCTATTGGCATTGGCGCGAAGCAGAGGTAACGGGTTATTTGAACTTTAGATTGGACTATGAGTATAATTTTAAAGAAGCTGGACATAAATTGAATATAGGTGCCCAGTACGTAAGGGGATGGGAGGATGAATCCTATTTTTTGAATGATAGTTCTGCCATTCGCCAAGGCACGGATATGACGCATATTATTGCTACCGAAAACACAAGCACCTTTTCAGGGGATTATGTGAAACCCTTAAAGAGTGGACGACTAGAAGTGGGTACCAAATTCCAGATTAGAACGATTCCTGTTACCTATGAAATAGATAGAGGAGAACAATCTATTATTTATCAGGGCTTGGGTGATTGGTCCGATTGGGGAGAAAACATATATGCGGCTTACCTGAACTATATATTAGAGAAAAAAAGCTTTGATATTGAAGGAGGCCTACGGGTAGAACAAACCCATGTCTTTTATGATATTTCACCCGAGAATATTTACTATCCCACCAATGATGAGTACCAGTATTTCGAATTTTTCCCCAACATTCGATTAAGCTTTAAGTTAAGTAGTGCGGATAATGTTTCGCTTTTCTATAACCGTAGAGTAGACCGACCAGGAGAACCCGAATTGCGCATCTTCCCTAAATTCGATGACCCTGAATTATTGAAAGTAGGTAACCCCTATCTACGGCCACAGTTTACGCAGACTTTTGAGGTCGCTTATAAGCGGATATGGAATGCCGGCTCTATTTATTTAGCTACCTATCATCGAATAATTGAAAATCCTTTCATCAGAATATACAGTATTGACAATACAGACCCATCCTATGCCATTATCAATAAAATATATCAGAATGTGGGGAGTGGTACGAATACTGGATTTGAAATCTTACTCTCCCAAAACATAGGAAAAGATTGGAAGCTCTCTGCGGGCTTGAATGGATATAATAACGTGATTGATGCCTATCAAGGCGAAGTTCTTTTTCCCAATAGGCGCCCCTTCGAAATCGCAAAAACCAGTGATCAAATATGGGATATAAAGATCAATAATCAACTTACCCTTTTCAAAAACACCCAACTCCAACTAACGGGTATCTACATGGCTCCCATGAACATACCTCAGGGTCGGCAGTTATCCAGGTCTTCAATAGACTTGGGCGTAAAAAGGAACATCCTAGCCAACAAAGGGGAAATTACTTTAGCTTTCAGTGATATTTTCAATGATTTTGGCATTCGCCAAGAGATCAAGGAAGCAACATTTACGGCGATTTACGAGAATTATTTTGAAACGCAAGTGATAAGACTAGGGTTTAAATACAAGTGGTAAGTGCAAGTAGTTGCGAGTTATGGGTTGGCAGACTTGCAACTGATCAATCATGCTTAGTTTTTGGGATAGCCTGGTAAAAAGTCCGGATAAGTAACGATTCAATGAACCTACTATCCTCACCGGTGTAGTTAACCCTAAACGTTTTAGTCATGAGAAAGAGCTACTCCTAC
>Ga0070728_10005301_pt1 | contig 12839 bp, 9 predicted proteins | sample tdDd471_FD_66723 | JGI IMG/M metagenome (GOLD analysis project Ga0070728, IMG submission 66723) | Marine sediment microbial communities from the Atlantic coast under amendment with organic carbon and nitrate - tdDd47.1 | ecosystem: Environmental > Aquatic > Marine > Coastal > Sediment | place...
ATGGGATGCCTTTCAGGTCGCTGTTTGTCGATATTCAGCTTTTACCTAAAAGGCTTCCCTTTTGCAAAAAGAGCCAAACTTCAGGGATGTTTAATACATCCTGTCTTTGTTTTAGTATTTTTACTACTTTTTAGCAAAATTCCCACATGAGCTTGCCATTCTCTGATTAAACTAATAGTAACTACACTATTGCTAATTTATTTCAGGAGAATCTTATGATCGGTGATGGAGAATTAGTTAAAATTATTCGTCAATTAAAATCCGAAAACCCGATTGAAGTAACAACTGCTAGGAATGAGCTAGTTCAACTTGGCAAACGTTCAATCAGTAACTTGATAGGATTTATCATCAATAAATATGTGCCTGTAGAAGAAATAATGAAAACGTTGTCGGAAATGTCAGAAGAAAATGCGATAGAAGCCTATAGCTCTATCATTAGATCGCAGGATATGATGCCTCCTGATGTTGTGATAGAAGCGCAGAGTATGTTACAGGCTTTTGGCATTGATCCGAATGATATTTTAGAGGCTAAAAGAGAAAGGGAAAGAGAAAGAGAAAAAGAAAGAAGGAAAACAGTAGAGTCCATTGAGATGGAGATTCATCCGACCTGTATAAGTTGTAAGATGAACTTAGTGCATATGGATAATACTAAGTCTCATTATTCCGATGTACATATTATTCAAAGAAATACAGATAATAAGATTGTTGATGAATTTCGTGGTGGTAATGTGAAAAAAGAAGCCGTACAAGAGGTGATTACAAAGTTTGAAACACAAGGGTTTTCAAGGATTGAAAAATCAATCATACGACGATATGAATATCTTACATATGCACGCAGAGACATTAGTGAAACCCGATTTTAAATAATGTCTCTGCATTAGCAGTTGTCTGCTGTGCCATTTTCTCATAGCTGATGTTATGAAGTTCAGCGAGTTTTTCCGTCATATATTGCACGTAGGCGGGTTCGTTACGTTTACCACGATAAGGCTCAGGTGTCAGAAAAGGACCATCCGTTTCAACAAGGATGCGATTCAGTGGCACAGTTTTGACAATATCCCGCAAATCATCCGCTTTTTTGAAGGTAATCGGACCTGTGAAACCCAGATAAAAGCCGATTTCCAACGCACGTTCTGCAATTTCTGGTGGTGCAGAAAATGAGTGTAAAACACCGGGGCGATCTTTGAGGCTATCCGGTAAGGTTGTCACCCAACTTTCGAGTACATCCAGCACATCATCGCTAGCTTCACGATTATGGATAATAACCGGTAATTCAAGTTCTGATGCGAGTGCCAGTTGTTGCTCGAAGGCTTTGCGTTGAACATCCTTTGGGCTTTTATCCCAATGATAATCTAACCCGATTTCACCTATAGAAATCACTTTTTCATGAGATGCCCATTCACGGACTTGATTCAAAAGTGTTTCTTCAAAGCCGAGTGTACTGTTGGGATGAAGACCAACTGCAACATAAATTCCGTCATATTGCTCAGATAGCGCGATTGCTTCTTGACAAGATTCAAGATCGATAGCAGGGATAATCACACGATTAACCCCTGCTTCTTTAGCACGTTGTAATACGTCGTCTCTGTCGTCGTTGTATTTATGAAAATTGAGATGACAGTGTGTATCGATGAGTTCAAAGTTAGGCATTAGATGACGGACTCAGGGTCTTCTTTGAGTTTTTGTAGGTCAGATTCAACCATCATCGTAATCAATTCCTCGAACGAAACTTGTGGTTCCCAACCGAGTTTACTACCTGCTTTGGATGGATCACCGACGAGTAAATCAACTTCTGCTGGACGCATAAAACGAGGGTCTTGTACGGCATGATTTTGCCAATCGAGATCAACACAACTAAACGCAACTTCAAGCAGACGTTCAACAGAGTGGGTTTCACCTGTTGCCACAACATAATCGTCAGGGGCATCTTGTTGGAGCATCAACCACATGGCGCGCACATAATCACCTGCATAACCCCAATCTCGTTTTGCATCTGTGTTACCGATGCGGATTTCGTTGGCGAGACCGAGTTTGATTTTTGCGGCATGATAGGTCACTTTACGGGTGACAAATTCCATACCACGGCGTGGTGATTCATGATTGAACAAGATACCACTACAGGCAAACATATCATAACTTTCACGATAGTTGATGGTAATCCAATGACCATAAACTTTAGCGACCCCATAGGGGCTACGTGGATAGAATGGCGTGGTTTCCCGTTGTGGAACTTCTTGTACTTTACCGAACATCTCGCTACTCGATGCTTGATAAAAGCGAATCTCTGGATTGACGCTACGAATCGCATCTAATATCCGTGTGACACCTAGCCCCGTGATGTCTCCTGTAAAAACTGGTTGATTCCATGATGTTGGGACAAAACTCTGCGCGGCTAGGTTATAGATTTCATCGGGTTGAATGTCTTTGATAGCGGTAATGAGGCTCGATAAGTCACCCATATCACCCTGTATAATGTGAAGTTGGTTTTGAATATGTTGGATACGTTCATAGCGAACCGTACTTGTACGGCGTACCATCCCATAAACGTCATAACCTTGCTTTAGAAGGAATTCGGCAAGGTAGGAACCATCCTGCCCTGTAATTCCAGTAATCAGTGCTTTCTTTGCCATAAAATGTGTTCTCCTTAGGTGTTTTGGATGCGTTGACGGCAATCGTCTAATACATCTTTGAGTGTTCCTTCAAATGATATAGTGGGTTGCCAACCAGTATCCTGATGTAACTGACTGTAATCCCCTAAAATAACAGGAACATCGACGGGACGTAAACGGGCTTCATCCACCCGTATTTCAATTTCAATGTCAGAATAACTCAACAGCGTATCTAGCAAATATTGGATGCTATAGGCTTTGCCTGATGCAATATTATAAGCTTGACCGGGCTGACCTTGCTCGGTAATGAGCTGATAAGCGCGGACAATATCCCGTACATCCGTAAAATCGCGTTGTGCTTCTATGTTCCCAACATATATAAACGGTTCTTGCTGATTTACCTCAATTTTGGCGATTTGAGTGGCAAACGCAGGGGCGACAAACCGTGTATTTTGACCGGGACCAATATGATTAAAGGCACGCGCGCGCATAATTGGCATTTGATGACTGAGGAAATATTGTAATCCCAGCATATCCTGTGTTACTTTGCTGACGCTATAGGGGTTGGTTGGACGCATCGGTGTATTGAGCGTAATCGGCATCTGAGTTGCATCGACTGCGCCATAAATTTCTGCGGAACTAATAATTAACATCCGTGGACGAATATCGAGTTCGATACAGGCTTGTATTAGATTTAGCTGTGAACGGATATTATTTTCCAATGTTTCCCATGGGTCTTCAAATGAGCGTGGAACAAAGGCTTGTGCGGCGAGATGATAGATATAATCGGGTTGACATTCCACCAGCATATCATGAACCCGTTTATAATCCTTTAAATCGATTGCAAAGGTTTTTGAGATGTATTCATTTGAAGTTTCGGACTCGAATAATTTCGTACCATATATGGTCGCATTAGGGTGTACGGTATGCAGATGTGACGCTAAATGATTGCCTACAAACCCAGTTGCTCCGGTTATTAAAACACGCAAAATATCTTTTCCTATTAGTGACATTGAAGATGTGCCAGCGACATTATAGCCAATCCCACGACATCTTCTAGTCTTAAGGTGTATAAGGGACGATTATAGTGTTAGTTTGTCCTGTCTCTGATACTTCTCGTAAGAAGATATTATATAACGTTTTTAGCTCGATGGGCTGTTCTGCATGGGTAAAAGTGATCGCAACCTCTTCATTGTCTATGATCTGAAGATTATACGTACCAACAGGTAGTGTGTGCATATCTGATGCGGAACGTGGCTCAACTTGACGTATCAGTTGTTCGATACCAATGAATAATGATCGACGATATTTTTCGTCGGCAGTTGGTTGTTCAATATTCGGACTTGGTGCCGAATAACCAACACCAAATGTGGAATCGGGCTCTGCATCCAATACAATTAAACGCATTGCACCAGATACAGACGAAATAACAACATCGGTATCATCTATGATGAGTGTATCGCCTTGGAATGCTGGTGGAGTATTTTCATCTGCATTGATAAAATCAAAAGCGATTACAGAATACCGTTTTGTAGCCAAAAATTCATTGGTTACCTCGACAGTGGGAAACTCAGAATCCAGCTCATAAAATCCGATGGTATGTTCACCGCTACCGATAACTAGCTCATTAGTGGCTTTCCCAAATTCAATGCCTTCTGCGATGACAGTTCCATCAAGGCGAACAACAAATTGGAGGTCTTCCCACATATTTACAAGACGAATCTTCGTTGGGCGTGATGTCGGTACAGTTGTTGTCACGATTGGCACTTCTTCAAATGCAAAGTCTAGGGTGCCAACTTCTGAAGCGTGTACGATAGGGTTGTCATATCCCCGTCCTGCGAAGACATAAAGATAATTGTTCCCTGCTGATGGTCTAAAGTTGCTGACATCTTCAAGTATGACATCTTGTACGTCATCTAGTTGGTGAATCCATGTAAAATTGACACCTGCGTCAGTATTAATTTCGTAGGTATCACTCAAACGTCCATAACCTAAGGTATGCTCTAATGTGCTATCTGATGACCGCAACAAGATATTGGGGGCAGAATCTAGCGCGTTGACAAATGTAATTCTTGCACGGTTTGTATACGTTGGTTGTTGATTGTTCCGGTAAGTTACAAACCGAAAATTATTCGTTTCTCCGACCAAAACCAAGATAATATCTTCATCTGGATTAGCGATAAATTGAGTCCCGACTATTGGGTCACCCTCATCAGGATTTGTTTCTGATATATATATGCTAATGTCATATGTTCCCGATAAGAGTTGTAGGGATTCGCTAATTTCTGAATAACTCACTCCTGTGGCAAATAGCTCACTATTGAAATAAATATCAACCCGAAAGAGAGCAGGTGCAGCATTGATTAGACGAACCTGTGTAACCCCCGGTGCGTCGCTAGTCAGTATAAGGAGGTCTTGTGTATCAGGACGGCTGAGGCTACCGATTAGAATAAACGTATAATTTCGACGTTCTCGTAAATCCAATTCTGTGTCAATTAATGTACTACCTGCATTCTGAAAAATGAAGTTCGTGAACGTTGCCCGATGTTCTGTTGTTTCTGAAATATGTAGATAGGGTGTGATGGCTGTTTGGGGGGTATCGTCAACCAGCATGACCATATTATCTGCACCTTCCAATGCATTAATCATCAAAAGACGACTTGTATCATTGGATAGTGGCTCATTTGGCTCGTTTAAGGTTGTGACTGTGATTGCTTCCGCAGTGCCAGTAATCATAAAAATCAATGATTGCCCGCCAAAAACAGTTAATTCTTCTTCGTAGAGGGTTACATCCGTGATAAAGCTGGCAGATGGGAGAATGCGGAGTTTATAACGCCCTGCAACGATTCCTTCACGCTCCGTAAAACGACCATAATCGAGATTTGTGCCAATCGCTAAGGCTTCGATATAAACGTCAACAACTCCAAGATCAGGTGACGCATGAACGGTGCGCAAATAAGCTTGGTCCTTTGGGTCGACTGCATCTGTTTGTGGAATAAAGAGTTCGGTTGGTTGGGGTAATGGAACATTGGTTGGTGCAGCTGTTTGTGTTGGCACACTAGTGGGTTCACTGGTAGGTATAGAAATCTGTGTCGGTATTCCATTATCCGGGTTTAGACTGTTACAGCCTACAAGAATAAACGCCATTAATAAGAATATACTCAATATTCGCTTGATCACAATCACACCTCTACTGGTTTAGATGTTTACTCATCCATTATGTGATGCTTTTGAAAGTCTTGCAAGGAAGCAAAAGTCCCACCCGATGAGTAGGACTTCTGATTTGTTGTTTATTTCAGATAAAGCGGCAGATAATACCTTACTGATTAGCTGAGTATCAATTGTCGCTATTGCGTTCTTCACCACTATTGTTGAAGACTTGAAGCTCGCTACGAATTTCGTCTATTTCTACGAATTCGCCATTGAATGACAGGACAAGGTATCGTGAAGCTACCCAACCTTCAACATCTTCAAAGTTAACTTTATACCAATCATTATTGTTGGTAATCCCGTTGATTATCAAGCGTGTTCCTGATGGCACTAAATCAAGTGATTCACCTTCAATACTTGGTGTACGACGTAATTGGAGGCTTGCACCTGCATCAAGGAAAACTTCACCAACAACTGCATCTTCGAGAGGATCAGGGGTTGGAAGCGCTGGACGCTCTGCATTACCACGAATTTCACCACGTTCATCATCAGGTAAGATGACAATCAATGTTTCGTCTTCTTCTTCGATTTCTTCTAGATCAGAGAGTCCACCATTAAGTTGTAACTGAACATATTGGAAACTGACCCAACCCGTAATTGCACCACCATCTGGGGAGAGATATTCAACAAATACCCATTCTTGGTCTTCATCGATACCTAAGAACGACATCACTGTGCCAACTTCAACTCGTGCAAGGACTTCACCATCTGTGCCTTTAGTACGGCGTAGATTTAGTAAGACACCGGGGTTCAGATTGAATACAAGCACACTGACACGATCAATGGCTTCTGAAGGAGGTGTGATAGCAGTGGCAACTGCTTCTCCCGCTTCATTTTGACGGGTAAGTGGAATATCAGCTAACCGTGCTGTTCCACCTTCAAAATCAAAAACTTGCAGATATTGGGCATTAACCCATGCGTTGATTGCACCACCGTCCGGTGTACTGAAGGTGACGAACAACCATGTATCTTCTGGGGCAAGATCCTCATCTTCATCTTCTAATGCTTCGGCTGGGTCTTCATCGCCAAAATCGCTAAGATCAACAGGTTCATCAGCAGGTTCACCTTCAAAGTATTCAGAAGGTCCACGTCGACCAATTACAGTTAAAGCCGAGCCAGATGGTGCAAGACCGAGTGATAAGGCTTCACTGGATGGATATTGACGGAGTTGCAAATTAGCATCAGGATTGAGGTTGATACGAGCTGTAAATGTACCTTCTTCGCTTGTGGTAACAACAGGAGCAGGTGTTGCGGCAACAATAACTTCACCACTGGTATCAGTTGCTGGCTCTTGGCTAACAATTGCCGTTTCAGCGCCGAGTCCACGTAATATACTGGTTTCTGCCGCAAATAATTTTGGTCCTGTAAAGGCATTACCGGGCAGAGCTAGAATGTTATAATAGGAACCACCATAAAACATGCTGGCTGGAATAGCAACTGTGCCACTATCGCCACCAACGGACAATGCTAAACTGAATGATTGGCTACCAGCATCAATATTGGATGAGCTACTTGCAGCATTAAACGCTAGATCAGCTGCGAGGCTAGTACCATCAACTAATGTGAGGTTGTCGATTGTGCTGTCAGGAATCGTGTTAATAACACTTACCAATGCGGAATCAGCACTCAATCCACTCAAGTCATCTTCAAATGCAGATACTATTATATCCGATGGTGAACCAAGTGCAACCACAGTTTGTGCTGTTTGAGCGGTAACATCTAGGGTCAATGATGCAATTTCTGTATCGCCAGCTACTAAGCTTACTTCATGTGAACCGGCGGCAAGTGTAAGATGCTCGGATGGAGATTCAAAAGCAAGTGAAGGAACAATGAGGCTTCCATCAATGATCACATCGACAGGTGAAGCTCCTAAAACAGCGTGGGCGAACCGTACCAAACCACCATCATCACCAGGTGAGGTTGGCGCAGATGCAATCAAAGCTTGTGGAGCATCAGGTGTCCCATAAACAAGTACAATGTTTGTTGTACTTGCAGATAGGGCTAATGATAAATCTGCAATCGACGCACTCGCATCGCTTCCTGTGGGGACTACAGCAAGTTCATATACATTTGCAGGTACATCAAATGTACCAAAGCTTGCACCATATGTTAGACCTTCAGCGATGGTTGTACCATCAGCGAGGAAGACCACATCTACAACAGGACCACCTTCGATACCGTGTACGATTGAGAAGCGAGTATTGCCGAATGCTAAGGCACGACGGTCATCAGCGACAGGTTCAAAGCGTGGTGCAGTGCTCGAGGATGCAATAAGGCTGGTTGTTGAGCCTGCTTGAACAGTTGCTGTTTGGCTCAAAAGTACATCAGATGATCCTACAGCTGTCGCTGTGATGTCCAATGTTCCAGCAGGTACATTGATATAGACGGACGCGTCACCAAACGATAAGTTTGCAACAGCGAGTTGGCTGTTCACATAGACATCAACAGCAGAACTACCTGGAATTGCATGAACGAAGCGAATGTCTGCATCGTCTTGTGAAAATACTGTGGTTGTTAACGCCAACAACGAAGCGATAACCATTAATAACAACATTAAGTGTCTTTTTAATTTCATTGTTCTCCCATTCCCTTACTTTGATATATCTATATGACTCCTAATTGTATAGCGTAAGGTAGTGATGGACAACTATTTATATCATCTACTACCTACGCCGTATCAATTAAGATTTAAGTGCCATCTTGCCATTGATTGAGATATTCTTCTTGTTGTTCAGTCAAGGTATCAATATTGACACCCATCGCGACCAATTTCAAGCGAGCGATTTCCATATCAACGTCTGCTGGGATGGTATATACTTCGGAGTTCATATTGGCGAGATTGTTAAGAAGATATTCTGCTCCCAAGGCTTGGTTTGCAAAACTCATATCCATTACAGATGCTGGATGTCCTTCTGCTGCTGCAAGGTTAATCAAACGGCCTTCACCAAGAATATAAATCGAACGTCCCTTGACTTTGTATTCTTCGACAAATGGACGTACTAGATTAGGCCCAGAGCTTGCGATTTCTGCCAATCCTTTAAGATTGAGTTCGACATTGAAGTGTCCTGAATTCGCAACAATTGCACCATGTTTCATCTCGGCAAAGTGATGGGTATCAATTACATTGATATCGCCTGTTGCAGAGATGAAGATGTCGCCAACTTTTGCAGCTTCTGCCATTGGCATAACACGATAGCCATCCATAACGGCTTCGAGGGCGCGCATTGGATTAACTTCGGTCACAATAACATTTGCACCCATACCTTCAGCACGAGAGGCAATACCACGACTACACCACCCGTAACCCGCAACAACAATCACACGACCTGCAAGCAAGATATTGGTGGCGCGAATCACACCATCCAATGTACTTTGACCTGTACCGTAACGATTATCGAAAAGGTGTTTGGTGTCACTGTCATTGACAGCGATAACTGGGAATTTTAGTGCGCCATCTTTTGCCATCGCACGAAGACGAATCACACCTGTTGTGGTCTCTTCTGTGCCACCTTTGATGTATTCTAACAATTCTGTACGGTCTTTGTGGATTGTTCCCACAAGATCTGCACCGTCATCCATTGTGATATGGGGTTTATGATCGAGCGCGGCATGAATGTGTTTGTAGTATGTTTCGTTGTCTTCGCCTTTAATAGCATAGACAGGAATTTCGTTATGTGCTACCAGTGAAGCCGCAACATCATCTTGTGTTGATAGTGGGTTGGATGCAGTTAAAACAACATCTGCACCACCAGCTTGCAAGGCTTGCATTAAGTTTGCTGTTTCTGTTGTTACATGCAAACAAGCCGAAATACGAATTCCTGCAAGCGGTTTATCTTTTTTAAAGCGTTCCATAATTTGCTTAAGGACAGGCATTTCTTGCCCCGCCCATTCGATACGATAACGACCTCCAGTTGCTAAATCAAGGTCTTTTACATCATGTTCAATAGTCATTTTTTCTCCTATAAAATCACTTGAATGTGATTCAATGCACAAACGGGCGCATTGTAACATATCATCTTAAATCTGTCGTCACTTGGTATGGGTCACAAACCAATTGCTTACAATTAAGCGAGTAGAATATCTAGTTGACCTTCATCATCGGCATATTCACGGAAACGCTTCACAAAATCATCCACAGTAAAATTATGATTTTGTGTTCCTACAAATTCGAGGGCATACGTTGCGCACAATGCACCAATTTGAGCCGATAAAGATAGGGGCAAACCTTTGATGATTCCTGCTATCAACCCTGCACGATAGGCATCACCTGCGCCTGTTGGGTCTTTAATCTTCTTGGGTGCAAATGCGTCTATTTCAAGAATATCGCCATTGGTATAGATTTTTGAACCGTCTTCACCTTTGGTAATAATCAGGATGTCGATGGTCTTACGTAAATCATCCAGCGAAAGTCCCGTTTTTTCTGAGATGACACTGGCTTCATAAGCATTGACTACCATCAGATATGCGCCTTGCATTCCTTGTTTGAGTTCTTCACCACTCAAACGTGGGACTTGCTGGCTAGGGTCATAAATGAACTTGATATTACGATCACGACATTCTTGTGTGAGGTTCACCATTGCGACAGGGTCGTTAGGCGAGACTATCACCAAGTCAGGTGTATCGCTCATAGCATCAGTTAGCGAGTAATTGCGGGCGAGGTTCATCGCACCACCATAGAAAAATGCCAACTGATTGTTATCGTTATCGGTATTCGCAAAAAATGAAGCTGTAAAGACTTTATCAATCTGAATCACCGTACTACAATCGACACCGTTACTTTCTAGCCACTCTCGATAATCACCGAAGTCACGTCCGACCGTACCCATCAGTTTTGGGGTTGCACCTAACTTCGCCATCGTGAAGGCGATATTTGCCGCGACACCGCCCCAATGTTTGGTCATATCATCAACCAGAAAGCTCAGGCTGATATGTTCCATTGCATCTGCGACGAATGCTTCTTTAAAATGTCCGGGAAAGCGCATCAAATAATCGTATGCGATTGACCCCGTAATAACTGTTTGCATCTGATTTATCCATTTTCTATCTGTAATTTGACAGTCGGGTAGTATACCAAATGAATAGTTCAAGGTACTATAGAGGAAATGACAGGGATTTGTTAAGAGAAAAAATATATGTCCATATTTGACAAGCAACGCCTCAAGACCGAAAACTTTGGCTTAAATATTGAAGGTCTACGCCGTGGATATTATGCTGATAAATATTTCGCCAATATCACGCGAATTTTAACTGCTCTCGAAGCAGAGAATTATCGCTATCAAGGGAGTAATCCACGCAATGTTTTGGGTGGGATGGGCTTGCCGATTGGTGATATTGAAGTCGAAGCACAGATATTTAATCGACGGTCTCCAATGGCACTCATTGCAGGGATTGATAATGCACTCGCACAACTTCATCATGCGACAGGTTACTTTGATGAAAATGATGAATGGGTTGAGACATGGCAAAATTTAGAGATTGATGCGGTGCAAGATGGGGTCGTAACCTATTATGATGGTGACCCTGAAAATGTATTAACCGTCATTGAGGTACGTGGACGCTATCGTGATTTTGCGCTATTGGAAACGACCATTTTAGGGGTGCTATCACGTGCGAGCCGAATTGCTACTAATGTTTATGAAGTGGTGGAAGTGGCTGGCGGAAAATCAGTCTTATTTTTCCCTGCGCGGTTTGATGTACCCGAAGTGCAAGCGATGGATGGATATGCCTATTGGTTGGCGTTACGTCGCTATCAACAAGATACAGGCATTGAATTAACGCCGTTGGTTAGTACAGATGCACAAGCGGCATGGTGGGGTGGCAAAGGTGGCGGAACATTACCCCATGCGATGATTGCTTGTTTTCTGGCAGATAGCACCGAAACGATGATCCAGTTTGCACGACATATCCCACTAGACACACCTCGTATTCTGTTAGCTGATTTTAGTAATGACACCGTGACAGCTACCCGCCAGACATTAGCAGTTTACTGGGAACGCTACGTTAAAGCGTATCAAGATGACAATCAAGAAGAAATGAAACGCTGGACGCTCAACGGTGTGCGCCTCGATACCAGTGGCAAATTACGTGATGCTTCTCAGCCAGATGGTGCAGAACGTGGTGTAAGTCCGCAATTGGTATTTACTATGCGTGAAGCAATTAACACCACATGGGAAAGTTGGGATGTTCCCCATAATCTGAAAGATGTTGCGCGTGATTTCTGTCGCCAGACACAGATTGTTGTATCGGGTGGATTCAACCGTGAAAAAGTAGCCCGATTTGAAAAAGAAGGTGTCCCTGTTGATAGCTATGGTGTGGGGTCAACTTTCCTGACAAATGACAGCCGTACCAACTCTGATTTTACGATGGATGTGGTGCGTGTGAAAATTAATGGCGAGTGGGTCAATATGCCAAAAGTGGGTCGCCGCCCTTGTGATAATCCTGATTTAGAACGCATTGATTTGAGTGAGATATAACTATGACCGATAATAGCCACAGCAACGGAAAACCTGAACAACCATCCGAATCCCTAACACCGCAGATCAAACCAGTGGAAGAACGCCGTAATCCTAAAATGTTACAGTCCGTAACAGGCGCACGTATTTCGATTGAAGCACTTGTTGAGCGTATCATCGAACAATTTAACCTTGAACATAATACCGATTCTGATGCTTTTTTAACGGCGGATACACGCGGACAACGGATGCGATTGGTCAGTGATGTCGCAAAATATATCTTTGCGGTGGAATCGTTGCAACTGATGCCAGATGAGCAAGCCAGTATTATCCACCGTGTTTTTGGTGAAATTTATGGTTATGGACCGCTTGACCCACTATTGAGCGATGAGCGCGTCACGACCATTTCACTAGAAGGGGTGGATAAAGCATCGGTGCGTTATGGTCGGAGTGAAGATTTGACGGTGTTGGATTCTTTGTTCACCGATAATTTTCACCTTGATGATACTGTGCGTCGGATTTTGCGTGATGCTCGTGCGACGTATATCGAGGGCATGTCATTTATTGAAGT
>Ga0070728_10005303_pt1 | contig 12838 bp, 12 predicted proteins | sample tdDd471_FD_66723 | JGI IMG/M metagenome (GOLD analysis project Ga0070728, IMG submission 66723) | Marine sediment microbial communities from the Atlantic coast under amendment with organic carbon and nitrate - tdDd47.1 | ecosystem: Environmental > Aquatic > Marine > Coastal > Sediment | place...
AATTTATTTGGACATTATGGTATTTAATTCTTTTATGCTGTGTTCAATTGCTTTCTTCGTTTCCGGATTGTCTTCCAGTCTCATAGCCGTTTCCAGATCGAACAGAGCATCGGTGCGTTCCATTTTGAGCAAGGATTGAGCAGCAATTTTACGAACCTGAGGATCTGTATCGCGCAACAAGCCCTGGAATTTCTTTTTGGCCGACCAGGCTCCAATATTAATCAGGCCATTCATTGCTTCAATTTTTTCTTCAGAACTTCCTTTAAGCATGCTGTAATAGTTCGATTGTACTTTTTGCAACGAATCAGTAAACAGAATTTCCTTTCCGAAGAAATCAGGATTGATGGCTTTTTCAGAATAGGAAACCATCTCTTTTTTAGCTGCCCAGCGTGCCATACGCGGAACCATCCAACGCATACCAGGAGTGCTTTCCGGATGGCCAACAAAAGTTACCACACGACCATTACCCGGTTCACTAATGGTAATATAAGGTCGGTTATTAGTCATGTTGGCAGGAGTTCCTTCTACAAGATGAACATCGCTTAACATAGTTGCCAGTGATTGATATTTCAATTCCTCTTTTTCGGAAGGAACCAAAACCGGACCTTCGTAATACTGACAGTAAACTTCGTTATAATCGTTCAGTTCCGGGAAAAACTCTTTTCCTTTTTCCGTTAACTCAAATTTAGCAATACCATTCCCACGGTGGTCGTGCTCAATATCGATGGCCTGGTAACCGCTTAAGTGCAAACTTGTATAACCAGGTGTAACCGATAAAGCGTAAGATCCTGCACATATACCAACTACGCCAATTCCCTTTTCTTTGGTTAGTTTAATCACGTGCTCCATACCAAGTTGTCCAAGACTACCTGTTTCGCTGGAACCACTACCACCCGGGAAAAGAATAACATCGTAATCATCAATCTGATTACTCATGATTTTTGCGGCGCTGATAATATCCACATCCATTTCCGGATCGATGCGCAAAGCTTCAACGGCATCGCTTATACACCAAGGACTGTCGCCATTGATATTAAAAACACCAACTTTTATATTTTTTTTTGAGGGGGTATTGTGCGAGCATCCTCCTGCAATAAAGGTTACAATTAGCAAAACAATAATAGGTATCGATTTTTTCATAAAGATTAGGTTAAGTATTTAAAAAGGCCGGTTCCCAACATAAACCGGCCTTCAAATTTAAGTTTTTTTTACTTTTTCACAGAAGTTCTATAACAGTTATTTGTTCCGAATATTTTTCAAATAAAATTTTTATCAATATAGGCCTGAAAGGCTGCTTTATACTGTTCACTTACCGGAATACGAATATCCTTGTCGAAAATAATACGGCTGCGTTCAATGGTTGTTATGCGTTCCAGATTCACGATGTATGAGCGGTGTACACGCATAAACTTTTCTGCCGGCAGGCTCTCTTCAAGTTTTTTTAGACTCATTAATGACATTACCGGTTTTTCGTTTATGGTATGAATACGTACATATTCGCGCATGCCTTCTATATATTTTATATCGTTCCAATTAATACGAATAAGCTTGTGTTCCGATTTCAGAAACAGGTATTCATCTTTTACTTTTGGCTGTGCAATTGTTTCATTATCCTGAAATGCATCGCGGGCTTTTTGTGCAGCTTCCAGAAAAGCACTAAAAGATATTGGTTTTAACAAATAATCCAGTGCATTTACCCGAAATCCCTCTACTGCATATTCGCTGTAGGCCGTGGTAAATATAACCCGTGGCGGATTCTTGAGGCTTTTCACAAATTCCATCCCGCTTAAATCGGGCATATTGATATCCACAAACATGAGGTCAATATCATTTTCCTGAACATAATTAATGGCCTGAAGTGCCGATTCAAACTGTGCTGTCAATTCCAAAAAAGGTGTCTTCTCAATATAAGAAACCATTTGGCGCAGTGCCAGGGGTTCATCGTCTATGGCTATGCATCGTATCATATTGGTATCGAGAGTTTAATTTGAAATACATCTACTGTTTCTTTTTGTTCAAAGGTATATTGATGTGGATATAACAGGTCCAGTCGTTTTTTAGTGTTTACAATTCCGATTCCTGATGCATCTTTATCGCCTTGCTTTTTATGATTCGAATTTTCTACAATTAAATGTAAATGCGCATTTTCATATTGCATATTAATGCGTACAAAAGAAGTTTTATCGTAGCTTATACCATGTTTAAATGCATTTTCGAGCAGTGAAGTAAACAGTAGAGGAGGAATTAGTTTATCAGATATTTTACCATCCCATTCAAACTTAATCTCTACTTTTTCAGAAAAGCGCAAACGCATTAGTTCGATATAGGAATTAATAAATTCAACCTCTTTCTGAATGCTTATCTTATCGTTGTCGGAATCGTAGAGCAAATGCCGCATAAGCCGTGAGAGCTTTATAATAGATTCTTTGGCCTCGTCGGTGCTGATGTCCATTAGCGAATGAATATTATTTAAGGTATTCATAAAGAAGTGAGGACTTAGCTGATTTTTCAGAAAGGCCAGTTGTGTGGATATATTTTCCTTTTCCAGGATACTCTTGTCTCGTTCTATTTGCGACCACCTGACCATTACCCGCAAGCCGGTATCAAAGCCAAGCATTAAAGTTGCCAGTAGCAGACTGCTAAACAGGGGAGGAAAGTTAAATGGCCTTGGTGGCTCAGTACGTCGTCTGGGTGGTTCAGGACGTTGTCTGTCTTGATTTGGCCGGTGATGTGGCCTCTCCCTTTCTGGCGGATGAATTTCTGAATGGGGTTTTCCCATTTCTGGTTTTAATTGCGGATTACGGGCTTTATTAAATTGAAATGTCAAACCTAAAAGCACAAGAAGTGCCACGATTGAAAGAAAGTAAGTTCTTTTTTTATCCTTGAACAGTAATTGGGGAACAAGCAAATAGTGGTTTAGCAGGAACAGAATAAGAAACGGTAGTATGGCGCGCCAGTTTCCTTTCAGAAAGCGCCATTGAAAGTTCTCATTTTGCTGCATTAAAAATATGGGAGTCAGTAAAATGACTCCCCATAATATTATTACGATTAGGTTTTCGCCCTGCTTTATATACTTTTTCTTATCCATCATTGCTTGCTAATTTAATAAAAATCGGACAGCTACATAGGTTTAATCCTTTCCGGTCCTTTTTTCTTCTTTAATTCTGATGTGTCTACAAAACCATCGTTGTTGATATCGACTTCGCTAAAGTGATCTTTTAAAGGACCCCTTGCTTCTTCTTTAGATATTTTACCATCCTTGTTTTTGTCCAGATCGTTCATTATTTGTTTTGGAGTTTTCTTCCCTTTTCGATCACCTTTTGGCCGGAAGTTTTTAAACTCTTCATTACTTAATTTTCCGTCATTGTTTTGGTCGAGACTTTTAAACTCCCTCTGTAGAGGCTTCTGAAGTTCTTCCAGGCTTAAATATCCATCCTTGTCAGTGTCAAGTTCTTTAAAGTGATGTTCTGCTTTGTTTTCTTTTTGTTTTCCTTTTGAGAAATCCTGGGCACTTGTATTTATACATAGCAACAGGCTTATTGCTGCAAAAAGAAATGTTATTTTGAATGATTTCATAGCTTATGTTTTTATTAATTATATAATACTGGTCTGGCAAACCTTATTGCCCGAACCCCTCTCCCGAAAGTTTTCGAGGACCTAAAGGGAGTGGGCAACAAGGTTTATACTATCAGTTAATTGTTCTTACAAGTCTAACTTTGTTAAGCACCCGAATGGCATCGCCTTGCGGACCGTGACCGGTTGGGTAATCGTCGGCACTACCTGTTTTGGGATCGCTGCGTTGTGCACCGGCACCATGTACATCCATCCAGCTACCATTGAAATATCCAAGTGCTCTTCCAAAGCTTACATAACATGCCCCTGATCCAAATCCCATATGGTTTGCATGGGTTGTGCCGCTCCAGTAATAGGCGTAGTCGGTTTGACCACCTTCGTTTATAATACTGGTGCAGTTAAATATTGGATCGATTGCTGCTGAATTTGTGGCACCCGGAGCTCTGCTGTAATCAACAATACTTTCCAGTTCTTTTACCGAAGGAAGTCTCCAGTCGCTGTAACCGGCAAAGTCCATATTTTCGGCATAGACAAGAGCATCTTCCCAGTTCATACCATCTTCAGTATCGTTTTGCATCCACATTAAACCGGTGGCATTGTCGCTGATGGTTCCGTTGCTATTATCTGCAAAATTATTGGTTCCGTAATCGGTATTACCGCGTACATAGTATACATAGAATTTCTTGCCCTCGGTTTGACCCGGCATTGGGCCGGTAGGATAACCTTTAATGCGACCATCGGCAAAGTTTACACCAAACATCAGGTTTCCGCCTCCAAATTCAGAATCGCCGACATCCAGTGTAGTTGTTACAAATTGTGCATCAATCATGCGTTCACCGGCTGTTACATCACCAAACCCAAATCCAAAATAGTCGGTATCAATAAATGGTTCGATACCTTCGGTTGAAGTGCCCATATAGCCACTCGGATCCATGCCGCTAAACAATATCAATGAATAAAGTTCTTTTATACTTGGAACCCGCCAGTCGTTGTAATTACCAAGATCGAAACCGGAAGCTCCGGCGATGGCCTGTTCGTAAGTAAGTTTATCATCGGCATCGATTTTTCCATCGCCATTTATATCGGCTGACTGTTGCCACATAAGGCCGGTTACCATATCGGTAATGGTACCGTCGCCATTGTCGACATAGTTGGTAGCATTTCCGCCATAGTTTGCATCTTGTCCGTAAAAGGCTTCTCCTTCGGCAGGTTTCGATATTTCAGATTCGTTATTATAGGCTTTGGTTTGATTTGTGCTTACAATCGGATAGCCTGAGATATCCGGCAGGTTCTCTTCGGTATTGTTTTGCTGATCATCATTCTCTACATCTTCGCAACTGCAAAGACTCATATTCGAAATAAGGATGGATAATACCATCATCGAACGCGCTAATTTTTTCCAATTTGTTTTCATAGCTTTATTGTTTTGTAATTATTTGATACTAATATAATATGCTTAATACTGTTTCAGAAAAGCGATCAATAAACCGGTTTATTTTATAATCGAAATCCGCATTTCTATCAACAGATTTTTTTCAACTGCGGGAACTATATTTTTTTGTTTTCCAGTCCCGGATGATCGGGTGCTACACGGGTTGCACGAAAGCAAGCTGATTTTTCCTGCGAAACTTCGTATTGCCAAACGATTTCCTGTTCCTTGTTTACCTCGTAAAAAACACCATCGATTCCTTCACAAATTAAAGTGTTTCCGTTTGGCAGGCGTTGTGCTCCTGAAATGGATTCACTGTATAAATCAGTGTGTGTAAATGACCATACAGCAGTTGAGTTTTCCGATGAGGCTAAATAGAAATTACCGTTGCCATCTTCTGTAAAATAAACTTCATCAACACTTGAATAGGAGCGGTTTTGCTTGTTTCCATTATTAAAGAACAGAATATTTCCGCCATTATTTGGTAAATCATCAATCCAGGTAGCATTGTGTTGATAGTAGCTTTGCTGCTGACTGCTGTTTTCGCTTTTATATGCAGTCGAATTTCCCCATCGATACAACAGGTCGCCACCTTTTCCTCGCACACCTCCTGTTGTTCCGGCAGCTTCCTGGCTACTTGTCGAATGATCAATCATCCATAGTTCACTGTAATTGCGGGAACTAAGTAAAATAATATCGTATTCTTCAATGTACTCGATGCTGTTTATATGTGAGAAATCGGCACTGATGCGTTCTGAAAAATTAATATCGATTCTCTCAGTGCTTTGGCTGATATTTCTAAAACCGGGTTTACTTTCATCGAAGTCCTGCACAAAATGATCTTTCTGATGCCATTCCCATATAATTTCACCTCCCTGACTACCGGTAGTTGCCACTTCGATTATCATATCGGGCCATATGCCTTGTTCATCAATATAATCCGGATTCTTTCCAAGTTCGATTGCTTCTTCCTGCGAAAGATACTCCCAGGCAATCATCAGAATATTACCGTTTGGCAGAAGTTCAATGTCGTGATGTAAGCAGTATTCATCTGTAGCATAATCCCAGCTCCATATCAGCTCACCATCGAAACTGTATTTGGCAACGCGGCCTCCGATTCCTCCAGTGTTTTTAAAGCGTGTATTGGTACGCGTATTTTCGGTGCGCAACAGACTGCCGTTATCCAGAAAATAAACTGCATTTCCGGGTGTATATTCCGATTCCCATGTATGTACCGTATTACCTTCCATATTGATTAAATAAGTAGTTGTGCTACCCAGTGGAGCATATAGTGTATAGCCCTCATAGAATGCATCGGGATTGTAAATTTTAACTTCCGTACTTAGTTCTGGATTCTCATAGGAATCCTCAGGTGTATCGATCTCTTCGATACAGGCCGAAGTGAAGCTAATAATTGCAGTTAGGCCTAGTATAAGTAGGAAGTTGTGTTTTGAAGTTTTCATATTATTCGATTTTAATTACAACGAATATAGGTACGAGATGATTATTTTGAAAAAGGAATCAATGAACAGCGGGTATTTATCATCGAATTGGGGAGTGGATTGGATGAAAGAATGGATTTTGGTATATGTTATTTATTAAAGGGCAAAGCCCTGTTCGGTAAAAGCACATGGCAAGTGAAATGCAGCCATGTGAAAAGGGATTGCATTTATCTAAACCCTGAAGGGGTGCCCGGTTATTATTTTGAATTGTATACTACCTCTTAGCCCATACAGGGCTACGGTTATTAGATATAGTCTACACGGGGTTTCATTTCGTTTCACTATTACCTTTCGTCCCTTCGGGACTTTATGTGAGTTTTGAGTATTAAACCTGTCAGGAGCTACGCACGCTGACAGGTCCTTTGGAAACCTGATAAATAAAAAAAGCCGGTTCCCATAAGAAACCGGCTTCAGTATAAATATTTTTTATGCTTATATCAGGAACTTGATAATAAACAGAAGCGCAATTACAACCATAGTAATTGAGATATCTTTGAATTTTCCTGATAATACTTTTAATACTACATAGCTTAACATACCAAATACGATACCGTCGGCAATACTGTAAGTTAATGGCATCATAATGATGGTTAAGAAAGCCGGAATCGCTTCGGTGAAGTCGTCCAGGTCAATTTTCTTAATCGGGCTAAGCATAAACAAACCAACCAATACCAGGGCAGGAGCCGTAGCAGCAGAAGGAATCATTGTAAATACCGGGGCAAAGAATAACGCTATGGCAAACAGACAAGCAGCTGTAAATGCCGTTAAACCAGTTTTACCACCTTCGGCAACACCGGCAGCACTCTCTACATAGGTAGTTACTGTACTGGTACCGAAAATAGCACCGAAAGTTGTACCAATGGCATCGGCAAAAAGAGCCTGCTTAACGCGTGGTACTTTACCTTCTTTGGTTAACATATCGGCTTTGGAACTTACTCCTACAAGGGTTCCTACTGTATCGAACATATCCACAAACAGGAAGGTGAACAATACAATGGCCATATCAAGTGTAAATACTCTCGAGAAATCGAATTTAAAGAATACCGGCTCCATTGATGGTGGCAGGCTTATCAGGCTCATGTTCTCAGGTAATTTTGTTACGCCAAACGGAATACCTGCTAAAGTGGCTACAATAATACCGATTAACAGGGCACCTTTAACACGCAATACCAAAAGTACACCGGTAAGCAGAATACCGCCAAGGGCAATTAATACTGTTGGGCTTCCCATGTTACCAAGGTGAACAAGGGTGGCATCGCTGTTTACAATAATACCTGCGTTTTGCAAACCAATAAATGCAATAAACAAACCGATACCGGCCGACACTGCATGCTTCATATTGATTGGGATACTGTTTACAATCAGTTCCCGGACATTAAACGCGGTTAATAAAATGAAGATAATACCTTCGATAAATACTGCAGTTAATGCAAACTGCCATGAGTAGTGCATTCCGATAACCACTGTAAAAGCGAAAAAGGCATTTAGTCCCATACCCGGAGCTAAAGCAAATGGCAGGCGGGCTACAAGGGCCATAACCATGGTTGCAATTACGGCCGACAATGCAGTGGCGGTAAATACGGCAGACTTATCCATTCCGGCGGCACCCAAAATATCGGGGTTTACTGCCAGGATATAGGCCATGGTCATAAAGGTTGTAATACCTGCAATAATTTCCGTTTTTACAGTTGTCTTGTTCTTCGTGAGCGAAAAGAATTTATCAAGCATAGTTTCGATTTTTGATACGCCTCAAAAATAAATAATTCTGATGAGAAAAATTAATGATTCAGAACATAGTTATGGTTCATGAATTTGTTAAATGCCCCGTGTACCATAACAGACGGGGAAGGGCAGCTTTTAAAGTATTTACCTTAAATTTTATCCATATGTAGTGTTTTTTGTTTTGGAGGGGGGCTGAAATTTTATAATTTAAACACCTGAAACTAATGTAAAGACCATCTGTTGGGCTTTGTAGTAAATATTATTAATGTTACAGTTAGAATGAAATGTTGAAATTGTATAAAGTTGAATTAAATTTAAAAGGATGAAAAAAAGATTAAATCTATTATTTATTTTATTGCTCGTTAGTCCGGTAATTAGTGTTTATGCACAAAAGGAGATTAAAGGACTTCCTGCGGATTTGGATAAAGAGACAATAATATTTTTAGAGTATGAGCAATTGCCCATTGATAAGAAAATGAAGAGGATGGAGCGCCACATGTATAAAACAAGGAATAAAAATGCAATTACTTCCAATAAAATGCTGGCGAAAAAAGTTCCGGATTACCCGTTTAATTATGTAGTATCGCGACGTTCAGAGTATAAAGATTCATTGGCAAAAACATGTCGCTATGTATTGGAGAATGACTTGATGACAGCTATGAATGATGGTGTAAATCTGTTTAATGGTTATTCTGCAAGCTATAAGGCAACACGAAATAGTGGTACCAAAACTTATGGAAATAAGTTTGCAACCAGCAGTTCCCCGATGTATATCCTGGATCTAAAAACCGGTGATAAGTATCTTCTTTTTAAAATTAATACTAATGAAACCTATTACTATAAAGGTATTATGAAGAAGCTTTTAAAACGGATTAAGAAAAAATATAAAATTAAAAAGTAAAAGAGATTTAAAGCATGGAAATAAGTTCCATGCTTTATTTTTTAAATGGGTATCCATCTATCAACATCAATAAAAAAAGTAGTTTGTGTACGGTTTGTGAAAATCGGGATGGCTGGTTTTTTTTTATTCTTTCCCTAATAACTTATCGCCGTAGTAACAGTAAGATATGGCTGGTTCTATAAAAGTAAAATGCCATTTACTGCCTAACAATCAAAATCAGCAACTCTGCAACAGGAAATACCGACTCTGCAATAATGATTTACTTATTGGCTTATCAAACTTTTATTTTGGTAATTATTCATTTAAACGATTAATTATGAAACGAACTTATTTATTACCTGTATTGCTGTTTATGGCTACTTGTCTGTTTGCACAAAAAGAGGACGCAGACCATTACTTCAATTTGAAACCAATGGAAATCAGAGCGAACACTTCGGGGAATCAGACCTATGATGTAAGTATGAAGTGGCAGAATTTAGATGCAATCAATGGAAACAGGATCAATTGTAACCTGGCAAAAGCAAACTATATTTATGATGCCGAAAACATGTCTGTACGCTGGAAAGATGTTGCAACGGGGCAAATTCAGGATTTTAATCATACAGAATATCAATTGATGGCTTTGCCTGCCTTTAACGATTTTTCTTATACCGTAAACGATACCAATTTTCTAAAAGCCGATTTTTATAAAGTGATTCCAGCGGCTCAGAAAGACCTTGCAAAATGGCTTGTTTCCGATGCTATTCAAATGCAGGGGCTGGCCTGGTATGTGTTCGATAGCCTGGAATTTAATAAAGCCTATATTCCGGAAATACTGAATAACTATGATGTTAAGTTTGAGAACTGGGCAGTATTTACAAGCCGCTATCAAAAACTTATATGGACCGGAATTACAAAACACAATAATAAAATTTGTGCCATTGTAAAATTTGAATCTTTATACAATCCGGTGAAAATTGAAAATGAGCAAATGTCTGTAAAGGGGCGCTCTTTATACTATGGCGAAATGTGGATATCATTAAAAGATAAACAGGTTGAATACTCCCTTATGGTAGAGGATGTTGTTATGAAACTTAAAAGCCCGATGTTTCCAAAAGAACAATTGATTGATTTACAAAGGGAAATTGTTTTTGATAAGATTAAATAACTGTTAAATTTGAAGAGCATGAAGAGACAAATAACAAAAAACAGGTTTTGGCTTTTATGGCATTTGGGCATTTTGTTTATTAGCGCAATTATTGCAATGCTAATGAAATATATGCAAACCGGAAATGCCTTTAACCCCACAGTTGTTGTGCCTTTTATTTCCATTTTTATAATGACGGTGTGTTTAGGCTATCTTGCTACTTTTATGATTAACAGAGCCAAAAGTTACGGACAAACTAAGCTGAATAAAATAATACTGCCGGCTTTACTGTTATTTTATGTTGCCGCTTGTCTTATTGCCGGAATTGCTGTTGGTATTGGCACTTTGGGCTGGTTTATTTACATGGGGTATGATTTGTCGGACTTTTGGCCGCAGCTTATCAATACAGAACTGAGTTTTGCAAGCGGGCGTTTTCTGTTATGGATACTGTTTTTTACCGGTGTATTCTTCTATATTTTATGGCAAAAATCGAGCAGAAGGGAGCAGAAGCTTACCGAAGAAAATCTGAAATTCAGGTATAATACCTTAAAGGCGCAGGTAAATCCTCATTTCTTATTTAACAGTTTGAACATACTTTCTGAACTGGTTTATGTTGATGCTCAGAAGTCGGATAACTATATTCAAAAACTATCGGGGATCTACAGGTATGTGCTGGAGAACGAAGAAACCGATTTAATTGAACTGGATAAAGAAGTAGAATTTGTAAAACACTATTTCATGCTTCAGCAAGAACGGTTACAAGGGAAAGTATCACTGGAAATTGACATGACTAAATCCCGGGGGGAAATTATACCGGTCTCTTTACAGCTATTGGTTGAAAATGCATTAAAACACAATGCTATGTCGAAGGTAAAGCCACTGGAGATTAAAATTTTTGGCAGTGCCGATTGCATAATTGTTTCGAATACAATACAACGAAAAAGTATAATAGAGAACTCAACCCAAACAGGCTTGTCGAACCTGAAAGAGCGGGTGAATTTAATTATGGGAAAAGAACTGGTAATTAGTGAAGAGAACAACCGGTTTGTGGTTAAACTACCAATTCGTACAGCGTAATGAGAGTATTAATTGTAGAAGATGAACAGCTTGCTGCGCAAAAGCTTACACGTACGCTTGCAAGCCTCGATGAGCAGATTGAACTGCTTGATATTGTAGCTTCGGTAGAGGAAGCAAGCAACTGGCTAAACACGCATTCACATCCCGATTTGATATTTATGGATATTCAACTTGAGGATGGAGTTTGCTTTGAGATTTTTGAAAATTGCAGCATTAAAACACCCGTAATTTTTACAACCGCTTACGATGCTTATATGCTAAAAGCGTTTAAAGTAAACAGTGTCGATTACCTGCTAAAGCCCATTGCCGCTGAAGAGCTGAAAAAGGCAATTGAAAAGTACAGGCTGGTTCATGCTTATAAGCCGGATTTAGCGAAACTTGAAGCTGTGTTAAATCAACTTCAGCCGAAACAAAAAGAGCGCTTTTTAATTAAAATTGGGGAGTATTATAAATCAATCGAAATAGCTGCCATAAACTGTTTCTATATCAAAGAGCGTTGTAATTTTATTCATGTTGGCCAGGGAAAAAATTATGCTCTCGATTATTCGCTGGACAAGGTTGAGCAGCTGGTTGATTCAAGAATGTTTTTCAGAGTGAACCGAAACATGCTTGTTAATTTTGCAGCCATAGAGCGTATTTTGGCCTATTCGTCGAGCAGGTTAAAGCTTACGCTTGCAAACTGGAACAGTGATGAGGAGATACTGGTTAGCAGGGAACGGGTTTCGGAGTTTAAAAAATGGATGGATCGTTAATTTTTTTTTGTCGCACCTACAGTGCTTAAATGAATAATTAACAATTAGTAATTAATAATTAGTAATGAGCATGGGCAGTGTGCGGCTTGTTCGAGTGAGTAATAATAATTAATAATTGCGGATTGTGAAATAGTTTTAGAAATGATAAATTGCCGGTACTTTTAACTTTTTAACCTTTTCCCAATAGCTACCAGAACTTTATTCTTTTAAAAATGATCAGATGTCCGGCGCGTGAGCCAGAGAAAACGGCGGGCCATGCGGGGGTAATTGATGACTTTACTAAAGATTCAGGCTTCTAATAATTATTCGCATTGAGAATAAGTTTGCTTAGAATACGTGGGAGGAAGCTTCGTTTTATCTTGATTTTTTTGCTTCGTTTTTGGATCAAGCCAAAAATGAAGGGATAAGCTGTAAAAGATGAATTAATAATGACGCGCATTGGGCTCCTTTAGGAGATGATGAGGTAGCGGGTGAGGACTTTAATGATAAATATAATTCGGATTCGGGAAACGGGATGCCGGATTCAGGAAGTGTAAGGTGCTTTTAACTTTTATTTATCGCTCAAGCCGCTGGGCTTTTACTTTCTTGCTACAGCTTAAGAAAGTAAACAAAGAACCCCGCCGCTGACTAAAAAATTGCTAAGAATTGATCAACCTCACTAAAATCAAATAAACTCGTCAAAATAGACATTCGTACCTCATGTTTATTTATCCTCAAACAGATTTGATTTCTTAACGCTCAATTGTTCAATTCTAT
>Ga0070728_10005304_pt1 | contig 12835 bp, 10 predicted proteins | sample tdDd471_FD_66723 | JGI IMG/M metagenome (GOLD analysis project Ga0070728, IMG submission 66723) | Marine sediment microbial communities from the Atlantic coast under amendment with organic carbon and nitrate - tdDd47.1 | ecosystem: Environmental > Aquatic > Marine > Coastal > Sediment | place...
CACACTACGGAGCGGAAGCTCTGGGCGCGACTGTTGTTCCCATTTCCGGCGGCGCCACACGCAGACAGGTCACTCTGCTCAAGGATTTCGCTCCAGACGTCATCTGCTGCACACCGTCATACGCTCTGTTCCTGGCTGAAACCGGTGAAGAAATGGGCATCGACATAAAAGAACTCCCTCTGCGCATAGGTATCTTCGGTGCAGAACCCTGGACCAATGAAATGCGCCTCGAAATCGAGAAGAAACTCGGCATCAAGGCCATCGACATCTATGGACTGTCCGAAATCATGGGTCCGGGGGTAGCCATTGAATGTATCGAAGCCCAAGATGGTCTGCACATTCAGGAAGACCACTTTCTGGCAGAAACCATCAACCCGGAAACCGGTGAGCCTGTCGGCCCCGGCGAGGAAGGCGAACTGGTCTTCACCACACTGACCAAGGAAGGCATCCCGCTCATCCGCTACCGGACACGCGACCTGACCACCTTGAACACCACGCCCTGCAAATGTGGCCGCACCACCGCCCGCATGAAGCGCGTGACCGGTCGTTCCGATGACATGCTCATCATTCGTGGTGTCAACGTCTTCCCGTCTCAAATCGAATCTATTCTCATTGAAACCGAAGGATTGACTCCGCACTACCAGCTTATCGTTGATCGCAAAGGCAATCTTGATACTCTGGAAGTTCAGGTGGAGGTCAACGAGTCCATCTTCTCTGATGAGATTAAGAATTTACAACGCGTCGAATCAAAGGTAATGAAAAATATTAAAGAATTCCTCGGCGTCACCGCCAAGGTCAAATTGGTCAGCCCCAAGGAGATCGAACGCTCCATGGGCAAAGCCAAGCGCATCATCGACAAGAGAAAAGAGGGCTAACGCCTCCAACTCACAAGGAGATCACCATGAAAGTAGATCAACTCTCCATATTTCTGGAAAATCGTTCCGGACGTCTCGCCGAAGTCACCCGCATCCTCTCCGATGCTGGTGTGAACATTCGCGCGCTGTCCCTGGCTGACACTTCGGATTTCGGCATCCTGCGCCTGATTGTTTCCGATTTTACCAAGGCCAAGGACAAGCTGAAAGAAGCAGGCTTCACCGTCGGTCGCACCTCGGTTGTAGCCGTCAAGGTTTCTGACGATCCCGGTGGATTGCATGCCATTCTGAGCATGCTTCAGAATGCTGGAATCAATGTAGAATACATGTACGCTTTCGTGCAGCAAAGCGGCGATTCCGCGGTGCTCATCTTCCGGTTTGATCGCACAGACCAAGGCATTGAGCTGTTACAGAAAAACAACATTGCCATCATCCCCGGCGACAAGCTTTACGCCATGTAGCTCTGACAACGTTAAAAAACAAAGGGTGAAAGTTTTATACTTTCACCCTTTTTCATGTTCTATACTCGCCTCTCAAGGCATCATTCTGTCACTATTTGTATCTGACCATTATTTCATCAATGGTTCCGTCCACTCGTCGTTTTCTTATGGTTCTATTCAGTGCAGGCAGTCGCTTCTTCCACGATTCATCCCTATTAAAAGCAAACCGTAAATCCACGCGTCCAAGCAGCTTCTTCGCCACATGAAAATCGGCAGCAGTCATGCCAGAAGCTTTACTTACCATCCAAGCTGCGGAAATATCATCAAACACGGCGACGTCCACTCGTCCAGCTTTGACCATACGCAACAAAAGGATATCGTCATTAACGTCGTAGCGGACAGCCTCATCCTCTTTAAACAGCTTTTCGATTTCCGGGTAGACGTAATTCTTAACACACCCGATTGTCAGTCCTTTCAGACTCTCAAGTCCAGAATAATCAACTGGCTTGTTCGCCGATGAATACAATACCGAGTTGATAGTGATTACAGGGTCACTCCAAAGACAGTTGAATTCCGGCCCCATCCACGTCTTGGCAGTCAACCGTCCAAACACCGGTTTGCCTTGAATCTTCAAAAAAATCCGGGGAGCAGGCATCATTTCGACAACCGCATCGATATCCTTCGGCATTAATGCTTTGAACAAATCGACTGCCGCCCCTTTCGGCTCTCCGTCAACCACCATTTCAAAAGGAGGCCATCCTCTCGCAAAAAAAGCAAAAGTCACTTTTTCTTCGGCCCAGCTTAAATATGGAACAAGAATAAATCCCACTAAAATAACGGGGAAAATCAGTCTAACCATCCGTGTACGCTGTCCAATCAATGGACACTCCATTACAGGGACAACAATCTCACGACATAGCGAGTATGGAATCCCTGATTTCTGTTTAAAACAACAAACTCTTTTGTTAAACGCCCCTTAACGAATCACATGGGAAAACACAACGCTGTTAGAATTGTTTCCACTCTTTGCTTCGCCTTACGCTTTTAATGTTTTATCTTTATACTTCAACAAGATAAGCACTCAATTCATTAAGTACTCCAAATTCCATCCGAATCTTGCCACATACAAACCAACACACAAAAGGGTCGATGGAGGCTTCAAAATTGTTGCCGAAAATCTCATGGCAACGTATAAGAAGATAATTCGCAACACTGACACCGTGGCGGTGTAAAAAGAGGAATTCGTCAGTGCATAGAGATATAATCGACAGTAAGTTCCTGGAATCAATGGCAGGCAAACGTCCGTTCCTAAAACGAATGTTCACCGTGTTCATTTCTCAGGAACCGAAACGTATCCAGGAAATCAGAGACGCTCTACAATCGCAGGACGTCGAACGACTGCGCCATCTGGCGCATTCACTCAAGGGTGGTGCCGCGACCATTGGCGTGGATCGTGTCAGGGAATGTTGTCTAAAACTGGAAAACGCCTCCAAAGCCGAAGACATGAAAGCGGCCATGACACATCTCGACTGTCTGGAGCAGGAAATGCGCAACGCTTATGCCTTCATGTTCAACTACTTGGCGGAACACTGATCATCAGATTTTTCCAAGAAGAAGAAAAGGTCCTCAGCTTATCAGCCTAGGGCCTTTTTTTTGCGTTCTAGTGCCAGAGGAGCATGACCTACGCCCGGCCAGATTCGCGCTATGCCGAATCCGGCACGAACCATCGTCCACAACGCTGTAGACAGCCAAATAAGAACCAACACATTGGGTAGATGAAATGCATCAATAATTAACACGCACGCCCCTCCGATAAATGATGCCACGATCATCGCATTGCGCAAATATCTGAAATCACCCGTTCCCCAATGAATACCATCTGTCGCGAATGAAAGCGATCCCACTGGCTGCATTAAGGCGACCACGATCCATCCAGGACCGAAAACACCATGAGCTGTTGGCGGGACCAACAACCAGGCCGCCCCCTGCTCCCCCAGTATCATGCCAATACACATGGCAACGCCTGTCCCGACGCTCCAAAGACAAACGGATCGGGCAACACGCCGCGCCTGAAACCGGTCCGATGCCCCCCAGAAGTACCCGACAAGGCTCTGACCAGTGATGGCGAACGCATCCAAAAACAACGCAGAAAAAATGAAAAACTGTCTGATGGCCTGATACGCCGCGCCTTCGTCCGGTCCGGCCCTATTTACAGTACGCGTACATAAGGCCAAAAAGACAAGAACCGCCCCTGTACGCAGAAACAGGTCGCCCCCTACTTTCATGAGCTTGGCGACACCTGCCCCACGCATATGCAAAGTCAGGCCAAGTTGTCTCCATATAACCCACAAACACCAAAATGCTCCAACCCACTGGCTGACCGTGCTGGCAATGGCGGCACCGGCTACGCCCATGGGCGCAATCACCCCAAACCCAAAAATGAGTATCCAATCAAGCAGTACATTGATGATATTGATGCCCACAGCGACATAAAACGGTGTGCGCATATCCTGTACGCCTCGCAATCCACCAAAGCAGGCGAGAGAAATCAGCACTGCCGGAGCACCGAGAAGACGATAAAACATGTATTCACAGGCTAAATCGTTGACGAGTCCCTCAGCACCAAACAATGAAGCAATGGGCGCAAGAAATCCCATGGCACCGCACATGACGATGACGCCAACGCATGCAGCCAAAGCACAGGCCAGAGACACCACCTTGATCGCACGCTCACGGTCTCCACGACCTTCAGCCTGAGCGACTTCAGTCTGGGTACCGACACCAAGAAAAGTGAAAGCCCAAAAGATGGAGGTAAAAGCCACGGTCCCGACCCCAAGCGCGGCCACTGGCTCTGAACCAGCCAAACGGGCAACGAATGCTGTATCGGCTAGCCCAGTCAAAGGTTCGGCCACCAGAGAAAACAACACGGGAAAAACCAGTCGAATCAAAGTTCGATTGGGTTTGTCGATAAACGGATGTCGTGTTGATTTCGCTGTCATACTCTCGATCATTGCTTGAGTCCTTGTGTTGTGCCACCCTGACCACAGTCCCCATTAAATAACAAGGACAAGCTTTCCATTTACCCGATATTTCTGTTAACTAAGCTGCTTATGGAATCCATGGAACTCTCATTTCTTCTCTGGCTAGTCAGTCTTTTCTACACTGCAATGGAAATCACGGCTGTCATCACGGCTGTCATTGCAGTCCACGACACCCGTACACCGCAAGGAGCTGTTGCCTGGGCCATTTCGTTGGTAACATTCCCACTTGTATCTCTTCCTCTTTACTGGATTTTCGGGCGATCAAAATTTCATGGTTATGTCGATGCCATACGAGCTGGGCAAGAAGAATTCCACCGCCTTATCGGGGATGACCACGACATCCCGACGATTCGCGACCTGGCCGAACGAAAACGGCCACACGCCCCACGCACCGTATTTGAGACACTCTCCGGCATACCCTATCTCGGCGGAAACGCCCTTGAACTGTATACGGACGGCAACTCAACCTTCGACGCCATCTGCTCTGATATTGAAAAGGCAACCGACTACATACTGGTCCAATTTTTCATCGTACACGACGACATGTTGGGCAATCGCCTGAAAAACCTACTTATTCGTAAGGCTCAGAGCGGCCTACGCATCCATTTCCTCTATGACGAGATCGGCTGCCATACCACTCCTGCCGCGTTCTGGGACGGCATGCGCGAAGCAGGTGTTGACGCCCGTCCGTTTCACACAACAAAGGGACGGCACAACCGGTTCCAACTCAATTTCAGAAATCACAGAAAAATTGTGATTGTGGATGGTCAAATCGCCTATGTGGGCGGACACAATGTCGGTAATGAATACCTCGGCATATCGGACAAATTCAATGGATGGCGTGACACGCACATCAGCATCACCGGACCGGGCGTACTGGGCGTGCAGGTCTCCTTTGCCAAAGATTGGTATTGGGCCACACGCCAACTACTCGATCTTGATCTGAGCATGCCCGACACCAAGGGGACCGCCGAGGTTCTGGCTCTCGGCACCGGCCCTGAAGATGCTCTAGAGTCATGCTCCCTCATGTTCATCAGGGCCATAGAAGCGGCACAACACAGATTCTGGACAGCGAGTCCCTATTTCGTTCCAGACAGTGCAGTCATGAAAGCCCTGCAACTGGCCGCCTTGCGCGGTGTGGATGTGCGCATCATGTTACCAGAGAAAGCAGACCACAAGCTCGTCTATCTGGCCGGATTCGCCTGTCTCAAAGAACTGGATTTACCTGGCATTCGCGTCTTCCGTTATACCAAGGGCTTCCTCCATCAAAAGGTATTTCTCGTCGATAACATTCTGGCCGGTGTCGGCACAGCGAATCTCGACAACCGCTCCTTCCGACTCAACTTTGAAATTACCATGCTTATTGAAGATGGTACATTTTGCAAAAAAATCGAAAAGATGTTTCTTGACGATTTCTCCCGGTGCACCGAAACAGGCCCCAATGAATTTGATTCAAAAAATATCATCCAAAAAACACTCATCAAATTTGCCCGACTTCTTTCCCCTATCCTGTAAATAACAAAGGGAGTCTTCCAAAAAAGACTCCCTTTGTTTCAACAGGCAACAATTCTAAAAAATGTCAGACATGGCGTAAAGTTTACCGGGCTTTTGCTCGGACAGCCATTTGGCCGCACGCAATGCGCCAGAGGCAAATGTCTCGCGTGAATGTGCGCGGTGCGTCACCTCGATGCGCTCACCAGGACCGAAGAAATACATGGTGTGATCTCCGACCACATCCCCACCACGCAAGGTCTGTACTCCGATTTCCTTTTGAGGGCGCTCGCCGATAATGCCATCACGGCAATGCTTCTTGACGTCATCATATTCCCATCCACGGGCCTCAGCCAAACATTGGGCCAACTTAAGCGCCGTTCCGCTGGGAGAATCTTTCTTCATCTTGTGATGGGTCTCGACCATCTCCATGTCATAATTCTCACCCAAAGCCTTGACGAGTTCAGGCAAAACCTTGAGCAACATGTTCACGCCCACGGACATGTTAGGAGCCCAAAAAATCGGAGTTTCCTTGGCAGAAAGTTCAAGCTCGGCCACCTGGTCCTTATTCAGACCGGTTGTTCCGATGACAGCAGGACTCCCATGTTTAGCAGCAATTTTCGCCATGGCGACAGATGACTCCGGGGCTGTAAAGTCCACGACCACTGCACCAGGAACCTTGGGCAACAGATCTTCCAGACAATCAGACGTCAGACAGCCGTCATAGTCCATGCCGCCAGCATTCCCTTCCCGTTCGCAGACGCCAACAAGATTCAGTTCTTTATCTGCCAGAGCCATGTTGACCAGCATGTTGCCCATACGTCCCTTTGCGCCCAGTATGACGACATTGGTAGCCATCTGCATCTCCTTGTATTTTTTTAAAATATAGAGCTGTTAAAAATCAAACAACGTCATTTGTTTTTTCTCTTTCTTCTGACCGAGTAAGCTGGTGAAAGTATCGAAGTCAATAATTTCAAGGCCGAGTTTCTCCGCCTTGGCGACCTTTGACCCGGCTTTTTCACCAGCCACGACATAGTCCACCTTTTTGGAGATGGTCTTGGATATCGCACCCCCTTGGGCCTCAGCCATGGCCTGCGCCTCATTCCGTTTCACCGGCAATGTACCGGTGAAAATGAAGACTTTTCCAGACACAGGCAGACTCGCTGACGCCTTAACTTTTTTTGCACCACCTGTCGGCCAAAAGCCCAATTCCTTGAACTGCTCAAGCATAGCCTTGGTTTCATCGCTATTAAAAAAGTCGGACAGACTCTCGGCAACAATAGGCCCAACATCGTCGAGATCCTGCAATTCCTCACGAGTCACCTTTCCAATGGCGTCCAAATTCTCAAAATTCACAGCCAAAGTCTTTGCAGTCTGCTCGCCCACATGTCTGATGCCGAGGCCAGCAATGAATCGCCACAAGGGAGCCTCCTCCCTGGCTTTGGCAATAGCTGCCATGAAATTCTCAGCAGACTTGTCACCCATACGCTCATATTTGAGCAGATCGGTTTTTTTCAATTCAAACAGATCTGCCGGAGATGTCAGTACACCCTCTTCTGCCAATTTCTGCACCCACTTACGCCCTACGCCCTCCATATCCAAACCGGCTTTGGACACAAAATGGATAATGCGTTGCACGGTCTTGGCGGGGCAAGTGGGATTGGTACACCGAACAGCCTCGCCGTCTTCCTCCGCAGCACTTTCACAAACTGGACACTGCATGGAAAATTCATATTTCTTGACCGACTCAGAGCGCTGGTCAAGATCAACAGACAACACCTGCGGAATGACGTCGCCCGCCCGCTGAATAAGCACTGTGTCGCCGACACGAAAATCGCGCTCTTCAATGTACCCTTTGTTGTGCAAAGTGGCTTTGGACACGACCACACCGGCCAACTCCACCGGTTCCAATTCAGCAACAGGGGTCAGGACACCAGTCCGCCCCACCTGTATGCGAATACTATTAAGCCGGGTCTTGGTTTGATACGCCGGGAACTTCAAAGCCAATGCCCATCGGGGCGCACGGGAAGTATATCCGAGTGCACCCTGCATTTCCCGATCATTGACTTTGGCGACCACGCCATCAATTTCAAAAGGCAATCCCTCTCGCTGTGCCATAAGTTCTTCAAAATAGTCAGCAACTTCTCGGCTTGATTCACACAACTTTGCTTCAGGCGGAATGGCGAACCCCAATTCCTTGAGACCATCCATGACCGCCTGCTGCGTTACCCACTTTCCAGAAGAAGCAGCCCACTCAACACGACCTATGCCGTATCCCAAAAACCGAAGAGGACGGGAAGCTGCCACCTTGGGATCAAGTTGACGAATGCTGCCAGCTGCGGCGTTACGAGGATTGGCGAAAACTTTCTCGCCAGCCTCTTCCTGTCGCCGATTCAGATCCGCGAAATCCGCATTCGACATAACGACTTCGCCACGCACTTCCAACAATTCAGGGATATCAGCACCGTGCAATACAAGCGGCAGATTCATGACCGTACGCATGTTGTGCGTCACGTCTTCACCCGTCAAGCCATCACCACGGGTTGCAGCCCGGACAAACTGGCCATGCTCGTAGATGACTTCCATAGCCAGACCATCCATCTTGGGATCGGCCCAGTATTGAATATTTTTTTGATCTACACCCTTGGCGACGCGCTCGGTAAATGCATACCACGCATCAAGGTCCATGCCGTTATCCAGACTATACATGCGCATGGCATGCTCATAGGGAGTAAATCCATCGGCAGGCTTACCGCCCACCCTCTTTGTCGGAGAATTGGGATCGTCGAGTTCCGGGTGTTCCGCTTCCAGACTGGCCAGTTCACGGAACAATGCATCATACTCGGCATCGCTGATTTCAGGCGCATCCTGCACATAGTACAAATGGTTGTGCCGCTCGATTTTTTCGCGCAGCAAAGCAACGCGCTCAATGACGTTCTTGAAAACCATGGGGTTAATAATCCACCGTTATATTATAAGATTTCTTTAATTTCTTCGAGATTCAATTTCGTACCGACTGCCAGAAGTGTATCATTGGCGTCGATCACTTCCTTGGGGCCAGGATTGAAAACCATATCACCTGACTCTTTCTTGATAGCGATGACGATCAGGTTGAACCGTGGACGAATTTTTGACTCAATAAGATCCAGACTTACCAATTCGGACTCAGGAGAAACCAGGAGTTCCTCCATTTGAAGATCGATACCGCCTCGAACAGCCAACTCCATAAAGTTGGTCACGGTAGGCCGCAGGACGTTTTGCGCCATACGCAGGCCACCAATGAAATGCGGAAGTACGACTCTGTCCGCTCCAGCCAGTTCCAAACGAGAAATGTGTGTTTTATCGCCAGCGCGAGCCACAATGGTAATACCCGGGTTCAATTGACGCCCCGTCAGAGTCACATAGACGTTGGCCGCTTCGCTGGACAATGCGGAAATGAGAGAATTGGCATGCAGCAGTCCAGCACTCAAAAGCACTTCATCGCTGGTGGCGTCGCCTTCGATACAAAGGATACCGTCCTGCTCCATCTTGTCGATGAGATCCGGAGTTTGCTCGATAACCACAATATCATGCCCCTCAGCCGCAATCTCCTGAACAACGATGCTGCCGATGCGACCATGACCGCAAACGATAAAATGATTTCTCAACTTGCTTATTTCTTTCATCATCTTGTGCTTACCCCACATAATTTGCAAACGACCGTCGATCAGGATTTGTGCGAAGGCACCGGCTATGTAAACAAAACCACCGACACCGGCCATGATCAGGAAGGCGGTAAACATGCGGCCTTCTTCCGAGAGCTGATTGACCTCCATGAACCCAACAGTGGAAAGCGTTATGACCATCATGTAAAAGGAACTGGCAAAGTCCCAATGCTCATAATTCATGTAAAAACAGATGCCCACCACGAAAATCATGAAGAGATACACCACGCCGAGAGCGACGCTCCAGAAGGAGCCGAGCCGCGATCTCAGGCGAAGCATTCGTCGATGTACTCTCGCAATCATCGTTTACCCCAACTCAAGGATTTTCTCACGAAGCATGACGACACGGTCCCTGAGTTCCGCTGCCCGCTCAAATTCCAACTCTTTTGCAGCTTCGCGCATCTCACGCTCCAGCCGCTTGATGCTCTTCTGCAAAGTTTTCGGGTCCGCCCCGTATTGGGCCGAATCCTCGGCAGCCATCCCCACAGAGGTCTGCCCCACGGTAACACCACTCAATTCGCCGAACAAATTGTCCACTTTCTTGCGAATGGTGGTCGGCGTAATGCCATGTTCTTCGTTGTATTCCTGCTGCTTTTGACGTCTACGATCGGTTTCATCCAAAGCCGAGGCCATGGAATCCGTGACCCTGTCTGCATACAGAATAACCCTGCCGTCAACATTTCTCGCAGCTCGACCAAAAGTCTGGATAAGCGAACGCGCCGAACGCAAGAAACCTTCCTTGTCAGCATCCAGAATCGCCACCATTGACACTTCCGGGATATCCAACCCCTCCCGGAGCAAGTTAATGCCAACAAGAACAGAAAATTCACCAGCCCGAAGCGCTTGGATGATGGCCATACGCTCAAGGGTATCAATATCCGAGTGCAAATACTTGGATTCGACCCCCATCTGGTTCAAATAGTCGTTCAGATCCTCGGCCATACGTTTGGTCAACGTAGTCACCAGAACCCGCTCGTCCATTGATTGTCTTTTCTTACACTCTGACAGCAAATCGTCAATCTGTCCGTGTGTTTTTCGAACCTCAATCTCAGGATCGACAAGGCCTGTGGGCCGAATGATCTGTTCCACCACCACACCTTGAGCCAAATCGATCTCCAACGGACCCGGCGTAGCCGAAACATACACGGCCTGCTTGATACGCTCCTGAAACTCTTCGTAGTTGAGCGGTCGGTTGTCCAATGCAGACGGCAACCTGAATCCAAAGTCTACCAGCGTGGTCTTACGCGACCGGTCCCCCTTGAACATGCCGCCCACCTGCGGCAAAGCGATATGAGATTCATCCACAAACAAAATAAAATCATCGGGGAAATAGTCGAGCAAGGTGGCCGGAGGCTGTCCTTCATGCCGCCCATCAAGATGAAGAGAATAGTTTTCGATGCCGTTACAATATCCGAGTTCCTCAATGGTTTCGAGATCGTACATTGTTCGCTGTTCAAGCCGTTGCGCCTCGACCAGCTTGTTACGCTTCTTGAGGTCGGTCAACTGGAGCCGCAATTCTTCTCGAATATCATGCGTGGCCCGATCAAGGTTGTCCCGATCAGAAACAAAGTGGCTGCCCGGATAGATAACGGTCTTTCTGAGACGGTCCTTGACCTCACCGGTCAACGGATCGGTCTCGGAAATGGAATCAATCTCATCACCGAAAAATTCAATGCGCAAGGCCTTTTCCCGACTGTATGCCGGAATTATCTCCACCACATCACCACGCACGCGAAACGTACCGCGATGAAAGTCATAATCATTGCGCTCATAGTGAATCTCTACCAACCGTCCAAGAAGCGACTCCATGGACATGGTCTGCCCTTCTTCCACGGGAATAACCATCTTGGCGTAAAAATCCGGTGAACCAAGGCCGTAAATACAGGATACCGATGCTACAATAAGGACATCTTTGCGGGTCAGCAGGGCATGGGTGGCAGCGTGACGCAATTTATCGATGTTGTCATTGATGGAAGAATCCTTCTCAATGTACACATCCGAATGCGGAAGATAGGCTTCCGGCTGATAATAATCATAATAACTGACAAAATATTCGACAGCATTGTCAGGAAACAGTCCACGAAACTCTGTGTAAAGCTGTGCAGCCAGAGTTTTGTTCGGAGCCAGGATCAAGGCAGGACGATTAAGCGTCGCCACCACGTTGGCCATGGTAAAAGTCTTGCCTGTACCGGTGGCACCAAGCAACACCTGATCGCGCACGCCACTTTGCAGGCCGTTGGTCAATTCGGCAACAGCTTCAGGCTGGTCGCCTTTGAGTGTATATTCACTGACAAGTTTGAAATCAGGCATATATCGACAATCCCGGACTTGAGATAGCCCGTTAAAACACGTAAGAATCAATTATAAACAGCAAGGAGAATATCATGGATATCATCATCACGCCTTCATCTTCGCCTCTGCCCATCGATCGCGCCTACTGCCTGTCCATGGTTATCAAAAGCTTCAAGGGACGCCGTGACGTGGAAGTCCATCTTTTCCGCGCCTGTTGGAAAGACGGAGAATTCAAGAAATCGGACCTCGACAAACTCATCGGTGCTCCTATTGATCCGTCCAGCACAGATCCGGCAGGAAGCAGAACCGTCATTCTGGAGTCTTTCACGGACAGTGAACGCGACCTTATAGTCAACTACCTGAAAGAGCAGTATTCCACAAGACTTACAGCCCTCAATTCCACGCCGCTGACCTTCCCTGTTCCCGCAGGACTGACAGGTCTTTCGCAAGTGCACGCCGGAAAAAATATCGGGTTCATAGAGTTTGAAAAAATCCCCAGTTATTCACTGGAGATTCCATTAAAAGGGCTCTACGATTTAAGTCAACACCCTCCCATCGTGGAAGGATAAAAGCTCTACTCGGAATCATCGAATCGCCACAGGCCTTCCCGGGAAGGCCTTTCCATTCCTTCGCGAATCAGTTGAAGGAATTGATACCGCTGTAATTCCCGTGCACCGAAACGGAGTAAATGGTGCGTGGTCTGTTGACAATCAATCAGGCTGAAATCCCACTTTCTGAGCTGATCCACAAGAACAGCGAACGCCGCCTTCGACGCGTCCGGCACATGGTAGAACATCGACTCCCCATAGAAGACGGAACCAAGCGACACGCCGTAGAGGCCGCCAACGAGATCATCCCCCTGCCATGCTTCCACGCTGTGTGCATAGCCCAATTCATGCAACAGAACATACGCCTCCACCATATCATCCACAATCCATGAGCCTTCCTGCTCGGGACGAGGACAACACGCACACCGACGAATGACCGAACTAAAC
>Ga0070728_10005308_pt1 | contig 12827 bp, 10 predicted proteins | sample tdDd471_FD_66723 | JGI IMG/M metagenome (GOLD analysis project Ga0070728, IMG submission 66723) | Marine sediment microbial communities from the Atlantic coast under amendment with organic carbon and nitrate - tdDd47.1 | ecosystem: Environmental > Aquatic > Marine > Coastal > Sediment | place...
CCTAAATACCCGATCTTCTGCCCCTCGTTGCCGAGGATATCTGGAAAAGTGCCAAGCGTCCGGTCATCCTGAATGGGCTTTTCTGAATTGAAAGTTTGCGAGTGAACCCAGTTTACAATGAGAACGTCGGCCTCTTGTAGTTGACGAACCGGGATTGGAAAGCGCTTTCGAAGCTTCTTGAGAACGATGCTTCGATGGAGTGTCGCTCGCATGCCGGCCAACCGAATGTGAAGGGTGGAGAGGATTTTGACCAGCTGTAGGAAAAACCGAAAAACCTGACCAACGAAGGGCTTCTTATGCTTGGGTTTCCGCCAATAGACGGCGATGCCAGCTTTTTGACCTTCATCGTAAAGCAATTCGGCAAAATCAGGATCGCCGACAATGAAAGCGTGATTGGCTTGTGTTTCAGATAATTGCCGGAAAGCAACGTACTGCGCGGCTCTGATCAGGATATCTGAATTATAGGGACTCCTTTCAGAAAGGTTACTTGCATCCCAATCAAAGGTAGATTTGGGGGGTATGTCACTCCCGAGGTCGATGAGTGGTCCAACTAAATCGGGAACGATACGGTTAATGGTGGAGGACACATCACCAATATTCACGTTTTGTGCTGATGTGGTCACGAGATGCCGATACTTGAGGAAGCCTGAACTGAAATACCAAACAGTCCAAGCCTCTTCATGTTGCGCCAGGGCCTCCAGGGCAAGATCCGTGTCATCTGACGGAACGATTACGAGCATAAATAATTAGCCGTCGGTATATCGTCGGTTCCCAAGACACTCAGGCCCGACTTACTGGAAAACGCATCCCTTGCAAGGGGTGAGGCTTTGGCGCTCTCCGTTGTTGTGTGCCTGCCGGAGGTTTGTATATGCGTTGTTTTGCCAAATTTCGCTGAGTGAATTTTCGTTGATATTCCCTGCGGCCAAGGTTGATCGATAATCCACATCGCAGGGATTGACAAGACCGTCCCACCAAATAAAAGTCCGCCTCCAAAGGTCGGAGCAGGGATGGCTGAGTTTGTTGGCGGGCGTTTCGTAAGAATTTTCCCAAGGGTTATAGGTGACGAAAGCGACCTGATCGACGAGACCATCCCAGAAAGCCTCCATTTTTTCCTGGCTTTGGTCTTCGTCGAAGCGAACACCTGAAATTCTAGTGATGGTCCGGGAATCAGAATAGTGGCGCGCTCTTATTTCACTGAACCGCCGAATATTTTCGTACACTCGATCAAATTGCCCATTAACCCGCATTTTTTCATAAAGCTTGGCGTCGGCGGCATCGACTGAAAAAACCACGGTATTTGGGTTGGCACTCAAGATGGCATGAGCATTCTTCTCATTTAAATGCCAGGCGTTGGTATTAATTTTCAGGCCAAGGAATTTATCCGAGACATAATCCATCATCTGAACAAAGCTTTTGCACAGAAGAGGTTCGCCCCTAGAAGCCAATGTGACGGCCTCAACTTTCCCTTCGACTTCGTCAATGATGCGTTTAAACGTTTCAAAACTCATATGGCCCATATGGCCATTCGGTTTATGCGTAAACGCTTGGTCGGTCTGATAACAAAAAATGCATCGGTAATTACATACCGAAGTTGGTTCAATTTGGACGCAGGGAGGGAAGGCATCCAACAATCGTTCTTCGGGATAAACATCGTAACGATAGCGATAAAAAAGATATCGCGGCAACTCATCATCGGTAATCCGCCGCAATTCTTCTAAAACATGAGGACGTAGCCAGAACCCGTTCTTTTTTGTCGGCTTATAAGAAGTTAAATCCCTACAAGCTTGTTGAATAACTGATTTCTCATGATCATTTAAATCTTGTTGGATTAACTGATTAGATAGATTGTGAATTCTTTTGAGCGCGTCATTGGTATCATCTTCAACCCCGCTTATGCCAATAAAACTATAGTCCTTTATGTATGCTGGGCGTTTCATTTTTAAATTACTTTGCGTTGGGTTGAGAGGCTTTCCATTGCCTGTGAAAGAGCTTTACAAAAGATATTCATTATTTTTGGGTGATCAAGCGTAACGCGGACATACCCTTTAAGGCATTGATGTGAACTTACGTCTTTTATAGCGAACCCTCGGGCTATTAATTCATCAATGATATCTGTGGGTTTAATATTGGTGGGACATTTTAGAAGCTGGAAATTCCCGTGACAGATTGGAGAAAAAAAGCCTAAATCGTTGCTTGTGCGTATCAAAATATCACGGCCCTTTTCAGCATTTGCACAAAAGTTTGTCATAATATGAGGGTTATCGAGAAGATGGCTTGCTATCGCCGCACCTGCCGCATTTACTTCACCTGGTCCCCGCACAATATTTAGCGCTGAAATCAGAGCCGGAACCCCAAAGGCGTATCCGACTCGGAGACCAGCAATGCCGCCAGCTTTTGAGAATGTTCGGATTATGAGAATATTATCGAAGTCATGTACAAGTGATTTTGCCGTTGCGGGATAGAACGGATAGTACGCCTCATCTATAAGTAGGAGAGCGTTGTGTTCTGTACAGGCTGTGGCGATTTGTCTTAGTGTTTTCTGATCAAGCGCATGACCTGTAGGTTGATCTGGGTTGGCAATGCAACATATTTTAGCACCGCAGGCTATTCTGCTGATTAACTCGTCAAGATCAAAGTAAAATTTCCCACTCGCTTCTCTGTAGTTTATGGTCTGGAAGTCAGCTTGGAAAATTTTAGCCCATACTTCGTACATTCCATAGGTTGGTTGAAGTGCAACGACAATATCATTAGGTGACAAAAAAGCATGAAAAGCACGCCGAATGATTCCATCTGAACCCGCACCCACAGTAATACTTTCAATAGGGAGATCGAGAGTTTGTTGGAGTCTCTGATAAAGTGACCCCAACTTTGGGTAAGAAGAAAACAGAGATGGCGAAAATTTGCCTAGCATTGACTGAAATTCGAGGTCTTCAAAAACACTAATTCGTTCATTCCGGTCCAAGCAAACAATATTTTCCTGCTCCGGTAGGATGTCAGTATCCCGCGCGATTTCCAATAAATGTGAATTAGGTTTTACCATTGAAAAGGCTCAGTATTTTATGCTGTGTATTTTCTGCATGTTCATAGTCAATTTTCAGGAGCACGGAATGTCGTCAAACATTGAATATAAAACTAGCGCGATTGAGCAGTTTTACAAGAATAACCGGATTGCATGGAAAGATTTCTACGAATCGGAAAGGCACATTTTTGATCTAATATTGAAGCACAAGGGAAAATTTGGACGGGTTCTTGATATCGGTTGCGCTACTGGCGGACTAGGAATGGCTCTTAGTGAGAAAGGTGAAATAGACCACTATGTTGGCGTAGAGATTAATGCCCAATCAGTTCAGACGGCGAAGTTGAAACCTTCAGAGGTGTTTCCTGCCCGCTTCATTTGTGCTGACATCTTATCTTGTTCGGAACTCTCAGGGGAAAAATTCTCAACGGTTTTTAGTCTAGGAGTTGCTGATTGGAATGTTGAAACCACGGCAATTATCGATAGAGCATGGGATCATGTTGGAGAGTCTGGGTTTTTGGTTGTTTCATTGCGTCTAAGCTTAGAAGAGGGGATAAACAACTTTAAAAAAAGTTACCAAGATATTGTTTTTAGTTCTAATCAGAATAACGAGCCTCGAGAACGGGCACCTTATGTTGTTTTTAATGCTGGTGATGCTATCCAAACCCTTGAAGCACTAACCCCAATGCCGACGACCATTTTTTGTTATGGATACTGGGGTAAGCCCTCAAAAACGGCCTCTACTCCGTATGAAAATTTAATATTCTCTGTTTTTGCAATTCAAAAAGGTGACGCAAAGAGCGCTCAAAAGAAGGTTCAGTTGGAGTTGAATCTTCCTTCAGATGCTTTGGAGCAAATCTTGGATGTCTGTAAAAATTCATAACCTTGGCTCTGAAAAGGGGAGGCAGTCAGCCATTGTTGCAGCCATCTCCACTTCACTTGTTCGGGAATTTAAAAAACGAGAAAAAGTTGTGCTTGTCGTTCCCGGCGGCCGTACGGCAAAACTTATTCTTCCCGTGCTGTCGCAACTCGACTTGCCGTGGAACCGCATCACAGTTTTGCCTGCAGACGAGCGGTGGGTTCCGAAAGATCATGATGACAGCAATGAAGGCCTTATTGCGGCCACCATGTCGTCGGCAATCAAGAAAGGCGCTCGACTACTCGGAATAAAAACCGATGGCGCCGACCCTTTCAAAGAATTAGAGACCATTGAGGCAAAACTAACAGCCATCGAGCTCCCTCTGGCGGTCGTTTTTCTTGGTATGGGTGAAGACGGGCATGTCGCCTCAATTTTTCCTTTTGACAGCCGGCAGGAGAGTCCCAAGGGAATGGTTTGCGCTACCCTGCGACCTGATCATCCGAGGGTCAGCTTAACGCCTCGCCTACTGCTCAATAGCACACGGATTGTTTTGGCCGTCAGTGGAAAGGCTAAATATGACGTTATCGCCGAGGCTCTCCAGCCGGGAGATGCTGACGCTTTGCCTGTCCGGTTTGTTTTGCACCAGGATCAAACGACAGTTGACGTATTCACCTGTTAAGGATCAGTCGTTTTTGCCCTCAACACTATTCTGGCCTAGCCAAAACTCGGCTTGAGGCATCTGATAGTCGTAATCCACATCGAGACCACCGCGTTGCTTCAATGGGAAGATGCGTTGTCCCATCCATTTCTGGGGCAGCAAGCCACTCTCCATTTCCACAAGATTCTGCGGTCTGACGATAGAGACTCCCATATCGGCGAACCACACATCGCCTTGGGAATCCCGGTCGCAATTAAGGGTCTTGGGGTCCCCGAATACCTCAAAAGGAACGAAAGGCTGTAAAAGCCCTTCGTCGTCTTCTTTCCTGGCTCGGAGCGGACTCCACATGTTGTAACAGGAAACGGTGACGGCTGAATCGTAGCTTGGGTTTTCCCGAAGAACCCGAATTCCCTCTTCCAAAGTATCGGCTGAGATGGTTGGTGCGTTGGCCATTAAGAGCACCAAGAGTTCAACCTCCTCGCCTTTTCCCGCCAGTTCCTTAGCGATCACCTCGTTTGCGTGGACATATGCGTCTTCGCCAAGGGCTTCCTTGGTTGCCAAATAGGCTGGGCGATCAATGATTTGAGCCCCATACTCACGACCGATTTCCTTGATTCGGTCTGAATCAGTTGAAACATAAACCCGGTCGATTGATGGTGCGGCATTTGCGGCCATCAAAGGGTAAGCGCAAAGAGGGCGGCCCAGTACCGGATAAACATTCTTGCCGGGAAAGCCGCTGGAACCCTCGCGGCCGATCATGATGGCGCAAATCACGACTTGTCTCCTTTCTTCGGAGGATGGGAATGATGGTTATTGATAATTGTGTTGGCTATGCACTTAAACATTTCAGTATGCCACTGTTACTTAAGGCCAAATTGCCAGCCTAAACCACCGCCCGTGAAAATTTTCGAATTTCCTGAAGCTTATAAAGTAGGGTCTTCAAGTATCGCCGTTTCATCCTGAAGGCGTTTTTGATCAATATGTTGGAGGCAGTCTAGAAGACCTAAACCCAGATCAATGTAGGAATTCCGTACAAGTTTCCGGCCAATCTTGGGGGTGTAGCTGTAGGGCGTTTGGACATAGTGTCCGGTCATTTCACCCTGATTGACCTCAACTTCTATGTTGCCCCCCATTATTTCCGAAATCATCTCAAGCATGTCGCCGGTGGTCATGCGTTCACTGCCGGTCAGGTGGGCGATGCCATTTTTGTACTCATCATCCAAAATGTCGACTGATGTTGCTGCGGCGTCGTGTACGTGGATGTATTCCCGCACTTCTTTGCCGCTGCCCGCGTAGTTGATTTTGTGAAACTGCAGTGCTTGGCTGAGTAAATTGAAAACGCTATTGCTTTTGTTCGCCCGAGGTCCATAGAGTGAGCCGAACCGGAGAATGGTGTAAGCTAAGCCATAACGTTCGTTAAAATCTTGTACCAGATGCTCTCCCGCTTGTTTTGAAGTCCGATAGAAAGAACCCTGGTTGCTGTATACGTAGATGCTGCTGGCAAAAACAAAACGTTTGATGCCAGCTTGTCTGGATGCCTCAAGAACATTTGCAGTTCCGATGACATTGATTTCTATGGTTTTCTGCGGAAGACCAATGGCCTCATCAAGGTCCGCTAAGGCCGCAAAATGATATACGGCATCACAACCGGCTATAACTTCTACAAGTTTTGGAAAATCGAGGATACTACATTCGACCATCGATTGATCGTTTCTCAGGTAGTCGGATTTGGTCACGTCCAGAATGATCACGTCGTGCCCAGCATCACTGAGCGCATCTGCAACATGGCTCCCAAGAAATCCGGCACCGCCTGTTACTGCGATTTTCATAATAAATTCCCACTAATTTCCGGCAAGTCTGTCAGCCAGCTCATACTCGCTTTCGGGCACTGGCGAAAGAAAGTCTTTTCCCTGGGCAAAACGAATGGCTTCTTCTGTCGCCTCAATTTCCATACGAGCTCGACAATCTCGAGTCATTGATCCCATGTGACAGGTCAGTACGATATTTTTAATTTCTGCTAGCGGCCCTTTGTAGGGCTCTTCCTCGAAAACATCAATTGCAGCACCGGCAAGATGGTCTGAAGAGAGGGAAGCAGCCAAAGATGTTTCATCGATCATCCCTCCTCGCGCTGTGTTGATGATAAATGAACCGCGCTTCATCATCGCCAGTTCGGCCTCTCCGACCAGCCCAATCGTTTCCGGTGTTAAAGGTGCATGTAGAGAGACAATATCCGCTTCTCGATAGATTGTTTCCTTTTCCACCCATTTAACGGAAGGAAAGTCTCGAAATGACTCTTGGACAGAGGGATCAACATCGTTGGCCAGAATTCGAACGCCAGGAAATCCGCCAGCCAGATGATTAAGGAGACGACCGCCAATTCTGCCGACGCCAATAATTCCGATTGTCGACAGGGATACGCGTCCCCCAGGAATTCGATTCCAATTACCGGCACGTATAACTCTGTCAGCTCTGCTGACGCCGCGAAGCTGGTCAATGATCAAGCCAATTGTCAACTCTGCGACAGCAGGAGACGGGCCATCGGGCGTATAGCTGACAGCAATGCCCCGCTGACGTGCCGCCACTAAGTCGATGCTATCAAGACCGATGCCTACTCGGCAAATGGCCTTCAGTTCCGGAGATGCATCCATGATTTTTGCAGTTATCGGTTCCGTGCCGGCAATGATGATGGGAAAACCTTTGATTACATCCGCCACCTCTTCTGGGCGTAGTTTTCGGCCAAGTGGATTAATGACGTGCTCAAGGCCGTTTTTATGCATCAACTCAACCGGTTTTGGGTCAATGCTGCCAAAAGGAACGGTTGTGACAATGGCTTTAAGTGGTTTGGACAATTCTTTATCCCTGTATCAAGGTGTTTCACCATTTATTAGATCGAGGCTCTGGTGGTCGATCATCTCTTTATACTTGTGTCCTTTTGCGTAGAGCTCATTGTGTTTCCCCTGCTCAATGAGACGCCCGCCTTCCATAACAAGAATCTTGTCGGCTTTCTGTATTGTCGATAAGCGGTGAGCAATAATCAAAACGGTTCGATCTTTACTAAGCTCCTCAATTGCTTTTTGGATAGCTTTTTCGGTCACAGAATCCAAGCTGCTGGTCGCTTCATCGAGGATCAGGAAATCCGGATTGGTAAGAATAGCACGGGCGATGGCTATCCTCTGTTTTTGGCCGCCGGAAAGCCTGAGCCCTCGGTCCCCCAATAGCGTGTCGTATCCCTGCGGTAAGTCGCGTATGAATGCATCGGCTGATGCTTTGATAGCGGCGTTGACTAGAGTATCTTTATCCGTTTCCGGGGTGCCGAATGATATGTTGTTAGCTACGGTGTCGTTGAAGATGACGATATCTTGGCTCACAACGCTAATCCGTTTGCGCCATTGGGCGACATCCAATTCACGTAAATCAGTCGAGTCAATAAGGATGCGGCCACTTTCGGGGTCATATAAACGAGACAGTAAGCCGACGACGGTTGTCTTCCCCGCTCCAGAAGGTCCTACAACAGCGACCATTTCTCCTCTTTTAATGGAAAAGGAAAGATTATGCAGGACATGCTCGGCGCCGTTATTGTAAGAAAAATAAACATTTTCCATGGAGATTTCGGATTTAATTTTCTGAAAATCAGAAGTACCGTTCTTTTGTACGGCGTTGCGCGCGTCAAGGATAAATTGTTCGCTCAAATCAAGGGCGTTTAGATTGGCGACTGTTCGGGACCGAATGATGTTTAACGTTGATATTGGTGCCAAAAGTCGAGACATCAGATAAAAGAACAAAAATATTTGGCTTAACCAGGTTTCCATTTCAGTGTCGTTTAGCCGTGCGACGAACAAGAGCATGACACAGATGAAAACGCCCGTTGCCGCGGAGAACATTGGTGCAGGGATAGAAATGATGAAGTATTGCTTGCGTTGGGCCTCAACTTGACTGTCATAGAGTTTACGAAACTTGCCAATCATTAATTTTTCGGCTGCAACCAATCTCACGAGACTCATGCCAAAGAGCGTTTCAAAGGTATGTAGGTTCTTTCCTTCCTGAGCAACGGTGAGCTGCCGTCCATACTGATCGGAAGCCTTTGATGTTAAAACTTTCAAAATCAGTGAAAGTATGGCGACAAAAGCAAGTGTTACGATTGTAATTTCCCAAGACACAGCAATCATAAACGCCACGTAGACAGCAAGAATTAAGAGAGTCCAAAGCGCAGTGCCAAAATCGAACAGGACTGTTGAAACTCGTTGTGGAAGGTTATTGATTTGGCTTTGAACGACTCCCGCATCGCTTTTATTGATAAAGCCTAATTGGGCCGATAAAAGTGCTTCATAACTTTGAATCGATAGTCTTTTTTCAAGAAGAAGAGGAATAATAGAGGTAAAATACTGGGCTAAAAACTGTAGAATCCCCCGTAGAAGGAAAACTATGAGAAGGCCTAGGGATGCGTATTGGAGTTTTTCATTTCGATTAAACCCATCAAAAAGCATTGATGAGTATTTAAGAATTGGCATGTCTGCAAATGATTTATTTCCTGATAGGGTGTCGATAATTGGCACAAGAAATGAAATGGTTAGCGCCTCGGCTAAAGCGCCCAGCAATGAGACAATGATGAACATGACGAAAAGCCCTCTATTTTCCGCCATTTGCTTCAGACAGCGGAAAGAGAACAGGCCGTAAGTTTTTATTAGTTCAAACATTTTGATGACAGCACAATAGTTTTCAGAAATATTTATTATATTAAGCGGGTATTTTGGGTGTGGGAGATTTGTTCAACGCTGTAGAAATAAGTCGGATGACGTTTCCGTAGTTGTGTGCACATACATCGCGCATTAACGCGTTCTGGTTCTTGTACGGTGGTATGCCATTAGTCAAAAAGTAACCAATGGCATATTCCAACTCTTTTCCATTTGTCGGAATAATTGCAGGCTCCCGATTGCGATATATAAAAGCATCATCTATGCGATTGAAACAAAAACACATTGCGTGCTTATGTGCGTGAATGGCTTCTTGAAACATGGATGAGGTCGTGCAGACGACTAGGTCAACAAATGCAATAAGCTCCCAGGTGTCGAAGTTTTCCATTTCAATGGAAAAATATCCGTTGCGTATGCCCTCATCAATAAGCGCTGTAATTTCTGGAGCTGGACTGAAACTAAGTCTCGGGCGAATAATGAATCTTAGAGCATCATTTTCTTGACAAAGTTTCAGTAGAGTTCCGAAAAAATCTCTTTGTCGATCAACGACATTCCATACGTAAGGTGCAGGAGGAGGGGCGAGGATATTAATTTTTCCTCCATAAAGTTTTTCAAATTCTTTTCGCCGTGCTGGATTCATTTCGGCTTCTTGAATGAGATCAGCCCGAAGGGGCCCAATATTTAATATTTCTTGTTGCTTCCAGGCTTCGCCTAGAAGTTCTTCCATAATGGGACCATAGCTGAAGAGTTTGTGATAGTGGCTATAACACATCTCTGGAACAAGGCTTGCTCCTGCAACCGATGAGTGATGAATGCCGTAGTTCAATAGGCCATTCTTTTCAAAAGCTAGAGTTCGGGCAATGTGGCTGAATGTCTGATCATCAAAGCCAAGCATAGTTTTGGGCCTATAACTTTGGCAAAAGGACTCCCACCTTAAAGCGAGACCAAGAATAATTAGGGATGCCTGCATATGCCTCCAATGAGCAGGGCCATAGAAGAGTGTGGTGATCAATAGAGGGAAAGTGCGAATAAGAGTCCCATAGAGTACTTCACGAAAAAAGAAAACCTTCGTCGGTCGAAAAGTTAGGCCATCTACGCAGGTTCTGCCCATACTTCTCGCGTATTCCTCGATCATTTTTTTTTCAGAATCATCAAAATGCTTTTCGCCGTAGACATAGAGAAGGCGTTCAATTTTTGGCAGATTAGAATTTTCAAGAAAGAACGAGTTCCAACGAGTATGGCGTGTTTTATACCATTTGTTCTTTGTGTTAATGTTTTGGGTTGTCTCAGTCTGTTTCCAGACAAGTTCTACAGCCGCATCAAACTCTTCTGGGGAGGCTAGACTCGAGGCTCGAAAAGCCGAGGGAATGCACAATTTAACCAATTTTGCAGGAAGATAAAACAATCCTCGAAGTTGTTTTATCCAGAGCAATGTCTCAACTAAAAAGTTCCGGTTTAGAGAGTCATTCTGGCCAAAAATATTGTATGGGTCATGTTGATTTGGGATGACCGTATAGCGGCAGTTATTTTTCGTGATTAGCTCAATAATCCGCTTGAAATAAGCAGTTTCTTTAATTGCAAAAAGTGCCGCGCGTTTCAGGCCAGTCATTGCTGCTGGGTGATCGTGCCGAACTTGAATAGCTGTTAAGGCTGGAGATTTTTTAATTCCTTCGACGATTTGTTTTTCGACAATCCCGCTTAAGCTGGTGAAAACCTTAAATACCTCTTGTGGGAACTGATCGTTGCCAACCCATTCAATTTCTATCTGAGGAAAGTGTTTTAGAATAAATTGTTCGACTGGTTGGCGGGGGATCGGCGCATTGGTGATGGCCTCCGGGTCGATGATGATGATCCGCTCAGCTGACCTTAAGCTTTTCCAGGACGCATAGAATCTAAGCCGATCAAAGCTGCAAAAGATGATGGTTTGTTTCATTTTGAAGTGTGTAATTTCTCGTGGAGAATAAATTTAAACTTATTCGGGCGACTTTCTAGCCAAGACCAACAAGGTCGTTGAGTGGCCTTTTAAGAAACCCGGCAGATATTTCACTGTACCTGGGAATAGCAAAAGATTTTTGGCGACCCAGAAAGAGAGGGGAGGTGGTAAACGCCAAAAGAACCGGCTCTTTTTGACCAGCCATGGAATAAGGGCAATGGCTTCAAAACCATGAGCGCTCAAAACATCGCGCATGGAAGTGTATGAATAGGGTTGGTAGTGAGTATAAGAGTCGTAGAAAGATTTCCAGCAATATGGCCAATGTGGGGTTACCAGGAACAGATAGCCGTCATCCTGTAGAACCCTATGAATTTCGGATAGGTAATTACTGGGATTTCTTAGGTGTTCAATGACGCTATTGCTGTTAATAAAGCGGAAGGACTGATCTTTATAAGGGAACGGGTCATGCTCGAAGTTGACGCCCATATCGATATCGAGAGATTTGCATGACAAAGATATCTCTTCGCAGGCTGCCTCAAACGCACTATTTGATGAACCGGTGTCTAGAAAATCCCCTCCATTTAAGGATTCTCCCGTAAACATACTTAATAATTGGGCGTAAGTATCTCGTACACGTCGTTTCAGGTTGAGCTGGAGGTTGAAATCGTGCGTTTTGCGCGAGAGTAATTCTTTTTTATATCGTTCGGTAATTTTATTATCTGGATTTGTCACGGTGATCTGGGAGCCTATTTAAAATGAGGATGAGGGGCTAATCTGGATTGATTAATTCTTTCCCTACGATGGTTCCGATATCGAAGGCTGGATGGATTAAGCTTTTATCTAGATATTCCACAGGGATTTAGCCCATTTAAGGGCCCAGAATCTGTTCGTTTGGGCGTATTCTTCGTTGAAGGCGCAAATCGCGTCTCTTGTCTCCTGTTTCTGCCACCAGTCTTCAATATTTAACCATGTTTGAGAAAGGAAAAGTGCAGTATCTTTGGGGTTATCAAAAAGTATGTTTGCATTGTGGAGTTTGGCGAGAATGTGACTAGCATGATCTGAGATAGGATAAATTTTTTCTGACCAGTAACATACAAACGGAATATCAGCCGCGGCACAAAGGAGAAGTGTGGTGCCTGGATGATCGATGACAGGGAATATCCCATCAATTATTCTTTCATGTAAATCGCCATGTAAAATGCCAATATCATCGTCGATGAAATCTGTATCATTGAGCAGCCCTTGTTGGGTAATTTGTGGTCTATAAAAAAGTTTACTCCTAAGAGAGGCGTCAACATTTTCAATAAATTGTCGTTTCTGTAAGCAATATTCAACTGCATTGAAATCATTAAAGTGGGTGTCTAGGCGAAAGAGGCCATGACGAATTTGGGTTCCTATTAGTGTAAGGCCCGTGAAAGTGGAGGCGCTCCGGTTTCGGCAGCGTTTTTTAAACCGGGATAGAGTGGGGGAAGGGAGGCAAATATAGTTTGCATCTAAGTCGTATTGCGGGGCTTTCCCCCAGGTGATGAACGCCCATTGTTTGTGCTCTATTTCTGGCTGCTTCGTATGTGCGATATAGAAACCATTGTTCCCACCATGCTGGGTCCCCACGAGCAGCTCTCCCGCTTCTGCGGCAAGGGCATACTTAAACAGTTGCTGCCGTGAATAGG
>Ga0070728_10005311_pt1 | contig 12817 bp, 6 predicted proteins | sample tdDd471_FD_66723 | JGI IMG/M metagenome (GOLD analysis project Ga0070728, IMG submission 66723) | Marine sediment microbial communities from the Atlantic coast under amendment with organic carbon and nitrate - tdDd47.1 | ecosystem: Environmental > Aquatic > Marine > Coastal > Sediment | place...
CTTCCTCGGCTTTTTTTAGCGTTGCATCGACATCATTAACGGTGATATAGGTTCCCCAAAAATCTGGCATTTTTTCCCCACCTTCTGGTTTCTTCATTATTCCACCTACCGGTTAGCCACCGGATTTTAATCCATAATCCTAGAAAACGCAGTTGCCATCTACTATGGCCCCCTTAAGCACTTTCGCTCGATTCTCCTAAGTAAACAGCTTGATACCGCATGGGAGGAAGTTAAAAAGTTCTACTTTACACCGATTGAACCACCTAAAAATGTCGTGAAATTCAGGAGAAAATGATCTGTGCGAGAGCTACACCCCTTCTCACTCAGTGGCATATCACAATTTCTTATATGCAGTTTCAGCTTATTTGTATACTGTTAGATTTGCCCCCTTCTCACTGGGTCCAGAATAATAACGCTCGAACTTAACTCTACACAGTATGGTAGAATCAAACCGATTATTGTGATGATTATTTGTTCAACACAAATACTTTACTCTCCCCGCGCACGATTATTGAATCTGGATACCCTCATCTTCCCTTTGGGAGAGGCAACATTAAGTGAGAACCATCTCTCTTCCCATACTGGTGGTTCAGCGAGCTCCCAATCGCAGCGAGTGACCAGTGCTTTACAAAGCATTTTCCCGTAAAGCATTGCCACGTCCTTGCCTGGGCAAACGTGCTCCTCGGGAGTTACTTCTGCAGCATGTCTACCATGTGGCCAGATCAGGTACTCGGTTAAGCTGGTGTTGAGGAAACGATCAGGATTGAATCTTTCTGGGTCGTCAAATACCTCCGGGTCGCGCTGCGCCAGCGGAATCACACCCATCAGCTGTTCGCCTTCCTCAATAACGAAATTTCCTGACATGGATGTTAGGGTGAACTCCTGCCTAGCGCGTCCGAAGATGAAGAACACGGGAGGGTGTAGCCTCATCAATTCCTTAAGCGTGCGGTCCAGCAAGGGAAGCTGCTCGAGTTCCTCAAGCAAGAGAGGACGTCCTGCAACTGTTTCGGCCTCGCTTATCTCGCTGCGCAATTGAACGATCAATTCAGGATGCTGGCTGAGCTCACCGATTAGTGCCTTGGACATGCCTTGCAGGCCAAGGAAGTTATTCATACCCGTAAGAAACAGGAGCTGGTTCAGCAGTGCGTCGCTATCAGTCAGACCATGCTTGATCGCTAGCTCCAAATGAAGCTCAAAACCTTTGCTGTTGCGAATGAAGCTCTCCAGCTCCTTAACCATTGGGACAGAACGATTATAAGCCGACCAAGGGAGGAGTTTCATCAGCGATTGCGGTACATGGGCGAAGATATGTGTATAGACAAAACGTACCTGTTCGATATCTGGGCGTGCCTGGAAGTACCACTCAAACACGAAGCTGGCAGTAAGCCGCTCGATTTCATCGGCCAGGTCGAAACTACCGAGTTTCCACCATTTCGCCAAGTATTCATCGAGCACTTCGTTGAAGGTTGGCTGCAACCGATTAGCCTGGTCGCCCAGGATCTCCATGTATAGTGATTTATGCGCTGCATGGTGTGGATTTTCCTGGAATACACTCGGGACATCGCCACCGGTCAGATCTAGCGGCGGCCTGGCCCAGCCGAAACGTGGATCTTTCGACAGCAGCACTTCGTCCCACTGGAGTAATGGTGTGAAAGCTTGATGGTCGAGTATGACCACGGTCGGTTCGAACAGATTGACCTTGAATACTGTGCTGTCGTACCTTGCTTGGCGTTTTTCAAAGAATTTTCGCCAGCCAGAAACAAATAGAAAGTCAACAGTGTCCCACAAGCGACCGATGATAGGTAGTCCGTAGCTACCGGGCGTAGCGCGACGCGCCTTGAAACTGGCAGTTGTCTGCGCTGGACGGGATACATTTCTGCGGACTAAATCTGCGATGGTATTGGTCTGATTGATAATCTCCAGCCCCTCTTTGGTAAAGGTCTCTTCTTTGAAGACATTCTCTGAGAGTAGAGGATTGGTGAAGGCATGGGTAAAGGCATCGTAGGCAACCATCTGGGTCATTAACTCACCCAACATGGCACCGGGCTTATGTTTCTCGGCGAATATCCCAACATGCCATTCAACGTGGTCGATGTCTTGGTACAACGTTCGCAATTCTGCTGCGAGCTGTAAATTGTCTGTCAGCTCTTCGAAACTACACAAGGGTTCAAGGCTGAAGGCTTCTCGATACTCGTTGAAAGTCCGGAGTTTGAAATCACGCCCCATCTGCACTGTGCGTTCCTGAACAGAACGTTGATCCACTCTGTGTTCGTCGCCTCCAATCTTTATTGGGGCCGGTACGAAGAAAAAACCAGGAGTATTACGCAAGCCTATGCGTCCGGCCAACTGCCGGGAGGATGAGGTAATCAGAGTCTCCAGCCCATGCTTGATTATCAGGCCGGGGTTGGATCTAAAGTCGTCGGGTCCATATTCGTTGTTGCCGACCTTAAATACATCCGGCACCAGTGAGTGCCAGCGGTACAGCAGGTCGAACTCCAACGTGATCCAGTTGGTTCTGTACCAACGCTCACCCTCAGCCATCCCGGGTGTGGCTCTGAACGGGAAGTCGATGAAGGATATGTGGCCGACATAGTCACCCGCCACGATCTTGATCAGAACCACGATCATGATATTGCGAGTTGTCTCGAACAGCCGATCATCTTCCCAGTCGGGATAAGCCTTTTCGAGGGCGCAGGCTATGCGGTTGTGCTCACGTAGCGCAACAATGTTCATCAGAGTGTAGCCAACATTGGAGTTACCGTGCTCCAGACCGGTAACGAACATCTGGCGCAGTCTCTCTGCCGATACACCTTCGAAGATAAATTCGAGCTTCTTTCGCTCGTGCAACTGTTCAAATTCGTCACACGCCCAAACCCAATTGTCTGTCGTGGTTTCCGGCTTGAATAGGAATGGCGGATAGATCTCTCCATCAATTTCCTGGTAACGCAGTCGGCCACCTTTACCCTCTCGGATAATGTCGGTTTGTGCCTTGGTTTGTCCGTACAGTTGGCAGAAATCAATCTCGTGATTGGAATTGTTCTTTCGTCGGTCGAACAGCTCTGTGCGCAGAAAGCTATCTGTAAACCATTGTGCGAAGTACCCAAATAGCAGGCTAGTATCGAATGATGGGATCTCCTCGCCTTGCTTACGCTTCCAGAGAGCGACCACTTGGTCTATGTCAGGAAGAGCTCGGTCTTTGTCCTGTGCAGGCAGGTGCCGACCGGTGTACTTCTTGTTGGTCAATGACTCCCAGGATGTATAGTCGTCCAACAGCGAAAAAGGGCGAGGACGGGGTTTCGCCGCATAACCGAATTTGTTTACCAGACGGTCGTTAAAGAACCGATGAACCCAATCAATACGAATGATTGCATTAACAATTGCTGGCGCCTTTCGAGCTAGCAGGTACACAAGGTTTCTCATTACATCTCACCTTTCGTAGTTTTTGTTGGTCAAAGTCGACGAGAATTTTGTCGCTAGTAACAATGTCAAATTTGCAGCTAACACCTTAGCATTTATATATTATGTACCACACAGCAGTTCCCGTTGAGCACTTACTTAACGCGCATGATTTATAAATACCGGTTAGGCAGTAGCGTTTTTTATAGGGGACACTTTATATAGGAATTTGTTTTGACTAGTGTGTTCTATTTTTAGCACTTGCACCGCCCCCCCCCCCACATGATTATCAAGTGTCTTGAATTTTTGTTTTTCTCTGCATCTTTATCAATAGGTTAATGTTATTTTGCCCTTTTTTAGCAATTTAGGCAATAGAAAAAAAACAGTTTGTTAGTTAATTATTAAAACATCACTTACGATTTTTGTTTAAGTTTTAAAATAGGCCCAACATTGTCGCTTTACTTTTACGAATGCCGAATTCAAGTTCCAAGAAAAATAGGTCAAATCTAACATTATTATATTACAGTCAAAATTATTGATATTACACGTTTTTTTAACTGTTCATCCTCATTGATTTTTAACTTTCAGTCGACTTATCACCGTTGATACAGTGTCATATCGCAATTTCTCATATACAGTTTCAGCTTATTTGTATACTGTTAGATTTGCCCCTTCTTTACGGGTGCAACTCTCGCTCAGTTCATTTTCTTCTAGACAAGACAGGGTCAAATATCACATTGAACTATATTTTAGTATTTCCACGTTTAAATAATTCAATATAATACTTGCCCCCTTATTCTGAGCGAGAGTCGTCCCCTTTAATTTCTCAGGAAATTTCGCATTGTTTTTATAACATAATGTTAAGTGATAGAGCATATATGTTTTATTCTTAAAATAATGAACGATAGTATTTAATAGCGGTCTAAATAAATCAAATAAATTGAATTGAATTGATAAAAACAAGTCAAAAAAGATATTAAATCATTGTTATTTTTTGGAATAATTAAATATGAATACAGCGACATTTATTGAACAACTTTATACAAAATTTTTGGGGCGAAACTCAGATACTGCTGGGCTGGCATATTGGGGTGATCAAATTGATTCAAATAAACTTAATGCAGCCCAAGTGACCCAATTATTTATTGATAGTCAGGAATTCACTGGTCATGTTTCCCCCATTGCCCAGATTTATTATGCTGCGCTTGGCCGTATACCCGATGCAGAAGGCTTATTGTATTGGGTTAATACTTATCAAAAAGGCCACTCATTAACTGAAATTAGTGAAAGTTTCGTTCAATCCGATGAGTTTGAAAATAACTATAAGGCGAGCTTAAGTGATAACAGTAAATTTTTAGAACTCTTGTATAACAATGTTTTTGGTCGGGCTGCCGATTCTGAGGGCAAAGCCTATTGGTTGGATAAAATGAACAATGGAATAAACCGAGCAGAGGTAGTAACTAACTTTGCAAATTCTGGCGAGTTTTTCAGTCTTAAGAGTGAAGATATTAAAGTTTTGCTGAAATATCATGGAATTATAGGAACACAGCCCACCCAAGCTGAAATTGATGCAGCCAAATCAGCCAATGATCCGATAGAATTAATCAATCAACTATATACCAGTGATAGTTACAAAGGTGTAACTGTTCCTGGTCTTTCAAATACAACACCAGATACTGCTGGACCAATAGTGATATATGGACCAACAAGATCATCTGATACAAGCCTTTCACTAACTATTGATGAAAATGGAACAGCTGGTGTCTATGCATTTTATGAAACAACCTGCTGTTCAAGCTTGATTGGAAATAGTATAAATTTGACTGCTAATACTTTAGGTGAGATTACGGTTGGTGCACAAACTAATATAACTCAAGCTCACCTAATAATAGAAGATGAATTTACGAATCACACCGAATCTTCTGGTGTTGTTTTAGGTACTTCAAATGATGACCATATTAGGTATGTTTCAGATGATATTCGCGAACCTACAGCAGACAAGCCTGCTTTTATTTTCACTTTTGATGGTTCTGATAAAGTATTTTTGGGCGATGCACCCAAAGTTGTAGATGGAGGTAGTGGCTCTGACACTATTCATTGGACGTCCATTGATGCCGATAGGATAGCATCCAGAGATGGGGTAGAAGCCGGCACAAATATTGATTTTAGTTCAGGAAAGGCTGGCGATGATATCATTTTTATCTCTGGTGAGGATAAACTAAGCTTCGAAGAGCAGTTATTGACCAATGCTCAGGGTGAGGAAAATAATACTTTATTAAAAATTGAAAAAGGAGGGGTTGTTACTGATACAGCTCGCTTTGTCCATATTACCAATACCAATGCTAATGATCATTCAGAAAAGTTTACCGGAGCAAAAACCATACTTGACGGATTGGATACTAAAGCAATTTCTCCTGGCGATCGTTTTATTGCTGCTATTGATAATGATACAGATACCTTCCTCTATTTAGTCCAGCAAGTGAGTGCTTCTGATACAATTGCTGAGCAAGATATCACCTTAATTGGACGATTAAATGGTGTCACTAATGTTACTGATGGCGATTTTACGACGGCCGATACTAACAACCCAATTCTTCTTGATGGACCGACTCGTGTATCAAGTTCTGAAATTTCTTTAACTGTCAATGAATCGGCTACTGCTGTAATTACTGCCGACTCTCAAAATGTTACTCCTGTTATCGATTTAACAGGAGGCATTGAGGGTACCCTTCCTATCAGTGCTCAACCTATAGTAACAAATGGTTATTTGTCTATATCGGATGCAGCAAACAATAACATACTATTTTCGATGATTGGTGGATATAAATTTACTTTAGGCACTTCTGGTGACGATGTCTTACAAGATTCAAAATTTGCATTTGGCTTTGAAGGGAATGACAAAATAATTAATCAGAACGAAGCGGGAATCCTAGATGGTGGAGAGGGTGCCGATACTTATCAATGGCAAGCAACCAGTTCAAATTTGCTTATAAGTGAAGGCGGAACGTATGGTAACGGACACGACTTTATCTCTGGTCTATATGGGGATGATATTTATTTTGATTCAGGACTGGACAAGTTAGCATTTAGCGAAGAGTTGCTACCCCATGCAACAGGAGTGAAAAATAATTCACTATTAAAAATAACCAAGGCCGGTACGGTTGTTGATACAGCCCGCTTTGTGCATATTACCAATGCTAATGCTAATGATCATGCGGAACGGTTTAATGATGCACAAACCATTTTAAATGGATTAGATACTTCTGCTATTGCTATAGGAGATAGTTTTATCGCTGCAATTGATAATGATGTCGATACCTATCTCTATATGGTAAATCAGAAAAGTGAACCTGATACAATTGAGGAACAGGATATTATTCTGATAGGCCGATTAAACGGGGAGACCGACTTAGTAGATGGCGATTTTTTAACTTACTAAAATGCACACGTTTTGTTCATTGTTTTCCTGCAATAAACTGATGTCTGTGAAATCGGGGTAGGATCACGTATTTTTTGTGCCTGTAATTTAGTCATTTGAAGTTTGGTAGTTCGTTAGCAAAGATATCGGAATGGAAGACAGGGGTGTAGATCTGCTACAGAGCATAAAATCAATGACTTAGATGTTTTATTTTTCCGTTTTTGATCAAAAATTTTGAGATTTTGAACAATTACAAAAATCTAAATATATTTACACGTATTTTGTTGCTTTCAGGCTATCAAATTTCTCTAAATGCTGATGAAATATGCTAAAAAATGATCTGAGCGAGAGTTACACACAAAGACAGAGGTCAAATATCACATTGACTATATTTTAGTATTTCCATGTTTAAATAATTCAGTATGATACTTGACCCTTTTTATTTTGATCCTTTCTACCCCTTTCTTAATAAATAACACCTTTTTTATTAAAGGTGCAGCGCATTGTTTTTGGTGACTTTCAGAAACAAAAGGTGGCAAAATTTCAGTTCGAAACAAGCCTAATTAGGGAGACCTTTTCAGGATTGAGATACCAATTGGAGAGGAAAATTATCAGAAAATCGGTTAATCAGACATCTATCGCTAGACATACCCCATAATTCCTATAATAATGATGATTGGCAGTCGACCTTTCATCAAATTAATTGAACGGATTAAATAAAAGCTGTAATCCTAAAAAATGCAGTTGACTTCGTAGAGAGGTTAACTTAAGTGCTGAAGATTAAGGATTTTATGGGTTATTTTGGTTTTTCTTGTAGTCACCCTACTGGTGAAGCCAAAATGTCCCAGAAAATCCTTAAGATTTAGTGCTTAAGGGGGCCGCAGTAGATGGCAACTGCGTTTTTTAGGGTAATGTCCCGTAAAAAAGGTTTCCTATAAAAATATTCTAATAACTATTAATAACAACAAGGCAGGGGTAATCCATGATAATAACCAATCAAACTTTGTTTCAATCCATCCAGTGCCAATCCAAATCATTTAGCCTAGTGTTAATGACTTGTTTAATAATGGCGACCTTACTTATCTCGCCGACATTTGCAAGCGGCCCCAGTTCTGCTGAGTATGGTGTGGTGCTGAATCTTTCCGGTAAACAACGGATGTTAACCCAAAAAATGAGCAAGGAAATTATGCTTGTCGCATTAAATATTGAAACTGACAAAAATTTAGCTAATTTACAAAAGACCTCCAGCTTATTTGATAAAACTTTACAAGGTTTGCGCAATGGGAGTGCGGATTTAGGCTTACCACCCACCTCCAGTAAACGTATATTGCGTCAATTGGATAAGGTAGACGCCATTTGGGCAAAGTTCTATCCAGTAGTCAAAGAAATACTTAGCAATAAAGCCGTGAGCAAAGACAATATTGCCTTTGTGTCAAAAAATAATCTCCCCTTATTAAAAAATATGAATAAAGCAGTGGGACTTTATGAGAAAGACGCTAAAAAAGGTGGTTTAAAAGCGGCTCAGGGTTTAGCAGCAACAATTAATTTAGCCGGTAAACAGCGTATGTTAACGCAAAAAATGAGCAAAGAATTTCTGTTTGTTGCCTATGGACATGATGTTGAAAATAATAAGTTGAACCTATTAGAAACCTATACCTTATTCGAGCGGACTTTGAAAGGTTTATTGGATGGTGATGATACTTTGGGATTACCCGGAACCAAACCTCAAGTCATTCGCGATCAATTAGGTGTAGTTAGTGGCCTATGGGCGAAGTTTAAACCAATCGTCGAATTAGGAGCGGATTATAAAACAACTTCAATTGCTGCCGATAAAATTAACAACCTTGCCAATACCAACTTGCCATTGTTAAAACAAATGAATAAAGCAGTTGGCATGTATGAAAAAGAAGCAGCCAAATAATCAGATATGTACTGACGGGCCGGATTAGGCCCGTTATTGTATCTCACCTCAAACAAAACCTTTATTCTAGGGCCTGTTGATCTTTCAGATATCAGACAAATTTTGATAAAATTTATGGGCTATCGAGGCAGTTTTTACGTATCAATGCATTCCATTGCTAGTAAAAAATAACGAAAACAGACCAAAAATTAGCCAAAATTGGGCGGTAGCTGAAAGATCAACAGGCCCTAAAGTTATTCCAGTGCTTACCGATACTTATCTTGGGTTTATAAATTTTTTAAATGGCGCAGAATCGCTTGGCTTGCCAAAAGCCTAAATGATTTCTAGACTCATATTAGAGACAGTTGAATTTTCAGATGTTAGACTGATTTTAGTTGAATTTTGTGCTGACAAGGCATTTTTTTACGTGTCAATACTTTCCATTGACGGTAAAAATATAATAATAAAACTGAGGGATGTAATGACAATTAAACAAAAGTTACTCGGCAGTGGCATGGTGCTAAGTCTGATGATAATCGCCTTGCTCACAGTATCAATATATTCCTTCACTATCCTTGGCAATGGCTTTCTGGATATTATCGACAAGTCTGAAATTGGTGTCAGCAATTCAGAAACCTCTAAATCCAATATCTCCGGTGTCAATCAAGATTTAAGCTCGGTCAGCAAAACAATGCAAGGAATCGCCGATGAAATCAATCAAACCAATCAAAATATGAAATTGCTGGAACGGAAAATCAAGCAAATTTCAGCTAATCTCGGTGAATTTACCCAAAGCTTGGAAGAAATGACGGCAGATATTCCAGAAGGTGATTTACTCTATGATTTGCAAGATATGACCGATTCAATCGGAGATATTGAAGAGATCATGCGCAGAGAAGCCTTGATTGGGCTGAATCGGACCGCTAAAAAGTTATTTGAATTTACCGATAGCATCGGTTCACAGGTTAATAGTATCAATAAACTATCGGTCGACTTAAATAAAGTAGATGGCTTGAGCAATGAAGTGGTTAAGGCCAATCAGGACATTCACAAACTTTCCAATGACTTTAATACCGATATTACCGTTTCCAGAAACTTAATTGTAGGTCTATTGGTGATTATCGGTATTTTTGCTTTAGGTTTTAGCATGTTATTGGCACGCTCAATTGCCAAGCGGATGGATCAAGCAGTCAATGCCTTGAATGATATTGCCGAAGGCGAAGGTGACTTGACCCATCGATTAAATGAAAGCGGCAATGATGAAATCAGCTCTTTAGCCAAAGCCTTCAACCTGTTCTCGAGTAAAATTCAAAATATGATCGGTCAGGTTACCGATGCTTCTCAGCTGATTACAGAAGCAGTGGATAAGGTCACCCACGTCAATGATTTAACCAAAGGTACGGTCGAGGAACAAGATCAGGAACGCAATCGAGTCCAAGAATCCGTACATAATATTACCTCGTCAATTCAGCAAGTTGCCACTAATGCGGCAAATGCTGCAGAAGCCGCTAAACAAGCCGATACACAAGCCAATCAAGGACGTGATGTAGTGGCTTCCAACCGCCAATCAATTCAAAAACTAGCCGATGAGGTGGTGAGTGCAGAAGGCATTATTCAGGCTCTGGAAGAAAAAAGTAATGATATAGGCACAATCCTAGATACCATTCGAGGTGTTGCCGAACAAACCAATCTTTTGGCCTTAAATGCTGCCATTGAAGCCGCCCGAGCAGGTGAAAACGGTCGAGGCTTCGCCGTAGTAGCCGATGAAGTGCGAACTTTGGCACATAAAACCCACGATTCAACCAATGAAATTCAGGAAATGATTCAAGCCTTGCAAGATATGGCACAAAAATCCGTTAAAGCTATGGAAAACGGTCGTAATGGTGCAGAAGCAAGCGTACAACATGCAAATGCTGTGGGCAATTCTCTGGATGATATATCTGATACTATTCACTCAATATCCGATATGAACACGGATATTGCAAAATCTACCGATAATCAGCTCTCGGCTACCGTAGAAATTGAAAAAAATATAGCAAATATCAGCAAAATCACTGATACCACCATCAATGGAGTTTCCTATACGGAAAAAGCACTGATAGATTTGGGAGAACAGTTGGCCCGACTACAACAATTAGTTAGTCAGTTTAAGATTGTGTGACATTATAACGAAAAATAACTACCTGGCCGAAACCAAGCAGTTATTCTATAAAAATAGGAGTTTATAACGAGTTTAAAAATGCCAATAACGCATCACGCTCAGTTTCTGATAAATTATTGACATAATTTTTAGCATCTTCTGCTTCTGCACTTCCTCATCCATTTGTCTCTTAAATATTGTTTCTATTGCCTAAGAAAGAATATTTCCTGCTTATTCTTGGTTTTATCTATTAATGGGTAATTTCAGAACAAGTGATTTCACTTAAAAAATCACCCAGCTACCTTAATCTTATTGATTTAGCTTTATATCCGAATGGATGTCTTAGTAATTAAATTAGTAATTACCTATTCCTAATAAACCGCAGCAGTTTTGTGTCTTTATATAGATAACTTTTGATCACATTTAGTTTCCAGGTTCTTTTTTAAGACTTTTATAAAATATTTTTCAAATCAACTTCAATTTAAAAAAAATTCTTTAAGTCTGGTAGTTCGTTAATATAAGATATCGGAATGGATGTCCGTGTATTCGCGCGGAATGGATGTCCGTGTATTCGCGTGTATTCGTTATCGAAATGGACGTTATCGAAATGGATGTCTAGGTATTCTTTAGGTATTCTCAAGGTATTCTGCCATCGAAAATAAATATTAAACTCTGTGTGAGCGTCCAACTCGGAAAATGATCGAGTTGGGTGTCCACGATCTCCGATTTCTATACAATCTATAACGAATCTAAAATTTCTTTTTTCTTTTTCTTAAATTCAGATTCAGTGATAAACCCTTTGCTTTTTAGAGACTGTAAGTTCGACAGTCTTTCCTCGATACTGTTATTATATTTTTGTGACAGTAATTTTTCAGGTTTAGATACAATATATTTATCTGAAGTAATTGCTCCAGATAATTCTTTATCATTAATAAATTTGCTTAGTTTGTTTTTATAATGAATTGATAATATACTGCCGTAATCATAGCTTTTACCTTGAGCATTTCCTTCTTGAAAAATTGCTCTCTGAAAATCAACATCGCGACCTTTAAAGTTTTTGTTGAATAAGATTTCACCAAATTTATTGACTACAACAAAATCATAATCGTAGAAATACTGCCACTGAACACCACCAGCATCAATTTTTGAATCGTTAACACGAATAACTAGCCCTTTGAATTGAATATTTTGTTTTATATTTTTAATGCCTGTATCAATAGAAGAACCTTTTTTTGATTTTGTGGCAATTAGATTGCTCCCAGCATTACTGAAAGAACGAATAAAAAGTTCTTCTATTCGATCTGAATATGAAAGGTTTGAATTTTCACGTACATTAGCAAATGATGTTGGAATACCATATAGTGCTCGATTAAAACCTTCAAAATTATCTTTTTTATCACCACTAACAACATATTTTCTATTATCAATCACTGTAAATGCAATCGTTTTAGGTGGCACATAAGTCAGCAAAGGTGTACTTTCTTTTATTGTTGCTTTGGTTAAACAGCCAGAAAGGTTTATTAAACAGAAAAGCAAGACAATTAATACAACGAGTTTAGTTTTTATGAGCATTTAATTTCTCTCAGTTTATGCAAAAGCCATTTATTCTAACGAGCCTGTAGAATAACTCGTTTTTAGTTTATTCTTATTAATATTTAAAAACATTAACAGGCTTTTATATTGCATTCAATACTTTATTTTATGATTTGGTAAATTCAAACGGATAAAATTGAGTAAGCTTGAGGGAAAAAGCAAGTTTACCAAGACACCCATCTAATGATATTCTAAAACAATCTGAAAATCAGTATTTTCCTACAAATTTTTTCGATTTTTCCTACACCATTTTAAGAAAAGTCTGATACCAAATATTTGGAAAAATCGGTATGCTATATTCAATACCTGTTAACCCACTTAATTTAAAATGCCAACCGCCAGAAAACATCAAATTTGTATAGAGAATACA
>Ga0070728_10005317_pt1 | contig 12798 bp, 11 predicted proteins | sample tdDd471_FD_66723 | JGI IMG/M metagenome (GOLD analysis project Ga0070728, IMG submission 66723) | Marine sediment microbial communities from the Atlantic coast under amendment with organic carbon and nitrate - tdDd47.1 | ecosystem: Environmental > Aquatic > Marine > Coastal > Sediment | place...
CCCACGCAACCTTTTTTCCACTATCCACCGTCATTCTCACCCGGAATTGGCATATTTCTCAGCCGCGCCAATTCAACAGTCATCTCCTTGGCTTTTTCCGGGTTCATTTTAGCCATAACCGGAGCCAGCTTCCGTTCTTTCATGCGCTCCGCCACCATCAAGAGGGTATCCATGTCCAATTCCTCGAAAATACGGGCCGCATCCTTGGGCTTCATATTCTCATAAATCTTCACCAGGCTGGACATTTTCTGTTCCTGCTGCTTGTCATGTTTGACCAGCAAGCCCTCAATAGTTTTGCGCAGGTTTTGCATATCGACAACCTTGCGGTCGATACGCTGTTCAGCGGCGATCAACAGAGCGTTCCGTTCTTCAATCTCTTGGGCGCGCTGCTCAAGCTCTTCTCGGCGATCCGCCAACTGTTGGAGAAGATCGATTTCGGCCTGAGTGAGCAAGGTCGGATCATCGGCGAAAGAGGGCTCTTCCTCTTCCATGGCGAAATCTTCGTCTCTGAGCTCTTCTTCAGCGGCGGCCTCGCCTTCAGCCATCCCTTCTTCCTCAGCAGCCATATCGGCGGCATCCGCGGGAGGCTGATTTTTTGGGCTCTGCTGCGCTTCGGCCGATGCGATTCCAACCCCCTGGGTCAAATCTTCGTATCCATCCCAAATATCGTTGACCTTGATGGGCAAAAGCATCAAAGCGACGAAAATTGTGACTGGCAGCACCCGGATTTTAGCAAGAAGTTCCATCTCAGCCTCCTAGCGCATTTCCTGGAGCGCTTTAAGCAGTTCCTGCTCAGCCTTTGAGCGGGCGTCCGGCCCTTCTTCCGAAGGGTCAGGCACACGCCGGGGCGGCTCTTTGGCGCGCGGCGTTTCACGGGGGACTTCCGCCTTGGCAACTGGAGCCCCTTCCTTACGCGCGCCGCGCACACCGTTTTCCAGACGGTCGGCAATTGAACCACCGCGGTCAATGAGGAACGACAGGTCGTCACGCAGAGCCTCAGCCTTATCCAGGCCTTTTTGCAGTTCTTTGGCAACGCTCTCCGTTGAGCCCTTGAGATTTTGGATGCTGGCGTCTGCTTTGGTGGTCGCGTCGGCGAACTTGCGGGTCAGAGCCTCAAGCTCGTCTTTGTCCTTACGCAACAGGGAAAGACGCCGGTTCAGCGCTACGGCATAGCCAATGGTGGCGACCAGAAGCACCGCGATCAGAATATCGAGAATGAGAGAGAATGAGAGTGACACCGCTATCCCTGCTCCTTGGTTTCGCGCTTGACCTTGCCGCCCACGCGAACGGCGATATGGTCTCCTTTGCGCCCCATTTTGCCGATAAACATAGGCACTTCTCCGCAGCGAAGCACGACATTTGACTCAGGCGTCGCGGTCAGAGGAAGCTGCGAACCGACCTGCCAATCGAGCACCTCGCGCAGATTTCGAATCTGCTGATCCAAAACCGCCTCTAGCTGAACCTCGGTCTGCCAAAGCTCATTCGCCAAGTGGGTTTCCCAAATCGAGTCGCGACCGAACTTCTCACCCATGAACATCTGGAGAAGCAACTCACGAACCGGCTCGAGGGTTGCGTAAGGCAACAGCAACTCAAGCCGTCCGCCGCGATCTTCCATGTCAATGCGAAGCTTGGCGACAATAGCGGCGTTTGAGGGCCGCGAAATGGTGGCGAATCGTGGGTTGGTTTCCAACCGGTCAAACCGCATGGTGACCGGGCTTAAAGGGTCGAAAGCGGCGCTCAGGTCGCCGAGCACCACATGAACCATACGCTCGACCAAATTGCGTTCGATGGTCGTATAGGGTCGCCCCTCAATCCGCATGGCCGCCGTTCCCCGGCGTCCGCCAAGCAACACGTCAACGATTGAGTAGATCAAAGAAGAATCGACGGTCAACAGGCCGAAGTTATCCCATTCCTCGGCCTTAAACACGCCGAGCATGGCCGGCAGGGGGATAGAGTTGAGATAATCCCCAAAGCGAATGGATACGATATTGTCGAGCGACACTTCCACGTTATCGGAGGTAAAGTTCCGCAAAGACGTCGACATCATGCGGACCAAGCGGTCGAAGACCACCTCCAGCATGGGCAGACGCTCGTAGGAGACTAGGGCCGAATTGAGGATCGCCTGAATACCAGACTGCTCGACCTGATCTTCGTGTTCGTCGTCGAACCCCAGAAGACTGTCGATTTCATCCTGGTTGAGTACGCGGGTGGATTCACGCCCCACTCCGCCGGTCATCATATCCCCGCCGACGTCTCCGCCGCCGTCATCGCCGTCGCCACCGGCAACCATGGCTTCCCATTCGGCAGCCAAATCGTCCTGATCGCCGTCGCCGCCATCACCGCCATCGCCACCACCGTCGGCAGCCAGCGCGGCTTCCCATTCGGCAGCTAGGGCGTCTTGATCTTCATCATCGTCGATCGGCGGAACCATCCAACTTCCTTAAAACGCACGGGCCCTACTGGACCAGCATCTCCTTAAACAACACATCATTGACCCTGGCGGGCGCAACAGCCGCATTGACCCGGGTCAGTAATTCTTCCTTCAATCGGTAGACTCCCATGGAGCCCTTCAGATCCTCAATCCGCAACTCACGCAGATAGACCTGGAAATTATCGATAATTCGCGGCATCACCGCCTCCATTGAGGCAACGTCTTCCTGCTTTTGAAGCTCAAGCGCGACGCGAATTTTCAAAAAACTCGACTTGCGCCCCCCGGTATTGAGGTTCACAAGCAACTCGGGCAAATCATAGAAAACGGCAGCCTGGGGGACACCCCCCTCTTCTTCCGCTGCACCTTCTTCACCCTCTGCTGCGGTTTCCTCACCGACGACCATAGCAATCACCGGGTCAAGCAAGCCAGCGAAGTAGGCGCCGGTCGTCCCGCCAATAACCAGAAGCAGCGGCAACAGGATCAGCAGGATCAGTTTCTTTTTCCCGCCACCGCCGGATGATCCCTCGTCATCTTCGTCGAGATCGTCTAGATCCTCATCGTCCAGATCGTCATCGTCGAGATCGTCGTCTGCCATGAATTTCGACCCGCTCCTCGAGTTTACAGACGCACCCGCACAAAGACGGACACACCTCTACAATTGAACAACTTTAGGCCCATAACCTTAACAAGTCATTGAAAGGGCCGCACCCCATCCGGTGCGCAACCGGCAATATCTCTGTAAGCGATTCTTGTTGTTTTCGATAGAGCGGCGACAAGGTTTTTATCGTTTCTCCTCCTCCCCCTCGGCCAAACGAGGAAAAAGCTGCCGGGCAACCCCTGCCGCACCCTTCTCTTGCCTAGCAAAAACCCAAGCGATACAGTCGCAACCAATTGTTTTTATTGTGTTTTAAAGTTTGGCACGGTCCCTGCATTTACTCCAGGCAATCAATTCTCGCGACAACGAGCGCGGACGGGAAAGAACGATGGAAAATACATTATACATAGCCCTCTCACGGCAATCGGCGATTCGACGCGAAATGTCGGTCATCGCCAACAACATGGCAAACATGAACACCACCGCCTACAAAGGCGAAAAGATGATGTTCGTGGACCATCTGGTTAAAAGCAAAGGCGGCGAGCGGCTACTTCCGCAAAAGCTGGCCTATGTCCGGGATATCGCCCAGTACCAAAACTTCAATGAAGGCGCGATCAACCAGACCCACAACGACCTGGATCTGGCGCTGCACGGCGACGGCTTCTTCGTCTTGGAAACACCTCAAGGCACGCGCTATACGCGGAACGGCCACTTCCAACTGAATGAGGAAGGTCAGCTGATCACCAGCGACGGCAATCCGGTGCTTTCGGACGCGGGACAGCCCTTCTTTTTTGCCCCCAATGAAAGCCAAATCGATATCAGCCGGGACGGCACGGTCTCGACCTCCAACGGTCCCATCGGCAAGCTCGATATCGTGACGTTTGAAAACAAGCAACGTCTACAGAAAGAACCGAACGGCCATTACATAACTTCCGAGGAAGCGATACCCGTGGAAACTCCTCACGTAATCCAGGGATCGCTTGAAGGGTCCAACGTCAACCCGATCATCGAAATGACCAAGATGATTGAATCGCAGCGGGCTTACACCTCGATCAAGTCATTCATCGACAAAGAAGACAAGCGCATGAGTGCGGTTGCAGAGCTGATTCGCCGCTAAACGGTGAACGGTAACGTTTAAGAAAGGACGGGAACAATGAGATCACTCAGCATCGCAGCGACGGGCATGTACGCCCAGCAGCAGAACGTCGAGGTTATCTCGAACAACATCGCCAACATGAACACGACGGCGTTCCAGCGGCGGCGGACCGAGTTTCACGACCTGCTGTACCAAAACCTGCGCCGCGTCGGCAGCACTTCTTCGGATGCCGGCACCGTGGTCCCCACCGGTGTTCAGTTAGGCCTCGGCGTCAAGCTGGCAGCCGTTTACCGTATTCACGAACAGGGCAACCTGACGGCAACGGAAAACACCCTGGACATGGCCTTGCAAGGCAAAGGGTTTTTCCAGATCGATATGCCGAACGGCGAAACCGCCTATACCCGCGACGGCACTTTTCAGCTGAACCCCAACGGCCTGATCGTCACCCACGACGGCTATCAGCTCCGTCCGGGCATCACTATTCCGCCGAATGCCGTCGACGTATCGATCAACGCATCCGGTGAAGTTCTCGTCACTCTCGAAGGCCAGGTCGCCCAACAGAACGTCGGACAAATCCAGTTGGCCAACTTCGCCAACGAAGCCGGTCTCGAAGCGGTAGGCGACAACCTCTATAAGGAAACCCGTGCTTCCGGTTCGCCAACGACCGCCGCACCCGGCGCTCCTGGGTTCGCCACCGTTTTGCAAGGTTTCCTTGAAACCGCCAACGTTAACGCCGTCACCGAAATTTCCAATCTGATCTCTGCCCAACGTGCCTACGAAATGAACTCCAAGGTTATTTCCGCCTCGGACGAAATGATGGGTACGGTGAGTAACCTGAGGTAAGGAGGCGATCATGTTGAAACGCATCCTCACAGGCTTGACCCTTGCAGCTCTGCTGGTATTTCCCGCTCTGGCGGGTCAGGGTCCGGTCTCCCTCAACCCTCATGTCGTGGTCGGCGGCCCCTATATTCATCTTGGCGACCTGTTTACCGGTGTCGAGGAAAATGCCGACGCCCAGGTGGCCTACGCACCGGCTCCCGGCAAGCGTCAGGTTTTTGAAACCCGCTGGCTCTACAAGGTCGCCAAGGCTTATGGCGTGGGCTGGCGCCCCCGGATGGCCAACGAGCGGACCATCGTGACCCGCGAGTCCAATACCATCTACCGCCCACAAGTCGAAGAAGCACTGCTCACCGCATTGCAGGACCGTGGATGGGCCGACAATAGCATCGCAACGATCAGCGACCGGTCTTTTCAGATCCATACGGCGATTGACCAGGACACGACGCTGTCCGTCGAAGAGATTTCCTACGACGACCGTTCCAACCGTTTCGTCGCCATTCTGGCGGCTCCAGCCAACACCCCTTCGGCCCAACGTTATCGGGTTAAAGGGCGTACCTTCAAAATTCAGGAAGTGCCGGTGCCGACAAGACGCATCACCAAAGGCGAAGTGATCCGCAGCGGCGACATCGAATGGAAAAAAGTCCGCGTGAACCGCATGTCGCAACGCACCGTACTCGACCCGCAGGACCTCATCGGCATGACCCCGCGCCGGGTACTGGCAGAAGGCGCAACCATCGAGGCGACCGAGATCGAACGCCCTATGATGGTCAAACGCCGGAGCTTGGTCACCCTGGTGCTCAAGACCCCCATGATGACCATGACCTCAAAGGGCCGCGCCCTTGAAGACGGCGCTGTTGGCGACACCATTCGAATTTCCAACACCCAAAGCAACACGATTATCGAGGCCATCGTCACCGGGCCCAGCATGGCGGCCGTCGTTCTGGCTTCCCAGGCCCCGAAACAGATTGCGATGAATTAGGAGAACGGCCATGAAACAACAGTCTTTCAAATTATTAAGCCGTTTCGCCATTGTTTTGGCGGCTACCGCCACGCTGTCGGCCTGCAATACGGTCTCTCGGCTGGCTTCCGTCGGCGACGGCCCGCAACACACCCCAATCATCAATCCGACCAAACGGCCAGACTACCGCCCGGTCAGCATGCCCATGCCCGCACCGCAGGTCGCGCGCCACAATCCGAACTCGCTCTGGCGGGCTGGCGCCAAAGCCTTCTTCAAGGACCAACGAGCCAAGGAAGTGGGCGATATCCTGACCGTCAACATCGCCCTGGAGAACGAAGCGTCTCTAGCCAACAGCACCGAACGGACTCGGGAGGACTCTGAAGATACCGACGTCACCAACCTGTTAGGTCTTGAGGCCGAAGCGACCAAAATCCTTCCCGAGGGCGCCAATTTGGGCTCGCTGATCAGCTTTGGCAATGACCACTCGACAAGTGGCGACGGTGAGATCGACCGGTCTGAGGCTATCGAACTGGAGGTCGCCGCCGTCATCACCCAAATCCTACCCAACGGCAATCTGGTTATCGCCGGACGTCAGGAAATCCGGGTCAACTACGAACTTCGCGAGTTGCAGGTCACCGGCATCGTTCGCCGCGAAGACATCGCAACCGACAACTCAGTTTCCCACGACAAGATCGCCGAGATGCGGCTGGCCTACGGCGGCCGGGGCACGATCTCCGATCTGCAGCAGCCCAGATGGGGCACTCAAGTCTGGGATATCCTTTTCCCGTTCTAGCGCTTAACCGTTGCTGGAATAACTCGGGGCCGACGCCCAAACGTCGGCCCCCTTTTTTTGTCTGCGCCAAGCTTCGATCTGCATAGATTAAAAACTCTTACGAAGGAAATGCTTGCTGAATTAGACGCGGCGATGTGAGATAGGCAAAAGCGTATCTCTGGTGGGAAAAGGGTAGGAACGACATGAGCCGCAACTCGGAAGAAATTCTCGCAACACTGTCCGAGGAGTTCCTCGACAACTGCCTGGACCATGTGGACCAGATGGACGTTATTGTCGAACGTCTTCTCAGAAATCAAGGCGACAAAGCGCAAAACCATCTCGCCCTTCAGCGCGAGGTTCATAACATCAAAGGTCAGGCTGGGACCTTTGGGTTTCCTTCTCTTTCCTCGCTGGCCCATGCGCTCGAAGATTATATGGAAACGGCCGAGACGATTGAGGATGAGCAGCTCTCCGATATCCAGCTTTATCTCGACGAAATTCGTAAAATCACTGAGGCGCGGAGCGACCCTGGCGAAGAGGTGACACGCGCACTCCTTGAGGCCCTTCCTCACCATGCGGGCGGCGAAGAACAGGCAACCACAAAAACTCCAGATCAGCCTAAGCTCCGCCCCAAACCGGTTATGGATGCACTAGTCATCATGACTATGGGCGTCTGGCGCAAAATGGTCGGGGCCGACCTGACCAAGCGGGGTTACCGGGTCTCTTACGCCGACACGCCCTCCTCGGCCATTTCCAGAGCTTTAATGTTGCGTCCCCGGCTGATTGTCGCCTCGCTTGAGCAAGAGCACACCAACGGCGGCGAGTTGGCTCAGGTGTTCAAATGCATGAAGGAAACCCGCAAGGCGCGGTTCGTAGTTATGACCAGTCGAACGAAAGGCTCAACGGCCCTTTCCGATGTGCCCGAGGCAACGCCCGTTATTCAAAAGAAACCGACATTTCACCAAGAACTGGATGACGCATTAAGCGCCTGGGGGATGATTTAAAGGAGGCTCTCCTTACCCCTTCCCAACCCGCGCAGCGCAGTATTTGAACTCGGGGATTTTGCCAAACGGATCGAGCGCCGGGTTGGTCAGCCGATTGGCCGGGCCTTCGGTGTAGCAGAACGGAATAAACAGGCTGCCCGGCTGTACGTCTGCATCGGCTCGAGCCGTGACCTGGATTTGCCCTCGTCGGGTCTCGACCAGCACCTTTTCGCCCGGCGTAATGTTCTTTTGCCGCAAATCGACCGGCGCCATGTAAGCGACCGGCTCCGGCTCAATGGCGTCGAGCACCGCTGACCGCCGGGTCATCGCCCCGGTGTGCCAATGCTCCAACATCCGCCCCGTAGAGAGCACCATAGGGTATTCATTATCCGGCGTTTCATCGGGTGGAACGATATGGGCGGGAACAAAACGCGCTTTGCCCGTTGCCGTGGGGAATCCCTCACTGAAAATCACCTCGTCACCCGGCAGGTCCTCAGCCGCGCAGGGATAGGTGACGGCATGCTCACGCTCCAGTCGCTCCCAGGTAATTCCGGCAAATCCTTTCAGGCATTGGCGCATCTCGGCAAAAACCGTCTGCGGTGCTTCATAAGACCAATCCAACCCGAGACGTTTGGCGATTTCCTGCAATATCCACCAATCCTGACGGGCCTCACCCGGCGGATTGACGGCCTGACGGCCTCTTTGGACGCGGCGGTCCGTATTGGTAAACGTGCCATCCTTTTCAGGAAAGGCCGAAGCAGGCAGCACCACATCGGCCTGCCAGGCGGTTTCGGTCAGAAAGATATCCTGCACCACCAGATGATCAAGGGTTGCAAGGGCTTCGCGCGCATGGTCCGCATCCGGGTCCGACATGGCAGGGTTTTCGCCCATGATCAGCATGGCCTTGAGCGATCCGGCCAAAATGGCGTCCATAATCTCAACCACGGTCAGGCCACGGTTAGGATTGAGTTTCATTCCCCAGAAGTCCTCGAACCATGCCCGCGCCGCCTCGTCTTCCACCGAACGATAATCGGGATAGACCATGGGAATGAGCCCGGCATCCGATGCGCCCTGCACGTTGTTTTGCCCGCGCAGGGGATGAAGTCCGGTTCCCGGCTTGCCGACATGGCCGCACATCAGGGCCAAGGCAATCAGGCAACGAGCGTTGTCGGTGCCGTGGGTATGCTGCGAGATACCCATACCCCAGAAGATCATGGCGCTTTCAGCCGTCGCATAGAGCCGTGCGACCTCGCGCAGCGTTTCCGCATCAATCCCGCAAATCTCGGCCATCTTTTCAGGAGGGAAGGCTTTGACGTGTTCGGCCAGTTCATCAAACCCTTCGGTATGGCGTTCGATATAAGCCGGATCGTAAAGTTGTTCGGTGACAATGACGTTCATCAGCGCATTGAGCATCGCCACATCGACCCCGCCCTTGAACTGCAAAACATGGGAGGCGTAGCGCGATAGGCCGGATTGCCGCTTCGGGTCCATAATGACCAACTTGGCCCCACGCTCGGCGGCGTTTTTAAAGAAGGTTGCCGCCACCGGATGATTGACTGTCGGGTTCGAGCCGATCACCACGATCACTTCGGCATTCAAGGCCTCCATAAAAGGAGCCGTCACCGCGCCCGAACCGATCCCCTCCATCAGGGCGGCCACGGAGGATGCATGACAGAGACGGGTGCAGTGATCGACGTTGTTGGTGCCAAAAGCCGTGCGGATCAGCTTTTGAAAAAGATAAGCCTCTTCATTGGACCCCTTGGCCGAACCGAACCCGGCCAATGCCGCCCCACCGTCACGCTCGAAAACCGCTTTCAAGCCTTCCACCGCCTTGTCCAGCGCCTCCTCCCAGGTGGCTTCTCTGAAATGGCTCGAGGGATCGGCCGGGTCGAGCATCAAGCCCTTGCCCTTTGTCGCGCCTTCACGGCGTATCAGCGGTTTGGTCAGGCGGTGAGGATGATGGATATAGTCGAAGCCGTAGCGCCCCTTGACGCAGAGCCTTTCCCGGTTGGCCGGGCCGTCCCGTCCGGTGACGCCGACGAGCGCCCCGTCGGTGACATGATAGGTCAATTGACAGCCCACACCGCAATAAGGACAGACGCTCTCGACCTGGGTTTCGCCGACCTCGGGCTGTTTGGAAACCAAGGCGTCCGTCGGGCAGGCGGCAGCGCATTCACCGCAGGTGACGCAGGTCGAAAGACCCATAGGATCGCCCATGTCGAATACGATGGACGCCCGTGCGCCGCGCCCGGCCAGCCCAATCACATCATTGCCCTGAACCTCGCGACAAGCCCTCACGCAACGAGTGCAGAGGATGCACTTGCCCGGATCGAACGCGATGGCTGGATTGCTCGCGTCAACTGCGGACCCGACGGGCCCGCTTGTGGACCTCAATCGCCGGTCGCCCTCCGGGCTGGGCTCGCTCGTATTAACTCGCGGGGCCTCAACGGCCCTACCGTCACTCCGTGCCGGAAGGCTTACGCCGAAAGGGAAGCGGCTATCGGTTACCCCCATCATCCGAGCCCAGTGACCGAATTCGGTTTGCGCAGCTTTGGCGTCGTCGGGCAGGTCGGCAATCAATAGTTCGAAGACCACCTTACGCGCCGTCATCACCCGCTCGGACCCGGTTTCGATCACCATACCCTCAGCCGGTTCACGGTTGCACGACGAGGTGAGCGCCCGTTCCCCCTCAATCTCGACCACACAGGCTCGGCAATTGCCGTCGGGGCGGAAACCGGGTTTGGTGATGTGGCAAAGCCGTGGAATATCGATCCCCTCACGCAACGCCACCGACCAGATGGTATCGCCCGGCCCGGCGGTCACGATCTTACCATCCAGCGTGAAGGTCGTCTTGCCGCTCATCGGCTTTCCTCCGCAAAATGATTAAGCACTGAGAGCAACGGATTGGGCGCGGCCTGACCGAGCCCGCAGATAGAAGCATCGCGCATGGCTTGCGAAAGCTCGCGCAGCAACGCCTCATCCCAGTCTTCAGCCTCCATCAGTTTCAGCGCCTTAACCGTCCCGGCGCGACAGGGCGTGCATTGGCCGCAGGATTCATCGGCAAAAAAGCCCAGCAGGTTTCGCGCAATATCCCGCACATCATCGGCTTGGCTTAACACGACCACTGCCGCCGAGCCGATGAAACATCCCTCGGCTTCCAAAGCGCCGAAATCGAGCGGAATATCGGCTTTGTCGACAGGCAGAATACCGCCCGACGCACCGCCCGGCAGGTAAGCAGCCAACTCATGCCCATCGGCCATACCGCCGCAGTATTCATCAATCAGTTTGTTGAGGGTCATGCCCGCCGGGGCCAGCTTAACGCCAGGCTCAGCGACCCGGCCCGAAACCGAATAAAGCCGCAGACCTTTGGCCCCATTGCGCCCTTGATCGGCAAACCATTCAGCTCCTTTTTCAAGAATTTCCGGTATCCAGAAAAGCGTTTCCACATTGTTGATCAAGGTCGGTTGGCCGAACAGCCCGGCCTGGGCCGGATAAGGCGGCTTATGGCGGGGTAAGCCCCGCTTGCCCTCGAGACTTTCGAGAAGAGCGCTTTCCTCCCCGCAGATATAAGCTCCGGCGCCGCGCCTAAGATGAATTTCCATGCCACCGGTCAGGTCCTCGGCCTTTAGGGCGGCAATGGCGCTTTTGAGAATTTCTCGCACTAAGGGATATTCGTCGCGCAGATAAATATAGATGGCGCTTGCTTCGATAGCCCAACCAGCAATTAACGCACCGGTCAACACGCGGGCCGGATGGTTTTCCATGCACCAGCGATCTTTGAACGTCCCAGGCTCTCCCTCATCGGCATTGACCGCGAGATAGCGCGGTCGGGGCGCATCTTTAAAGAAGCCCCACTTGCGGGCCGTGGGGAAACCCGCTCCACCAAGCCCTCTCAGGCCTGATTTCTCAATGGTTTGAGCAACGGCTTCGCGATCACTCTCCCCTGCGAGTAACGCCTTCCACTGGCTGAAGTCGAAAACGGTTTTGGGCAAGCCCTCTAACTGTCCGCCCTTCGCGGCTTCATGGTTGACCGCCATCACCGTCGCCTTGGGCACCTGGACTTTCCCAACCGCCACAGCCGGAGCTTTGTCGCAAGCTCCCATGCAAGGGCCGGGGACGACTCGCACGGCTGGCTCCAGGTCGGCAACGATATCGCGGTAAAGAACTTCCGCACCGTTCATATGACAGGTTAGGCTTTCGCAAACACGCACGGTGAGAGGGGGCGGTGGCGCTTCGCCTTCTTTAACGATGGTGAAATGGTGATAAAAGGTCGCCACCTCGTAAACCTCGGCCTGGCTCATTTTCATCAACCGGGCCAGCACAGCCAAATGGGCCGTCGAGAGATAGCCAAACCTGTCCTGGAGGGCATGAAGATTTTCGATTAACCGGTCACGCATCAGATCGGCGGGCTTGAACAATGGCGCGAGAGCATCAAGCGCCGCAGCATCAACTTGCCGCCCCTTTTGATAGGCCGGATTGCGTCGGCGGGTCTTTTCCAAATGCCCCATATCATTCCCTGTATGCTTGTCTGAACAAGAATATGAGGAATGGAACCGTTCTACGCAATCACATAAATCGGTATTTTTGTGCCTATTTTTTATAAGGCTTTTGGGTTTTAGGGAGACTCCACCGGGATCTTTGCCCGCGAAACCCCAACCTTACGGCTGGGATGATCCCGGCGGAGTCCGGCAGGAAAAAGGGGATACCTGCCTGTACCCTTCTATGGCAAAGATCGGGCCAAACGGGTCAAGCCATTGGAAACATGGGAAACCATAGACAAACGAAGGGCGGGACCTTGCGGCCCCGCCCCGTAAAATGCTGAAAAATGAGTCAGCCCAATGACCAGAACTTAGGCAGATGCCGCCATTGCAATCGGAGCATTAATCTCTTCCAGTCGCGCCATGGCCGCCTGGGCTTCGCGCTCCAGCTTGGCGATAATGTCGGCCAAAGGCTCAATGGCGTCGGCAAAAGCGACCGACTGCCCAACGGCCAACAAGCCTTTCGACCAGTCGCCGGTTTCGTAAGCTATTTTGCCCACCTTGCCCGAGATATGGGGCATCAGTTTTTCCAGATCGCCCGGTGTATCGAGTTCGATTCCCTGGACCGCTTCGGTCGTTTCGTTT
>Ga0070728_10005319_pt1 | contig 12789 bp, 10 predicted proteins | sample tdDd471_FD_66723 | JGI IMG/M metagenome (GOLD analysis project Ga0070728, IMG submission 66723) | Marine sediment microbial communities from the Atlantic coast under amendment with organic carbon and nitrate - tdDd47.1 | ecosystem: Environmental > Aquatic > Marine > Coastal > Sediment | place...
GCGCCCACGTCGTGCTCGAGCGCACCACGGTCACGCACCCCTGGCAGCGCCCGGATCGCCCGATGTCGGCGGCGCTGCTGCCCCACGGCGCACGCATCGATCCGGCGGCATGGCAGCCATGAGCGCGCTGGCGGCACGCACCGAGACCTGGACGAGCGCCCCGGGATCGTGACAGGTTCGACGCGCGCTGGACCCCGAGCCTGCCGTGTCCGATCCCCACACCCCGTCCGCCACCCCGAACCGGCCCTCGCCCCGGCGCGAAGCCGCGTGGCAGGTCGTCGATCGGGGGCTGCTCGCGCTCGTCGCGGCGGCGCCCCTCGCCCTCGGCGGCACCGAGCCGCGGGTGTCGGTCGCCCTCTGCGTCGCGGCGCTCGGGCTCTTCGCCCTGCAGGTGGCGCTGACGTGGACCGCGCGGGAGCGCCTGCGCTGGCCGTCGCTGGCCATCGCGCTGGGCGGCCTCGCCCTGTGGACGCTCATTCGCGCGACCCCGTTCGGCGCCGTGTTCGCCGGGCCCTTCCCGTCCGAGGCGTGGGCGCTGTGGCCGGACCTCGGCGCACGCGGCACCCTCGCACCCGGGCACGCGCCGCTGGCGGCCCTGCGCCTGACGGCCCTCGCTGCGGTCGTGCAGCTCGCCGGCGCACGCTTTCGCGGCTCCGCGAAGGTCGCCGCCATCGTCCGCGCCGTCATCATCGGCGGTGCGCTGACGGCCGCGATCGGCATCGCCCAGGCGCTGATGGGCGCCACCGCGCCGCTCTTCTTCGTGTCGCCCGTACAGATCGGCGCGATGCCCGAGCCCCTGTCGGGACCGTTCGTCAACTCGAACCAGGCGGGGTCGATGCTGGCCCTGACCGGCGTGCTCTGCGCCGCCGCCGTGCTGCGCGGGTCCGACGCATCGACCCGTCTGCCGGCGCTCTTCGGCGCAGCGTTCGCTGGCCTGCTCGTCGTCCAGCTCAACGCCTGGGGCGCCGTGCTCGCGTTCGGCGCCGGCATCGCCGGCGTCGTCGTCGCCGGAGCCGTCGGCCTCACGCGCAACCGCACGGCCATGCGCGCCGCGATGCTCGCCCTCGCCCTCGCGGTGATCGCGACGATCGTCATCGTCTATACCGCCCTGCCGGGACTCCTCAGCGCCTACGCCCCGGCCGTCACCACCGCGAAGGCCGAGATCTGGGTGCAGAGCGTGTCGGCGATTCAGCTCTCGCCCCTCACCGGCATCGGCCCGGGGTCGTTCGGCGACGTCGCCCCCACCGTGCTCGAGGGGCCGATGCGCGTCCGGTACAGCTTCATCGAGAGCGAGCCGCTGCAGCTCGTCGTCGACCACGGCCTGCTCGCCACGGTGCTCGTCGTCGCCGGCGTGCTCGTGCCCCTCGCGCCGCGCCTGCACGCCCGGCAGCGGTGGCACCGCGAAGAGTGGCGCCTGCTCGTTGCGGTGATCGGCGCGTCGATCGCCGTCGAAGCCACCACCGGCATGGGCCTGCACGCCCTCGGCTACGCCATCCCCGTCGCCGCCCTCGCCGGCGGCGCGCTGGGCACGCTGCGGCGCTACCCGACACGCAGCAGCACCACCGAACCCCGCGAACGGTCGGCCGCCCCCGGCCGCGCGCTCGCGGTCGCCCTGCTCGCGACCGCCGCGCTCACCGCGCCCGGCGTCCCGTCTGCCGTCGGATTCGAGCTGCGCCCCCCCGCGGCCCGCATGGACGCCGCCCCCCGCGAGTCTCTCGCCGAAGCGATCGACGAGGTGCGCCAGGCCCGCCCCGCGGCCCCCGAGGTCATCACCCGCGCGGCGCTGCTCGCCGTCGTCGAAGGCGACCTCGACGCCGCGAGCGCCCGCGCAGACTGGCTGCGCGAGCACGCCCCGGGGTACCACGGCACCTGGCTCGTTGCGTGGGGCGTCGCTCGCGCGATCGGCGACGACGACGCGCGCTGCGAAGCGATGGGCGAGCTGCTCGCGATCCGCCGCGACGTACTGCCCTTCGAGGCGCTGCCCGACGACCCGACCACCTGGCTGGCGTGCATCCCCGACCAGGGCGACACGCTCGAGTGGCTCTACGTCGAGCTCGCCGCGCGCGAGCGCTGGTTCGACGCCTTTCTGCTTGCCAGCCGCGCCCTGCGCCTGACCGCGACCGACGCCGTCTCACTGCGCTGGGCCGCCCGTGCCGCCACCGAGATCGAGCTCCACGACGCGGCCGCCGCCTACGCCGCCGACCTGATCGAGGCGTGGCCGGACGACGAGGATTCGTGGCTCACGGGCAGCGTGCAGCGCCGCGCCGTCGACGACCTCGAGGGCGCGCTCCATATCGTCGAGCGCGGCATCGCCCGCCTGCCGCACCGCATGCGCCTGAAGCTCGAGCGCGTGAGCCTGCGCCTCGCACTGCACGCCCGGGGCGTCGACCAGCCGGGGTGGGAGCAGGAGGTCCGCGCCGACCTCAACGAGACCCGCACCGCCGCGCTCGTCGAGCCCATCGCCCGCCGCCGACACGGCGTGCTCAGCGCCCGGTTCTTTCTCGTCGTCGGCGAGGACGCCCGCGCGATGGGCACCCTCGACCAGCTGCTGCGCCGCCACCCGAACGACCTCGAGATCATGCGCCTGCGCGCCCGCGCCGCCGACCGGCAGGACGCCCGCTCGGCCCGCCTCTGGTGGACGCGGGTCCTCGAAGCCAGCCCCGAGGACCCCGAAGCGCTGCGGCGGCTCGACGAGCTGAGCACCGGGCGGCCCGGCGACGACGACCGGGACTGAAGCCGCAGCCGAATCCGCGGCACCCCGAGTTGCGGCGAACGCGCCGATCGGTGTATCGAGACCGTCCCCCCGGCCCCGATCGGCGATGAATCCGCTGCACCTGCGCGCCACCCCGAACCGCATCACGTACGTCGCCACCAAGCTCGGGCTCGGCGGCGCCGAGACCCAGCTCGTCGAGCTGGCCGAGCGGATGCGCGAGCGGGGATGGGACCCGCAGGTCGTGTCGATCATCGAGCCCGACGCGCTGCACGACACCCTCGACGAGCTCGGCATCCCCTGGGTCTCTCTCGGCATCGACCGCGGGTCGCACCACCCGAAGTCGGTCGCGCGGCTGGCCCGCGCGATCCGCGACTGGCGCCCGTCGGTGGTGCACACCCACACCGCGCCGGCGAACCTCATCGGTCGCGCCGCCCGCCCGCTCGCGTGGGCTCCGGTGCTGGTCACGACCGCCCACAACCTCGTCGAGGGCGGCAAGGGGCGCGAGCTGGCGTACCGGCTGTCGGACCGGCTCTCGAACTTCATGACGAACGTGTCCCGCGCCGCCGTCGACCGGTACATCCGCGAGGGCGTCACCCCCGCCCACCGGATCGAGTACATCCCGAACGGCATCGACGTGACGAGGTACGCCCCGCGGCCCGACGTCGGTCGAGCGAAGCGGGCCGAGCTGGGCATCGACGACGACACCTTCCTCTGGCTGGCGGTGGGTCGCCTCACCATCCAGAAGGACTACCCGAACCTGATCGACGCCTTCGCCCGCATCGCCGCGTCGCACCCCGAGGCGCGCGTCGAGATCGTCAGCGACGGCGAGCTGCGCGACGAGATCGCCAGCCTGATCCGGGACCGTGGGCTCGGCGACCGCATGCGGCTGCTCGGCTTTCGCCGTGACGTCGGCGATCTGATGAACGCCGCGGACGGCTTCGTGATGTCGTCGGCCTGGGAGGGCCTGCCCATCGTGCTGCTCGAGTCCGCCGCGACCGGGCTGCCGATGGTCGTGACGGACGTCGGCGGCAACCACGAGATCGTGCTCGACGGGCACACCGGGTATCTCGCCCCGCCCCACGACGCGGCGACGCTGGCCCGCAAGATGGCCGCGGCGATGGCCCTGCCGCGCGACCGCTGGCGCGAGATGGGCGCCAACGCCCGAGCCCACGTCGGCGCGACGTTCGGCATGACCGCGATCGCCGACCGCTGGGATCGGATCTACCGCGGGCTGCTCGCCGAACAGGGCATCGACCTCGCGCCGCCGCAGCGCTGAGACACTGCGCCGACACGCTGCGCTGACACACAGCGCTGACACACAGCGCTGACCCACAGCGCGGCTCGCCCGGATCAGGTCGCGGGCACCGCATCCACCGGCGCCGGCGCCGCGTCACGGTCCGACGCATCCCGGTCCTCCGCGGCGTCGGGAGCGTGCGGTGTGCCCCGGTCGCCCGACGTATCCGGGTCGTCCGACGCATCCGGGGGCGGCGCGGCGGCGCGCGCACGCCGTCGGACCCGGCCGAACCGTCGCGACCGCAGGCTGTTCAGCTCGAAGAGCAGCAGCGCGTACATCGGCATCATCGGCGCACGATAGCGCGACAGCGTGCCGAGGTTGCTCGTGCCGAGCCCGACGCCGAGGGCGAGCACGAGGGTGAAGATCGCGCTGAACAGCAGCCACGGGCGGCGAAGCAACCACTCCGGCACGCGCGCCCAGCGGACCCGGATGAGGGCGCGGCCGACGAGGGCGGCGACGAGGGCGGTCTCGACGCCGTTCACGAGCATCAGCGCCGAGCGCGCCTCGAAGAGAAACGGCCGAAAGAGCGCGGTCAGCATGGCCTGCGGGGCGAAGGCGAGCTGACCGAGGAGCGAGCGTTCCACCGGGTTGCCGATCTCGACGGCCGAGCCGCCATACGAGCCGACCTCCTGCAGGCGGGCGAGCTCGTCGCCGAGCCCCGAGAACCCGAACCGGGGCACGAGCTGACCGAGGGCGAAGATGCCGATCAACACGAGCAGACCGCCGCCGATGACCGGCGCCGGGCGGAGCGCGGCGAGCAGGCGGCCCCGCCGCGGCTTCAGGCGCGCGACGGCGAACCACGCGCCCAGCCCCGCGGCCAGCGGCATCAGCAGGTACGGCTTGTACAGCAGCACCAGCCCGATCCCGAGCCCGGCCTGGAGGATCCGCCCGGTCGTCCAGCGTTTGCGCGCGACCAGCGGCGCGAGGCCGACGATCGCGTGGCAGACCCCGGCGATGGCCCACGCCTCCTTGATGATGCCCGCCGTCCAGAAGACGACGGACGGTACGGCCATGCAGGCGATGAACGCGCCGATGCGGCGCTCCTCCGGCACGAGATCCCGCAGCAGGCGATAGAGCGACAACCGCGCAAAGAAGCTGAAGAAGGTCGCCACGAGCGCGACCGCGTGCAGCGAGTTGCCGAGGGCATAGAGCTGGAACGCCGTCAGCGCGATCAGCGAGCCGCCCGCCGACCCGGGGAAGAGCGTGAACCCGGGGTATGGGGGGTTGCCGAGCAGCAGCAGCTCGAACGACACCGGCGCCCACCGCCCGAAGCTCTCGCGCATCAGGTCGGCCTGAAACGAGCCGTAGTTGAAGTACGAGATGAAATCGCCGGTGCCGTACACCTGGTACACGAGCAGGATCTGCAGCCACGCGGCGACGACGTGCCCGGCGAGCAGCACGCCGAGCCACAGGCGCTCGGACCGGGTGAAGCGGCCGCTGACCACGCCCAGCAGGACGAACCCGCCCAGCAGGACGGTCAGGGTCGGGATGGGCAGCAGCTCGGGCATGCAGCGCGGGGCGAAGCGGGCGACCGTCTCTCTGTGGCAGGCCGAACCGCGACCGTCAAACCGGCGGTGCCCGGTCGGGGTCGCGGCGGGGGCTCGGCCAGACCGCAACGGCAGCGATCACCACGGCCATCTCGGCGATCGCCCACGGCGCCTCGGATCCGATACAGGGCTGCACGGTCACCGAGAGCTGGTCGGCGTTGTACAGGGGGGCGAGGGCCCACGCCGACCAGATGTCGCCGCGGTGCAGCACCCCGAGCTCGAAGTCCGCGACGAAGTCGGCGACGAGGTGGCCGGCCCAGCCGAGCGCGAGCGCCGCGGGCCAGCGCGCCCGGGGCTCGAACATGCGCCCGACGACGGCGATCAACGCGACCGCCGCGACGACGAAGACGCTGTGGCCGACGGTGCGCCCCCACGGGAACACGCCGACCAGCCGCAGGCTCTTGTCGATGAGGTCGGGGGCGAGGCTGCCGAGCAGCGCCGCGCACCACAGCCCGAACGTCGCGTACCGCTGCCGTCGCGCGATCAGCGCGCCGACGGCGAGATGTCCGGGGGCGTACACGCGGGGCGTCGGGGGCGTCGGGTTGACCGGGGCGGCCGGACCCCGCACGATCGTCGCGCCTCGGCCCGGAGCCCCACCATGGCATCTCGCACCGTCCTCGTCACCGGCGGAGCCGGCTATATCGGCAGCCACACCTGCCGCGCCCTGCACGCCGCGGGGTGGACCCCGGTGACGTACGACGACCTGTCGACCGGCCACCGCCAGGCGGTGAAGTGGGGCCCCCTCGAGGTCGGCGACATCCTCGACCGCGCCCGACTCGACGCCGTGTTCGCCGAGCACGCCCCGGTCGCTGTCCTGCACTTCGCCGCGCGCTCGCTGGTCGGCGAGTCGGTCACCGACCCGGCGAAGTACTACCGCTCGAACGTGGCCGGCGCGCTGACCGTGCTCGAGGCCGCCCGCGATCACGGCGTGACCGGCATCGTGTTCTCGAGCACCGCGGCGACGTACGGCATCCCGGACGTCTCGCCGATCCCGCCCGACGCGCCCACCGCGCCGATCAACCCGTACGGGCGATCCAAGCGCATGATCGAGCAGATGCTCGGCGACTTCGACGCGGCGTACGGCCTGCGGTCGGTCTCGCTGCGCTACTTCAACGCCGCGGGCGCGGACGCCGAGCACGGCATCGGTGAGGCCCACGACCCCGAGACGCACCTCATCCCGATCGTGCTGCAGGTCGCCCTCGGCGACCGCGCCGAGATCGCGATGTTCGGCGACGACTACCCGACGCCGGACGGCACCTGCGTGCGCGACTACATCCACGTCGCCGACCTCGCCGACGCCCACGTCCGCGCCCTCGACTATCTGGTCGACGGCGGCGCCACGACGATCCTCAACCTCGGCACCGGGCACGGCCACTCCGTGCGGGAGGTCGTCGAGGTCGCCCGCGCCGTCACCGGGCACCCCATCCCCGCGCGGGTGGCTCCCCGACGCCCCGGCGACCCGCCGACCCTCGTCGCCGACCCCGGCCGGTCCGCCGAGGTCCTCGGCTGGACCCCGAAGCACGACGACCTGCACGCCATCGTCGCGTCCGCGTGGGCGTGGGCCCAGCACGGCTTCGACGCGCCGGACTGACGCCGGGCGGTGGACTCCGGCGGCGCACGCACGTGTCGCCGCCGCGGGTCAGACAGGGAGCAAGGTGCATCCCTGTCCATTGTCATCCTCTGCGACCGCGTCTCATCTCGAGATCGCCGACGTTCTGCCGACGACGCCATTGACATTCCATATTCTGGAATATGGAATACGGCCATGATCAAGCCCATCGACATCCTCGTTGCCACCGCCCTCATCGGCTTGCGCCGCGAGGACTGGACGTATGCCTCGCTCGCCGAACAACTCGCCATCAGTAGCTCGGCCGCGCATCGGTCCGTCGACGTGCTTGGCCAGACGGCTCTCTTTGACGCGAGCCGGGGTCGAATTCGTGCCTCGGCGCTATACGAGTTCCTCGTGCATGGGCTGAAGTACGTCTGTCCGCCCCAACTCGGACCTCGGACGCGAGGCTTCCCGACAGGCCCGTTCGCAGAACCCCTGTCCGCGATGCTCGGCGTTTCGCTGGAATCCGGCGATGCCTGGGTCTGGCCGGCCCCCGACGGACCGGTCGCCGGTGCCTCGTTCACACCGCTTCACCCGAATGCGCCAGCGGTCGCGCGTCGTGATGATCGCATGTACCAGCGTCTTGCTGTGATCGACGCCCTTCGGGCCGGTCGAGCCCGTGAGTCACGACTGGCATCAGACTGGTTGCGCGACGAACTCGAGCTCGGTGACCAACTATGACCACGCGCCCCATGCTCCGTGCAGCGGCAGCCGCCCTGGGTGAGCTCGGTGAGCGTGTGGTCTATACGGGCGGTGCGACCATCCCCGAGTACCTCGACGGCGTTGTTGTCGGCACCGTGCGTCCAACTCGGGACGTCGACGTCGTCGTCGAGCTCACAACACGCGCCGAGTACTACGCGTTCATGGCTCAGTTGGACGCCCTCGGCTGGGGCCATCCGCAGCTCGAAGGCGATCATCCAATCTGTCGGCGCCGTACACCGGACGGGCTCCTCATCGACGTCATGCCGTCCGACGGTGGCCTGCTCGGGTTCTCGAACCCGTGGTACGCACATGGGTTCGACCGACTCGTCGAAGTGAAGATTGAAGCGAGCATCGCGATCCGCATGTTCCCAGCCGACGTCCTTCTCGCCTCGAAGCTGGAGGCATTCCGAACACGCGGCGCAGTAGACTGGTTCGGAAGTCACGATCTGGAGGACGTCATCCCGGTCATCGAAGGCCGATCGACGATTGTCGAGGAGCTCGAAGCAGCGCCCATCGAGGTTCGGAGCTTCGTCAGCGCGTGGATGCGCGACCTCGCGGGTCTGGCGTACGCAGATGAAGTCGTGGAAGCCCACCTCGACCCCGGCGTCGTCCGAGCGGGACGCCTCGGGATCACGCTGGCACGAATTCAGAGCCTGGGCCGCACGCCGTAGCGGCGTCTCCCGACCGCGCGACGCGACTCAATGCCACCCGTGCCCGCTTCGCCGCGGACCGTCAGACGGTGAACGGCAATCCGCCGGGGGCGTACTGGCGCACGAGCACGAAGCCCTCGGCGGCGCGCATGCCCACCTGGCAGCCGCGCCAGATCGCCTGGGCGCGGACGGACTCGAGGGATCGAGCGTCCGGGTACGGGCGGACCTGGCTGCCGTACTTCGACAGCGCCTCGAGCTTGGTGTCGAGGTGGTCGCCGATGTCGACGTACACGTTGGGCACGAAGCCGGGTTCGACGTTCGCGAAGTTCCAGTGCGTCTCGGACACGGTCTCGTAGGCGTACACCGCACGGATCGACCGGCCGAGTTCGCTCGCGGGGCGCCACACGGTGCTGAGGGCGTGAAAGAACTCGCGGTGGTCCTTGTGCAGGTCGTACAGAAAGGGCACGAAAAGCACGTCCGGGGCGGCATTGCGCACCACGTCGGCGCACAGCCCGTTCAGCTGCCACGGCGCATGCTCGGCGACCTGAGCCGCGGGCACCTCGCGAAAGACGAGCTCGTCGACGCCGAGGATCTCGCAGGCTTCGCGAGCCTCGGCGCGCACCGTGTCCCACACCTCGCGGGTCCAGATCGGATGCGGCGCGGCGTCCCCGTGCCCGGTGAGCACGGCGACCGTCACCTTGTGGCCCTCGGCCGCGAGGCGGGCCATCGTGCCGCCGCACCCGAGGGTCTCGTCGTCGGCGTGCGGGGCGATCACGAGGATGTTCATTCGTCGGCTCCGTCAGCGTCGGGGCGGGGGGCGAGGGCGTCGAGGCGGGCCTCGAGGGCCCGCACCCGTTCGCGCAGCTGATACACCTCGTGCTCGACCCGATAGCCGAGCGTCCAGCCGACGCGCAGGTCGACGGGCGCGCCGTCATCGGCCTCGATCACATCGAGGCGCAGGTGCCCGGCGCCGCACTGCACGATCGGCCGCCCCTCGTCGAGCTCGACCACGCGCCCGAGGGTCGCGGTAATGCGGCGGCCGACCACCGTCGCCTGCCACACCCGGATGCGGCGGTCCCCACGATGCGTGAACGCGCCCGGATGCGGCCGGGTGGCGGCGCGGATCAGCCGGTGCACCTGAGACGCGGGCTGCCCCCAGTCGATCCAGCCATCGAGCGGCGTCCGCCGCCCATACCAGGTGGCCTCCGCGTCGTCCTGCGGGACGGGATCCCATGCGCCGGCGAGCAGCGAGGGCACCCACCGGTCGAGGGCGAGCCGGGCCGCCCCGGCGATCCGATCCGCGATCGAGGTGGCGTCGTCGGTCGGCTCGACGGTGAAGCGCTCCTGCGCGAGGATCGGGCCGCTGTCGACGCCGTCGTCGATCACGAAGAACGTCGCCGCGCCCTCGTCGGCTTCGAGCACCAACCATGCAATCGGCGCGCGGCCGCGCCCCTTCGGCAGCGCCGTCGGGTGAAACCCGACCGTCGCGCGGCTCGGTACGTCCATCAGCTCGGCTCCGACCAGCTGCGACAGCCCGACCACGAAGAGCAGATCCGGGGACCAGGTCCGCGCCGTCTCGATCACCGTTGGATCGTTGATCCGACGAAACCCGGCGTACGGGATCCCGGCTTCGGCGCAGAGGTCGTCCAGGCGTGCGTAGCCGCTGACCCCGCTCGGGTCGTCAGGCTCGAACCCGAGCACACCGACGACCGGCGCGCCGTGCGCGATGAGCCGCTCGAGGGTGACGCGCGTCGAGAAGACACCGCCAGCGAGCACGATTCGGGGGGCGGTCACACGCGGTCTCCGTTCGGTCGATTCAAGAAGCGGCCCTCGCCGAGCACCACGACGCCCACGGTGCGCGCGAGGATGCCCAGGTCGGTCGCGAGGGACACCCGATCGACGTAGCGCGCGTCCCAGACCCAGCGCTCGGGCCAGCTCAGGTGGATGTTGCCGTTGACCTGCGCGAGCCCGGTGAGCCCGGGGCGCACCTGCAGCCGCCGGTGCCCGTTCGCGTCGAGCCCGTCGAGCATCGACGGCACGAAGGGGCGCGGTCCAACGAGCGACATGTCGCCCCGCAGCACGTTGATGAGCTGGGGAAGCTCATCGAGCTTCGTGCGCCGCAGCAGGGCGCCGACCCGGGTGACCTCGGGGTCCCCGGCGTGGATCTCGCGCCCCACCTCACGGGGGCGGTCGGTCATCGTGCGAAACTTGTACAGCCGAAAGATCTCGCCGCCCTGCCCCACCCGATCCTGCATGAAGAACACAGGGCCCGGCGAGTCGAGCCGGATCGCCGCCCCCGCCGCGGCCAGCACGGGCCCGACGACGACCCCCGCCGCGGCGGTCACGGCAAGGTCGAGGCAGCGTTTGCCGATGCGGGTGTAGAGCGACATGACGGTGACGAGGTGCGAGGCGGCCAGCGGCGCCGCCATCGTGCCGGGGTCCGTCGGTCTTGTCGAGCCGCCGTCTTGCGTCGCGCGCGGTCGAATGCGAGGCTCCGCCGACACGCTGCACGCCCGTGCGCCGAGTCCGTCGGCCCGTACGCTCGCCGTGCTCCCCGTGCCCCCGCCGCCCCGTCGCGTCATGAACGAGCGCATTGTTGTCATCGGACTTGGCTATGTCGGACTCCCGATCGCGCTCGCGTTCGCGAAGAAGTTCGACCACGTCGTCGGATTCGACATCGACACCGTCCGCGTCGCCGAGCTGCAGCGCGGGATGGACCGCACCGGCGAGGTCGACCCCGAAGACCTCAAGAACACGACGCTGACGTTCTCGTCGTGGCACGAGGCGCTGCGCGGCGGGACGTTCTTCGTCGTCACCGTCCCCACGCCCATCGACGCGAACCGGCAGCCCGACCTCGGCCCCCTGCGCAGCGCGTCCGACATGGTCGGCCGGTACCTGCAGCCCGGCGGCGTCGTCGTGTACGAGTCGACGGTCTACCCCGGCGTCACCGAAGAAATCTGCGGCCCGATCCTCGCGGTCTCGTCCGGGCTGCGGCAGGGCGTCGACTTTCACCTCGGCTACTCCCCCGAGCGCATCAACCCGGGCGACCGGGTGCACACCCTCGAGCGCATCGTGAAGGTGGTCGGCGCCGACGACGAGCCGACCCTCGACCGGGTGGCCGACGTGTACGCCGGCATCATCGAGGCGGGGGTCCACCGCGCGTCGAGCATCCGCGTCGCCGAGGCCGCGAAGGTCATCGAGAACACCCAGCGCGACATCAACATCGCGCTGATGAACGAGCTGGCGATCATCTTCGACCGCATGGGCATCCGCTCGGCGGACGTCCTCGCCGCGGCCCAGACGAAGTGGAACTTCCTCGGGTTCACCCCGGGCCTCGTCGGCGGCCACTGCATCGGCGTCGACCCGTACTACCTGACGTCGAAGGCCCAGGCACTCGGGTACCACCCCGAGGTCATCCTCGCCGGACGCCGCATCAACGACAGCATGGGCGCCTGGATCGTGCAGCGCCTGGTGAAGACGCTCGTCACGAACGGCTTTCGCACCCAGGGCGCCCGCGTCGGCGTCCTCGGCATCACGTTCAAAGAAGACGTGCCCGACCTGCGCAACACCCGCGTCTCGGACATCGTCCGCGAGCTGCAGGCGTTCGGTCTCGTCCCGATCGTGCACGACCCGCACGCCCACGCCGACGAGGCGTCGCGCGAGTACGGCATCGACCTGGCGCCGTGGGAGTCCATGACCGAGCTCGACGCGATCATCGTCGCCGTCTCGCACCGCGAGTACCGCGAGCTCGCCCTCGACGAGCTGCTCGGCGGACTGCACGAGAACGGCATCGTCTTCGACGTGAAGTCGATGTTCGACCCCGAGGACATGCCCGAGGGCGTGACCTACTGGAGCCTCTGAGGCCGCTGTGGCGCGCATCCTCGTCACCGGCGCCGCCGGGTTCATCGGCTACCACGTCGCCCGTCGGCTCCTCGACCGGGGCGACGAGGTCGTCGGGATCGACAACCTCAACGACTACTACGATCCGAACCTGAAGAAGGCGCGGCTCGCCGAGCTCGCCCCGTACGACGGGTTCACGTTCGAGAAGCTCGACCTCGCCGACCGCGAGGGCATGGCCCGCCTCTTCGCCGAGGGCGCGTTCGACCGGGTCGTCCACCTCGCCGCCCAGGCCGGCGTGCGGTACTCGATCGAGAACCCGCTCTCGTACGTCGACAGCAACCTCGTCGGGTTCGGACACATCCTCGAGGGCTGCCGGCACCATGGTGTGCAACACCTCGTGTATGCGTCGTCGAGCAGTGTGTATGGGATGAACG
>Ga0070728_10005326_pt1 | contig 12777 bp, 13 predicted proteins | sample tdDd471_FD_66723 | JGI IMG/M metagenome (GOLD analysis project Ga0070728, IMG submission 66723) | Marine sediment microbial communities from the Atlantic coast under amendment with organic carbon and nitrate - tdDd47.1 | ecosystem: Environmental > Aquatic > Marine > Coastal > Sediment | place...
GAAGATTGCCCACTCTACACGTCCCGTCCTCCCACAGGTAAGCGCCCGGGGTCACTCCGGCCGGGGCAGCAGCGCCGCCGGCGCCTCGGGGTCGCGGCTGTAGTCCAGCGGCGCGCGGTCGGTCACCGCGGTGGAGCGCTTGAACTCGTACCGCATCTCTCCGTCTTCTTCCTCGGCGGCGACAATCAGACATTGGTAGAGGTGGCGGCTACCGTCGTAGAGATCGACCAGCCCGCGCAACCGCGCGCCCTCCCCGGCCTCGACCGAGAATCCGTCGCGCCACAGCCGCAACACCTTGTGGAACTCCTCGCCGGCCAGCACCCGCAACCGGCTGGCCTTTTTCAACCCCGCCAGCCGCGCCGCATCCAGCCCGGCGCGCAGTTCGTCCGAAAGATAGGTGGTCACGTCAAGATTCTCCCCAAGGCGGGTTTCACTTTGGGCGCGGACGGCACGAAGGCAAGAACTCAAACCGGAATGTCGCCCAGATGACCGCGACCCGCTGCCTTTTTGCAGCACCCGCTTGTGCAGCGACGCAGGGGAGATGCGCAGCCATGGGGATGGGCAAGGGGGGCGGCGCCGCCTAAGTCCCGTTGCAACACCAAGGAGGACACGATGGGTTTGCTGATCGACGGGACATGGCATGACGCCTGGTACGACACCGCCAAGTCAGGCGGGCGGTTCCAACGCGCGGCGGCGCAATTCCGCAACTGGATCACCACCGACGGCAGCGCCGGACCCAGCGGAACCGGCGGTTTTACCGCCGAATCGGGGCGCTATCACCTCTATGTCAGCCTCGCCTGCCCCTGGGCCCATCGCACGCTGATCTTTCGCGCGCTCAAGGGGCTGGAGGATCACATCGGCGTTTCCGTGGTCCATCCCGACATGCTGGAGAACGGCTGGAGTTTCTCTACCGATTTCGATGGCGCCACCGGCGACCTGCTGTACGGCCACGACTTCGCGCACCAGATCTATACCCGCGCCGATCCGGCGTTCAGCGGGCGGGTGACGGTGCCGATCCTCTGGGACCGGGCACGCGAGACCATCGTCTCGAACGAAAGCTCGGAGATCATCCGCATGTTCAACGCGGCCTTCGACGGGCTCACCGGCAACCAGGCGGATTTCTGGCCCGAGGATCTGCGAGAAGCGATCGAGCCGGTCAACGCGCGGATCTACGACACGCTCAACAACGGCGTCTACAGATCCGGTTTTGCCACCACGCAAGCGGCCTATGACGAGGCGGTGCAACCGCTGTTCGACACGCTCGACTGGCTGGAGGCACGGTTGGGCGAAACCCGCTATCTGATGGGCGACCGGATCACCGAGGCCGACTGGCGCCTGTTCACCACGCTGATCCGGTTCGACCCGGTCTATCACGTGCATTTCAAATGCAGCAGGAAACGGATCGTCGATTACCCCAACCTCTGGGCCTATACGCGCGAACTCTATCAATGGCCGGGGGTCGCGGGGACGGTGAACCTCGATCAAATCGTGCGCCATTATTACTTCAGCCATGACGCGATCAACCCGTACCGGATCGTGCCCATGGTGGCCGAGCCCGACCTCTGGGAACCGCACGGGCGGGGGTAGGCAGGCGGATAGAGCGGAAGCGGCGGGCGGCACTTGATGCCGCCGCCGGCGTCCTACTTTGCCCCGCCGTAATGCGCGACGATGGCGGCCAGATCCTCGGGCGAGGTGCTGCTGCGCACATAGGCGCAGGCGTTGGCGCTATGGGCAAAGATCGAGCCGTCGGAAAAGAACGTCGTGTCGGTGACGAAGACCACCCGCGTGTCCGGGCTGCGGAAGCTGGCGAAATCGGCCACCGCCAGGGCGCTGCCGTCCTTGAGGATCAGGTCGAGCACGATGATGTCGAATCGCTTTGTCTGCAGCGCGAGGATCGCCGCGCTCTGGGTGGCGACCAGGGTAACCTTGCCGCCCTGGCGGCGCAGATGCCGCGCCCAGAGGTCGCCCAGGTCCGGATCGCCTTCGACGATGAGAATTTCCATTGTCTCGTCTTGCCCCGCGCAGACAGGCGTCATACGCGCGCCCGGAAATCGCAATCATATTCGCATTCTAACGACTCTTGCCGCCGTCTCCAAGCCGTGCGGTCAAGCCCCCGCTTGTGTCGGCGCGGGAAATCCGGTTGAAGCGGGGCGATGCCCCTTGAGCGACCGGGTCCGCCAGATGCCGCAGCTTTCCAAGCCAGAATCCCACGCCCCCCGCGATCATGGCGGCGGCCTCGACGAAGCGATCGCGCGATTCGGCGGAACGCGCGCCAACTGGCTCGACCTGTCCACCGGCATCAACCCGGAGCCCTATCCGCTGCCAGCGCTGGCCGAGGCGGATTGGACCGCCCTGCCGGACCGCGCCGCGCAGGAGGCGCTGGTGCAGGCCGCGCGCGGCTTCTGGCGGGTGCCGCAGGGGGCCGGCGTGCTGGCCGCGCCGGGGGCCTCGGCGCTGATCGCGCGCCTTCCCGCGCTGGCTGCTCCGGGCCGGGTGCGGATCGACATGCCCACCTACAATGAACATGCGGCCGGGTTTGCCGCGCAGGGCTGGACCGTGACCGGTGACGGCCCGGCCGAGGCGCGGGTGCTGGTGCATCCGAACAACCCCGACGGTCGGCTTTGGACCGCGGCCGATGCCGACGCCCCGCTGACGGTGATCGACGAGAGCTTTTGCGACATCTGCCCGGACCGCTCTCTGGTCGCGCTGACCGCCCGGCCGGGTGTCGTGATCCTCAAGAGCTTCGGCAAGTTCTGGGGGCTGGCGGGGCTACGGCTCGGCTTTGCCATCGCCCGGCCGGAGACGATCGCGCGGCTGTCGCAGATGCTGGGGCCCTGGCCGGTTTCCGGCCCGGCGCTGCAGGTGGGTGCGGCGGCCCTGCGCGATATCGCCTGGGCCGAGGCCACACGGGCGCGGCTGGCGCGGGACGCCGCGCGGCTGGATCGGCTGGTGACCGGGCGCGGGGCCAGGCTGGAAGGCGGCACCGATCTGTTCCGGCTTTACCGCGTCGAGGACGCGGCCGCGTGGCAGGACCGGCTGGCCCGGCATCAGGTCTGGTGCCGGATTTTTCCCTATTCTGAAACCCTTTTGCGGCTGGGCTTGCCCCCTGCCGAAGGCTGGGACCAGCTCGAGACCGCGCTGTGAGCAGCGCCGCGATGCTGGCCGCCGCGCTGCTTCTCGACGCGGTTCTGGGCGAGCCCGACTGGCTGTGGAAGCGGCTGCCGCACCCCGCCGTTCTGATGGGCCGCGCGGTCGCCGCGCTGGATCGGCTGCTGAACCGGGGCGATGGCCGGCTATCCAAGGGGGCGCTCGCCGTGGCGCTGCTGGCTCTGGCGGCGCTGACGCTGGGCGAGATCCTTGCCCTGTTGGGGCCTTTGGCCGAGTGTCTTGTCGCCGCCGTGCTGCTGGCGCAACGATCGCTGGTGCAGCATGTGCAGGCGGTGGCCGGGGGTCTGCGCGCCTCGGTCGCTGAGGGGCGGCGCACGGTCGGCCGGATCGTCAGCCGCGACACAGAAACGATGGACGAAAGCCAGATCGCCCGCGCCGCGATCGAGAGCGCGGCAGAGAACCTTTCAGACGGGGTGATCGCCCCGGCGTTCTGGTTTCTCGTTCTGGGGACTCCGGGCCTCGTTCTGTACAAGATCATCAACACCGCCGACAGCATGATCGGCTATCGCACCGCGCGCCACGAGGCCTTCGGCAAGGTGGCGGCGCGCGCCGATGATCTGATGAACCTGATCCCGGCGCGGCTGACCGGGGTGCTGATTGCCCTGTTCACCGGGCAGATGCGGCATTGGTCCGAAATCGCCGCCGATGCCCGGCGGCACAAATCCCCCAATGCCGGCTGGCCCGAGGCGGCGATGGCCCGCGCGCTCGATGTGGCCCTGGCCGGGCCGCGCAGCTATGACGGGGCGCTGCGCGATCTGCCCTGGGTCAACGGCAGCGGGCGCCGCCGCATCGGCGCGGGTGAGATCGAGGCCGCCGCGCGGCTTCTGTGGCGGATCTGGCTGGTTTTCCTGGCACTGATTGTTGCCTGCGCACTGTTGCTGCCGCTATGGTAGGTAAAATTTTCAAGGATATTGTTTTCATGCGTCTTTTCGCCCCCCTCATTGCGCTCTGCCTTGCCGTGCCTGCTGCCCATGCGCAATGCGGCGGCCCGTTTTCCACCTTTGTCGACGGTCTCAGGTCCGAGGCCGTGAGCAAGGGCCATGACCGGGCGACGGTAAACGCGTTCTTTGGCTCGGTCCGGCAGGACCCAAAGGTGCTGCGCGCCGACCGGGCTCAGGGCGTGTTCCAGATGCCGTTCATCGAGTTTTCGCGCCGGCTGATCTCACAAAACCGGATCGACCGGGGCCGGGCAATGGCCAAGAAATACAGCCGCGTTTTCGACCGGATCGAGCGCGAGTTCGGCGTGTCGCGCGGTGTGCTGCTGGCATTCTGGGCCTTCGAGACCGATTACGGCGGGTTCCAGGGCGATTTCAACACGCTGAACGCGCTGACCACGCTGGCGCATGACTGCCGCCGCCCGCACCTGTTCCGGCCGCAGATCTTTGCCGCGCTGGAGCTTTACGAGCACGGCGATTTCGAGCCGGCGCGCACCACCGGCGCCTGGGCGGGCGAGATCGGCATGGTGCAGATGCTGCCGCGCGACATCATCGAGAACGGGGTGGACGGCGACGGCGACGGACATGTGCGGCTGAAGACCTCGGCGCCCGATGCGCTGATGTCGGGGGGCAATATGTTGTCGCATCTGGGCTGGCGCGCCGGCGAGCCCTGGTTGCAGGAGGTGCGGGTGCCCGAGGGCCTGGACTGGTCGCTGACCGGGCCCGGGCAAACCCTCACCGTGGCCGACTGGGCGCGGATGGGTGTGCGCCCGCGCGCCGGGCAGTTGGCGAATGGATCGCTGCCGGCCTCGATCATTCTGCCGCAGGGGCGCAAGGGACCGGCCTTCATCGCCTATCCCAATTTCCAGGTCTATTTCGAGTGGAACCAGAGTTTCACCTATGTGCTGACGGCGGCCTATTTCGCCACCCGGCTGGAGGGGGGGCAAGTCTATGATGCGGGCAACCCCGATGCGGGGCTGTCGGGGGCGCAGATGAAGCAGTTGCAGACCAGGTTGCAGGCCAAGGGGTACGACGTGGGCAAGATCGACGGCATCCTCGGCAGCGGCACCCGCGCCGCCGTTCAGGCCGAACAGAAACGTCTGGGCCTGCCCGCCGACGCCTGGCCGACCGCGGCTTTGTTGAGCCGACTCTAGCAACGCGTCAGTTGCCGAGCCCCAGTTCGAAGCGGAAGGGCAGACGCCCGCGGCCTTCGGTCACCAGCATGCGCATCTGGCCCTCGCGCAGGTAAAGATCGCAGTTGCTGGTTCCGTCGCCGTAGTCGATGCAGAGCCGACCATCCGGGCGCAGGGTGAACAGGCCGAAGTCCTGAGAGGTCCGGGCCGGCAAATGACGCCGGACCGACCCGTCGGAGGCCAGCCGGGGCGCGTGGGGGGCGGTGAAGCGCAGCTGTTCCCCGGTGTAGATCCCGTCGAAGTCCGATGCAGGCCAATCCCATCCCTGCGCCGGCAGCGCGGCGGGGCACAGCAACAGGCTCAGGGACAGCAGAATTTTCTTCATGCCCGATCATACCCCGGCTTGTCTGGATTGTACGAGCGAATACGGGAGGTTGCGGCATTTCACGCCACCAGAGATTCGGCGTTTTTCAGATCGACCGAGACAAGCTGGCTGACCCCCTGTTCCTGCATGGTGACGCCGAACAGGCGGTCCATCCGGCTCATCGTCACGGCGTGGTGGGTGATGATCAGGAACCGCGTGTCGGTCTGGCGGCACATTTCGTCGAGCAGGTCGCAGAACCGCGTCACATTGGCATCGTCGAGCGGCGCATCGACCTCGTCGAGCACGCAGATCGGCGCCGGGTTGGCCAGGAACACCGCAAAGATCAGCGCCAGCGCGGTCAGCGTCTGTTCGCCGCCCGACAACAGCGACAGCGTCGAGAGCTTCTTGCCCGGCGGCTGGCACATGATCTCCAGCCCCGCCTCGAGCGGATCGTCGCTTTCGACCATGACGAGGTTGGCCTCGCCGCCGCTGAAGAGATGCCGAAACAGCAGGGAAAAGTTGCTGTTGACCTGCTCAAAAGCGGTGAGCAGCCGTTCGCGCCCCTCGCGGTTGAGGCCGGCAATGCCACTGCGCAGGGTCTTGATCGCCTCTTCCAGGTCGGTCTTTTCGGACAAGAGGGTGTCGAATTCCTCCTGCACCTCGCGGGCGTCCTCCTCGGCGCGCAGGTTTACCGCGCCGAGCGCATCGCGCTGACGCTTGTAGCGGTTGACGTCGGCCTCCAGCACGTCGGCGCGGGGCATGTCCGCGGGCGCGGCGTCGAGCTGGTTGAGCAGCTGGTTGGGGGTCAGCTGCATATCCTCGGCGATGCGCTCGGCGGCGGCGTGCACTGTTTCGCGGGCGGCCTCCATGCGGGCCTCAGCGGCGGCGCGCCCCTCGCGCGCGTCGGAGGCGTGGCGTTCGGCGTCGCGCTCGGTCTGGATCGCGGTACGCTGCGCCGTCTCGCCCGCCGCCAGGGCATCGGCGGCGGCGGCGCGGCGGGCCTCGGCCTGGGCGGCAGCCTCTGACAGATCCTCGCGCTTTTCGGCGATCTGTTCGGGCACGGCCCGGGCGGTTTCCAGTTCCTCTTCCGAGCCGTACTTGCGCTCCACAAGCTCGGAGATGCGGCGTTCGGCGGTGTCGAGCCGGTGCTTCCAGCCGCTGATCTCCTTGGTGACCTCCTGCTGGCGCTTGATCCGTGCGTCGCCCTCGCGGCGCAGCTCGTCATGGGCGGAGCGGCGGGTGAGCATGGTGATGCGCGCGGCCTCGACGGTTTGGCGGATCGCCTCGACCTGCGCCCGGGCGCTGTCCAGATCGCCAAGTTCGGCCAGCCCGGATTCGGCCTCGCGCAACTGCGCGCGGGCGGCCATCGCATCCTCCTTGTGGCGGGTCACGGCCAGCCCGAGGTTCTCCAGCCTGCCGGAGGCGAGGTTGCGCTCGGCCTCGGCGCGGCTGAGGGCGCGGGCGGCATCCGCCACCCGCTGATCGGCGGAGCGGCGAGCGGCGCGGGCGGATTTGTCGGCCTCGGTCACCTCGGCCAGCTTGCGGCTCAGGCTTTCGTGCGCGGCGCGGGTTCCGTCGGCGCGGGCGGTGACCTGTTCCAGCTCGTGCTTGAGCGCCTCGAGCCGGTTCAGCTGCTCCAGCCGCAGCGCGGCGGCGCTGGGGGCATCCTCGGCCCAGGCGCGGTAGCCGTCCCAGCGCCACAGGTCGCCCTCGAGCGTGACCAGCCGCTGACCGGGTTTCAGCAGCGGTTGCAGACGCGGGCCGTCCTCGGCCTCGATCACCCCGATCTGGCCGATGCGGCGGGCCAGCACCGCGGGCGCGGTCACATGTTCGGACAGCCCAGTCACGCCGCCGGGCAGATCCTGTGCCTCGTCATAGCCGGGCAGTTGCGCCCAGCCTGACGGGCCGTCCTCATCGACCACGGGGGCGCGCAGATCGTCGGCCAGCGCAGCACCCAGCGCCTTTTCATAACCCGGCGTCACCCGCAGCAGGTCGAGCAACTGCCCGCCCTCGGCGGTGTCGCGCGCCACCAGCCTGGCCAGGGCCTGGGTCTCGGCGCGCAGCGCGCCGGCCTCGCCCTCGGCCTCGGAGCGTTGTGCGCGGGCCTCGGCCTCGCGCGACTGGGTATCGGTGCGCATCTCGTCGGCGGCGGCCAGCGCCTCCTCGGCGGCCTCGGCGGCCTCCTGCGCCTCTTCGGCGGTCTCCTGCGCGGCCTCGAAGGCCTCGTCGGCGCCCTGCACCGCCTCCTGCGCCTGCGCCACGGCCTGCCGCGCCTTTTCCTCCTCGGCCTCGGAGCGGGTCAGGGTCTTGCGGCTGTCGTCCAGCAGGCGCTGCGCCGACTGGTGGCGGGCGGCGAGGCGGGCGACGTCCTCGGTCACCTGGGAGAGATGCTCCTCGCGGTCCTGCAGCACGGAGGCGGCCTCATGAGCAAGCTCGGCGGCCTCCGACAGCCGGTCCTCCTGTCCCTCGCCGGCCTTGGCAAGCTCGCGCGCCTCCCATTCCAGCCGCTCGATGGTCTCGCCGGCATCGCGGTTGAGGCCGGTCTCGCGCTCGATGTCGCGGGTCAGCTGGTCGATGCGGGCGGTCAGGGTCTCGATGGTCTTGCGCGCGCGGGCCTCTTCGTCGCTGAGCGCGTCGCGCTCCACCTGCAGCCGTTGCAGAACGGCGGCCGCGATCGCCTCTTCCTCGCGCAGGGGGGGCATCGCCTCATCCGCCCCGGCGCGGGTGCGGGCGGCCTGCTGTGCGGCGGTTTCGGCGCGGGCGGCCTCGGTCGTGCGGTCCCGCAACACGGTTTCTGCCGCCGCGCGGGCCTCGTCCGCCTCGCGCCAGCGGCGGTAGAGCAGCATCCCCTCGGAGAGCCGCAGCTGTTCGCCGATCTCGCGGTAGCGTGCAGCCTGGCGGGCCTGGCGGGCCAATTGCTGAAGCTGGACCGAGAGCTGCTCCAACACGTCGTCGACGCGGGTCAGGTTGGTCTCGGTCGCGCGCAGCTTCAACTCGGCCTCGTGCCGGCGCTGGTAGAGGCCGGAAATGCCCGCTGCCTCCTCCAGGATGCGGCGGCGCGCGGTGGGCTTGGCGTTGATCAGCTCGGCGATCTGGCCCTGCCGCACCAGCGAGGGCGAATGCGCCCCGGTGGAGGCATCGGCAAAGAGCATCTGCACATCGCGCGCGCGCACGTCCTTGCCGTTGGCCTTGTAGGCGCTGCCGACGTCGCGGGTGATGCGGCGGATGATGTCCAGCGTGTCGCTGTCGTTGAAGCCCGCGGGCGCCAGCCGTTCGGAGTTGTCGATCTGCAGGCTGACTTCGGCGAAATTGCGCGCGGGCCGGGTGCCGGAGCCGGCGAAGATCACATCGTCCATGCCCGACCCGCGCATTGCCTTGGCACGGTTTTCGCCCATCACCCAGCGCAGCGCCTCGAGCAGGTTCGACTTGCCGCAGCCATTGGGCCCGACAACGCCGGTCAGCCCGTCCGCGATCAGAAGATCGGTCGGATCAACAAAGCTTTTGAAGCCGGTGAGTCTGAGCTTGGAAAAGCGCAAGGGCGGTCCATCGTGATTCCAGTTGAACCTGAAATGTGACGCCTCGGGGGGGCGCGAGTCAACGGCGTTGCGTCTGCATCTGGCGTTGGCCGTTCAGTTATCCCCAATATATTGACGCGCCACGGGTGGTTTGCACCGCGTCCCCCAACGCACAGGCATAGGTCGGCACGCCGCTGCGGTCGTCGGCGACGCGGCGGCAAACCTTGTGCACGTACAGCGCGGGCGGACGCCTGTCGGGGCAATCCAACCGGCCGATCACCAGCGCCTGATCGCCGAGAACGCGGGTCACCGAACACCGGGTCACCAGCGCCATCGCCAGCCCGGCGCGGGTGCGGAGCGGACCGAACCGCGGGGCGTACTGCGGATTTACCCGGACCGCCTCGGCCAGGGTGCCACGGGCGCGGACATCAAAAACGCTGCCGTTCACGGAGATACGGGTGGCCGAACTGGCGCGGAAATAGCCGGAGGGCGCGTTGCAGCCCATGAGCAGGACGAGGGAAAGCAGGGACAGAAACCGCATCGGGGCAGTCTGACGCGGGCTGGTTAACATTGCCTAACCGTCCAGCCGTTTGCGATCTTGCCCCTCACCGCGAATGCGGTTGAGACAAACCCGGTGCGGGCCTATAACCCGTCTTGGTCAACCGGAAATCACCATGCCCTTTCAAAAGGTCCTGCCCGAAAAACTCTCAACGTCGGTCGTCCGCCAGATCGAACAGCTGATCCTGCGCGGCATCCTGCGGCCGGGCGAGCGGCTGCCGGCCGAGCGCGACCTGGCCGACCGTCTTGGGGTGTCGCGACCCTCCCTGCGCGAGGCGGTGGCCGAGTTGCAGGCGCAGGGCCTGCTGACCACGCGGGCGGGGTCGGGCATCTACGTGGCCGAGGTGATCGGCTCGGCGTTTTCGCCGGCGCTGATCCGGCTGTTCGGCGACCATGACGAGGCGGTGTTCGATTATCTCTCGTTCCGCCGCGACATGGAGGGGCTGGCCGCCGAACGCGCGGCGCGGTTGGGCTCGGACAGCGACCTGAAGGTGATCCAGGCGATCTTCGACAAGATGGAGGCCGCACAGGCCGCGCCCGACGCCGAGGCGGAGGCCCGGCTGGACGCGCAGTTCCATTCCGCCATCATCGACGCCAGCCACAACGTGGTGATGCTGCACATGATGCGCGCGATGTACGACCTGCTGCGCCAGGGCGTGTTCTACAACAGAAAGATCATGTTCAAGCAGCGCACCTCGCGCGCGGCGCTGCTGGACCAGCACCGGGCGATCAATGCCGCGTTGCAGGCCCGCGATCCGGACGGCGCGCGCGCCGCCGTCGAGACGCATCTGGACTATGTCCAGACGGCGCTGGAGGATCAGAAGCGCGCCGACCGCAACGAGGCGATCGCCCGTCAGCGACTGTCGCGGGAAAACGGGAGCGACAGGGGCCGCAATTAGGCGCGCGATGCCCCAGCCCGACCCGAAGTCAGCTCCGTTCGGCAAAAGAAAAACCCGGCCCAAGGGCCGGGTTTCAAACTCAATCCGCTGTGCTGGCTGTTCAGTGCAGCTTTGCATCCACCTCTGCGATGGCCGCGTCGATCAGATTGTTGCCGTCGGCTGCGGTCATCTGCTTGGCGATCACCGAGTTGGCGGCGGCCACGGCGATGGTCACGGCCTGGTCGCGAACCTCCTTGACGGCGGCGGCCTGGGCCGAGGCAATCTGGTCCTCGGCGGCGGCCAGGCGGCGAACGATGGATTTCTCCAGATCGGCCTTGGCCTGTTCCGCGGCGGCGTCCGCGTCGGACTTGGCGTGGGCCACGATCCGCTCGGCCTGGTCCTGCACTTCCTTCTGCTTGCGCTCGTAGGAGGCCAGCAGCGTCTGCGCCTCTTCACGCAGGGCGCGGGCCTCGTCCAGCTCGGACTTGATGCCGGCCGCGCGGGTATCCAGCGCCCCGCCGATCATGCCGGGGACCTTGAAGTAGAACAGGATACCGACAAAGACGAGGAAGGCGATGAGCACGACGAAGTTGGTGTTGTGCAGCGAGAAGAACGGGCCGGAGGCGGCCAGCGCGGGGCTGGCGAAGCCGAGGCTCAGGATGAGGGCGGTCAAGTTGCGCATCTGTCTTACCCTTTCATCCGCTCGGTGACGGCGCCGGAAACGGCGGCCTCGTCCGATTTGAAACCCAGCACCGAAACGATCTCGGCGGCGGTGTCCCTGGCCACGATCTCGATGCTTTCCAGTGCGCCGGCGCGGATCTCGGAGATGGCCTTTTCCGATTCGGCAGCCTTGGCGGAGATTTCCGCATCGGCCTTGGCGATGGCGACGTCGAGGTCTGCCTGAATCTCGGCGCGGGCCTCGGTCGCGATCCGCTGTGCCTCGGCGCGGGCCTCGGCAAGCGCCTTGTTATAGGCGTCCTCGGCCTCGGCGGCCTTGACCTTGAGGTCTTCGGCGGCCGCCAGGTCGTTGGTGATGGTCCCGGCGCGTTCGGACAGGATGCCGCCGATGCGCGGCAGCGCCACCCGCGACAGAATGAAGTAGATCACGACAAGCGTGACAACGAGCCAGAAGATCTGGTTCGGGAAAGTCGAGAAATCCAGCTGCGGCATGCCCGGCGCACTGTCGGCGGCGGCATGGGTCATCTCGGCAGCGGCATGACCTGCGTCGTGGGTCTCAGTTGCCATGTCGTCCTCCTTGGGAACCTAGCTTACATCGGACAGCGCGGGAATGTTACCCGCGCCGCCCGACCGTAAGGATGTCTGTTCCGAAGGTGCTTAGACGGCGAACATCAGCAGCAGAGCGACCAGGAACGAGAAGATGCCCAGTGCTTCTGCAAATGCGATGCCGATGAACAGGGTCGCGGTCTGGCCGGCGGCGGCCGACGGGTTGCGCAGGGCGCCCGACAGGAAATTGCCGGCAACATTGCCAACCCCGATTGCGGCTGCGCCGGAACCGATTGCTGCGAGGCCTGCGCCGATGTGTGCGAGATCGCCTTCCATTGTGATATCTCCTTACGATTGGAAGTTTGAATATTGGGTGATGAGGGGGACCTTAGTGCGACGGGTGCAGCGCATCCTTGAGGTACACACAGGTCAGAATGGTAAAGACATAGGCCTGGATGAAGGCCACCAGGACCTCGAGGCCGTACATGGCGGTGATCGCCAGAACCGAAACCGGGCTGACGACGGTCAGCGCGGCAAAGCCCGCGAACACCTTGATCACGGCGTGGCCCGCCATCAGGTTGCCGGCCAGACGAATGGAGTGGCTGACAGGGCGCACGAAGTAGGAAATCAGTTCGATGACCGCCAGGATCGGGCGCAGCGGTAGCGGCGCGCTCGACACCCAGAACAGACCAAGGAAGGCGGCGCCGTTCTTGACGAAGCCCAGAATGGTCACGCTGAGGAACACCAGCAGCGCCAGCACCACGGTGACGGCGAAATGCGAGGTGGTCGAGAACGACAGCGGCAGCAGCCCGAGGAAGTTGGCGGAGACGATGAACATGAACAGGGTCATCACGTAGGGGAAGAATTTCACCCCCTCCTTGCCGCAGATATCCACGACCATCTTGTGAACGAACCCATAGGCCAGTTCGGCAATCGATTGCATCCGCGACGGAACCACGGCGCGGCGCGACGAGCCCATGACCAGCAGCACGATGATTGCCA